>Ga0160439_1000156_pt1 | contig 50950 bp, 51 predicted proteins | sample HID1975M_E0MG_FD_108201 | JGI IMG/M metagenome (GOLD analysis project Ga0160439, IMG submission 108201) | Enriched soil microbial communities from UW Madison campus, WI, USA - HID1975M_E0 MG | ecosystem: Environmental > Terrestrial > Soil > Unclassified | place: USA: Madison, Wisconsin... | reverse complement strand
GGCTACCTCGGCGACATCCCACCGACCGAGTTCGAGACGAAGTTCTACGCTACCCACGGGAGCGACCAGACCCTGGCCGAAATCCCATAGCCCGAGCCTCTATCGAACCCAGGGCGGTTCACACCGCGACACGCGTCGACTTCGGATTTGTTCAGCGACTGGGACCTGACAAGGCTTTGTGCCCCGCGCGCCGCGGGCCTGCCAACCGCCCGGCCTAGGACGTGTCTCCAAACGTGCGGCGCATGAGCCACTGGCAGCCGTACTGTCACCGCTGTGACCACGAAGCTGTCCCCTGGGGTGTCTGGTGCGCTGCGGCGTTTCGCTGGCTGGGTCGCTCGCGGCTCGGTCGGGCATCCGCTGCTTGACGGGGTCGAGTACTGGGACGTCCTTCGCGACGAGGCCAGCTCGATGGAGACGCTGTTCGCGGTGTTCGCGAACGTCTTGGAACTCGACGACCAGGGTGAGCCGGTGAACGAGAAGCTCGCCGAGCGGCGGGCCGCGGTATGGCTCTACCAGTACTGCACCGGCCGAGTGCCGGAGGGCGAGGCCGAGATCGAGAGCTGGGAAGCGGCGCTGTACTGACGACTGCGCGTCGTCAGCTGCGGAGCCAGACGATGATCGCTGCCAACACGACGGCGCCACGGTAGATCGTGGCGTGCTTCTCTAGCGAGTGGCCAGTCCGCGCCACTGCTTGAGCAGGTTGAAGGACCGCTCGACGACGTTGCGCTTCTTGTACCTCTCGAAGTCGACGACCGGCGGCCGGCCACCCGCCTGCCCCGGCGTCTGCGGTTGGCCTTCTGGTCGTCGCGCTCAGGGATGACGGCTTGGATGCCGCGGGCGCGCAGACGGACGCGCGTGGGCGCGGACGAGTACGCCTTGTCCGCCAAGAGCGCGTCTGACGTTGTGCGTGGCCGGCCGCTACTGGCGCGCGACACCCAGATGTCATCAAGCACGGCCTTGAGCTGTTGGCCGTCGTGACTCTGCCCCGCTGTGACGACCGCGGCCAATGGCCGGCCTCGTCCGTCGACCGCGTGGTGAATCTTGGTCGTCAGCCCACCACGCGAGCGACCGATCGCGTGACCTGCAGGTTCGTTGTGGACGGCGTCACGGGTGCGGTTCTTGTGATTCGCTCCCGCCCCCGTCCTGCTCAGGGCGGGTCGTGTTCGTCGCATGCTGGTGAGGCCGATCGATCGTGGAGTCGACGGAGACCTCCCAGTCGATCTGTCCCGCGGCGTCGGCCTCCGCCAACAACGCCGACCAGATCTGGTCCCACGTGCCGTCGATCGTGAATCGATGGTGACGCTTCCAAACCGTCTGCCACGGCCCGAACGGTTCGCGGGGTAGGTCACGCCACGGGATTCCGGTCCGGTATCGGTAGACGATCCCCTCCATCACCGTCCGGTGATCGGCGTGCGGACGCCCGACTTTCGCGCCAACTCTCGGCATCAACGGCGCGATGCGCTCCCACTGCTCATCAGTCAGCCCGACGTTCTCGAACTCATTCCGCGAGTCTGTTCCGTTCTCCACCAGCAGGTTTGGAGACACGCACTAGGCGTTGGCGCCATGCCACTCGGTGTCCTGACTCATCCGGACCAACTCGTCCACTGGGCCGCTCGTGAGAGTCTGCCCTTCATGAGCAGCGAGATCCCCGCGCCCGTCGCCGCCGTGCTGGGTGTCCTGGACCTGGACCACGACCCGCACCAGCCGGACCTGTTCCAGGGCGGCAGCCTGCCGCAGCCGAACGGCCGGGTGTTCGGCGGCCAGGTGCTGGCGCAGTCGCTGCTGGCGGCCGGCCGCACGATGGCCGAGCACCGGCTGCCGCACTCGATGCACGGGTACTTCCTGCGGCCGGGGTCGCTCGACGAGCCGATCACGTTCGCGGTCGAGCGCCTGCGGGACGGTCGCTCGTTCAGCGCACGCCGCACGCACGCGCTCCAGGGCGGAGCGCCGATCCTGTCGATGATCGCCTCGTTCCAGCAGGAGCAGGACGGGGTCGACTTCGCCGACGAGATGCCTGCGGACGTCCCGGACCCGGAGCACGTCACGTCCGCGCTCGACGTGCTGGGCGGCATCGACCACCCCGTCGCGAAGTTCTGGACGCAGGAGGCCGCGTTCGACGTCCGGCACGTCGGCGGGTCCATCTACCTGGGCCCGGCTCCCGACAGCGACGGCCGGCAGATGGCGTGGTTCCGCAGCCGCGGCCCGGTCCCGGACGACCAGCTGCTGCACCGCGCCCTGCTGGCGTACGCGTGCGACCAGGTCATGCTCGAGCCGATCCTGCGGCGCGCGGGCCAGTCGTGGGTGTCGCGCGGGATGTCTATCGCGAGCCTGGACCACGCCATGTGGTGGCACCGCGACGTGCACGTGGACGACTGGTTGCTGTTCGTGCAGTCGTCGCCCAGCGCGCAGGGTGGGCGAGGACTGGGTGCCGCGCGCGTCTTCACGCGCGAGGGGACTCTGGTCGCGTCCATCGCCCAGGAGGGCATGGTCCGGCTGCCGCAGTAGCGCGGGGGACGCCGACGAGCGCATCACGCTCACCCGGGTGAGAATCCGGCCATGGTTCGACTTCGGCGCGTGCGCATCGACTCCCCTGGCTGGTCCCGGACCAAGCGCGGGCGGGCGTTCGTCTACCTGGACCTGGACAAGGTCCGCATCGCCGACGAGGCCGACCTGGAGCGCATCGCCGCCCTGGCCATCCCGCCGGCGTGGAGTGACGTGTGGATCAGCCCGTGGGCGAACGGTCACATCCAGGCGGCGGGGCTCGACGACGCGTCCCGTCGGCAGTACCTCTACCACCAGCAGTGGCGCGCGCGACGGGACCGGCTCAAGCACGAGCACGTGCTCGACGTCGCGCAGCGGCTGCCCGCGGCTCGTCGGCACGTCCGCCGCGACCTGCACCTGGACGGCTGGCCGCGCGACAAGGCCCTCGCGCTGGCCTTCCGCCTGCTGGACCTGGCCTACCTGCGGGTCGGCGGCGAGGGTTACGCCGCCAAGCACGGCTCGTACGGCCTGGCGACGCTGCTGCGCGAGCACGTCACGGTGCTGGCCCCCGAGCCGGGCAGCGACGACGGTCGCGTGCACCTGCACTTCCCCGCCAAGTCGGGCCAGATCCGGGACACGGTCGTGGAGGACGACGACGTCGCCCGCCTGGTCCGCAGCCTGGTGCGCCGCAGCGACGACGGTCCCGAGCTGCTCGCCTGGCGCGACGACGACCGCGTCTGGCACGACGTGAGCAGCGCGGACGTGTCGTCGTACGTCAAGGAACGGCTGGGCGACGACGCGAGCGCCAAGGACTTCCGCACGTGGCACGCGACCGTCCTGGCGGCGCGCGGGCTTGCCGCGGCGGGCGACGCACCGGCCAGCGACCGGGCCCGGCGACGCATCGCGACCGCCGTCGTCAAGGACGTGTCCGAGCAGCTCGGCAACACCCCCGCCGTCTGCCGCGCCTCGTACATCGACCCTCGCCTCTTCGAGCTGTGGGAGAGCGGCGCGACCATCCGCCCGACGCGGTCGCAGAACGTCGCCGAGCGTGAGACGCTCGCGCTGCTGAGAGTCGTCTGAGGCCTCGTCGGGCGTCCGGATGCGCAGCCCGCGCCGCGCCCGCAGACTGCCCAGATGACCGACGACCTCGCGCTCGCCCACGCCGCGGACACCTTGCCCGGCCTCGTGCCCGGGACCGGCGAGGACGGGCGGCCACGACCGGACGCGCCGCTCGTCGCCGTCACGGGCGTGACGGGGTACGTGGGCGGACGGCTGGTCCCCGAGCTGCTGGCGGCCGGCTACCGGGTGCGCGCGATCGCCCGGAACCCCGACCGCCTGCGCGGGCGCGACTGGTACGACGACGTCGAGACCGTGCGGGCCGACGCCTCGCAGCCCGAGCAGATCGCGAAGGCCCTCGACGGCGTCGCGGTCGCGTACTACCTGATCCACTCCCTGGGCTCGGGGCGGAAGTTCGAGCAGACCGACCGGCACACCGCGCTCGTGTTCGCGCAGGCCGCCCGCGAGGCCGACGTCGGCCGGATCGTCTACCTGGGCGGCCTGTACCCGGCGGGTGAGGACCTTTCGCCGCACCTCGCGTCCCGCACCGAGGTGGGAGAGATCCTGCTGGCCAGCGGCGTGCCGACCACCGTGCTGCGCGCCGCGGTGATCCTGGGGTCCGGCTCGGCGTCGTTCGAGATGATGCGTTACCTCACCGAGCGGCTGCCCGCGATGACGGTCCCGCGCTGGGTCGACAACCGGATCCAGCCGATCGCCGTCCGGGACGTGCTGCGCTACCTCGTCGGGTCCGCGTCCATGCCGCCCGAGGTCAGCCGCGGCTTCGACATCGGCGGACCGGACGTGCTGACGTACCGGGAGATGATGCAGCGCTACGCCGCCCCGGCGGGTCTGCCCCCACGCGTCATCGTCGGCGTCGGCGTCCTGACACCGCGCCTGTCCAGCCTGTGGGTCTCGCTCGTGACACCCGTGCCGGGCGGGCTGGCCCGGCCGCTGGTCGAGTCGCTCGTGCACGAGGTGGTCTGCGACGAGCACGACATCGCGACGTTCGTCCCCGATCCTCCGGACGGCCTGGTCGGCTTCGACCGCGCCGTGCGGCTGGCGCTGCAGCGGATCCAGGAGGCCGCGGTCACCACGCGGTGGTCGTCGGCCGCCGTCACCGGTGCCCCGAGCGACCCGCTGCCCAGCGACCCCGACTGGGCGGGCGGCTCGCTGTACGTGGACGAGCGACGGATCGACGTCGACGCGTCCCCCGCCGCGCTGTGGCGCGTGATCGAAGCCGTCGGCGGTGACCGCGGCTGGTACTCGTGGGGCCTGGCCTGGCGCGTGCGCGGGCTCATGGACCGCCTCGTCGGCGGCCCGGGCCTGCGGCGGGGACGACGCGACGCGTCGCGCCTGGTGGTCGACGACGCGGTGGACTTCTGGCGCGTCGAGGAGGTCGAGCCCGGGCGCCTGCTCCGCTTGCGGGCGGAGATGCGCGTGCCGGGCCTGGCCTGGCTCGAGCTGCGCGTGGACCCGACCGACGACGGCGCCTGGGACCGGCCGCCCACGTCCTTCTCGCACCGCGCCGTGTTCCACCCGCACGGCCTGGCCGGCCAGCTCTACTGGTGGTCGGTATACCCGTTCCACGGCGTGGTCTTCGGCGGGATGCAGCGCAACATCGCGCGCGCCGCCGAGCGGGCGGAACGCGCGCGCACGGACCGGCCTACCGGCGGCGCCGGAACGTGAGCGGCTCCTCCACGTACGGCTCCCACGCCGCACGCTCGTCGGCGCTGATGCGGCGGGGCTTCTCCGTCGCGGCGTCCACGACGACGATGGTCGTCGCGGCCTTGGCGTAGGGCGCACCGCCCGACGACGGCCCCGTGCGACCGGCCACCGGGCCGTCGTGCACCTCGTAGCAGACCTCCAGGCTCGCACCGCCCAGGTGCCCGATCCACATCTCCACCCGCACCGGGGTGCGCGTGAAACCCAGCGGGCGCAGGTACTCGATCTCCTGGCGCGCCACCAGCGTGTGGGACGTCGCGTGCGGGCCGGTGTCGAGGACGGCGGTCGGCCACGCGTCGTCGGCCGCGGCGTCCGTGTGCCGCCAGAACGCGGTGATGCGCGCATCCTCCAACAGACGGAACATCTCCACGTTGTTGACGTGCTGGTACGCGTCGAGGTCCGACCACCGCAGGGCGACCGGGACGTGCAGGCGGGTCATGCTTGTCCTCTCGTCAGGACCTCGATCCTGCCACCGTTCACCGGCTCGCTCGTGCGGCGGCGCTGCGGGCGCGCGCCAGGTCTGCCAGGACCTCGTCGAGCGGGGCGACGACGAGCCGCGCGGCCACCTCCTGCACCGAACGCCGCAGCCGGCGCCTCGCGCGTGCGGCGCGACGTCGGGCACCGACCGCCGCGACGAGCCGCGAGACCCCCGCCAGCAGCAGGCCGAGGACGGCGCCCCCCACCGCCAGCAGCGTCGGCACGGGGAAACCGTGCCAGTCCGGGACCGGCGCGTCGGGCAGCCGGAAGTAGTCGAGCAGCGCGAGCACGCCCAGCCAGAGCACGCCGACGACGAGCGCCGCGAGCAGCACCCACTGCACGAACCCGACCACCCGCCACCACGCGGGGCGGCGGACCGCGTCGAGCTGCGTGCCCGCGATCGCCTGGTCGAGCGCGTCGGCGAGACCGTCGGTGCCGGCGGCGACGCGAGCGCGCGCGTCGAGTGCCCACGTCTCCGGGATCCCCTGCGTCACCGACGCGGCGTAGTCCCGCACCGCGGTCCGGGCCGCGGCGAGCTGCGTGGGAGTCGCGACGGGCATCGAGGTGCGCACCAGGTCGGTCCGCTCCTCCTGCGACGTCGTCCCCGGCACGCGCAGACCCGCGGTGCGGAGCCCGAGGCGGCGCAGAGGGTCGCGCCGGAACCGGCCGAGCCACCGCGTCACGGGCCAGCCCGTCGCGGCATGGGCGTCGCGCCGGGCGCTTCCCCGAACGGCGTCGACGACCGTCGGGACACCGGCCGCCTGCTCCAGGCCCGCGACCAGACGGTCCTGTCCGGGCTTCGCCCGCTTGGCCTCGGACCCGAGCTCGCCGACCAGGCGCTTCGCGACGCTCCGCTCGTCGGCCGCCCAGCGGCGGTTGGCCGCCTCGCGCCGGGCCGCCGCGTCGTCGAGCATCGCCCGCAGGTCGTCGACGCCCTGCCCCGTGCGCGCGGACAGCGCCAGGACGCGCGCGCCGACGAGCCCGTCCTCGGCGACCAGGCGCCGCAGGTCCCCCAGGCACGCCGCGGCCTCGTCGGGCGAGAGCCGATCCACCTGGTTGAGCACGACGACCGTCACGTCGCCGTGCCCCGCCAGCGGCCTCAGGTACCGCTCGTGCAGCGCGGCGTCCGCGTACTTCTGCGGGTCCACCACCCAGACCAGCAGGTCGGCCCGCTCGACGAGGCGCTCAGCCCGGATGCGGTGCTCGACCACCACCGAGTCGTGGTCGGGCAGGTCCACGAGCACCAGAGCGCCGCCCACGGGCGCCGCCCCGGACATCTGGTGCCGCCGCCCCACCTCCAGCCAGTCGAGCAGCGGCTGCGCCCCGTCGCCCCAGACCGCCGCGAGCGCGTGCGACGTCGTCGGGCGCTGCACACCCGCCGGCGCCAGGTCCGCACCGGTCAGCGCGTTCAACGTCGACGACTTGCCCGAGCCCGTCGCCCCCGCCAACGCGACGACCGTGTGCTCCGCCGACAGGCCGCCGCGCTCACGGGCCCGCGCGACGACCGCGCGGGCGTCGTGCGCGAGCTCGACGGGGAGCCGGCCGCCCGACGCGTCGAGCGCCTGCTCCAGCAGGTCCGTGCGCGCGGCGAGGTCGAGCGTCATGCGCCGTCCCTCGGCTCGTCGCCGCTCTGCTCGTCGTCCCGCTGCTCGTCGTCCCGCTGCTCGTCGCCCCGTCCACCCGGCGTCGTGCCGCCCACCGGACCACGTGCGCCGCGGCCGAACAGCCGACGCCAGAAGCCGGGCTTGTCGTCGTCAGGAGCGTCGGGGACCTTCGCACCGACACCTGGCGACGACGTCTGCCCTCCCCCCGCACGCCACCGGGCTGCTCCGCGCAGCTGTGTCCCGTCCGACGACGGCGCCGCAGTCCGTGCCGCACCACCGAACCGCTCCCCACGCGCCGCGTGCTCGACGCCTCGCGCCGCGGCGAGAAGTGCGGCTCCCCCGGCCTGCGCAGCGCCCGTCGCGTCGAGCTGGCTGGTGTAACGGCCGGCCTCGTCGTCCAGCATCGTGCGGACCCGCTGCTCGAGCCGCTCGCGCGCGGTGGCCGTCAGGCGGCGCACGGCCTCGTCGCCGAAGACGGCCTCGAGCAGCTTCTGCGCGACCACCGCGGTGCCGCCCGCGATGCCGACCTCGATGCCCGTCAGTCCACCGGTGGACGCGAACACCAGCACCATGAGGCTGACACCCAGCCCGTTGAGCCCGAACGAGAGAGCCCGCGCGGTCCCCCGCTTGTCCTCGCCCTGCTCGCGCACCAGGTCCAGCACGTCGCCCTGCCAGGCGCGGATCTGCTCGGCGACACCCGTGCGCATCGCCGACGACCCTCGCGACAGGTCCAGCCCGTCCAGCAGCGCCGCCCCGGCCGGGTCGCCCCGCCACGCCGCGTACGTGCGCTCGGCGGCCTCGTCGATGGCGTCGAGGATGACGGCCTCCAGCCCGTGCGCGATCGCCTCCTCGACGTGCGGCGCCTGCGCGGGCCTGCCGCGGAAGAAACCGACGACGGCGTCGCGCGCGCGGCCCACCCGCTTCTCGATCGAGCGGAAGAACTCGCCCGTCCCGACGAAGTCCTGCCAGCGCGCCAGCACCTCGCCGCGCAGCAGCGTCCCGTCGGACGTCGCGGCCGCGACACGCTCGACGGCGTCGTCCGCGTACCGGACGCAGACCGCGCGCAGGCGCGCGTCCGCCTCGACCTGCGCGTCCGCCGCGCCGGCCAGGTGCGTCGAGCGGCGCACCAGGTCGTCGACGACGCCGTCGAGCGTGGCACCCACGACGGCGTCGCGGGCCGCCGGGTCGGCGCCCAGGTCGGACAGGTATGCGGCGATCTGGCCCACGACGTGCTCCGGGAGCAGCCCCTCGACCTGGGTCGCCTCGGGGACCGCGAACAGCGGTGCGGCGGTCAGGCCGTGGCCGTCCATCATCCGCCGGAGGTCCGCGACCACGGCCTCTGCGCCCGGGTCGACGCGGTCGACGACGAGCGCCACCTGCGCCCGCCGACGGGCGGCCGTCTCGAGCAGGTCCCACGGGACCGCGTCGGCGTACCGGGCCGCCGTCGTGACGAAGAGCCACAGGTCGGCGGCGGCCAGGAGCTGCGCGGCGAGCTCGCGGTTGGCGACCTCCACCGAGTCGATGTCCGGGGCGTCGAGCAGGGCGAGCCCCTGCGGGAGCGACGACGTCGCGACGAGCCGCAGCGCGCGCCGGGCGTCGCCCGTCGCCGGGTCGTCGGCCGTCACACGCGCCAGCCCGGGCAGGATGCGGTCCGTGCTGAACCAGCGACCGTCCAGCGGGTGGTGCGCCAGCACGGGCGACCGCGTCGTGGGCCGCAGGACACCGGGAGTGCTGACCTGCTCCCCCAGCAGCGAGTTCACGAGCGTCGACTTGCCCGCACCCGTGGATCCCCCCACCACCACGAGCAGCGGCGCACCGCGGGCCCGCAGCCGGGGAAGCACGTAGTCGTCGAGCTGCTCGACCGCCTGGGCCGCGTCCTTTCGTGCAACCGCCGCACCCGGCGTCTCGAGCGGCAGACGTGTCGCATCGAGGCGGGTCCGCAGCTCCTCGAGCGCACCGGCCAGGGGGCTGCTCGACGCGCTCGTCGGGGTGGCCGGTCGCTCGTCGTCGGGCGTGGTCATGGCCCTAGTGTCGCTGGTCGGTGCGCTCATGGCCTGGTCAGGCGCGCAGCGTTCGCGACCCGGGCGCGTCAGGACGACGAACGCCGGACCACCCGCGTCGTGCGGACGGTCCGGCGTTCGTCGGTGCCACAGGTCAGTCGCGGCGCAGCTTGCGGTAGGTCACGCGGTGCGGGCGAGCGGCGTCGGCGCCGAGGCGCGAGACCTTGTTCTCCTCGTAGGACGCGAAGTTGCCCTCGAACCAGTACCAGTTCGACGGGTTCTCCTCGGTGCCCTCGTAGGCCAGGATGTGCGTCGCCACCCGGTCCAGGAACCACCGGTCGTGGGAGACGACGACGGCGCAGCCGGGGAACTCGAGCAGCGCGTTCTCGAGCGAGCCGAGCGTCTCGACGTCCAGGTCGTTGGTGGGCTCGTCGAGCAGCAGCAGGTTGCCGCCCTGCTTGAGCGTGAGCGCCAGGTTGAGGCGGTTGCGCTCACCACCGGACAGCACGCCCGCGGGCTTCTGCTGGTCCGGGCCCTTGAAGCCGAACGCCGCGACGTACGCACGCGAGGGCATCTCGACGTTGCCGACCTTGAGGAAGTCGAGGCCGTCGGAGACGACCTCGAACAGCGTCTTCTTGGGGTCGATGCCGCCGCGCGACTGGTCGACGTAGGAGATCGAGACGGTCTCGCCGACCTTGAGGTCGCCGCCGTCCAGCGGCTCGAGCCCGACGATCGTCTTGAACAGCGTGGTCTTGCCGACGCCGTTGGGGCCGATGACGCCGACGATGCCGTTGCGGGGCAGCGTGAAGCTGAGGCCGTCGATCAGGACACGCCCGTCGAAGCCCTTCTGCAGGTCGGTGGCCTCGAGGACGATCGAGCCCAGGCGCGGGCCCGGCGGGATCTGGATCTCCTCGAAGTCGAGCTTCCTGGTGCGGTCCGCCTCGGCGGCCATCTCCTCGTAGCGCGCCAGGCGCGACTTGGACTTGGTCTGGCGGCCCTTGGCGTTGGACCGGACCCACTCCAGCTCGTCCTTGAGGCGCTTGGCCAGCTTGGCGTCCTTCTTGCCCTGGATGGCCAGACGCTCCTGCTTCTTCTCCAGGTACGTCGAGTAGTTGCCCTCGTACGGGTACAGGCGGCCGCGGTCGACCTCGCAGATCCACTCCGCGACGTGGTCCAGGAAGTACCGGTCGTGGGTGACCGCCAGGATGGCACCCTGGTAGTCCTTCAGGTGGGCCTCGAGCCACAGCACCGACTCGGCGTCCAGGTGGTTGGTGGGCTCGTCGAGCAGCAGCAGGTCGGGCTTCTCGAGCAGGAGCTTGCACAGCGCGACGCGGCGGCGCTCACCACCGGACAGCACGGTCACGTCGGCGTCCGGCGGCGGGCAGCGCAGCGCGTCCATGGCCTGCTCGAGCTGGGCGTCGAGGTCCCAGGCGTCGGCCGCGTCGATGGCCTCCTGGAGCTGGCCCATCTCCGCGAGCAGCGCGTCGAAGTCCGCGTCGGGCTCCGCCATGAGCGCGGAGATCTCGTTGTAGCGGTCCAGCTGGCCCTTGATCTCGGCGACGCCCTCCTCGACGTTGCCCAGCACGGTCTTGGACTCGTTGAGCGGCGGCTCCTGCTGGAGGATGCCCACCGTGTACCCGGGGCTGAGACGCGCCTCGCCGTTGGACGGCTGGTCCAGGCCGGCCATGATCTTCAGGATCGTCGACTTCCCGGCGCCGTTGGGCCCGACGACGCCGATCTTGGCGCCGGGCAGGAAGTTCAAGGTGACGTCGTCGAGGATGACCTTGTCGCCGTGCGCCTTGCGCGTCTTGTACATGGAGTAGATGAACTCAGCCACTGGCTCTTCGTCCGCCTCGGTGCTCGGGAGTTGTGCTGCAGGATGCGCTCCGAGCAGGCGCCGGCCGCCACGTGTGGGCGCTGGCCGGCCCCTGGTCGGGATGCCGGTCACCCAGCCTAGGCGATCACCTGACCAACGCGCCCAGCCCGGCGGGGCTGCGGCCGAGCTGCGCGAGCTCGTCGTCGTCCAGCTCGTCGTCCAGCTCGTCGAGCTCGTCCGCCCGCTCGTCGTCGTCGGACTCGCGCGCCTCGTCGCGCTCGTCACCCACGGCGTGACCCGGCAGGTACGGGCCGTCGGGCCCGTCCGCCGGCTCGTCGGACTGCTCGACGACGGCGTGCTCGTCGGACGGCGCCTCCACGAGCCCGGTGACGTCGGCGACGGCACCGTCGGCGCGCGGCGTCGCGATCGTGCGGCGGAACATCGTCGACCCGAACGCGAGGTCGTGCCCGACGCTCACGGCTTCCAGGACCAGACCGCTGTGCACCGAACCGTCGGACGAGGTCCACTCCTCGGTGGACAGCCGCCCGTGCGCGACGATCGGCTCTCCCTTGCGCAGCGACTGGGCCACGTTGACGGCCAGCGTCCGCCAGACCTTGACGCGGAACCACTCGGTACGGCCGTCGCGCCAGGTGCTGGTGGCACGGTCGAAGTAGCGCCGCGTGCTGCCCATCCGGAACGACGTGTACGCCTGCCTGCCCTCGCGAGCGGGGAACAGCGTGACCTCGCTGCCGATCCAGCCCACCACCGTGACGTCGAGACTCTGCGTGCTCATCCCACTCTCCTCCCAGGACGCCCCGACCTGCGCGGGGCTCGTAGGAGGAGCGTCACGCGCCACGCCGGCCCGCGGGCGGCACCTTCCCCGATCTGTGGGCAGCGGTGCGCGAAGGAGTGGCTGTGGTCGCGTCGGCGAGACGTCAGGTGCGGGCGGTCGCGACCAGCTCGCGCACCTCGCGGTGCTCGCCGAGCACCTCCTGCGCGGAATCCATCAGCAACCGTTGTGCGACGTCCTCGATCGCGGACCTGCCTGCGCGCAACGTCTGCTCACCGCGGCGACGACCGGCGGCCCGCCGGGCGGCAGCGGCACCGAGCCAGCAGGCGACGGCGCCGACGAGCAGCACCGCACCGACCGCCGGGGCCCACGCATAGCTGTCGCCGTCGCCGGCCAGCGTCCCGACCCACAGCGCCACGACCATGATGCCCAGCACGGCCAGCACCGCCGCGGCGACGGTCAGCGCCACGGCGGCCGTCGAGCGACGCGCGGCGATCCGCACCCCGGCCAAGGCGTCCTGCACGGCTGCACCGATCTGCTCGGTCGGCGCGACGCGGGTGTCGAGATCCCGCGCCCACCGGGCGGGCAGCGCGCCGACCAGCGGTGCGAGCCACGCCGAGCGCGCCTGGCCCACGGCGTGCCCCTGCACGGCACCGAGCGCGGGGATCGTCGTCTCCTTGCCGCGGCTCGCGGCGCCGACGGCGGCCGCGACGGACGGCAGCCCGGCCGCGTCCGCCAGGGTGTCGACGACCCCGGACACCGACAGCACCGACGGCTCGCGCTCGCCGACCTGCGCGTCGAGCGCGCGCACCGCGTCGCCGATCCCGGCGGCGGCCCGCGTCGCGGCCAGGGACCGACCCGCGACGGCCGTCGCGAGCCCGCCGCGCAGCTCGGTGATCCCGGTGCCGTTCACGGCGGACACCGCGACCACGGGCACGTCGACGAGGCCGTCGGCGGCCAGCAGCCGGGACACGTCCTCGATCAGCCCGTCGCGCTGCTCGAAGGGCACGGTGTCGATCTGGTTGAGCACGACGAGCATGGAGGCCTCGTGCCCCACGAGGTGCTGCAGGTAGCCGGTGTGCAGGGCGTCGTCGGCGTACTTCTGCGGGTCGACGACGAACACGAGCAGGTCGGCCTGCGGCAGGAGCCGATCGACGACGGCGCGGTGCTCGGGCTCGATCGAGTCGTGGTCGGGCAGGTCCAGCAGCACGAGCCCGCGCAGCGCGACCTCCGTGTCGCCGTCGAGCGCGCTCTCGCGCGCGATCCGACGCTCGCTGTCGACTCCGAGCCAGTCGAGCAGCGCACCGGCGTCGCCGCCCCAGACGCAGGCGGTGACCTGCGACGTCGTCGGGCGCTTGACGCCGACGTCCGCGAATTGGAGCTTGGACACGGCGTTGAACAGGCTCGACTTGCCGGACCCGGTGCCGCCGACGAGGGCCACGACCGTGTGGTCGACACCCAGCGCGAGCCGCTCGTGCACGCCCGTCAGCCCGGTGGTGACGGTCGCGACGACGGCCGGGTCGAACCGGTCCCCCGCGCGTTCGACTGCCCGCTCCAGCGCGTCGACCCGGGCGGTGAGGTCCTGCTCGTCGCTCATGTCAGCCCCTTCAGGACGGCGAGCCGCAGGCGCAGCCTCGATGCGGCGTCGTCGGCGAGGTCGGGGTCGGCCAGCAGCTCGTCGACCGCGGACCGCTCGAGGCGCGCCTGGTCGGACGCGCGCTCGGCGAGGTCGCGCACGAGGTCGTCGACGATGCGCTCGCCCGCCGCGCCGAGCAGCGTGACCAGCAGTCGTCGGGCGTCCTTGACGCCGGCCGCACCCGCGAGCGCAACGGCGGCGAGGCCCTCGTCGCCGAGCGAGCGCACGGCCTGCTGGCGGCGCTTGTCGAGCTTCTTCAGCTCGCGCCCGACGACGTCGTCCTCGGGGCGTGCCGCGAGCGTCGCGCGCACGACGCGCGGCCCCTGCGCGGTCCAGCCGCGCGCGGCGAGCTCGGCGGCGCGGGTCCGGCGCGCCGCGGTCGCGCCGCCCGCCCAGGCCGACGCGATCGAGGTCGAGCCGCCCGGCGCGTCGTCGGCCGTGAGCGACGACCGCAGCGCGGCCTCGGTACGCGCACCGATCTCCGCGAGGGTGGCGGCGGCGGACTGGTTGAGGTCAACGAGCAGGGGTTCGAGCGAGGTCACGCGGGCGGGTGCGGTGCGGGCGGAGCCGCGCACCTTGCCCGACGACGACACGAGGTCGTGGACCGGCCCGCCGTCCGCGCTGAGCTCGGCCCACCGCGCCCGCACGGGACCGTCGGCGACCGCGCCGTCGCGGATCGACTCGGCCGCGGCCTTCGCCGGTGCCGCGAGCCGCTCGTCGATCGTGCCTGCGATCGCCGCCGCCGCGTCGGCCTGCTCCTGCACCACGGTCGCGAGCTCGTCGACCCACTCGCGCAGCGCGGACAGCGAACCACGCAGCGTGCGCCCGATGACGGTGCGCGCCCGGTCGGGCCCGGCGAGCATGGTGAGCCACCGGTTCACGGGTGCGACGACGTTCGCGCCCAGCAGCCCCTCGTGGGGGCCGACGTCGGGCACGACGAACAGCGGCGACCCGTCGAGCCCGTGCTTGCGCAGCCGCGCGAGCAGGTCGCCGCGGACGGTCGGCAACGAGTCCGACGGGACGCGGTTGAGCACCATCGCGATCGACGCCCCGCGCTCGACGGCACTCTCGAGCACCTTCCACGGCAGCGCGTCGCCGTACCGGGCGGCCGTCGTGACGAACAGCCACAGGTCGGCGGCCTCGAGCAGCCGGTGCGCCGACTCACGGTTGGACTCCAGGACCGAGTCCAGGTCGGGCGCGTCCAGCAGCGCGATGCCGCGCGGCACGTGCTCGTCGGCGACCACCTCGACCGACTCCAGCACGGGGTGGTGGCTCAGCAGCTCGGCGTCGAGCGGGTGGTGCACCAGGACCGGGCGCCTGGTCGTCGGCCGCAGGACGCCGGCCTGACTGACCTCCGCCTGGACCAGGGAGTTCACGAGCGTCGACTTGCCCGCCCCGGTGGAGCCCGCGACCACGACGACGGCCGGCGCGGACAGCTCCGTCAGCCGCGGCAGCAGGTGCTCGTCGAGCTGGTCGAGCAGCCGGTCACGCGACGCGCGTGCGTCGCTCGTCCCCTCGATCTCGAGCGGGAACCCCGTCGCGGCGACGTCCCGGCGCAGGTCCCGCACGGCGTCAAGCAGCGACGTCGCCGCCAGAGGCCGGGCCAGCACGGACCGCGGGTCGTCGGCCTGGTGTCGAGCGTGCGCCGACCTCGAGGTCGGCGACGCCGACGCGGTCCCCGGCTGAACGCTCACGTGCTCATTCTCAGGCCCGGACCTGACCAGGCCAAACGCGCCACGCGGTCAGACCCCGGCGAGTCGGGCCTTCCGGACCTGCCGGACGAGCTCCGCGCGCGCCCTGGGGCGAGTGAACCTAGGGTGCCAAGAGGTCCGAACCGGTACGGCAAGCCTCGAAGGAGACGCTCATGGCCCGCAGGAATGCACTGACCCTCGCCGCCGCCACGGCGGCCCTCACGCTCGCGGCAGCCGCCCCCGCCCAGGCTGCACCGATCTCGATCGGCCTGAGCACCAAGACCTCCGACTCGGACGGCTTCGCGTACCTGAGTGCCAACCTCTCGTTCACAGACGGCGGCCGGGGCATCGACCTGACCGGGAAGGTCACCGACCGCTGCCCGGCCGACAGCCACGGCGCGTACGCCATCATCACCGTCCACCTGTCCGGCGGAGGCTTCCGGACGTGGACGCCACAGGACGCGAACGGCTGCGGCGGAGGAACGCCGTTCGACCACGACGTCAACTTCAACGTGCACGTGAAGGACGTGAGCTTCCTCCTGCAGGAGCGCGACAACGGCACCGTCATCCGCTCGACGAGCAGGGTCGTCACGAACGGCTGACCCCGGCGCTCCCTTCGTCGGCGCGCCACTACTCTGGTCCCGCGGCAGCGACCGTGCCCTCGTAGCTCAATGGATAGAGCAACGGCCTTCTAATCCGTAGGTTGCAGGTTCGAGTCCTGCCGGGGGCGCCCTCACCACCCAGCGGACGACGTGCCACCGCGCTCGCGCCCGCCCTCGTCCGTTGTCACAGCGGGCGCGCATGCGCTTGGCTGGGCCGACGACGCCGCGGGGGCGGCGAGGGGGGCGACCACACGATGACCGCTGACGGCCCAGCTGCGCAGGTGCCGAACCGGTACCGGGCTGCGATCAGCTCGGCGCGGAGCTCGTCGCGTGAACCAGCGCAGACACTGTCGGACGCCTTGGACAAGGCCGTCCGGGCGATGTCGAACGGGGCGTGGACAGGAGGCAAGGCGGGCGACTTCGAAGATCGCCTGACGTCATGGAGGAGCACCTGCCGCAGCGCTTCGGACGGGGCGATGGCGGAGTTCGACGATGCGGTGCACGCCCAGCCGGAGATGGTCGAGGCGAACTCGTGGCAGGCGCGGTGGCGGCCATGGCCGAGGTGAGCATCGACCTCGACGCGATGGCCGATCTCGTCGCGTCGCTGGGGGCCGCGCGCTCGGACATCACGGAGTCGGCAGGGCTCCTGCGGGGGCGGCTCGACTACGTCGAACTGTCGACGTCGTCACTGTCGCAGGTCGGCTACGCCGCGAGCGTGGACCAGGCGATCGGCGAGGCGCTGCGGGACCTGAACCGCCGGCTCGCGCTGGCGCGGATGATCGAGCAGGCCACGCCGGGTCTGAGCGTGGTCACGTTCGACGACGACGTGCTCTCGACGAAGACGGACGCGCAGATCGACGCCCTGGTCGACACGGTCCTGGACAAGCTGAAGGTCGACGAGGACGACTTCGACCCCCGGGACACCGACCCGGACCTGCTGCGGATCCTGACCGAGAACCAGACCGACCCGTACTTCGCGAAGGCGCTCGCCTCCCGGGTGACACCCGGCGCGCTGGCTGCCTACCTCGATCTGGTCAACCGGGGCCGCATGCGCTCCGGCATCGACGGCGTCCAGGCGTTCGACCGGGACTACGACGCCCTGCTGCGCGGGCTGGGCATGACGCTGGGGCTGGCCTCCCAGGGCACCGGCGACGTCGCCGTCCCGGGCATGTCGAAGGTGTGGAGCGACTTCGCCGGCAGCGACGCCGTGAAGTACAGCCACGGCGGCCAGCTCAACCTCGTCTCCCTGGTGATCGAGCGCGGCGTGTGGTCCGACGACTTCCTCGTCGACGTCTACCAGTCGATCCGCGACTCCGAGGGCGACCAGGGCGCGAACCAGTGGGCGGTCGGTGGACCGTGGCTCGTCACGGACCCGCGGCCGGACCGCTCACCGCAGTGCGACCTCATGCAGGACCCGCTCTACGGGGTCCTGACGGCGATGGCGAACAACCCCGACGCGGTGCGGCGGATCTTCGGCACCTCAGGCACGACGACGGTCGACACCGGCAGGTCGAAGGTCGTGGTCAACGCGGCGATGTGGCAGTTCCTGCACGACCGCCCCGGCCTCGACGAGCTCACGGCCGGCGCCTTCGGCCTCGCCGTCCAGAACGCCATCCTCAGCCCACCGAAGGAGGGCCAGGACGCCTTCCAGCCACGGCTTGCCGGCGACCTGAGCACCGTCGCGGAGGCGTTGAGCGAGGAAGGGGAGGTCGCCCAGGAGAAGGCCGGCCCGTGGTGGAAGCAGCTCCTGCACGGCCTGCTCGACGTCGCCGGCCTCGTCCCGTTCATCGGCGAACCCGCCGACCTCATGAACGGGGTCTGGTACTACGCCGAAGGCGACGTCCTGAACGGGTCGCTGTCGATGGGGTCCGCGATCCCGATCGTCGGCTACGTCGCCACCGGCGGCAAATGGGTCAAGACCGCCCTCAAAGCCGAGGACCTCGTCCAGATCGAGAAGCTCGTCGAGGCCGGCGAGCTCATCACCACGCTCGACCGAGCCTCCGGCGCCGCCCGCACCTTCGGGCGCGACGGACGACTGCTCGACAAGAGCATCGACCTGACCGACCCCGCCAACTTCGAAGCCACCAAGTTCCTCAGCGACGCCGAGCTCGCCCGCTGGAACGGCCCCCTGTCCTTCATGCGCAAGATCATCGCCGGCAACCGCTTCAGCGCCTACGCCAACCACGCCTACGACTACACCGAGATCGCACTCACCACCGGCAACAAGTCACGGTTCCGACTCGACGCGTACACGCCTAACAGGGCGATCGTCTCTCGCAAGCTCACCCAGTTCAGCGAGATCCAGTTCGCCACCGCGAAGAAGTACATCGACGAGTTCCTCGAGAAGTATCCCGAGGGCACCCTCATCGCGAGCACCAAGAAGAATGACGCGCTAGGAATCTCGGGAGAACCGCTCGACGGACCGATGATCCTCGAGGTGCCGCCCCAGGTGGGCGGTAAGGTCGACCAGGCGATCGTCGACTACGCCGAGGAAAGTGGCGTCTTCATCCGTGACGTCAACGGAAAGTGGTACACGATGGAACCGGAGAGATAGCCGAATGACATACCTGTACGGACGGTCGTGGCTGGCCGGTAAGCGATCGCCGGTGAGACCGATCGACGAAGAGCAAGCCCGGCGCGTCTTCGAACGCGGGCCTCAGCTCGGGGTTGCTGCAGTCGAGGGGCCTGGGCTGGTCCCGCGGTACGTGCTGACGATGAGCGCACGTGCGGAGTCGGTCACGGTGCATCGGTACGACGAGCACGGCTCCGAGATTTCGTCCACCGCGTACCACGTCGTCGACGGTCGCCTCTTCCTGTTCAGCGCGACCGAATGGCTCTACCCCGACGACGGTCAGTATCACGGGATGATGGGCGCTCTGGCGGACCGCACATATTTGTTCAAGCCTGACGGCTATGCCCGCCTGCGCACCAAGGTGGAAGCTGCACCTGCCCCGACGATCGAGGAGTTCACGGACGTGAACGTCTCCGACCACTGGCTCGACCCGATCGAGTGGGGCGACTGGGACCGCATCGGCGAGTACCGCCCCACCGCCGTCTGACCCCGGGAGTCTCACTGGCCACAGGTCCCCCACCCCGGGGGCGGCTCTGCCGCGAGCGGTCGGTACCGTCGGTGCGGTGAACAACGGCCGGTGGCGGGAACGGCGACGAGCTCGTCGGGTCCTGATGGAAGCGTGCCCGTCCTGCGGTCATCCGTGGCTCGAGCACCCCGGCGGCACGTCGGCTCCGGGCCACCCCGAGACCTGCGGTGAGTGCGTGTACGAGATCGAGCACGGCGAGAGCGAGGCGGGCACTTCGTGCGAGCTGAGGGTCCCCGACGAGGTGCTCGCGAGAGCCGCGCCCGTCAACTCGCACGAGTGACGCCCCGCACGCCCGGGCACGACCGACGCTGCGTCGGGCAGGCACGGGTCAGTCGACGACCTCGATGATCGCGCTCGCGGCGGCGAGATGCTCCACGGTCCGAGCCGCCGCACGTCCGATCTCGACCCGCGGCGCCGGCGGGCGCTCGTCGGGATAGTAGGTCCCCGGGCCGTAGAACTGGCCGTAGCGGAGCACCACCCCGCCGAACTCCAGGACCTGCCGTTCCAGGTCGCGTGCGGCGTCGGCGGCCACCGGGGAGGTCGGCGTCCACGCGATGCTCTGCGCGACGAGACCCCGCGCACCCGCCGCCCGTGCCGCGCCGACCAGGTTCCGGGTGCCTTCCGTGCGGATCCGCGCGTTCGCCTCCGCGGCGCCGGCCAGCGCAGCACGGTCGTCGGGCAGGTCCGTGAGCTGGTGGAGCACGACGTCGGGGCCGAAGTCCGTCACCGCTCGCACCAGGCCGGCGGCGTCGAACACGTCGCAGACGACGGGCGTGGCACCAGCGCCGCGGAGCCGCGGAACCGCGTGCTCGGAGCGCGTCATGCCGGCGACCTCGTGGCCGCCCGCGACGAGCAGCGGGATCAGGCGGCTGCCGATGACGCCGGTGGCCCCGGCCAGGAAGATGCGCACGTCGTCACCCTAGACAGTGCGGCGCCGCGGTCGACGAAGGAATTTCCCGACAGGTCAGGTCGCGAGCAGGCGTCGCCGCAGGGCGCCGGCTCCGCGCACCACCAGCCACACGAACACGGCGAGCACCAGCGCGACGGCCGCGACGTCGAGAGCAAGGCCCGTCCAGTCGATGCTGGTCGGGCGCTCCCACGGACTGCTCACGCCGACGACCCACGGGAACGGCGGGTCCAGCGACGCCTGATCCTGCGAGATCCAGCGCGCGGGGAACCCCCAGGAGACGTCGGCGAGATCCTCGCGGGACTCGACCCGGGCACCGGCGAACGCGACCTGGCCCAGCACTGCGATGAAGGAGGCGACGACGACACCCACCCGGACTCCGCGCCGCGAGATCCGCCACCTGGCCCCCCGTGCCCCGTTCACGCGTCGAGTCTGTCACGTGCCCCGTTCGTCCACGCGTGGACGGCGAAGGGGCATGGCCGTGCGCGGTCTGCCGTCAGGCCGCCGTGTCGCGGCGGCCGGTGCGCAGCGCCCGTGCGGACCAGCGGCCGTCGATGCGCTCGACGCGGATCGGGTGCTCGAACGCTCGGGTCACCGACGCGGTCGTGATCGCGTCGTCGATGGGTCCGCTCGCGACGACCGACCCGTGCGCGACGAGCAGCGCGTGCGTGGTCGACTCGGGCAGTTCCTCCAGGTGGTGGGTGACCATGATCGAGGTGAGGTGGGGGCGCTCGACGCGGAGTCGGTCGATCGTCTCCAGGAGCTGTTCGCGCGCCGCGACGTCGAGCCCGGTCGACGGTTCGTCGAGCAGCAGCAGCCGAGGGTCGCCGACGAGCGCCCGGGCGATCAGGGCGCGGCCGCGTTCGCCCTGGGAGAGCGTGGGCCAGCGACCGTGTGCGATCCCGCCCAGGCCGAGCTCGTCGACGAGTGCGTCGGCGCGCGCGAGGTCGTCGGCCGTGGGCGTCCAGCGCCACGGCATCTCGACGGTGCCGGTCACGCCGGTGAGCACCACCTCGCGCACCGACAGCGGGGAGCGCAGGTCGTGGCGCGGGTTCACGTGCCCGATCACGCGCCGTAGCGCCGCCAGCTCGACGCGCCCCAGCTGCTCGCCCAGGACGCGGACCGTGCCCGTCGTCGGATGCGTGACGGCACCGCAGAAGCCGAGGATCGTGCTCTTGCCCGCGCCGTTCGGGCCGAGCAGCGCCCAGTGCTCGCCCGCGCGGACCGTCAGGTCGATGCCGTGCAGGATCTCGGTGGCGTCGCGGCGGAACGTCACGGCGTCCAGCTCCAGGACCGGCTCGGTCATGCCAGTGCCTCCTTGAGATGGGTGAGGTGCGCGCGGCTCGCAGCGGACGCTCGCTCGGGAAGGCGCGCCGCGACGGCCTCGACGAGCGCCTCGTGCGCGGCGTGGTCGGCGTCGGCGTCGACGGGCCGCGCACGCAGCATCGCGACCATGGCGCGGTGGACGCGCGGGACGAAGCTGTCGAAGAGCTCGAGCAGGATCTCGTTGTGGGACGCGGCGACGACGGAGCGGTGGAACGCCGTGTCGGCGTCGACGAGCCTCTCGACGTCGTCGGGTGCCGCGGCACGTGACGCGAGCGCGCGACGGATGGCCCGCAGGTCGTTGGGGGTGCGCTGAGCGGCCGCGAGCGCGGCGGCCTCCGCCTCGATGGCGACGCGCGCCTCGATGACCTTCACCACGGCCGCCCGGCCCAGCACGGCGTCCCAGTCCTCGCTCGCATCCAGCGCGACGACGAAGACACCGGCGCCCTGACGCGACTCGAGTACCCCGCGACCGGACAGCTCGCGGACGGCCTCGCGCAGCGTGGTCCGGCCGACGCCGAGCGACGCGGCGAGGACGGGCTCGGCGGGCAGGCGGCTGCCGAGGGCCCAGCGCCCCGACCGGACCTGTCCGAGCAGGACGTCCGCGGTCTGGGTGGACAGCGGTTGGCGTCGAACGGCTGACGGCATGCCGGGCTCCAGGTCTCGTGGCAGAACGAAGAGCACGCTATCACCGGCATCCGCACGAGCCGAACGCCCACTGATCAGTCAGAACACCGCACGACCAAGCAACTCATCCGCGGAGTGACCGCCGATCGCGCCGCCCGGAGGGTGGGCGCGGACGTCGTCGGCGGGTAATTCCCGTGACCCACCCCACACGGGCGTGGTCTGGTGGACCCACACCCACCACCGCCGCCCCACCGGGCGGTCACACCGCGCGAGGCCCCCTCGTCGCGGACCTCACCCACACCCACGTACGGAGAGCTTCGCCATGCACTTTTCCACCGCCTACGACATCGTCCGCTCCGAGCACGACCACCTGCAGCGCTACGCCGAGCTGGTCCGCGAGCGGCGACCACAACCCTCGGACGCCTCGCGGCGGCCACCGAGTACCAGGCGCCTCGTGGCGCTGGCTCGCCGGTCCGCCACCAAGCGGAACGCCTGACGCACGCCACGGGCCGGTCCCCCGCACCTGACACGCCGGGGACCGGCCCTTTCGCATGTCCGGACCACGCATGTCTGGACCAGGCCGACGACGTGCCACGATGGGCGCATGACCCGCGCGAACGGCTCCGCCTGATGGGCCGGCACGCCACTGCCGAACCCGAGCCGCAGCGCCGCGGGCACCGGACCCTGACGCTGTGGGCGGAGCGGGTCGGCATGGGGCTGGCCGCCGGCGTCGTGATGCTGCTGGTGCTCCGCTGGGCGGACCTGTCCTGGGCCGCGTCCGTCGGCATCGCCGCCGGCGTGGTGGTTCTCGTGCCCGTCGCCGCGTGGGTCGCGTCGACCGTCCCGGGGCACGACGGCCACCACTGAGCACCGCCCAGCAGGGCCGATACGCCCGCACCCCCTAGGGTTGACCCGTGATGAGCCCGACGACGTCCTCCCCCAGCGCACACGGCCACGAGAGTGCCGACCGCATCGTCTGGATCGACTGCGAGATGACCGGCCTGGACCTGGGCGCCGACGCCCTCGTCGAGGTCGCCGCGGTCGTGACCGACTCCGAGCTGAACGTCCTCGGGGACGGCGTCGACGTGATCATCGCCCCGCCGCCCGCGGCGATCGAGCAGATGGGCGCCTTCGTGCGCACCATGCACACGACGTCCGGGTTGCTCGACGAGCTCTCCGGTGGCACGACGCTCGCCGACGCCGAGCAGCAGGTACTCGACTACATCCGCACGTGGATCCCCGACCCGGGCAAGGCGCCCCTGGCCGGCAACTCGGTCGGCACCGACAAGACCTTCCTCGACCGCGACATGCCGGCCCTCGTCGGGCACCTGCACTACCGGATCGTGGACGTGTCCTCCATCAAAGAGCTCGCCCGGCGCTGGTACCCGCGCGTGTACTTCTCCGCCCCCGCCAAGAACGGCGGCCACCGCGCGCTCGCCGACATCCTGGAGAGCATCGACGAGCTGCGGTACTACCGCGCGGCCCTGTTCCCGGCGCAGCCCGGCCCCGACTCGACGGCCGCCAAGAAGATCGCCGCCGAGATCGCTGCCACCTCGGTCGCGAAGCGAGGCGCGGCCGGCTGACCGACGGTCCGCAGGACCGCGGCACGAGCACGCCGCTCGACCCGGTACACTTTTCCTCGCCCGCTTCGCGGCGGGCGCATGGTGGGTATAGCTCAGCTGGTAGAGCACCTGGTTGTGGTCCAGGGGGTCGCGGGTTCAAGTCCCGTTACTCACCCCAGCACGAAGGGCGCCGATCCTCGGATCGGCGCCCTTCGTCGTTGCTGCGGCCGGCGGTCAGAGCCGCGCGACGATCGCGTCCGCGAACCGCTCCACCGAACCCGGCGCGTGCCCGAAGAACAGCGACGGCTCGGTGAGCTCGAGCTCCAGCACCACGGGGTTGCCCTCGTCGTCGGGGATCAGGTCGACGCGCGCGTACAGCAGCGGCTTGCCGTCCCCGGGCGCCAGCTCAGGAAGCGCCGCGATCACCCGCTCGGCGACCTCGCGCTCCGCGTCGCTCGCCTCGCGCGGGCTCATCTCCTCACGCAGGTAGAGCTGGTTGTCGTCGGCCCGGAACGGCCCGTCCAGGATCGCGCCCTTGCGCACCGAGTGGCTGAACTCGCCGTTCACGAACACCAGCGCGGTCTCGCCCTCGGTGTCGACCTGGCGCAGGTAGCGCTGGATCATGACGCGCCGCCCCACGCCCAGCAGGTTCTTGGCGTGCATGATCGCGAGCGACCGGCTCGTCGTGACGTCGGCCTGGTACCGGCCCGTGTCGCGCGACCCCGCGCTGACGGTCGGCTTGATCACGAAGTCGCCGAACGCCGGGAACCGCGTGTGGATGGCGCGCGAGTCGAAGTTGCGCTCCGGGTCGAGCCAGATGGTCGGCACGATGGGCAGACCGGCCTTCTCGAGGTCGCGCAGGTACGTCTTGTCGATGTTCCAGCCGACGACCGCCGCGGGGTTGAGCAACGTGCTGGTGCGCTCGACGCGCTGCGTCCAGTCCGCGAACTGCGTCGGGCGGTGCGTGTAGTCCCAGGTCGAGCGGACGACGACGTGCTGGTACGTCCCCCAGTCGACGGTCGGGTCGTCCCAGACGACGACGTCGGTGGCGATCCCCCGCTCGCGCAGCGCGTCGAGCAGCGGGACGTCGTCGGCGTCGAGCTCGGGCAGCTCGGCGCAGGTGGCGAGGGCGAGGCGTGCGGTCGTCGAGGTCACGTCCGCAGCCTACCGACGGTGGTGTCCTGGGCGCGGCGGTCAGGTGTCCGCGAGGTTTCCCCCGGCCGCCCGCGGGTCAGGCGGTCGCTGCTTCATCGTCCGCCAGCGCCAACGGCTCCTGCTCGCCGGTGCGCCCCTCGTCGGCGAGCCTGCGCAGCGCACGCAGCACGCTCTGGCCGGTGACCCGGCCGATCGCCTGCCCGTTCTCCCACACGGGCACACCGACGCCGCCGCGGTCCTCGTCGACCAGGTGGTCCAGGACGTCACCCAGGTCGGTCCCGAGCTCGACGTGCGGTCCGTCGACGACCGTGCCCGCCTCGTCGTCCTCCAGGTCGGCGCGCTCGAGCCGGCCCAGCGACATGAGCCGGGCCGTGCGCCCGCGGCCGACGAGGTCGGCGACCCGTTCCGTCGCGGGGCGCGCGACGATCTCCAGCGGCGGGGCCAGCTGCTCGATGTGCGCCCCCTCGCTCAGCACGGCGACGCGGTCCGCCATCCGCACGGCCTCGTCGATGTCGTGCGTCACGAGCATCACCGTCGTGCCGAGCTCGCGCTGGATGCGGGCGAACTCGGTCTGCAGCCGGCGGCGACCCACGGGGTCGACGGCCCCGAAAGGCTCGTCCATCAGCAGCACGGGCGGGTCGGTGGCCAGCGCCCGGGCGACGCCGACGCGCTGCCGCTCCCCGCCCGACAGCTCGTGCGGGTAGCGCTTGGCGTACCGCGACGGCTCGAGGCCGACGAGCGCGAGCAGCTCGTCGACCCGGTCGCGCGTGCGCTTGCGGTCCCAGCCCAGCAGCTTGGGCACCGTGGCGACGTTCTGCGCGACCGTGCGGTGCGGGAAGAGCCCGACGTTCTGGATGACGTACCCCATGCGGCGGCGCAGCTGGACGGGGTCGACGTCCGTGACGTCGTCACCCTCCAGGAGGATGCGCCCGGACGTCGGCTCGACGAGCCGGTTGGCCATCCGCATCGTCGTCGACTTGCCGCACCCCGACGGACCGACGAGCACCAGCACCTCGTGCGGGCGCACGTCGAGATTCAGGTCGTGCACCGCGGCAGGCCCCTTGCCCGCCTCACCCGAGGCATACCGCTTGCTCACGCCGTCGAACCGGATCGCCCACTCGTCTGCCACCTGCAGGACGCTATCGGCCACGTCCGACACCCGCGACCTGCCGGCCGAGGACTCACCCCCGCCCGGGGGCTCCCGCCCGTGCGCGTGTCGGTGGCCGCGGATACGGTCGCAGCATGCTCCGAGCCGACAGCCCACCGAACCCCTGGTTCTCGTGGCAGTACGTCGAGCGCAACCGCGACGACATCGCCACCTACCTGGGGCAGCACGTCTCGCTGACGCTCGAGGCCGTGGTGATCGCGCTCGTCGTCGCGCTGCCGCTGGCAGCCCTCGCGCACACGCGCCCGCGCTTCGCCGCCCCCGTCCTGGGCACCGCCGGCGTGCTCTACACGATCCCGTCGCTCGCGCTGTTCGCGCTGCTCGCGCCGTACACGGGCATCGGGCGCGTCACCGTCCTGATCGGGCTGGTCGTCTACGCGCTGCTCGTGCTCATCCGCAACATCCTGGTCGGGCTCCAGGGCGTCGACCCGGCGGTCACGGATGCGGCACGCGGCATGGGGTACGGCCGAACGCGCATGCTCGTGCAGGTCGAGCTGCCCCAGGCGCTGCCGAGCATCGTCGCCGGTCTGCGCGTCGCGACCGTCACCACCGTCGCGCTGGTGACCGTGGGCGTGGTGGTCGGGTACGGCGGCCTCGGGCAGCTCATGTTCCGCGGGTTCCGCAGCAACTACCACGCGGAGATCATGACGGCGACGATCCTGTGCCTCGTGCTCGCGCTGGTGGCCGACGTGGCCATCGTGCTGCTCGCCAAGGCCGTGATGCCGTGGTCGAGGTCGGCGCGCATGCTCGCCGAGACGTCGGCGTGAGGGGGCTGCCGTGGACATCGTGAACGACGCGTTGACCTGGTTCAACGACCCCCTCAACTGGACCGGCAAGAACGGGGTCGTCGAGCTGACCGAGGCGCACCTGCGCGTCACGCTCTACGCGGTGCTGCTCGCCGCGGTCGTCGCGCTGCCCGCGGGGGTGTGGCTCGGGCACGCACGCCGCGGTGGCACGCTCGGCGTGGTCGTCGCGAACACCACGCGCGCGCTGCCCACGCTCGCACTCCTGACGCTCTTCGCGTCCGCCGGGCTGTTCGGCAACACCGCGACCGTGCTGGCCTGCGCGATCTTCGCCGTGCCACCGCTGCTCACCAACACGGTGACGGGCCTGGGCGACGTCGACCGGGACGTCGTGGACGCGGCGCGCGGGCTCGGGATGTCGAGCGGACGACGACTGCGCGAGGTCGAGCTGCCGCTGGCCGTGCCCCTGGTCGCCGCCGGCGTCCGGACGGCCGTCGTGCAGGTCCTCGCCACGGTGCCGCTCGCCGCGCTCGTCGGCGGCCAGAGCCTCGGCACGATCGTCGTCACCGGCTTCGCGCTGCAGAACTACGGACAGGTCCTGGCGGGCGGCATCCTCGTCGCGGGGCTCTGCCTGATCGCCGAGGGCGTCCTGGCCATCGCCCAGCATCTGCTCACCCCGCGTGGCCTGCGGGAATCCTCGACGCCTTCCCGCGGTTGGCGCCGACGGCGGAGCGAGCCGTCAGCGGTTGCCGTCGGCGCTCCCAGCAGTTCGAATGGTTCGACGTCCGCCGCCTGATCGCGCGGCACATCCCCCATCACCACCACCGTCCCAGCACCCTCCACACCTGAAACTGGAGCCCACGATGCGCGTACGCCACCTGACGACGAAGGTCATGATGGCCACGTCCCTGCTCGGAGCCGGGCTCCTGCTCGGCGCCTGCGGTGACCCCGGCTCGGGCGGTGGCGAGGCCAACCCGACCACCAACACGTCCGGAGGCAGCGCGTGCGCGCCGGTCGCCGGCGACAAGCTCGTCGTGCTGACCGACGACAAGGGCCTGCAGAACTCGGACAACATCATCCCCGCCATCAACAAGGCGGTCGCGGACAAGAACCCGCAGATCGTCGACCTGCTCAACTCGGTCTCCGCCAAGCTGGACACCGACAAGCTGATCCAGCTGAACAAGTCGGTCGACATCGACCGCAAGACCTCCCCGGAGGTCGCGGCCGACTTCGTCAAGACCGAGGGTCTCGGCGCGCAGGACCAGAGCGGCAAGGGCACGAAGGTCGTCGTCGGCGCCGCCAACTTCTCCGAGAGCGCCACGCTCGCCGAGATCTACGCGGCCGTGCTGAAGTCCGCCGGGTTCGACGCCACGACGCAGACCGTCGGCAACCGGGAGACCTACCTGCCGGCCCTCGAGAAGGGCACGCTCGCCGCCGTCCCCGAGTACGCCGCCACGCTGGCCGACTTCCTCAACGCGAAGGTCAACGGCACCGACGCCGCGTCGGTCGCCACGCCCGACATCGACAAGACGGTCGCGGCCCTGACGCCGCTCGCCGACAAGAGCGGCCTGGTGATGGGTGAGGCGTCGGCCGCGCAGGACCAGAACGCGTTCGCCGTCACGCAGGAGTTCGCCGACGCGCACAACGTGAAGACCCTCAGCGAGCTGGCCACCGCCTGCGGCTCCGGCCTGACGCTCGCCGGGCCGCCGGAGTGCGCCGAGCGCCCCTTCTGCAAGCCCGGCCTGGAGAAGACCTACGGCCTGAAGTTCGACGACTTCAAGTCCTACGACTTCGGCCTCATCGGTGCTGCCATCCGCAAGGGCGAGGTCTCCATCGGCCTGGTCCTGTCGAGCGACGGCTCGCTGGCCAGCTGACCGGCTCGTGACGAGGCGGTTCTCTTCGAGAGCCGCCTCGTCGCACGCTCAGCGGCGCCGGCGGACGAAGGATCGCGTGCGGTACCCCATCGCGTGCCAGGATGAGCCATCGCGAACGCGAGGGGTACGCGCGAGGTCGAGGGGGTTCGTGTGCGGACGGCTGCGCTGCTGGTTGTGTGTGCGTCGGTCGCCGGGCTGGGCGCTTGGTCACTGAGTGCTGCCGAGACGGCTCGCGTCCCTCACACATACATGAGGCCCGCCGTGTCGTCGACGCCGTCGTCTGGCGACTGCGTCGAGGTCTACGGCCAGCAGTTCTGCCCGCCGTTCGAGGTCGCTGGCGTCTTTCCGCAGGGGTGGACACCCGGCGACCCGACCGAGGTGTTCGGAGGGACAACGAGCGTCGCCGTCATCCTTTCTGACGACTCATAGTCCTGCTTCCTCGCCGAAGCGGAGCCACACCTCGCTGACGGTCGGGTACGCCGGCACGGCGTGCCACAGGCGCGACAGGGGCACCTCGCCGACCACGGCGATCGTCGCGGCGTGCAGCATCTCGGCGACCTCCGGACCGACGAACGTCGCGCCGACGATCACGCCGCGCGCGTCGTCGAGCACGAGCTGCGCCTTGCCGGCGTAGTCGGGCGACAGGACGCTCGCGCCGGCCACGTTGGCCAGGTCGTAGGGCACGACGCGGACGTCGATGCCGGCCTCGCGGGCGCTCGCCTCGGTGTGCCCCACCCACGCGACCTCGGGGCGCGTGAAGACGACCTGCGGCACGGCTGCCTCGTCGGCGGTCGCGCGGTAGCGGCTCCACGCTCCCGCGTCGGCCTCGGCGGCGCGGGCGCCCTCGTCGTCGCCGAACCGGGCCGCGACCACGTCGCCCGCCACACGCGCGTCGTACTTGCCCTGGTGGGTGGTGCCGGTGCGGCCGGTGACGTCGCCGACCGCGAACAGCCAGCCGCCGTCGGCACCCGTCGCCGCGAGCGTGTCGTCCACGCCGATGGGCTTGCCGGGAGCCAGCCCGATCGCATCGAGCCCGAGGTCCTCCGTGCGGGGACGACGCCCGGTCGCCACGAGGATCTCGTCGGCGTCGAGCGTCGAGCCGCCGAGGTCGACGTGGACGCCGTCGTCGTCGCGCCGCACCGAACGCGCCTCGGCGCCGAACAGGATCGTGACGCCTCGAGCGCGCAGCGCGTCCGCGACCGCCTCCGCGGCGAACGACTCGGCGGCGGGCAGCAGGCGGTCACCGCGCACGACGAGCGTGACGGCGCTGCCGAAGTCGGCGAACGCCGTCGCCATCTCGACACCCACCACGCCGCCGCCGAGCACCACGAGGCGCGCCGGCACGTGCTGCGCGGACGTCGCCTCCCGGCTGGTCCACGGCTTCGCGGCTGCCAGCCCGTCGATCGGAGGGACCGCGGCCGACGAGCCCGTGGCGACGATCACGGCATGCCGGGCGGTCACCGTGCGCGAGCCGTCGTCGCCCGTGACCGCCAGCGCCCGCGGACCGGTGAAGCGCGCATGGCCCCGCAGCAGCGTGATGCCGACGCCGTCGACCCACTGCGCCTGCCCGGCGTCGTCCCAGTTCGACGCCACGGCGTCGCGTCGCGCGAAGGTGGCCGCGACGTCGATATCGCCCGTGACGGCCGCACCGGCGCCCGGTGCGGTCCGCGCAGCCTCCAGGGCGGCACCCGGCCGCAGCAGCGCCTTGGACGGCATGCAGGCCCAGTAGGAGCACTCGCCACCCACCAGCGCGGACTCGACGAGCGCGACGCTCAGGCCCGTCCGCCCCGCGCGGTCGGCGGCGTTCTCCCCCACCGCCCCGCCGCCGATGACGATCACGTCGAAGGTGTCCTGCTGGTCGTCCGCCATCGAGCTCTCCGTCCACGCGTGCGGGCGCGTGCGTCGCGCCCCGAGCCATCGTCACCCGCGGCGCGCCGGCCCGCAGGGTGAGCGATGGCAGCATGGCGACCCATGAGCGACGACTGGGAAGCACGCATCGAGCAGTTCTGGGACACCGCGGACCTGGAGGACCGCGAAGGAGCGTTGGAGCAGATGCGCCTGCTCGTGGCGGAACGGTCCGACGACGACCCCGTCGCGGTCTTCGAGTGGGCGTGCATCCACGACTCGCTCGGCATCGAGGGAGCGGCGGTCCCGCTCTACCGTCGGGCGCTGGACCTGGGCCTCGACGACTTCAACGCCACGCGCGCCACCATCCAGCTCGCCAGCTCCCTGCGCAACGTGGGCGCGGTCGACGAGGCCGTCGCGCTCCTGCAGGCGGCGCCGGATGCGCCGGCGTTGGGCGCCGCCCGCCAGGTCTTCCTGGCCCTTGCCCTGCACTCCGCCGGGCGGCCCGACGAGGCCCTGCGTGAGGCCCTGCTCGCGATCGTGCCGACGCTCCCCCGCTACCAGCGCTCGGCTCGCGCCTACGCGGACGCGCTCGTCGAACCGGCGCGCACCGCCTGACGAACGACGAAGGCCCCTCACCGGCGTTCCCGCTGGTGAGGGGCCTTGCGTTGGTGCGCCATCAGGGACTCGAACCCCGAACCCGCTGATTAAGAGTCAGCTGCTCTGCCAATTGAGCTAATGGCGCGCGGTTGAGAACGTTAGCAGCCTCCTGGCCCAGAATGCCAACTGAGATCCGCCGCCGTGACGATCGTCACGATCTGGGCATCACAGGTACAGTCCGGTGCCCGTCCCGGCGGCGCGAGGAGCGGCCACGGCGTGCACGTCCTTCTCCCGCAGCAGCAGGTACGTGGCGCCCTCGAGCTCCACCTCGGCGCGGTCCTCCGGGTCGAACAGCACGCGGTCGCCGACCTCCACCTGCCGCACGTGCTGGCCGGTCGCGACGACGTCCGCCCACGCCAACCGCTTGCCGACCGCAGCCGTCGCGGGGATCACGATGCCCGCGGAGGAGCGCCGCTCCCCCGCCGCGTCGTCGAGCGCGACCAGCAACCGGTCGTTGAGCATGCGGATGGGCAGGGCCTGGATGGGCTGGGAGGACTCGTCGGGCACGCTCCGACGCTACCCCGGCCTCGACATAGGCTGAGGGCAACCCACTACCTGGAGGTTCTCCGTGCCTCGTCTCGCCGCCGGCGACGTCGCCCCCGACTTCACGCTGCCCACCGCCGACGGCGGTCAGGTGCACCTGGCAGACCTGCGCGGCCAGCGCGTCATCGTGTACTTCTACCCGGCCGCGATGACGCCGGGCTGCACCACGCAGGCCTGCGACTTCCGCGACTCGCTCGCGTCGCTGGCCGGCGCCGGCTTCGCGGTCGTCGGCGTCTCCCTCGACCCGGTCGAGAAGCTGGCGACGTTCGCCGAGGCCGAGCAGCTCACGTTCCCGCTCGCGTCCGACCCCGACAAGAGCGTGCTCGAGACGTGGGGCGCCTGGGGCGAGAAGAAGCTGTACGGCAAGACGGTCACGGGCGTGATCCGCTCGACGGTCGTCGTGGGCGCCGACGGCGTCGTCGAGCTGGCCCAGTACAACGTCAAGGCGACGGGCCACGTCGCCAAGCTGCGCCGGGACCTGTCCGTCGCCTGACGGCGTGGGATGATCTCCCGCGGGCGCGAGCCCGACGCGGGAGTGGTGAAACGGCAGCCACGCCAGGTTTAGGTCCTGGTGCCCGAGAGGGCGTGCGGGTTCAAATCCCGTCTCCCGCACCACCAGACACACCACAACGTCCGAGCATCTGGTCGCTATAGCGACCAGATGCTCGGACGTTGTGGGCTTGGTGAGTGGTTACGCGTCCTTGGCCGACGCGGCGATCTGCGCGCGGACGTCGTCCATGTCCAGGCCCTTCACGGCCTCGACGACCTGCGCGAGGGCCGGGGCGGGCAGCGCGCCGGCCTGGTTGAAGACCAGGATGCCGTCGCGGAACGCCATCAGCGTGGGGATCGAGAAGATCTGCAGCTCCTGGGCGAGCGCCTGCTCGGCCTCGGTGTCGACCTTCGCGTGCACGATGTCGGTGTTCTCGTCCGACGAGGCCTCGAAGACCGGTCCGAAGCGCTTGCACGGGCCGCACCACTCGGCCCAGAAGTCGATGAGGACGATCTCGTTGTCCTTGATCGTCTGGCCGATCGTGTCGCCGGTCAGCGTGGTGGTAGCCATGGGGTTCCTTCCGTCGTCGGTGTCCGCGATCCTCAGCGTCACAGACAGGTCCACTATTCCCACCGGCGGCCGACGCCGCGCGTCGAACCGGGCGGAATCGCCCGCCCGAGCGCGCCCGGGTGCGTGGACCCCGCGTCGGCAGGGTAGAAACGTACGGTGACCGCTTCTGCCGAGTTCCCCACGCCCGATCGTCCCGACGGGTGGTTGAGCGCCGACGACATCGCCCAGGTGCGGCGCTCGTTGCCGATCGTCTACGTGGACGCGGTCCCGGTGCGCGTCGACGACTCGGGCGACGTGGTCGCGGTGGGCCTCCTGCTGCGCGTGACGCGCGAGGGCGTCATGTCCCGGGCCCTCGTCAGCGGCCGCGTGATGTACCACGAGCGCGTGCGCGACGCGCTGCTGCGGCACATCGAGAAGGACCTCGGCCCGGTCGCGCTGCCGCAGATCCCCGCCTCCCCGCAGCCGTTCACGGTCGCCGAGTACTTCCCCACGCCGGGCATCACGGCGTACCACGACCCGCGCCAGCACGCGGTCTCGCTCGCCTACGTCGTGCCCGTCTCCGGCGACTGCCAGCCGCAGAACGACGCCATCGACCTGGCCTGGCTCACGCCCGAGGAGGCGTGCGCCGAGCAGGTGCAGGTGGAGATGAACGGCGGCCAGGGTGCGCTGCTGCGGCAGGCGATGGCGTTCGTCGGCCGGATCTGAGCCCTACAGCTCCAGCATCGGCCAGTCCGCCAGGTCGGCGCGCATGCGCCGGTCGTGGGTCGCGACGACGACGGCCGCGGACGTGAGCCGCAGCGCCTGCGTCAGCTCGTCGACCAGGCCGACCGACAGGTGGTTGGTGGGCTCGTCGAGGATCAGCAGGTGCGGGGCGGCGAGCAGCGCGCAGGCCAGGTCGAACCGGCGCCGCTGACCCACGGAGAGCTCGCGCAGGGGCCGTTCGAGGTCCTCCTCCGTCAGCAGGCCCAGCGCCGCGACGGGCACGAGCTGATCGGGGTCGAGCGCATTCGACTCCAGCAGCCGCAGGGCGTGGCGAGCGTAGGCGTCGAACGCGGTGATGCCGGTCTGCGGCTCGTGCTCGGTGGCGCCCTCCTGGCCCAGCACGCCCAGACGCACACCCCCGGCGATCGTCCGGGTGCCGCGGTCCAGCGCGATCGTCCCGGCGAGGGCCGCGAGCAGCGTCGACTTGCCCGCGCCGTTGGGGCCGACGACGAGCAGGCGCCCGCACGGTGAGATGTCGATCCGCCGCCCCGGCAGGTCCAGCCGTCCGTCGACGCGTGGCGCGCGGATCTCGAGAAGAGGCCCGGCGTGCGCCGCCGCACGGTCGGCGCCGGGGTCCAGCGGGCGGTCCGGATCGGCGCCCGTGGACGCCCGACGAGGCAGCGACGGCAGGTCCGGGAACGCGAGGGCGAGCGGCGGCACGGGGACCTCGACCGCGGTCGCCTCGAGCTGCTGCACCAGGCGGTCGGCGGCCTTGACGTGCTGCCGGGCGCGCGTCGCGCGCCGGTGCGCGCTCGATCCCTTGGGCGGGCGCCACTCGTCGGACAGGCCCTCGTAGGACTTGTCGAGCCGGTGCGCCAGGACCAGCGCGCGCTTGCGCTCGGCCCGGTAGCGCGCCCGCCAGCGCATCAGCATGCGGTCCTTCGCGAACCGGTAGTCCGCGTAGCGCGTCGCGCCGTACAAGGCGGGCTTGCCGTCCATCGCGGGGTCGAGGTCCAGGATCGCCGTCATCACGTCGTCGAGCAGGCGGCGGTCATGGGTGACGATGACGACCGCGCCCGCCCACTGCTGCAGCTGCGCGGTGAGGTGGTCGATCCCGGCTGCGTCCAGGTGGTTGGTGGGCTCGTCGAGCAGCAGGATGTCGGACCGTTCGGCGATCCGGCACGCCAGCCGGACGCGGTAGCGCTCGCCGACGCTGAGGGTCGCCAGCTCTCGCTCGGGGTCCCGCGGCGCACCGAATCGCGTCAGCGCCTCGTCGATCCGCCGGTCCACGTCCCACGCGGCGAGGTGCTCGACGCGAGCCATCGCCTCGCTCAGCCCGGACAGGTCGGCCTGCTCGTGATCGAACGCGGCGATGGTCGCCTCGAGCCGCGCGGCCGCCGCGCGCGCGGTCGACGAGGCCTGCTCGACGAGCGTGCCGATCGTCGAGCCGGGCGCGACCTCGAGCTCCTGGTCGACGACGGCGACCGAGCCGACGCGTCGCACGGACCCGGCCGACGGCTCGAGCGAACCGGCCAGCAGGCGCAGCAGCGTCGTCTTGCCGGCGCCGTTCTCCCCGACGAGCCCCAGCCGCTCCCCGGCGGCCACGACGACGTCGAGCCCGTCCAGGACGGGCCGGCCCGGGTAGCCGAACCTCAGCCCCCGGGCGACGAGCTGGACGTCATCCACGCAGCTCGTCATCCACGCAGAACACGAGCGATCACGGGCGCGAGCGCCGAGAACGCCTGCCCGCGGTGGCTGATCGCGTTCTTCTCGTCGGGCGCGAGCTCCGCACACGTGCGGGTGTCCCCCAGCGGGACGAGCGCCGGGTCGTAGCCGAACCCACCCGCGCCGCGCGGCTCGTACGTCAACGTCCCGACCAGCTCGCCGCGCTCGACGTGCTCGAACCCGTCCGGCGTCACGAGCGCGGCGGCGCAGACGAACTGGGCGCCGCGGTGCTCAGGCGCGATGTCGGACACCTGCGCGAGCAGCAGCGCCAGGTTGGCGGCGTCGTCGCCGTGCTTCCCCGCCCACCGGGCGGAGAAGATGCCGGGCGAGCCGCCCAGCACGTCGACGGCCAGCCCGGAGTCGTCGGCGACGGCCGGCAGCCCGGTGAACGCGCACAGCGCACGCGCCTTGATCAGCGCGTTCGCCTCGAACGTCACCCCGTCCTCGACGGGCTCGGGCGCGCCGACGTCCCGGGCACCGACGACGTCGTCGGGCGCCAGGTCCGACAGCAGCGGCGCGAGGATGGCGCGCAGCTCACCGACCTTGTGCGCGTTGTGGGTGGCGAGCACCAGCCGAGGGCTCACGCTGTCACCGTGGCTGCGGTCACCGCGCGCGTGGCGGACCCGTCGCCCGGCTCGCCCGCGAGCGCGGCGGTCTGCAGCGCGGACAGCTGCGCCGTGCCGCCGACCGCCAGGTCAAGCAGCGCGTCCAGCTCGGCGCGGTCGAACGGCGCGTGCTCGGCGGTGCCCTGCACCTCGACGAACTTCCCGGAGCCGGTGACCACGACGTTCATGTCCGTCTCGGCGCGCACGTCCTCCACGTAGGGCAGGTCGAGCATGGGCGTGCCGTCGATGATGCCGACGCTGACCGCGGCGACCGAGTCCGTCAGGACTGTGCGGCCCGGCTTGATCAGCCGCTTGCCCTGCGCCCACTCCACCGCGTCCGCGAGCGCGACGTAGGCGCCCGTGATCGCGGCCGTGCGCGTGCCGCCGTCGGCCTGCAGGACGTCGCAGTCGAGCACGATCGTGTTCTCGCCGAGCGCCGAGACGTCGATGATCGCGCGCAGCGACCGGCCGATCAGGCGCGAGATCTCGTGCGTGCGGCCGCCGATCTTGCCGCGGACCGACTCACGGTCCGAGCGGCTGTTCGTGGCGCGCGGCAGCATCGAGTACTCGGCCGTGACCCAGCCCTCGCCGGAGCCCTTGCGCCAGCGCGGCACCCCCTCGGTGAACGACGCGACGCACAGCACCTTCGTCTCGCCGAACTCGACGAGCACGCTGCCCTCCCCCGCGGACAGGAAGCGGCGGGTGATCGTGACGGGTCGCAGCTGGTCGGCGGCGCGGCCGTCCGCACGCACGGAGGTGGGGGCATCAAGAGTCATGCGACGAGCCTAACGACCCCACCTGACAACCCCGACCGCGCCCCGACTCGCCACGGTGCTGCGTTCCTGCCGCTATACGGACGAAAGGCAGCACACGGGGGTCACAGCACGTACGTCGCGCCCGGGGTCGCCACGTCGATGGGGCCGTCGTACTCGGTGCGGGCCTCCGCGGTCGCCACGTCGGGCGGCGTCCACGCGGGCAGGTGCGTGAGCACCAGGCGCCCCGAGCCCCCCTGCGCGGCGGCGGCGCCCGCGCGGCGCCCGGTCAGGTGCACGCCGCGGATCGCGTCGTCGCGGCCCTCGACGAAGGCCGCCTCGGACAGCAGCAGGTCGACGCCGGTCGCGAGCTCGTCGAGCCCCGCGCACGCATCGGTGTCACCGGTGTACGCGAGCGTCACTGTGCGCGCGGCGTCCTCGTCGGACGGCCCTTGCACGCGGATGCCGAACGCCGGGATCGGGTGCTCGACGGGCACGGGTGTCAGGGTCAGCGGTCCGACGACGACGGGCACACCCGCCTGCCAGGAGCGGATGGTGAACTGGCCGTCGACGTCGGTCGCGGGGTCGCCGCCGGCGATCTGCGCAAGCCGCTCGGCGGTCCCGTCCGGCCCCCACACGTCGACCGGCGGGCACGGCCCGTCAGGGCGGTAGCGGCGCAGCACGTTGAGCACCACCATGTCCGCGACGTGGTCGGCGTGCAGGTGGCTGAGCGCGACGGCGTCGAGCGTGGTCGGGTCGGTGTGCCGCTGCAGCGGACCGAGCGCGCCGTTGCCGAGGTCCATGAGCACGGTCCACGTGCGCCCGTCGGCGTCCTCGGCCTGCACCAGGTACCCCGACGCGGCGGACTCCGCCGACGGGTAGGAGCCGGCGCACCCCAGCACGACGAGCCTCATCGCAGCGCACCCCGCGGCTCGACGGCCTGCACCTCGGGCCCCAGGAACCGGCGGGCCAGGGCCTGGAACGAGGCGGGGTCGCCCGTGGCGAGGAAGCGGTGCGACGCGGGACCGGCCGCCGGATCGCGCTCCAGGTCGTGCGCGACGAGCGTGCGGTACACGTCTTTCGCCGTCTCCTCCGCGCTCGAGACCAGCGTGACGCCCTCGCCCATGACGTAGGAGATGGCGCCGGTGAGCAGCGGGTAGTGCGTGCAGCCGAGCACCAGCGTGTCGACGCCGGCGGCGCGCACCGGGTCCAGGTACTCGTGCGCGAGCGCCAGGACCTCGGGCCCCGACGTGATGCCCGCCTCGACGAACTCGACGAACCGCGGGCACGCCTGCGTGGTGAGCGTGATGCCGGGGGCGACCGCGAACGCGTCGTCGTACGAGCGCGACTCGACCGTCGCCTTGGTCGCGATGACGCCGATCTTGCCCGAGCGCGTGGCCGCCACGGCCGTGCGCGCAGCGGGCAGGATCACCTCCACCACCGGGATGCCGCGGCGCAGCGTGTACCGCTCGCGGGCGTCGCGCAGCATGGCCGACGACGCCGTGTTGCAGGCGATGACCAGCAGCTTCACCCCGGCGTCGACCAGGTCGTCCATGACCTCGAGCGCGTGGGCGCGCACGGCCGCCAGCGGCTTGGGGCCATAGGGGGTGTTGAGGGTGTCGCCGATGTAGAGGGTCGACTCGTGCGGGAGCTGGTCGAGGATGGACCTCGCGACCGTCAGACCTCCGACGCCTGAGTCGAAGATCCCGATGGGGGCGTCGTTCACCCGCCCGAGCCTAGCCCGACGCCTGCGGACCGGCGCCGCCACGCGGTGTGACGTCCACCCCGTTGCGCGCGTCGTCGAGCATCATCGTGACCAAGGACTCCTGCAGCCAGGACAGCGCGCCGTACACCGCGACGAGCTGCGCGCGCTGCGCCGTGACCGGGTCGGTCGTGTAGATCGCCTCGGCGTCCTCGTCGGTCCGGATGCCGAGGCGTTCGGCCAGGACCAGCCGCACGTCGGTCATCGCGGCCGCGACGGGCCGCGCGTCCGCGGGTGCGACGACGACGTGGGACGGCCGGTTGCCGTCGCGGGCCGTCAGCGTGCGGGCGAGCAGCCGCAGGCCGGCGGCCTTGGTGTCCCGCAGGTCCGCCTGGGTGAGGCGGCGGAACTCGTCCGCCAGCGCCGGGTCGTCGCGGCTCGCGTCCGGGAGCAGACGGTGGACCGCGGGGTCCTGCGGCCGACGGACGGGGGCGGCGAGCTCGCGCGCGAGGGCGTCGAGCCGGTCGTCGTCGGGGTCCGGGGCGTCGGGCTCGTCGTCGGGCTCGTCGTCGACGTCGTCGGCCAGCAGGTCCGCGACGTCCGACGCGACGCCCGCCAGCACCCGACGCTCGTCGTCGGTCAACCGCGCGACATACGCACCCCGGGTGCGCCGGAACGGCTTCACTGGCCGCTCCGCTGCAACGTGGCCCACAGACCGAACCCGTGCATGGCCTGCACGTCGACCTCCATGCTCTCGAGCGACCCCGTCGAGACCACGGCCTTGCCCTGCTGGTGGACCTGCTTCATGAGCTTCTCGGCCTTGGCCTTGGGGTGACCGAAGTACGTCTCGAACACGTACGTCACGTACGTCATGAGGTTGACGGGGTCGTTCCAGACGATGGTGACCCAGGGGTCGGCCACAGCCGTCGCGGCATCCGCCTGCGTGGTCTGCTCGGGAGCGATCGTCGGCACGCGCCCACTCTAGGCAGCGCCGCCGACACCGTCAGCCCTCTAGGTTGACCACTATGAGCTCGCCCGCCCTGCTGACCGACCGCTACGAGCTGACGATGCTGCAGGCCGCGCTGGCCGACGGCACCGCGCAGCGTCGCTGCGTCTTCGAGGTGTTCACGCGCCGGCTGCCGGCCGGTCGCCGCTACGGCGTCGTCGCGGGGACCGGGCGCGTGCTGGAGGCGATCGAGCGGTTCCGGTTCGGGCCCGACGAGCTGGCGTGGCTGGCCGACGAGGGCGTCGTCGACGAGCGCACGCTGGCCTACCTGGCCGACTACCGGTTCGCCGGCTCGATCGTCGGGTACGCCGAGGGCGAGATGTTCTTCCCGCAGTCACCCGTGCTCGTGGTCGAGGGGACGTTCGCGGAGGCCGTGATCCTGGAGACCCTGGTCCTGTCGATCCTCAACTTCGACTCGGCGGTCGCGTCGGCGGCCTCGCGCATGACGTCGGCTGCCGTCGACCGGCCGTGCCTGGAGATGGGCTCGCGTCGCGCGCACGAGGAGGCCGCCGTCGCGGCTGCCCGCGCGGCCGTCGTCGCCGGCTTCTCCGGGACGTCGAACCTGGAGGCCGGGCGGCGCTACGGCCTGTCGACGATCGGCACCGCCGCCCACGCGTTCACCCTGCTGCACGACGACGAGGCGTCCGCATTCGCTTCGCAGGTCGCGTCGCTCGGCGCCTCGACGACGCTGCTCGTCGACACCTACGACGTGCGTCGCGGGGTCGAGCTCGCTCTGGAAGCCGCCGGGACCGAGCTCGGGGCCGTGCGGCTGGACTCCGGCGACCTGGGCGGGCTGGCGGGCGAGGTGCGCCAGCAGCTCGACGCCGCGGGAGCCACGTCGACGCGCATCGTCGTGACGTCCGACCTCGACGAGTACGCGATCGCGGCGCTGGCCGTGGCCCCCGTCGACGTCTACGGGGTCGGGACGTCGCTCGTCACCGGCTCCGGCGCGCCCACGTGCGGGATGGTCTACAAGCTCGTCGCGCGCGAGGACGCCGAGGGCGTGCTGCAGCCGGTCGCGAAGGCGTCGACGGCGAAGATCAGCGTGGGCGGACGCAAGGCCGCTGCGCGGCGGCTGGGTCCCGAGGGCCGGGCCGTGGCCGAGGTCCTGGTGGAGGGGCCGGACGAGCTGGTCCGCACGTGGACGCCCGACGAGGGCGCCGAAGAGGCCGGCGTCGTTGACGACCTCCCCGACGCGTCCGGGAAGAACGAGGCGCCTTCGAACGGCGCCGGCTCGTCGGCAGGGCTGCGTGCGCTGCACGAGCCGCTCGTGACGAACGGTGTGGTCGACCAGCGGTGGGTCGGCGCGGCCGGCGTGGAGGCCGCAGCACGTCGGCACCGCGCCTCGCGCGACGAGCTCCCGCGGGGGGCGCGGAGGCTGTCGGCCGACGAGGCGGCGGTGCCGACGGTGGTGCTGGAGCTGCGGGGTTGACTACGCAGGCCGCGCGCCGACCGCCCCGACGGGGGTCCGGGGCGGGCGGAGCCGGCCGCTAGACGCGCTTGCCGCGGCCGACCAGCGCCAGGATCAGGCTGACCACGAGGACGGCGACGCCGATCCAGATCAGGAACGAGCCGACACCTCCGAGGCCGAGGACCAGGAGGATGACACCGATGATGATGAGGATGAGCCAAGCGGGCATGGTTTGACCCTTTCGTCGCAGTTGCCAGGAGAGCTCATCCGGGGGTACCCGGGGCCCTTGGCACACCCCAACCTTGACAGCGGGAAATCACCCCCGCACGTCGAACCGACGAGTTGCGCGCACCCCCGTCGCTGCTATGTGGTCACGCGTCCAGCACGCTGACCTGCACAAACGCATCCATCGAGCGCCGTCCACATCGTGAGACGGCACTTGTTTGAGACGTCCGCACGGGCGTATCGCGCGCACGAAACGTTTCACACGGCAGCACGTCTCGGGGCGTAGGCACTGCGCGTCCGCCGGTGTGGACGGAGCGGGTGGGTGTCGGCGGGGCGACGTAGACTTCTGCCTCATGAGCGAGCCCCTGCCGAACCCGCAGCCGGCGGACCCCAGCGGTCCCGACCAGGGCGGCACCTCCACCAGCGTGCTGGAGCGCCAGGAGACGACGGAGCAGGCCGAGCCGGGCGACCACGAACGCTTCGCGCACTACGTGCGCAAGGAGAAGATCATGGAGTCCGCGATGAGCGGCAAGCCCGTGATCGCGCTCTGCGGCAAGGTCTGGGTACCGGGTCGCGACCCCAACAAGTTCCCCGTGTGCCCCACGTGCAAGGAGATCTACGACGGCCTGCGCGAGCCGCAGGACGGCGACGACAACAAGGGCGCCGGCGAGGGCGGCTCCGGCGGCGGACGCCGCTTCGGGTTCGGCCGAGGCTCGGGCGGCAAGTGAGCGGCGCCCCGCGCCCGTCCACTTCCACCTCCACCGAGCCCGACCTCTTCGCTGCGCATGCGGCGCCCGCTCCGAGCGCGCCGTCGAGCACGAGCAGCAGCGCGCAGGGCAGCACCCACGCGTCGTCGAGCGCGGCGTCGCACCTGCCGCCGGCGTTCCCCGGCCGCGCGCCGTGGGGCACCGCGGGCAAGCTGCGCGCCTGGCAGGCGGCCGCGCTCGAGCAGTACCGGGACGCGTCGCCGCGGGACTTCCTCGCGGTCGCGACGCCGGGCGCCGGCAAGACGACGTTCGCCCTGCGCATCGCCACCGAGCTGCTCGAGGCGCGCATCGTGCGGCGCATCACCGTCGTCGCGCCCACCGAGCACCTCAAGCGCCAGTGGGCGGACGCCGCGGCACGCGTCGGCATCAGGCTCGACCCCAACTTCAGCAACGCGCAGGGTCGCCACGGGCATGGCTTCGACGGCGTCGCGGTCACGTACGCGCAGGTGGCGAGCAAGCCCGCACTGCACCAGGCCCGCACGTCCGCGGCACCCACGCTCGTCATCCTCGACGAGGTCCACCACGGTGGCGACGCACTGTCCTGGGGCGACGCGGTGCGGGAGGCGTTCGAGGGCGCGACCCGACGCCTCGCCCTGACGGGGACCCCGTTCCGCTCGGACACCGCCGCCATCCCGTTCGTGCGCTACGAAAAGGACCGCGACGGCATCCGGCGCTCGGTCGCGGACTACACGTACGGGTACGGCGACGCCCTGCGCGACCACGTCGTGCGACCCGTCATCTTCCTGTCGTACAGCGGCTCCATGCGCTGGCGGACGAAGGCCGGCGACGAGATCAGCGCACGCCTGGGCGAGCCGCTCACCAAGGACATGACCGCGCAGGCGTGGCGCACGGCGCTCGACCCCAACGGCGAGTGGATCCCGTCCGTGCTCGCGGGCGCCGACCGGCGTCTGACGGAGGTGCGCCGCACCGTCCCCGACGCCGGCGCCATGGTCATCGCGACCGACCAGACCGACGCCCGCGCGTACGCCGGGCACCTCGCCCGCATCACCGGCCAGTCGCCCACCGTCGTGCTGTCCGACGACGACGGCGCGAGCGACCGCATCGACGAGTTCTCCGCGGGCGACTCGCGCTGGCTCGTCGCGGTCCGGATGGTCTCCGAGGGCGTCGACGTGCCCCGGCTCGCCGTGGGTGTCTACGCGACGAGCACCGCGACGCCTCTGTTCTTCGCGCAGGCCGTCGGCCGGTTCGTCCGGGCCCGACGCCGCGGCGAGACCGCGTCGGTGTTCCTGCCGTCGGTCCCCCAGCTTCTGGCCCTCGCCAACACCATGGAGCTCGAGCGCGACCACGCGCTGGACCGCCCCAAGTCTGCCGAGGAGCAGGGCGCGGACTACAACCCCGAGGACGCGCTGCTCGCCGCCGCCAACTCCGAGCGCAACGGCCCCGACGCCCTCGGCCCGGACGGCAAGATGGGGGCGTTCGAGGCGCTCGAGGCGCAGGCGTCGTTCGACCGCGTCCTGTTCGACGGCGGCGAGTTCGGCACGGGTGCGGAGGTGGGCTCCGACGAGGAGCTCGACTTCCTGGGCCTGCCCGGGCTGCTGGACGCCGACCAGGTCTCCGCACTGCTCAAGCAGCGCCAGGCCGACCAGGTGAGTGGGCGTCGTCGGGCCGCGGCGGCTGCGGTGCCCGTCGAGGAGATGGACCACCGCCGCCAGGCCGAGCTGCGCAAGGAGCTCGCCCAGCTCGTCGGCGCGTGGGCGCGGCGCAGCGGCCAGCCGCACGGCTCGGTGCACTCCGAGCTGCGACGCCGCTGCGGTGGTCCGGAGGTCGCGCTGGCGGACCCGGACCAGCTCACCGCACGCGTCGCGATGCTCCGACGCTGGTTCGTCGGTCAGAAGTAGCCCCCGAGCGCGCCCGAAACACCTCGAGCGCGCCCGCTGCAACGGGCGCGCTCGACGCACGAAGGGCGCGCTGGGGCTAGAGGTGCTGCCAGTCCGGCTTCGCGGCGTACGTCTCGCGGTAGTAGTCCGCGAGCTGCAGTCGACTCGCCGCCGCGTCGTCCACCAGGACCGTCACGTGCGGGTGGTGCTGCAGCACGGTTCCCGGCCACATGGCGCTGACCGGGCCCTCGACGAGCTGGTGGACCGCCTCCGCCTTGCCCCGGCCACTGGCCAGCAGCACCAGGTGGCGGGCGGACATGATCGTCGCCAGCCCCTGCGTGAGGCAGTGGGTCGGCACCTGCGACAGGTCGCCGCCGAAGAAGCGGGCGTTGTCCTCGCGCGTCTGCCGGGTCAGGGTCTTGATCCGCGTGCGGGACGCGAGCGACGAGCCGGGCTCGTTGAACGCGATGTGCCCGTCGGTGCCGATGCCCAGGATCTGCAGGTCGACCCCGCCCGCATCGGCGATCGCCTGCTCGTACGCCGCGCACGCGCCGATGACGTCGTCTGCCAGACCGTCCGGTCCCTGCACGGCGCCGGGGGCGAAGTCGACGCGTGACGCGATCTCCTTCTCGATGACGTTGCGGTAGCGCTCCGGGTGGTCGGCGGGCAGGCCCACGTACTCGTCGAGCATGAACGCCCGCGCCTGCGCGAACGACAGCCCGTCCTCGGAGTGACGGCGCGCCAGCTCGTCGTAGACGGCCAGCGGGCTCGAGCCCGTGGCCAGCCCGACGACGGCCGTCGGGCGTGCCCGCAGCAGGGACTCGATCGCGTCGGCAGCCAACCGGCCCAGCTCCGCGGCGGGAGCGATGACGACCTCCATCAGAGCGCCCCTTCCCGTGCCAGCCGGCCGGCCAGTGCGGCGCCGACAGCACCCACCGGCACCCCGGCGGGTGCGAGGACCACACGCTCGGCGAGCGCCATCGAGGCGAGGAACGGCGAGGCCTGCGCCTCGGCCTCCAGCACACCCTGCACGGCCGCGAGCAGCGGCTCCCCCACCTGGCTCACTCCCCCGCCGATCACCACGCGACGCACGTCGCACGTGAGGACCAGGATGCGTACCGCGGACGCGACGGCCCACGCGAAGCGGTCGCGCACCGCGATCGCCGCGGCGTCACCGGCGGCCGCGGCGTCGAAGAGCTCCGCGGGCGCCGGACGTTCGTGCGGCCCGGGCCACGCGGCGTCGATCGCCGTGCCGGACGCGTACTGCTCGAGGCAGCCCGTCTGCCCGCACTTGCACGGGAGCCCGTCCACCAGCAACGTCAGGTGGCCGATCTCCCCCGCCGCGCCGCCCGCACCGCGGCGCAGACGCCCGTCGAGCAGCAGGCCGGCCGCCACGCCCGTGCCCAGCGCGAGGAACGCGAGGTCGACGACGGGCACGTCCGACAGGTGCGCCGCACCGAGGGCGGCCATGTTGAGGTCGTTCTCGACGGCGACGAGCGGCACGCCGCCCAGCCGCTGCGCGACGAGCACGCCGAGCGAGACCCGCTGCGAGATACCGAGGTTCACGGCGTGCTCGACGGTCCCGTCACCAGGCGCGACGACGCCCGGCACGCCGAGCCCGATCCCGGCGAGGTCCTCGAGCGCCACGCCGGCCTGCGCGGTGAGCTGGGTGACCACCTCGACGACGCCGCTGACGACCCCCTCGACCCCGCGCACGGTCGGCGCGCGCACCTCGTGGCGCACCAGCCCGCCCGGGTCGAGGATGACGCCGAGCACCTTGGTGCCGCCGATGTCGATGCCGACCGACCAGCCGTGGCGCGCCCCGTCGGGAGTACCGACGACGCTCGCCGCGCCGTCGACAGGCACCTGTGCGCGCTGCTCCCGCGCGATGTCCTGGGTACTCACGTCAGCCCTTCACCGCTCCCGAGACCAGTCCCGAGGTCATCCTGCCCTGCACGAGCAGGAAGAACGCGATCACCGGGATGGCGATGACGGCCGAACCGGCCATCACGACGCCCCAGTCGGTCGCCCGGTTGGACTCGACGAGGCTCTGCAGCCACAACGGCAGCGTCCGCTGCGCGGGGTCCGTCATGACGACGAGGGCGAGCGTGTACTCGTTCCACGCCTGCAGGAAGCCGAAGACGCCGGCGGCGACGAGCCCGGGGGCGAGCAGCGGGAACGTGATCCGGAAGAAGGCACCGACGCGGGAGAGGCCGTCGACCATGCCGGCCTCCTCCAGCTCGATCGGGACGCCCGCGACGAATCCGCGCAGCATCCAGATGGTGAAGGGCAGGATCGCGGCGGTGTACACGAGCGCGAGGCCGGCCACCTTGTTGACCAGGCCCCAGCCGTCGAGCACCTGGTACTGGGAGATGAACAGACCCTCGGCGGGGATCATCTGGACGACGAGGATCGCGAGGATGAACGACTTGCGTCCCCTGAACCGGAACCGGCTCACCGCGAGCGCGGCGAGGAACGCGAAGATCAGCGCCGCGACCAGGACCAGCACGACCACGGCCAACGAGGTCCGCATCGCCTGCCAGAACGTCCCGTCGTTGATGACCCGGCGGATGTTCGAGATGGTCCCGCCGATCGGGAGCCACGCCGGGTTCTCGGCCTGCAGCTTGTTCAGCGGCTGGAACGCGCTGTTGACCATCCAGTAGATGGGGAAGACCCAGGCGAGGGCGACGACGACGGCGAGCGCGCTCAGGAGGCGACGCGACATGCGGGACTGGCTGCGACCGGCTTCGCTGGTCTTCGCCGCGCGGAGCCGCGCGGGGCCCACGTTCGTCGGCGCGGGGCCCACGGTGGTGGGGGCGGAGATGGTGCTCACAGCTCGTCCTCCTTGAGCATCTGGCGGATGTAGAAGCCGGTGAGGGCGAGCGTGATGACCAGCATGATCGTGGCGAGCGCTCCAGCCGTGCCGAAGTCCTTCGAGTACGAGTAGATGAGCGTGCCGAGCAGGTTCGTGTCCCTCGTCGGCGCACCGGCCCTCTGCAGCGTGTAGATCTGCGTGAACACCTTGAGGTCCCAGATGACCTGCAGGAGCAGGACGATGGACAGGACCGGACGGATCATCGGGATCGTGATCCCCCAGAACCGCTGCCGGGGCGACGCGCCGTCGAGCTGCGCGGCCTCCATCGTCTCCTCGGGGACCTGGAGCAGGCCCGCGTAGACGGAGAACGCGACGAACGGCACGGACATCCACACGACGATCACGGTCGCGACGAAGAAGAACGACAGCGGCTGGATGATCCAGGAGTGGTGCGCCCACGAGTCCAGCCCGAACACGTTGGCGAGCGTCCAGTTGATGACACCGTTCTGGGTGTCGAACAGCCACTGCCAGACCGTCATGGACGCCAGCACCGGCGTGCCCCAGGCCAGCAGCAGCGAGACCTGCAGGGTGATGCGCGCGCCGCGCCCGACCCGCTGCATGAGGACGGCCAGCGCGACTCCGATGAGCATGGTCACGGCCGCGTTCACCAGGCAGAAGGCGATCGAGCGGGCGATGACCGTCCAGACGTAGGAGTCCGAGAGCAGGTCGGTGTAGTTCTGCAGCCCGACCCACTCGGGAGCGGCCCCGAACTGCTGCTTGAGGCCGTACTCCTGGAAGGAGATGCGGAACTGGCGGACCAGCGGGTAGCCGAGCGCGACGGCGATGAGGACGGTGGCGGGGACCAGGAGGGCGTAGGCGCCCATGCGGGGCCGGCGCCGGCGGACCGGCGGGATGGTCCCGGGCGTCGCGGTCCCGGGGATCGTGGGGGCAGTGGCTGCCATGAAGTGCTCCAGTCTGATGGCGCCTCGCACGTCCGTCGGGACGGGGCACCGCATCAGGGGTCGCGCGGCGCTGCGCCTGCGCGACGGTGATCGGGGGGTCGGTGGTCGACCGGGGGTGACCCGGCCGACCACCGACCGTGAGCGAGTGCGCTTACTTGTTGAGCGTGTCGCTGATCTGCTGGTCGGTCGCGGCAGCAGCCTGCTTCAGGTCAGCACCGCTCGCGACCTTCTGGAAGAAGTCCTCCAGCGTGCGGTCGCCCTCGACGGTCGCCCAGTTCTCGGCGGCCGGCGTGAGCTTGGCGCCCAGGGCAGCGGCGATCGCGGCCTTGGCGTAGACGTCGTCGCCCATCGACGTCGCGTACTCGGTGTTGCCCGGGATCAGACCGTTCTTGCCGAGCATGTTCTGGAAGTCGGCCGAGAAGATGATCTTCAGCAGGTTCTGGGCCAGCTCCTGGTGCTGCGACTTGGCCGGGATGGCCAGGTTCGAGCCACCGGCGAACGCCGTGGCGTACTCACCCGCGGAGTTGCCCGGCATCGCGAAGACGCCGGTGTGCTTCTCGTTGCACGCCTGCTGCTTGGTGCGCTTCGCGGTGGCCTCGTCCGACTTGTCGTCGGGGTCGACACCCTCGTTGCACGCCGGCAGGTCGATGCTCCACCGGGCCCACGTCGGGGCCGAGAACATGGCGGCCTTGCCCTGGTTGAACGGGACCCACGGCTCGTTCGAGTCGCTGTCCGCCGGGGCGTGGTTGGCGGTCTTGAACAGGGTCTGCACCTGCTCCAGGCCCTTCATCGACTCGGCCGACGAGAGCGCACCCTTCCACTGGTCGCCGTCCTTGACCGCGAGGTCGCCACCGGCCGTGTAGATCCACGTGGCGCCGTTGTACCAGTCCTGGCCCGGGAACCAGAAGCCGGAGACCTTGTCGGTCGTGAGCTTCTGGGCGACGGTGGTGAAGTCCGCCAGCGTGGTGGGGATGTCCACGCCGGCCTTCTCGAACATGTCCTTGTTGTAGAACACGGCGCGGGCACCCGAGTAGTACGGGACGGCCATGATCTTGTCGTCCGCCGTACCCGCCTCGACGAAGCCGGGGAGCAGCTTGTCGCCGCCGAGCTCCGGGTACAGCGAGGTCAGGTCGGAGAACGCGCCGGCGTACGTGAACGTGGCCGACTGCGTGTTGCCGATCTCGACGAGGTCGGGGGTCTGGTCCGCCGACGACAGGGCCGTCTGCAGACGCGGCACGAGGCCGTTCCAGTCCTGCTGCTCGATGACGAGCTTCGAGCCCGGGTTCTGGGTCGCGAACGTCGTCGTGAGGTAGTCACGCAGCGCCTGCGGCGTGTCCGTGCCGTTCAGCCAGAGCTTGATCGTCGCGGCCTCGGGGGCAGCAGACGTCTCACCTGCGGTCGGCTTGGCCGACGCCGACTCCGACGGGGTGTCGCTGTCGGAGCTGCACGCGGTCAGCGCGAGCGCTGCCGCCACGCCGACGGCCGCGAAACGTAGGATCTTCACGTTGGGGTTCCTCCCGTGAGCGAGGCGAGCGCCGGATGGCGTCGCCGAGGGGTGATTCCGACTTGCAGTTGCCGGCTCGGGGTCGTCACGAGACCCCGAGCTGGCCTGAAAGAACCAGCACTGCCGCACCGGCCAGCGCTCCGTCCTCGTCCAGCGATCCCATCCGCATCGCCAGCTCCTGCCCGATGACGGGCATGGTGCGTGTGCGCACGGTGGCCAGTGCCGACTCCCGCAGGGCTCCGTCGAGGAGCTCGGGGGGGCCGGCCAGCACGACCTCGGCGAGGTCGAGGGCACTGACGACGGGGGCCAGGGCGATGCCCAGCCTCCGCCCGACCGACGCCAGGGCGGCGTCGGAGTCTTCGTCGGACAGACCCGCGACGCGGCGGCGCAGGGCCGGCACGCTCAGCAGGGTCTCGAGGCAGCCGCGGCGGCCGCAGGCGCACGCGTCGGGCTCCTCGCCGGCAGTGTCGTCGTCGACCACGGTGACGTGGCCGATCTCGCCCGCCGCGTGGTGACGTCCGACGACGAGGGCCCCGTCGACGACGATCCCGGCGCCGACGCCCTGCCCGACGGTGACGATCATGGAGCCGGAGCCCGCGGCGTCGCCGTAGGTGAACTCCCCGAGCGCGCGGGTGTTGGCGTCGTTGGCGACGTGCACCGCGACGTCCAGGCGCTGCGAGAGGAGCTCGGCGAGCGGCAGGTCGTACCAGCCCCGGTTGGGGGCCTGCACGACGCGGCCGTCCGTGTCGATGACACCGGGCGACGCGATGCCGACACCGACCACGGGGCGGTCCGCGGCGGCGAGCAGCTCGCGGCACAGGTCCTCGAGGAGCTGCACGGCGTCGTCGCCGGTGCGGCCCTCGAGCGGCAGGGAGTGACGCTTGACCACGCCACCCACCAGGCTCATCACGGCCCCGAGCATGCGGTGGTCGTCGGTGAGGTCGACAGCGATGATCTGGAAGGCCTCGGTCTGCATCCCGACGAGCGTCGCGGGCTTGCCCACCTTGCCCTCGGACCGGACGCCGAGCTCGGTGACCAGACCCTCCGCCATGAGGTCGGCGACGAGCCCGGATACCGTGACCCGGGTGAGGCCGGTGCTCCGTGCGACGTCGGCCCGGGACGACGGGCCCTCGTGGAACAGGTGCGCGAGCACCATCGATCGGTTGTGCGCCCGTGCGTGCTCGGGCAGCGCCTTGGCGGTCGGTCGCAGTGCGCGTCCGACCCCTCGCGTGCCGCCCACCCGGGGCTGACCGACCGTTGTCATGTTTGTTAGTAGAACTTCCTTACAAATCAAAGTCAAGCGTCCCTTGTGACCGTGACCACATCGTGACCGTGGCGTAACACGTGGTCATCGGGCCGACGACGGGACGCAACACCGGACCGTCACGAACCGGTGCCGTCGCGGACCAACCGGACATGCGTGGCCACGTGCCGGACGCGGTTGAATGGCCACATGGAGCTCGGGTTCTACACGTTCGGCGACGTCCACCCCTCCCCCGTGACCGGCGAGGTGGTCTCGCCCGGTCAGCGGCTGCGCGACGTGCTGGAACGCATCCGCCTGGCCGACGAGGTCGGGCTGCAGTACGCCGGGATCGGTGAGCACCACCGCCCCGACTACGCGATCTCGTCGCCGTCGACCGTCATCGCCGCGGCGCTCGCGCAGACGTCCGCCGTCACCGTCGGGTCGGCCGTGACCGTGCTGTCGACGGAGGATCCCGTCCGCGTCTACCAGCAGTTCGCGACCATGGACCTGTACTCCCAGGGCCGCGTCGAGCTGCTCGCCGGCCGCGGCTCCTTCATCGAGTCCTACCCCCTGTTCGGCGCGTCGCTCGACGACTACGACGAGCTGTACGACGAGAAGATCGCTCTGCTGCTCCAGCTCGACCTGGCCGAGCGCACCACCTGGTCGGGCCGCTTCCGGCCCGCGCTCGACGACGCCCTCGTCCTGCCGCGCCCCTACGACAAGCCCGGCCGGGGCACCCACCTGGAGATCGCCGTCGCGACGGGCGGGAACCCGCAGTCGTCGGCCCGCGCCGGGCTGCTGGGCCTGCCGATCAGCTACGCGATCATCGGCGGTCAGCCCGCCTCCTTCGCCCCACTGGTGGACCTGTACCGGCGCTCCTACGAGCAGGCCGGCGACGCCGTCCGCGAGCGCCTGGCCCCCGATGCGCGGCCGTTCGTCGCCGTGGCCGGGATGGGGTTCATCGGCGACGACAGCCGCCAGGCGCGCGAGTTCTTCTACCCGTACTGGCTCGAGTCGATGCGCCGGATCGCCTCCGAGCGCGGCTTCTCGATGCCCAACCGCATCTCCTACGAGTCGCAGTCCGCGCGCGGCGGCGCGTACTTCATCGGGCACCCGGAGGAGGTCGCCGAGCGGATCGTCGCCCTGCACGCGGTGCTCGGCCACGACCGCCAGGCCTTCCAGATGGACCTGTCCGGCGTCCCGCAGCGCGAGTCGCTGCGCGCCATCGAGTTGCTGGGCACACGCGTCGCGCCGCT
>Ga0160439_1000155_pt1 | contig 51738 bp, 39 predicted proteins | sample HID1975M_E0MG_FD_108201 | JGI IMG/M metagenome (GOLD analysis project Ga0160439, IMG submission 108201) | Enriched soil microbial communities from UW Madison campus, WI, USA - HID1975M_E0 MG | ecosystem: Environmental > Terrestrial > Soil > Unclassified | place: USA: Madison, Wisconsin... | reverse complement strand
CGCGATCTGGTCCCCCACCCGCACCTTCACACCCCACCAACGCCGCGCCATCACCCTGCGCGACGGCGGCTGCATCATCCCCGACTGCCACGTCCCCGCCGCCTGGTGCGAAGTCCACCACGTCACCCCCCACACCCAGAACCCGTCCGGCACCCACACCCACAACGGCGTCCTGCTGTGCTGGCACCACCACCGCACCATCGACACCAACGGCTGGCAGATCCGCATGCAAGACGGCACCCCATGGGTCCAACCACCACCCTGGCTCCACCACCCCGACGACCCCCACCACGGCTGGCAACCCGCCACCGGATCACCCACCCACTTCCTCGACACCCTCCACCACCGCGGACTCCTCCACACCCGAACGCGCCAATAGAGGAGCGCGGGCGCTCTTGGCGCAGGTGGACGCGAGCCCCGTTCGCGCGGACACGTGCGAGCGCCGTTCTGGTCCGCCTCGGACCGCGCGGGCACGGATCAGACGAGGGACCTCGGGTGACCTCATCAGCCGACCGGCCGCGTCGCGCGCTCACCACCCCGACGAGGTCGACCGTCCTCGGTCGGGGTCAGCGGGCGGCCAGGTCAGTGACCGACGGCCAACCGAGCAGCTCCACGGCCGGCCTGTCCGCCGTCGGCGCGAATCGGCGGCGTGACGGGTCGAAGTCCGTCGTCGCCTCGACGCCGGCTGCCGTCACCCGGTGCTCGATGACCCTCAGGTTCGCGGGCGTGCGCGGGCGGCCGTAGTAGAACCACTCCCACCTCACGCGGGCCGCCCGCTGGATCCGGAACTCCCGGTCCGAGATCGACACGCCCCTCGGGTTCCAGACCTGCAGCAGCTCACCCTCGTTGAACGTGAAGGAGAGGCAGTCGGCCTCGTCGTCACCCGTCACGGAGACCAGCACGTGAATGTTGTCGATCCGACCGCCGAAGATGTCGCCGTAGACCACCAACGAACCCGAGCGCACTCCGGGGAGGTGCCGACGGATGTCGGACGCGATTCCCTCGAGGTCAGCCACGACGCCGACCCTAGACGCCGGACGGGTGTTGCTCCCCGCTACGACGTCGCGTACGCCCGTGACTGCATCGCCCACAGGTCGGCGTAGCGGCCGCCGGAGCGGAGCAGGTCGGCGTGGCTCCCCTGCTCGACGACCCTGCCGTCCGCCAGCACGACGATCCGGTCCGCGAGTCGCACGGTCGAGAGGCGGTGGGTGACGAAGATCGTCACGCCCCCGACGCGGGCGGCGACGTCGGCGGCGGTCGCCTGGTACGCGTCCACGAGCTGCTGCTCGGCAAGGGCGTCGAGCGCGGCGGCGGGCTCGTCGAGCACCATGAGCAACGGGTCGTCGCGCATCAACGCGCGCGCGAAACCGAGGTTCTGCCACTGCCCGCCGGACAGATCGCGGCCGTCACCGTAGCCGAGGCCGAGCAGGTCGTCGACCGCCAGCTCGGAGGCCAAGGGAGAGCCGGTCCGCTCGACCGCTCGTGTCACCGCGACGGCGTCGTCGACCGCTTCCAGCAGCCCGATGCCGACGCTGTGCTGCAACGAGAGCTCGACGCGGGCGAAGTCCTGGTACAACGCGGCCGTGCGCTCCCGCCACGCGCTCGGCGCGACCGCCGCGAGGTCGACGTCGCCGACCAGCACACGGCCGGACGTCGGCGCGTACAGCCCGGCCAGCAGCTTGAGCAGCGTGCTCTTGCCCGCGCCGTTCTCGCCGACGAGGGCGACCGACGAACCCGCGGGCAGCTCCAGGTCGATGCCGTGCAGGACGGTGGCCGCAGACCCCGGGTAGGTGAACGTGACACCGTCGAGGCGGATCCCACCCGGACGCGCGGGTGCGCGGTCGGCCAGCGCAGGGCCAGTCCGCAAGCCGTCGGAAGGCGCAGCACCAGACGGGGCAGCGGGCGACGGGAGCGGGGCGGTCGGCGTCGCTCGGTCGTCGGCCGCGATCTCCTGCTCCAGCGCGACGAAGCGACGAAGCCCGGCCGACGACCTGTGGACGGAGCCCAGCAGCTCGATGCCCGCGGACATCTGCACGCTGAGCTGCGTCGCGAGCGTGATTGTCAGGACGACGTCACCGGCGCTGGCGCGCCCGTCGCGCGCCAGCACGAACACCCAAATCACCGCAGCCGCGTAGGCGAGCCCGAACCCGAGCTGTCCGCCGGCGCGCGTCAGGGCGTACCGCAGGTCGGCGCGGGACATGGCGTGCGCGTAGGAGTCGAGCAGGTCGCGCTGGCGGCCGACGACGAAGTCCGCGGCGCCGCTCAGCCGGATCTCCTTCTGGGACGCAGGGCTCGCGGCCAGCCGGCGCAGCGAGCGGATCGAGCGCGTCGTCGGCGCCTGCGCCTCCCGGGCGGCCTGCAGGCCGGCCTCGGCGCGCTTGCCCAGCACCACCGGCAGCACGGCACCGGCGGCGAGGAGCAGCAGGACGGGCGACACCGTCGCCAGCACCACGGCGGTGAGCAGGATCTGCACGCACGTCGCCCCCAGCTGCAGCCCCAGCTGGACCGTGCCGCGCATCTGCATGACGTCCTGGCGCAGCAGGTCGACGCGGTCGGCGAACGCCGGGTCGTCGGCGCGGTCCAGGTGCGCAGGCCCGTTGACCAGGCGCATGAGGTCGCGGTTGAAGCGCTCCTCGGTGACCTCGGCGAGCTCGAAGTAGTAGAGGTGCGCGAAGTGGCCGAGCATGAGCTCGCCGGTCAGCGCGACGGCGACGACGAGGCCCCAGAGGCTCGCGGAGCCGACGGCGCCCGCGACGACGTCGTCGACGAGGTTCCCCACACCGACGGCCACCAGCGGTGTGGCGACCGCGCCGAGCAGCAGCAGGCCGCCGCCGATGACGAGTCGGCGCCGGTCGAGCCGCCACCCGATCGCGAAAAGGCGCCCCAGGCAGAACAGCACGTCCCTCATCGGACCACCTCCACATCGTCGTCGGTCACGCCACCGTCGCCCTCGCTCGGTGTCGCCTCCTCGCCGAACCGGCGCGCCTGCACGTCGAACATCCGCGCGTACCGCCCGCCCAGCGCGACGAGCTCGTCGTGCGTGCCCGCCTCCACGACGGCGCCGCCGTCCAGCACCACGATCTGGTCGGCCTTGCGGACCGTGGAGAAGCGGTGGGAGATGACCAGGCTCGTCACGCCGCGGGTCAGGTCCAGGAACGCGTCGTAGAACTCGGCCTCGCCACGCGCGTCGAGCTGCGCGGTGGGCTCGTCGAGCACCAGGACCGACGCCCCGTGCCGGACGGCGAACAACGCCCGGGCCAGCGCGAGCCGCTGCCACTGCCCGCCCGACAGGTCCCGACCCCCGGGCAGCGCGCGCGTGAGCGGTGTGTCGAGCCCCGCGGGCAGGCGGTCCAGCACGTCCTCGAGGCCGACCCGCACCAGCTCGGCGCGGATGCCCTCGTCGTCGTCGCGGTGGCCGATCGCCCCCATCGCGACGTTCTCCCGCAGCCCCATCTCGTAGCGCAGGTAGTCCTGGAAGGTGACGGCGAACGCGCCCTGCCACGCGGTGTTGTCGAGGGTCCGCAGGTCGGCCCCGTCGACGAGCACGCTTCCGGCGTCTGGCTCGTACATGCCGGTCAACACCTTGACGAGGGTGGTCTTGCCGGCGCCGTTGATCCCGATCAGGGCCGTCGACGACCCGACCGGCAAGGTCAGGTCCAGGCCGTCGAGCACCGGCCGCTCGGGCCGGTAGCCGAAGCGGACGCCGGCGAACCGGATCGCGTCGCGCGGCACGACCGGCTCCGCCGTCGCAGCCTGAGACGTCACGCCCGCCCGTCGGGTGATGTCCTCGAACTCGAGCAACGCCTCCCAGGCGCTGCGTCCGTAGACGAGCTTGACGTCGGCCTCGGGAAACACGACGCCGAACCGCCCGCACAGCAGGATCGCCTGCACCGCCATCGCGACGGCGGCCACGCTCGTGGTGGCCGGGACGTGTGCGACGAGCAGCAGCGCGATCACCGACCCGATCAGCGCGACGACCAGGTAGGTGAGGAACGGCGCGCCGTAGACGCGCCGCCGCCACTGCCACAGCGGGTCCAGCACCGCGCGGTTCTCGGTGACGTACCGGTCGTCGAGCCAGTCCAGCAGGCCCAGCGTGCGGATCTCCTTGGCAGCGCGCGTGCTGGTGGCGAGCTCGCGGACGTAGGTCGCCCGACGACGCAGCGGGGCGAACTTCCGCACCAGCTGACCCCAGCGGTAGAACGCCTCGGTCTGCCCCACGCGCGCGACGAGCGCGACGCCTGCGCCCGCGAGCGCGGCCCACGGCCCGATCGCGACGGCCAGGACGACGACCGCGCCGACCAGCTGCGTGTACCGGGCGATCAGCGCGAGGCCGCCCTCGACGGCGGCCCCCGGTGTGAGGGTCCACTGCTCGAACGCCTCGTCGGCCTGGGCGAGCCGATCGGCGACGTCCGGCCGTTCGAGCCCCGCGAGCGTCGCGTCCCGCAGCGCGAAGCCGGTCAGCCGCTCGATGCACGCCGCGTCCACCCGGCGCGCGACCGTGCGCGACAGCACCAGCTGCAGCGGGGCCAGCAGCTGCTGCACCAGGAAGGCCGCGATGGCGAGCGCGAGCCACCCGGTCGCGCCGGCGCCGCCCAGGTCTCGCAGCGCGAGGCTCGTCCCGACCATGAAGACGATCGGCGCCGCGCCGGCGACGACGTGGGTGACGACCGTCCCGGCGACCAGGCCGCGGCCCGCGTAGGGGACGAGCGCACGCAGCTGCGCGGCGGCGACCCGGCGCTGCGCGAGCCGCGTCCGCCAGTGGACGTACCACGGCCCCCGGTCGGGCTCGGCGACGCCACCGGACCCGAGAGCGGGATCCTGCTCGGACGCCCCACGCTCCTGCGACTGCCGCTGCATGACTGCCCCCCGTGATCGCGCTCACATCGTGGGCCTGATCGTGTCAGCGACCGGGATGGTCCCGGTGCCGGGGCCCACATGATGGGAAGGCTCCCACTGCGCCCACCACGCCCGCACCGGCTTTTCCGGCTGGGCGGCCTCAGCGGTCGGCGACCGCTTCCAGGATGTCCCGAAGCCTCTCGAGGTCAGCCGTGACGAGTGCCTGGTCGTGCGCGAAGTCGTCGTCGGTGATCTCGTCACCGCGGCGTAGCGTGAACACCACCTCGCTGCACGAGCTCCCCGCAGCCCCGACGATCACCCGCATCGGCACGTGCACGGTCTCGCCGGACGGGGTGAGCACGTCGTGGTCCAGGACGCCCAGGTCGTTGATCGGGGCGAAGACGATCTGCGCCCTCCCGCCGGGGGTGTCGAAGAACCAGGCATCACCCTCGCGCACCATCGGGCCACCGAGACCGGCCGCCCACTGCGGCAGGTTCGCCGGGTCGGCCGCGAAGGCGTAGACGTCCGCCACCGGCCGAGCGATCTGGACGGCGAGGTGGACGGACGCCTGGCTCGGCGGCTGGCTCGGCAGTTGGTGCGACTCGGTCCCCATCCCGCCGATGCTGCCACCCGCCACCGACGCGGCAACCCGGGCAGAGCTCCCATCAGGTCGCGGGTTCGTCGTCGATGCGCGGGTTGCAACGCGCGGTCCGACGAGGAACCCGCGACTCCACCGCGTCTAGGCCGACGTCAGGATCACCAGCTCGCGGGTCGTGCGGGTCATCGCGACGTAGCGGTCGACGGCACCCTCGATCCCCCCGCCCCACGCGTCGGGATCGACGAGCACCACCAGGTCGAACTCCAGCCCCTTGGCGAGGTCGGCGCTGAGCGACAGCACGCGGTCGCGCGCGGCGAAGGTCGGGTCGCCGATGACGCAGGCCGTCCCCTCGTCGTGCGCCGACAGCCACGCGTCGACGATCGCGTCCCGCTCGTCGGCCGACGCGGACCGCACGGGGACGCCGCCGGTCCGGATGGACGTGGGCACGTTCGCGTCCGGCAGTTCGGCACGGATGACGGGCTCGGCGACCGCCATGACCTCGCTCGGGGTGCGGTAGTTGACCGTCAGCGACGCGACGTCGATGCGGTCCAGCCCGACGCGCTGCAGCCGCTCGGTCCACGTCTCGGTGAACCCGTGCCGCGCCTGCGCCCGGTCGCCGACGATCGTGAACGACCGCGACGGGCATCGCGCCAGCAGCATCTGCCACTCCGCGTCCGTCAGCTCCTGGGCCTCGTCGATCACGAGGTGCGCGAACGGACCGGCCAACGGGTCGGCGTCCGCGGTCGGCAGCAGGCCCGGGTCGACGAGGGCCTCCTGCAGGTCCTCGTGGCGCAGCATCTTCATGATCCCGAGCTCGGAGTCGTCCGTCGCGATCAGGTCGTCGACCACGTCCTTGATCCGCGAACGGTCCGCCGCCACCGCCGCGTCGTACCGCTGCCGGCGCGCGGCCGCATCGGCGTCGCCCAGTCGTCGCCGGGCGGCGTCGAGCAGCGGCAGGTCGCCCAGGGTCCAGGCCCGTGGGTCGTCGCGCTGGAGCAGCACGACCTCCTCCGATGACAACCAGGGCGCGCACAACCGCAGGTAGGCGGGTACCGACCACAGGTCCGCCACCAGCTCGGTCGCCTCGAGCATGGGCCACGCGCGGTTCAGCGCGGCCCGGAGCCCGCGGTGCGCCCGCAGCGCCGGCGCGAGCTGGTCGCCGACCACCCCCTCGTCGGACGCCTTGTCCACCAGGATCTCGACGAGCGCGTCGCGCACCTGCTCACGGGCCTCGTTGTGCGGCGTGCCGGGATCGGGCGCCTCGAAGGCCTCGGCCCAGTCGTCGGCGCTCAGCCACAGGTCGGCCCACTCGGTCTCGACGAGCATCCCCTCGGCCGGCGGGCGCTCCGAGAAGCGCACCGCGGGCTCGATCGCCGCGACCATCGCGGCCGACGACTTCAGCCGCGCCACCTCGGGATCGGCCTCGGCACCAGCCGACGCCCCCTCGCTAACCAGGTCGCGCACGGTGCAGGTCCGCACCCCCTCCTCCCCGAGGCTCGGCAGCACGTCCTCGACGTACGCGAGGTACGGCTCGTGCGGGCCGACGAGCAGCACCCCGCCCCGCCGGTGACCCAGGCGCGGGTCGGAGTACAGCAGGTAGGCGGTGCGGTGCAGCGCGACGACCGTCTTGCCCGTGCCGGGGCCGCCGTCGACGACGAGCGCGCCCGCCGAGTCCGCGCGCACGATCGCGTCCTGGTCGGCGGCGATCGTCGACAGCACGTCGCGCATCCGCGGCGAGCGGCTGGCGCCCAGGCTCGCGATGAAGGCCGACTGGTCGTCGAGCGCTGCGGTCTGCTCGAGCCCCGCTTCGGTGAACACCTCGTCCCAGTAGTCGCTGATCCGGCCGCCGGTCCAGCGGTAGCGGCGACGGCTGGCCAGCCCGCGCGGGTCCGCGTGCGTCGCGGCGAAGAACGGCTCGGCGGCCGGTGAGCGCCAGTCGACGAGCAGCCGCCGGTCGGTGGCATCGGTCAGCCCCAACCGCCCGACGTAGACCGGATCGCCGCCGTCCGCGGGGACGATCCGCCCCAGGCAGAGGTCCAGCCCGAACCGCTGCAGCGCGCGCAGCCGCCCGCTCAGCCGGTGGATCTCCGCGTCCCGCTCCACGGCCGCCTGGCCCCCGCGACCCGGCGTCCGGCGCACCTCGGCCAGCCGTGCTGACAGGTCCTCGACGGTCCGCTCGAGCGTGGACTGGATCGCGGCGAAACGAGCCTCGTCGGGCTCGATGAGGGCCGGGTCGGCCTTGGCCACGAGGCGGTCGGGGAGGTCGAAGGCACTGCTCGTCACGCGGTACTCCGTCGCTGTCGGGGACGTCCGAGGTCCGTGATTCTGCGCCCTGAGTGGGGCCTTGCGGCAAGCCCCCCTCTGCTCTATACCTTGGAAGTGGAGAGAACCGCCGAGCCCGATCCGGGCCGTTGAGGTTCGACCGCGGGACGGCCGGTCTGCTGCCGTGGGCGGCCACGGGCGACGGCCCGACGGTCCTGGTCCTGGCCGGGCTGTCGACCTCCACCGGTGTCGCGAGCGACGCCCTGGTCCGCAGCGCACTGGCACCGCTGCGTGCTGTGCGGGGTCGCCGCCAGACGGTCATGAACCGCTGGTCCGGGCTCCCCGTCGGCCTGACGATGGCTGGGCTCGCAGACGAGCACGCCCGAGCGATCGCCGCGCTCGGCACCGGTCCCGTCGACGTGGTCGGCGTGTCCACCGGTGCGAGCATCGCCCTGCAGCTGGCGGCCGATCATCCTGAGAGCGTCCGCCGCCTCGTGATCGTGAGCGGCGCGTGCCGGCTGTCCGCGCGGGGCCGTGCCGAGCAGGCGCAGGTCGCCGCCCTGCTGAGGTCGCGCCGTCCGCGGTCCGCGGTGCGCACCGTCGCCGCGACCACCGCCCCTCGCGGGACGCGTACCGTCCTCGGCGTCCTGGCCTGGGCGGCGGCCGGCCGGCTGGTGCGTGGACAGGCCGCCGCCGACGACCTCGCCGAGACGCTGGAGGCGGAGGACCAGTTCGACCTCGCCGCGTGCGCGCGGCCCGTCACCGCGCCGACGCTCGTCGTGATGGGGGCTCGCGACCGCGACTACGGGCCGGACCTGGCCCAGGAGACCACGCGGCTGATCGCAGGCAGCCACCTGCTCGTGGTCCCGCGCCGGGGCCACCTCACCGCCGCGACCCACCGCCGGTCCGTCGCCACCATCGCCGGCTTCCTCACCGCACCCGCGCGCTGAGGGCTGTCAGTGCGGAGGGTCGGGCGGATGGAGGGCGGTCGTCGCCGTGCACCCCGACTCACCCGGCTGGAGCTGGACCGGGGCGACGACGACGTCCCGCACCTCGCTGTCGACGCGGGCGACGAGGACGCAGTCGTCGGGGCCGCCGGTCGCGATGCCGACGTCGGCACCGTCGACCGCCGCCGTGACGGCCGCCAGCGGGGCCGGCCCGTCCGCCGGTGCGAGCTCGGCGGTGACCTGTGCGGCGATCTGCTCCGCGGACGGCACTCCGCCGGCGGGGAGCCTCCGGAGCACGGCGGTCGCCGCCTCGCGGGCGTTCGCGGCGACGACAGGGTCGGTCGACGGCGGCGGTGTCACGGGTGACGGCGTGGGCGGGCAGTCGACCGGCGACGTCCCGTCGGCCGCGCCCCACTCGCCCACCTTGCCGTGGTGGTCGAACTCGACGTCGAAGCAGTAGGGGCCCGGATCGGGTGGGTCGGGGACACCGAGGTCGATCTCACCGTCGTCCACCGGTGCTGGCAGCCGCACCGCGAACGTGAGCGTGCCGAGGTGGTCCTCCGCGGCGTCCGCGGTGATGCCGATCAGCTCGACGTCGGTAGGGCTCCCCGGCCGGGTGGCGCCGACCCCGGCGTGGGCCGAGGCCGCGCGCGCGAAGCCGTCGAGGTCGCGCGTGTAGGAGCTCATCGCCGGCGTGCGCAACAGCTCCAGCAGCACCTCCCGCGCCTGATCGGTGCCGTCCGCGTCACCGCCGCCCGAGCCCGTCGCGCAGCCACCCAGCAGAGCCAGCAGGCACATGGCGCCCATCGCCCGGAACGTGCGGTCTGTCGCCTTCATCCCGACCACGCTATCGAACCGGCCGTGGACGCCCGACCGCTCCGACCGGCTCGGCCACGGCTCACACCGTGCCGTCAGGTGGCGACCGCGTCCGGTCGGTCGGCTAGCGGCCGGCCCAGCGCATCGCGATGAGGTCGGCCTCCTCCGAGTCGAGGCCCTCCCGGAGCGGCCCGCGGCCCGGGGCGGCCCGCATGCCGTCGAGCAGCATCTGCAGGTAGCGGCGGTGGAGGCCCGGCCGCACGTCGGCGGCGTGCTCGGCCAGGCTCGTCACGAGCCACAGCAGCATCAGGACGTCGGGCACGACGGCACCGTCGCGCAGGTCGCCCTCCGCCCGCGCACGCTCGAAGAGGCGCTCCATGACGTCGGCGATGCCCTGCGCTACGTCAGCACCGAACGCCACGCCGGCGCCCCCGAGCGCCACGTCCCGCAGGCCGAGGTTGTCGACGAGCCGGTCGGTGATCTGGTTGAGCAGGAGCTCGACGCCGTCCCAGGCTCGCTGCGCCTCGTCGGCCTGCGCCGCGACCTCGAGGACCGCCTGCAGCGGGTCGTCGAGCGCCGCCCGCATGAGCTCGGTCTTGTCGGCGAAGCGCCGATAGACGGTGCCGACACCGACGCAGGCGTGGTGCGCCACCTCGTTGAGACCCACGTTCAGCCCGCGCTCGGCGAACAGCTCACGCGCGGCGGCGACGATGCGCGCGCGATTGGCCTGAGCGTCACGCCGCAGCGCGGGCCGCTCTGGTCCGGGCGGGGCGGTGGTCATGAGCCCAGCCTACGCCGAAGCGGATACATGGGATCAACTTCACACGAGACGACGGTGCATCTGGCGCCACCGCGACGTAGGCTGCCCGAAGCGGATGACCCCGCTCCACTTCTCCCACCGCCGGGCCTCCCGTCCGGCACGCCTGAAAGCGACTCCCCGTGGCTGAACTGCTGTACCGGCTGGGCCGGTTCTCCGCCCGACGCGCCTGGCTCGTCGTCTCCGCCTGGATCGCGATCCTCGTGATCGCGATCGGCGGCTTCGTCGCGTTCGGCGGCTCGCTGTCGTCGACGCTGTCGATCCCCGGCACCCCGACGCAGGAGGTCCAGGACCGCCTCGCCAAGGAGCTGCCCGCCGCGAGCGGTGGCACCGGGACCGTCGTCTTCCACTCGGCCGACGGCTCGGAGCTCACCGACGAGCAGCAGCAGGGCATCTCGTCGGCCCTCAAGGACGTCACGGAGATCGACGGGGTCGCCCAGGTCGTCGACCCGTTCGAGACCACCGCGCAGCGCGAGGCGCAGGCGGCCAAGGTCGAGGAGGGCAAGAAGCAGGCCGACGACGGCGCCGCGCAGCTCGACGACGCACAGAAGAAGATCGACGACGGCCGCGCCCAGCTCGACGCGGCGGTGGCCCAGAACGGCAAGAGCGCGCAGACCACGGCGGCTCTGGCCGAGCTCGACACGCAGCAGAAGGCGCTCGACGACAAGCGCGCCGAGCTCGAGGCCTCCCAGCAGCAGCTGAAGACCGCGAGCGCGCTGCTCGCGATGTCGCAGGAGATCCGGACGGTCTCGTCGAACGGCGCCACCGCGATCGGGACGGTCGCCTTCACGCAGGACCTCATGTCCGTCACACCGGAGACGAAGAAGGACGTCGTCGACACCATCGATGCCGGGCTGCCGGACGGCGTCGAGGCGGTGTACTCGAGCGACCTCACGCAGGAGACGCCGTCGGTCGGCGGTCCGAGCGAGATCATCGGCCTCGCGGTCGCCGCGATCGTGCTGGTCGTCATGCTCGGCACCCTCGTCGGCGCCGGCCTGCCGCTGCTCAACGCGCTGCTCGGCGTCGGCGTCGCGGTCGCGGGTGCGATGGCGCTGTCCGGGACCGTCGAGATGACGTCCGTGACACCGATCCTCGGCGCGATGCTCGGCCTCGCCGTGGGCATCGACTACTCGCTGTTCATCCTCAACCGGCACCGTCGCCAGCTCAAGGCCGGCATGCCCGTGCACGAGTCGATCGGGCTGGCCAACGGCACGTCCGGCAACGCGGTCGTCTTCGCCGGCAGCACCGTGCTGATCGCGCTGGTCGCGCTCAACGTCACCGGCATCCCGTTCCTGGGCCTCATGGGTACGGTCGCCGCCGGTGCGATCCTCGTCGCCGTCCTGGTCGCCACCACCATGACGCCCGCCCTGCTCGGCCTCCTGGGCACGCGCATCCTGCGCAAGAAGGAGCGCGACGCGCACCAGCGCACGCCCGTCACCCACGCACCCGCGACCCCGATGAAGACGGGACGCGCCGTCGTGCGCATCGTCATCGGCGTCGCCGCGCTCGTCGTGGTCGCGATCCCCGCGTTCTCGATGCGCCTCGGCCTGCCGACCGGCGCCTCCGAGGCGACCGACTCCTCGCAGTACCAGGCGTACACCATCACGGCCCGCGACTTCGGCGAGGGCGCCAACGGCCCGCTCGTCGTCGTCGCCGACCTGCCCGGCGGCGCCACGGGCGACGACCTCACGGCGGCGCAGGCGACCATCGGCGGTGCCATCAAGGACGCCGACGACGTCGTCGCCGTGGCGCCCGTCGGCGCCAACAAGGCCGGCACGGTGCTGGTCTTCCAGGTGGTCCCCCGCGAGGGCCCCGACTCGGAGTCCACCGAGCAGCTCGTCCACACGCTGCGCGACACCACGGTGAAGGTCGGCGACGAGATCGTGCCGCTGGCGGTCGCCGGCAGCGCGAGCGCCAACATCGACATCTCCGAGAAGCTGTCCGACGCGCTGCCGATCTACCTCGCGGTCGTCATCGGGCTGTCGTTCCTGATCCTGGTCCTGGTGTTCCGCTCCCTGCTCGTGCCGCTCGTCGCGACCGGCGGGTTCGTGCTCTCGCTGTTCGCGGCTCTGGGTGGCGTCACGGCGGTCTACCAGTGGGGCTGGCTGCCCTCGGTGTTCGGGGTGCAGAACCCCGGCCCGGTGCTGAGCTTCCTGCCGACCCTGCTCGTCGGCATCCTGTTCGGGCTGGCGATGGACTACCAGCTGTTCCTCACGTCGGGCATGCGCGAGGCGTACGCCCACGGAGCGCCCGCCCGCCAGGCCGTCGCCGAGGGTGTGCGGGCCGGCCGCACGGTCGTCACGGCCGCCGCGATCATCATGATCTCGGTGTTCGGCGGGTTCATGTTCTCGGGCGAGTCGACCATCCGCCCGCTCGGGTTCGCCCTGGCCTTCGGCGTGCTCGTCGACGCCTTCCTCATGCGGATGCTCATCATCCCGGCGGTCATCCACCTGGCCGGCGACAAGGCGTGGTGGCTGCCGCGCTGGCTCGACCGTCTGCTGCCCGACGTCGACGTGGAGGGCGCCAAGCTGGAGCGGCACCACCAGGTGGTCGCGGCGGACGGGCCCGAGCCTGACCTGACGCGAGCCTGACCAGACACGGGTCTGATCTGACATGCGTCTGATCTGACACGAGCCTGACCCGACACGGTCGATGCCCGCGAGCGCCTGGTGCGCTCGCGGGCATCTTCGTCTCCGGGGGCGTGTCGGTGGTCGGTGCCAGGGTGGGTCGATGGAGATCACACGCATGCAGCCGGCCGGGCTCGTCGTGAGCCCGGCGTTCAGCCACGTCGCCGTCGTCCCCCCGGGCGCCGCGACCATCTACGTCGGCGGCCAGAACGGTGTCGACGACACCGGGACCGTGGTGTCCGACGACGTCGCCGAGCAGTCCCGCCGCGCGGTCGAGAACGTGGGCACGGCGCTCGCGGCCGTCGGGGCGACGTTCGACGACGTGATCCAGTGGACCGTGCTCATCGATGCAGATGCCGACATCCGCGCGGCGTACGGCGCGATCGCGCCGCTCATCGCGACGTCGGGCCCGCCGCCCCTCGTGGCGGCGGCGCGAGTGGTCGGCCTGGCCGTGCCCGGCGCCCTTCTCGAGGTCGCTGTGGTCGCGGCCGTCGTGCCGCGCTGACCACGTCCTGCGTCCGACGGCTTCGTCGGGCGTGCGACGCCGTCAGGCGGCGTGGGCGTGCGGCCGGTGACCGCCGGCCCACGACCGCACGACCGCCCGACGCCGCGACCTGCCCCCGACGTGCCGTCCCACGGCCCCCTCGGCCCGCTCCTGCGCGATGCGGTGCAGCTCGGCGGTCAGGACCGCTTCGGCCGTGCGCTGCTCGTAGAGCACCTCGGCCGCGAACGCGTTGTCGTAACCCATGATCGGCTCCTCGTTCTGCCCGGACCCCCGCGGTCCGGCTACGACATCGAGCCTCGCGTCCCAGGTGGGTTCGCCACATCGGGCAGGTGCCCAGTTCTCACGGGCCCCGCATACCTAGTCGCGTCCGCGGGGCTCCTAGGGATGCTCAGTCCCACGACGCGCGGCGGCCCGGACGGTTGGAGCCGGACGGTTGGAGCCGGACGGTCGAGCCGGTCTGGACGTCGCGGACCGCCTGAGGGAATTTGCTGGACGGGCGTCAGCGGCGCAGGCTGAGGCGATGATCGCCCGCGCCGCCCTCCTGCCGGCGCGCGCATGACGGCGGCGGGCCAGCAGTCGGGCGCGGCGCCCGCCGGGACCCTGCGTGCCGCCGCGGGTGGCCTCGTCGCACTGACGCTCGCGACGTTCGTCGCGGTCACCACCGAGATGGTGCCCGTCGGCCTGCTCCCGCAGATCAGCGCGGACCTCGACGTCACTGAGTCGGTGGCCGGCCTGCTGGTGACCGTCTACGCGTTCATGGTCGCCGCGCTCGCGGTGCCGTTGACGGTCGGCACCCGCCGGCTGCCGCGCAAGGGCCTGCTCATGGGGACGCTGGTCGCCTACACCGTGAGCAACGCCCTCGTCGCCCTCGCGCCGTCCTTCGCCCTGGTCGCCGCGGGCCGTGCGCTGGGCGGACTCGCGCACGCGCTGTTCTTCTCGCTGAGCATCGCGTACGGGTCCCGCCTGGTGGCGCCGCAGTTCACCGGCAGGGCGCTCGCCCTGGTCACCGCGGGGGCGTCGGCGGGGTTCGTGCTGGGGGTGCCGCTGTCGACGACGCTCGGCAACGCGGTCGGCTGGCGCAACGCGTTCGCCGTGCTGGCCGGCGGCTGTGCGCTCGCGACGATCCTCGTCGCGACCCTCCTGCCCGGTGTGAGCAGCGACGACGCCCCGCCCGCCGACCACTCGCGCCGCGACCGTCGGGCCGCCCTCACCGTCGTGACCGGCACCAACGCGCTCACCTACCTCGCGCAGTACACGATCTACACCTACGTCTCGCTGCTCCTGCTCGGCACCGGGCTGCACGAGGGGGCCGTCGGGCCCGTCCTGCTGGGGCTCGGTGCGCTCGGGATGGTCGGGACGGCCGTCGCAGCGTCCTTCCTGGACCGGGCACCCCGGCGCGGGACGCTCGCGGTGCATGCCCTGATGGCTGCCGCGCTGCTGGCGATCGGGCTCGTCTTCCCGGCGCGGGCCGAGGTGCTGGTCGCCGTCGCCGCGTGGTCCGGGGCGTTCGGCGCCATGGCCTCGGTGTTCCAGACGGCCGCGATCCGCACGCGGGGGGCGTCGCCCGACGTGATCGGCGCGCTGGTCAACGCGACCGCGAACATCGGCATCGGCGGTGGCGCCGCGCTGGGTGCCGCCGTGCTGTCCGGTCCCGGGCTCGGCACGCTGCCGTTCGTCGCCGCCGCACTGGCGGCCGTCAGCCTCGTCGTCGTGCTCGTGGCGCGGCGCGCGTTCCCGGCGCGCCCCGAGCCGGCGCAGGTGTCCGACGTGCAGGAGACCTCGGCGTCCCCGCACGCCGAGCTCTGACGCCGGGCGCCGTCAGCGTCGTCAGCGCCCGACGACCTCCGCGAGGAACGCGTCGACCGCCCGCAGGTAGTCCTCGGGCCGGTCGCGGCGCACGCAGTGGCCCGCGCCCGGGATGGTGACCGTCCGCAGCAGCTCGTTGTGCAGCTCGTCGGCCCGCGGTGCCATGGGGGCGACTTCCGGGAGCACCAGCAGGGTCGGAACGGTCAACGCGTTGAACAGCTCTTCCCATGCGGGGTCGCCCAGGTAGAGCCCGCGGCGCAGGTAGTCCCGGTCGACGAGCGGCTTGACCGCTGCCCACGCCTCGATCTCGGTGCGGGTCCACGGCGTCTCCCGCAGCGCCTTCTCGATCTCGCCCGCCGGGTCGGCCGTGACGGCCTCGACGAACGCCAGGTTCTGCTCGATGAACACGGAATCCAGCCGCGTCCCGTCCGGCTTGGCAGGGTCCTCGAGCACGAGCGCGCGCACGAGGTCCGGGCGCGCGAGGGCGGCGCGCAGGCTGAGGATGCCGCCCAGCGAGTGCCCGACGAGCACGACGGGGCGGTCAGGTGCCGCGACCTCGTCGAGCAGTGCGAGCAGATCCGCGAGAAGCACGTCCGGGGCGTCGTCGAGCTGCTCCGGCTCGAAGCGCGGCGACTCACCGTGACCGCGCAGGTCGGGCGCGACGACGTCCCACGCGTCGGCCCAGTGCGCCACCAGGTCGGGCCAGTTCGTGCCCGCGTCGGTCAGGCCGTGCACCAGCACGACCGTGGGGGCGTCGGGGTTGCCGGAGCGGTGGACGGTCAGCGGCTGCACGGCTCCGGAGCCTAGCGGGCGTCGACGCGTCGTTCTGGTGAGGTCCGCACGATCGATCCGAGGAGGGCCATGATGGCGGCATGACCGCCCTCACCAGCGCGCAGCTGCTCGACGTCTACACCGACCTGCACCGTCACCCCGAGCTCGCGTACGCCGAGCACCGCACGGCAGCCATCGCCGTGGCGGCCCTGCGGGAGCGCGGGTTCGAGGTGCACGAGGGCATCGGGGGGACCGGCGTCGTCGGCGTCCTGACCAACGGCGACGGCCCGCGCGTGCTGCTCCGCGCGGACATGGACGGACTGCCGGTCACCGAGCGCACCGGCCTGGAGTACGCGTCGACGGACACCACGACGACCGTCGACGGCGTCGCGAGCGGGCTCATGCACGCCTGTGGGCACGACGTCCACGTGACCTGCCTGATCGGCGCCGCCGCGGAGCTGGCGGACCGGCGCGACGAGTGGAGCGGAACCCTCGTCGCCCTGTTCCAGCCCGCGGAGGAGGTGGGCAGCGGCGCGCGCACCATGCTGGCCGACGACCTCTACGACCGGATCGGGGGCGCGCCCGACATTGTGCTCGGCCAGCACGTCATGCCCTTCCCCGTCGGCACCGTGAACCTGACGCCCGGCGTCGCCATGGCGGCCGCGGACTCGCTCCGCATCGTGCTGCACGGCAAGGGCGGCCACGGGTCGAGCCCGGAGGCGACCGTCGACCCCGTCGTGATGGCGGCCGCCGTCGTGATGCGGCTGCAGGGGATCGTCGCGCGCGAGGTCGGCGCCACCGAGTCGGCCGTCGTCACCGTCGGCTCCCTGCGCGCGGGCACCCAGGCGAACATCATCCCGGACCGCGCGGAGCTGCTGGTCAACGTGCGCTCCTTCACCGAGGACGTCCGCACGCGCGTGATCGCCGCGATCCACCGCATCGTCGAGGCGGAGTGCGCCGCGTCGAACGCCCCGACAGCACCGGAGTTCGAGTCCATCGCGTCGTTCGGCACCACGGCCAACGACATCGACGCGTCCGCCCGCACGCGCGCGGTCCTGGCGGGGGTGCTCGGCGAGCACCGGGAGGCGATCGAGACCGCCGGCAGCGCGCCCGCCGTCTTCTCGCTGCCCCCGCTGGCCGGGAGCGAGGACGTCGGCGAGCTCGCGACGGCCGCGGGCGTGCCGCTCGTCTACTGGAACCTGGGCGGCTGGGACCCGTCGGCGTTCGCCGGCGTGAACCTCGCGGCGGCCACCGGCATGGGTTCGCTCCCGTCGGGTGTCGCCCCCAACCACTCGCCGTTCTTCGCGCCCGTCCCGCAGCCCACCCTGGACCTGGGCGTCGCCCTGCTCGTCGGCGCCGCCCTGGACCGTCTGCGCTAGCAGCGTTCGGTGCGCCTCACGCCTCAGCTGATCATCTTCCCGCGCAGCTCGATGGCCAGCTCGGAGGCGTCGAGGTTGGCGAGCGCACTCTCGAGGACGTCGGCGTCGAAGGTGCCGTTGTCGCGCGCGTCGAGCAACGCGGCCCGCTGAGCGCCGAGCACGCCCAACCGGTGCGTCCGCGCGATGCCGAACGACTCGGCGTTCGTCACGTCGCCGAGCCCGGGCGGCTCGGGCACCGACGCGGCCGCCTCGCGAAGAAGCTCGAAGACGCGCCGCTGCTCGGCCGCGTTCTGCTCGTCGACCGCGGCCTGGTCCACCGGCGGGCTCACCCACCGGACCAGCAGGCCGATCGTGCCGCCCTGCACCACGAGCGACAGGAGCGCCACGGCGAACGCAACCAGCACCAGGACGGGTCGCTGCGGGGTGTCGTCGGGCAGGGTCTGCGCCGCCGCCACGGTCACCGCGCCGCGCATGCCCGCCCACACCACCACCGTCCCGTCCCGCCACCCCAGCGGCTGGCGGCGGAAGTACTCGATGTCGGCCAGTCCGCGGGTCACGCGCACCGAGAACCGGTCCAGGTCGCTCTCCTTGAGCGTGCGGCCCGGCCGTGTGTTGAGCTCGTCGAGGGTTGCCTGACGACCGTCGTCGGACTGCATCTTGACCTGCATGTCCTCGAGTCGGTCCTGCATCCCGACGTACCGGCGCGCCTTGGCCCCGAGCGCCGCGAGCAGCGGGGCGATGTAGGCCGCGCGGACCACCACGGTCAGCACCAGCGCGCCGACCGCCACCAGGACCGCCGCGCCCACGCCGGCGTGGTCGTTCTCGACGTCGGTGACGATCGACTTGATCTGGACGCCCATGGTCAGGAACACCGCCCCCTCGAGCACCAGCTCCACGGTGCGCCAGTTCTGGGAGTCGGACAGGCGGTTGCGCGGCGAGAGGTCGCGAGGCGCCCGGATCCCGGTGACGAGACCCGCGATGACGGCGGCGACGAGCCCGGACGCGCCGATCGCCTCGGCGGGGATCGACGCCACGAACGGCACCGTGAAGGAGATGACCGTGTTGACGGTGGGGTCGGTGACGCGCCGCCGGAGCAGCAGGTTGCCGCGCCCCACGGCCCACCCGATGATCACGGCCACCACCACCGAGTACGCGAAGACGCCCAGCGTCCGCCACACCGAGAAGGAGACGGCGGCCGCCGCGATCGACGTGCGCAGCAGCACCAGGGCCGTCGGGTCGTTGAGCAGGCTCTCCCCGTCGAGCATCGCCACGACCCGCTTGGACACGGGCGTCTGCTTGATGATGGAGGTCGCCACGGCGTCCGTCGGGCTGACGACGGCACCCAGCGCGACGCCCCACGCGAAACCCAGGTCGGGGATGGCGACGACGAAGAACAGCCCGAGCAGCAGCGAGCTGGCCAGCACCAGCAGCACGGACAGCCCGCTGATGGCCCCGAACTCCCGCCGGAAGTTCATGGTCGGCATCGACACCGCCGACGAGTACAGCAGCGGCGGCAGCACTCCCGCCAGGATCAGCTCGGGGTCGATGACCACCGAGTCGAACACCGGCAGGAAGCTCGCACCGACGCCGATGAGCACCAGCATCAGCGGCGCCGCGACCCGCAGCCGCGGGCCCAGGACGGCGGCGGCCGCGATCACCAGCAGCGCCCCGACCACGACCAACAGCTCGCCCATCGGCCCAGACTGGCAGGCGAGGTGCCATGTCGCAGCCCGCTCGTAGGCTTGCCGGGAGCTGACGGGCCTCCGACGACCCGTCAGGCCCGACCGAGGGGACCACGATGGCGCACCGCATCTTCGGCACGAGCTTCGCGAGCATCTACCCGCTCTACGTCGCCAAGGTCGAACGCAAGGGGCACACGCGCGACGAGGTCGACGAGGTCGTGCGCTGGCTGACGGGCTACGACGACGAGGGGCTGCGCCGGACCATCGCGGACGGGGACGACCTGGAGACGTTCTTCGCCCGCGCTCCGCGGCTCAACCCGAACGCGTCCCTGATCACCGGCGTGATCTGCGGTATGCGGGTCGAGGAGATCGACGACCCGCTCATGCAGCAGATCCGCTACATGGACAAGCTGGTCGACGAGGTCGCGCGCGGCAAGAAGATGACGTCGATCCTGCGGACCCGGCCGGCCTGAGGTCAGCTCACGTAGGCGAACCCGAGCACGGCCGCGACGACGGAGACGACCAGCAGCACGATCGCGGGTGCCGCGCTCTCCTTGCGGCGCACGTGCACGGCGATCGCAGGGATCATGACCAGGGCCAGGCAGGTCGCGGCGATCGGGCTGAGGATCGGGGCGACATCGACGAGCGTGGGCAGGATCACGCCGATCGCGCCCAGGACCTCGAGGACGCCGATGAGCTTGACGGTGCCGTCCGAGAAGTCCTCGGTCCAGGCGAGGCCGTTCGCGGCGAGCGCCTCACGCGACCTCGTCGCCTTCATCGCACCGGCGGCGAGGAAGGCGAGGGCGAGCAGGGCAGACACGATCCAGAAGGCGACGGTCATGGGGGTGGGCTCCTCAGGGGTAGGGCAACACGGTCGGTTACCATTTGTGTGTAGCCACATGGTGCGTCAGTGGCATGGCGCGCACAAAAGGCACACCCGTGTTCGTGAGGCACACCGGAGGAACCCCATGCCGCAGCCGCCGGCCACCCGGATCACCGTCACCGACGAGACCGACGCCCTCGCCCTCAGCTCCTACGAGGGCTCCTGCCACAGCGGCGACGACAACGGCCGCGCCGTCCGCGAGGTCCTGGACCGGGTGGCCGACAAGTGGTCCCTGCTGGTCATCGCGACGCTCGAGCGCGGGCGGCTCCGCTTCAGCGAGCTCCAGCGCCACATCCCCGGCGTCTCCCAGCGCATGCTCACGTTGACGCTGCGCCAGCTCGAGCGCGACGGCCTCGTCACCCGCACCGTGCACGCCGAGGTGCCGCCGCGGGTCGAGTACGAGCTCACACCCATGGGCCGCACGCTCATCGGGCCGTCGGTCGCCCTTGCCACCTGGGCGATCACCAACCACCCGGCGATCGAGTCGGCACGCGGGGCGTACGACGCTCGCTGACCCCGCGTGCGGTCGGGATCGATGACTGACGGTCGGTCGGCACGCGCGTGAGCCGACGAGGCCGGGTGAAGTTGGTTGACGTGCGCCCGTTATGCGGACTAAGCCTGGTTTGTCCCTCTTTCGGGTGAAGGGGGCATCCGCAGAAGGGGACCGCCATGGCGGGTCTGTGGGACTCCGTACCGGGCTCCGGCGGTGCGCTCGACGTGCTCGAGCCGCTGCTGTCGTCGGTCACCGGTCACGGCTCCACCGACGAGCCGGACGGGGCCGGGGGCTTCTGGCGCACCTGGACCGAGACGCTCGGCGGTGACACGCCGCTCGACCTGGACCTGTCGAGCGGCCGGTTCTCGCACGGCGTCGGTTCCGGGACGAACGACGACGGCGTGCTCGAGCTGTCCGGCGGGCTGGGCGTCGAGCTCGGTCTGCACGGGACCGGGAGCGGGTCGAGCGCCGAGCTCGACGGCGGCGTGCGACTGACCCTGACCATCCCGTCGGCGTCGCTGCGCCTGCCGTTCCTGCGCGGCGCGATGCTCGACGCGCAGGGCCAGCTCCAGCCCGACCCGGCGCACCCGGCGGTGAAGTTCATCCTGCCGCTGGTCAAGGTCCGCCTGACGCGCCCCGCGGACGGGGCGATCTCGGTCGACCTGGTGGACCCCGCCACGGACGCGCCCGACGACGACCCGGTGCTGAGCCTGGTCCGGATGGAACCCGCGCACGCGCTCGTCGGCCCCGGCAACACGGTGGGCTTCGCGTTCCGCGCCGCCGTGCTGGACCTGTCGGAGACGGCCGGGCCGCCGGACGTGTCGGCCGGGGCCGTCACCATGCCGGGCGAGTGGCAGGGGCTGTACCTGCCGGAGATCCGGCTCTTCGTCGCGCCCTCCGGGCTCGAGGGGCTCGCGGTGTCCGCCGGCGTGCGGGACCTGTGGATCGGGTTCGGCCGGTCGGCGGGCGTGACGGGCGTGTTCAACGCCGAGATCGTCCAGCGTGGCCATGCCCCGAGCCTGCGGCTGCGGTTCCAGACGAGCGCCGGGGCGTGGATCGGCGTGCCGGACACGGACCCGATCACGGGCGTCGAGCTGCCCGAGCACGTCACGCTGTTCGCGGACGGCGGCGGCGGCATCGCGCCGCTCACCTACTCGATCACGGTCGACGGCACGGTCACGAGCGCGGACCGGGTCGCGCTGACCGTCCCCGCCTCAGGCAGCGTGGCCGTCTCCGTGACGGTCACCGACGGCGGCTCGCACAGCACCACCCGCACCTTCACGGCGTCGCGGCGAGCGTCCTCGAGCACCCCCGCCGACGCGGCCCAGCCCGTCACCTCGTCGACCGCCGGCGGCTCCGGCTACCTGGTCCTGGTCACGCCCGTGAGCGCGACGACCGTCACCGCGCGCCTGTCCCCCGACCCGGGCGGGACGGTCGCGTGGACGTGGGACGGCCAGGCCACGCCGGTCACCGGACCCACCGCCGAGATCCCCGTGGCGGCGGGCACGCCCGTCGCGGTGACGGCCACGGTCACGCGCACGACGGGCGAGACGACGACCCTCGACGCCTACTTCGAGTTCGACCACCCGACCACGCAGGAGCTCGCGTCGGGATCGTCGACGCCGTGGGTGCTGGACCCGGCCAACAGCACGACGACGCCGTGGGCGAGCCAGCACAGCAAGGGCGGCGCGCTGCCGCTGCTCGACCAGACCGGGCTGACCCGGCTGGCGGCGCTGCCGAAGTCGACGGTGTTCACGGTCGAGGGCTGGGCGTCGGCGGAGTACGTGGGCAACACGACCAAACGCGCGTACAACCAGGCGCTGAGCGAGCGGCGGCGTGACGCGTTGATCGCGATCCTGTCGTCGTCGGACCCCCACTTCCCGCAGCTCGGGTTCACCACGCCCACCGCGGGGACGGCGCACGGGCAGATGGACGCCGAGGCGGCGAGCGACCACACCGCGACCCGCTGGTGGCGCGCTACCGCGACGGCCCACGTCGCCCAGACGATCACGGTGACCGCGACCCTCACGCGGCCGGAGGCTCCCCCGCAGCCGCAGGAGGTCGACCCGCAGCCCACCCCGGCCCAGCGCCCCGACTGCTTCCGCAAGCTCGGCGTCACGGTCGAGCTCGTGCGCAGCACGTTCGTGCGGGCCGAGATCTACGGCGAGTTCGACATCCAGACAGCGGCCGAGCAGCAGATCTCGGCGGCCGACCCGGGCGCCACCGTCCCGGCCCGCACCAACCCCGACGACGGCATCTGCCTGTTCCTGCTGCGGCTGCGGATCGCCGAGGACCGCTCGTCGTGGGAGGTCGACGCGCAGTTCAACGCGGCCTCCGGCGACAAGGACGGCCTGTGGCAGAAGACGAGCGACGGCAGCCTCGTCGGGATCAACATCCTGGGTGCCCTCGCGGTGCTCTCCCCGCTCCTGGCGGAGGTCACGCCGCCCAGCCCCACGGCCGGCGAGCTGGTGCCGATGGCACTGGCGACCGGCGGCGTCGTCGCGCTGGGGGCCACGGGCGTCATCAAGACCCGCAAGCTCACGCTCCACGGCGGGCAGGTCGTCGTGACGAGCGGTCTGGTCGACCCGGCGTCCGGCGACGGTCCGCGCAAGACGACCGTCAGCCTGCTGCTCGACGTCGAGACCGCGTTCACGTTCGACGTCAGCCCGTTGCTCAAGGTCGACCCCGACAAGCCGCTGACCGCGCGCTACAAGGCCGTCGGCCTGCGCTCGTCGTGGCGCTCCGACCCGCAGCCCGACGGGACGGTCCAGTACGTGCCGCTGCCCGTCTTCGACCCGAGCCAGGGGTACTCGCTCGACATCCCGACGGGTTCGCTGATCGGCCCCGACGCCCTCAAGGACATCCTGCGGGTGCTGGGCGGGCGCATCAGCAAGGACAACCCGACGTACCTCGAGGTCGAGGTGGGCCTGGGCGTCGACCTGGGCATCGTGTCGGTCGACTCGGCGCGCGTGCGGTTGCGGCTCGACCAGCCGGAGGTCCCGCAGCTCACGGCGCTGGGCGCGAGCATCGAGATCCCCGACGTGCTGCACGGCAGCGGGCGCGTCGAGATCGACGGCGCCGGGTTCACGGGCGCGTTCGACCTGTCGCTCGACTCGCTCAACCTCCGGATCTCGGCCCAGCTCGCGGTGCACTCCGAGGGCGGCGTGACCGGGGTGCTGGTGGGGGCCGAGGTGCAGTTCCCGGTGTCCATCCCGCTCGGGAACTCGGGCCTCGGGATCATGGGGTTCCTGGGCGGCGTCGCGGTCAACTACGCGCGCGACGAGTCGCCCTACGCCGGCAGCCAGGTCAAGGCGCTGGACTGGATGAAGAGCCAGCTCACCGAGCCGCGCGCGTCGATCATGAAGCCAGACGGGTGGAAGTTCGCGCCGGGCGCCTACGCGGTCGCGGGCGGCATCCTGCTCGGCACGGTCGAGGGCGGCTACATCGTCCACCTCAAGGGCATGGTGCTCATCGAGGTGCCGGGACCGCGGCTGCTGTTCGCGATGAAGGCGGACGTCATCTCGGCACCGCCGGACCTGGGCGACCCCGACGAGCAGGCGACCTTCCTGGCGGTGCTCGACATCGACTTCGGTGCCGGGACCATCACGCTGGGCCTGGTGGCCGACTACACCGTGAAGTCGCTGCTCAAGGTGCACGTCCCGGTCACCGCGTTCTTCGACACGAACCACGTGGACCAGTGGTTCGTCGACCTCGGCTCCTACGACAACCCGGTGACCGTCAGCGTCCTGGACGTCTTCACCGGCACCGGCTACCTGATGATCCACGGCGACGGCAGCAGCGTGCACATCCCCACGCTGCCGATCGTCGCGAACGGCCTGACGATCGCGGTGGGCTTCCACATGCAGGTCGTCCTCATGGGCAGCAAGGCCGTGGGGCTCTACCTGGAGGTGGCGGCCGGCTTCGACGCGCTCGTCTCGTTCTCCCCGCCCGGGATCGCGGGCTACATCTACGTCTCGGGCGAGCTGCGGCTGTGGATCATCGGGATCTCCGCGAGCGCCGAGCTCACCGTGGTCGTCGGGCAGATGCAGGGCCCCGACGGCAAGCCGCTGCTGGACGCCGACGGGCACCCGAAGGACGTCACGTACGTCCACGGCGAGGTGTGCGGCGAGGTCGACCTGTTCTTCTTCTCGGTGAAGGGCTGCGTGTCGCTGACCATCGGCGACCCGAGCGTCCCGCCGCCCGTCCCCCCGCCGCTGGTCAAGGGCGTGAGCCTGGTGTCGCGATCGCCCGCGCTCGTCGTGGGCTCCGCGGTGGACCGGTCCGTCGACGGGATCATCGGCACGGCCGTCCCGGACGGGTCGCCCGACGCGCCGCCGAGCGTGCCGCTCGACGCGATCCCGGTGATCGCCTTCGAGACGCCCCCGATCGCGACGAGCGCCGACGTCCTGGGTGGCGCGGCGAACGGGTCCAGCGGCGTGCCGGCCAACCCGTGGGTCAAGCACGGCGACACGTGGTGGCGGTACCGACTGACGAAGGTGACGCTCGTCGGGCCGCTCCACCCCGCGGACGGGAAGACGCCGGCGACCTGGTGGGCCACGTCGTCCCCCGACCCGAGCCACGGCGCCTCGCTGGCGCTGCTGTCCTGGATCCCCACGGCCACGCCGCGCGCCGTGACGCTCGGGCAGACCCTCACGACGACCGTCACCGAGACGTGGGGCACGGTGTGCACGCCGGTCGCCGAGGCCGCGCCCGTGCTGTGGACGTTCGACGAGCAGGCGCTGGGGCCCAGCGCGCCGGGCTGGACGCTGACCGGGGTGCCCTGGCCGGACGCCGACGGCACGCAACGCTCGGTCCCGGCGGAGCTGGACGTGCACGTCAGCGAGCCGTGGCGGACGGGCGACGCACTGGCGGACCTCCTGCAGGGCACGAGCCCGGCCGTCGTCGTCGGGGACGTCGTCCGGTGCGTGCAGCAGGGCCGAGCGGTCGGGTCCCACGCGTTGTCGGTGGGCCCGCAGGTGGCGGGCACGATGGCGGGCACATCGTCCGGCTCGCTGCCGCTGGACGGCACGTCCGCGCAGGACGTGGCGGACCTGGTGGCGGCGGGCGCCTCCCTCGACGACCTGCCGGTCGCCTGGTCGTCGGCCGCGAGCGCGGGCGCGACGACGGGCGACGTCTGCCTCGGACGCATCCTCCGCTCCCCCGCGGGCGACGAGCCGGAGCCGGCACCACACGGCACGGACGCCCAGCGCGAGGTCCTCAAGCGCGCCTGGGACGAGCGCGGGTTCCGTCCGGCGGGCCTCGCGGACGCCGTCGTCCTGCGTGCGGACGGCGGCTTCGCGACCCTCGACGCGCTCCTGCTGGTCCCGCGCAAGGCGATCGAGCGCGGGCTCGTGGTGCACTTCCGCGACGCCGAGGGCCGGCTGCTCGACGAGTACCCCGTCACGGGCTCCGACCTGGTGTCGGGCAGCCACATCGTGCCGACCACCTGGACCGACGCGAGCGGCCCGTGGTTCGACCCGGTGATGCGCGCGGCGCAGATCGGCGCCCGTGTCGTCGGGCAGGGCCTCGCGTACGTGCTGCTGTCGCCCAAGGTCCCCGACGGCACGGTGGTCGTCGAGATCGGCTGGGACCGCACGCGCGAGGACCTGGTGGGCCAACCGTTCTGGGTGGTGGCCTTCGCGGCGACGACGGCCGCCGAGCAGCACCGCCAGGACTGGGACACCACCACGGTCCAGGAGGACAAGAGCGCCGTCACGAACGCCGTGGAGCAGGACCCCGACGACCACGCGCTGCTGGTCCCCGGCCAGGCGTACACCGTGCACGTGGAGTGGGAGGCGCAGTCCGCGACCCAGGAGAACCAGCCGTCGGCCGCCGCCCCCGCGGCCTACCACGCGGGCGACCCGCAGGACTTCCACTTCGTCGCCGACGGTGCCGACCGGGCCCCCCAGCACCTGGAGCCGTGGCTGCTGTCCACCGCGCCGGCGGTGGGCGAGGTGGGCTTCCTGCTCGACGAGCCGCTGCAGGTGGCCCTCGCGACGCAGAAGGTCGCGCAGCTCTTCGAGGCGTACGGCAAGGAGGTGCGCATCGTCGTGCGCTCCGCGTCCGGCCGCCACCCGGTGCCGCCCGGCGGCGACGCCCCCGGCGTGCCGGTGACCGTGCCGCTCGAGATCGGCGCGATCGACGACCCGGACGCCGTCGTGAGGCCCGTGACCGACGAGCTGCAGGTCATGACGCCCTGGCAGCAGACGGTCACCGGGCTGCTCGACGACCTGCCGTGCACCGACTCCACCGGGTCGCGGACGTACCACTCGGTCATCACGCTCGACTACCCGCTCGAGCCGCTGACCGACTACATCCTGGACGTCTACGCGGTGCCGACCGGTGCCCCGGCCGACGCGAGCAGCGTCCCACCGCTGTACCGCGTCCAGTTCACGACCTCGCGCTTCGCGTCGGTCGCCGACCTGGCCCGCCTGGTCCTGACCGCCCCCGTGCAGGACGCGCTGGTCCCGACGCCGGCCGCGCTCGCCGCGCTGACGGCCCGGCCCACCGGCGCCCAGCTCGACGCCGCGTTCCAGGCGGCCGGGCTGCCCGTCCCGCAGGTGCCGCGGTACCCGTCGATCACGGTCCTGTGGTCGCCCGACCCCGTGCCGCAGCCGGTCGCGGTGGTCGTCGAGGGCGGCGAGACGTTCTGGCGCTCGCGGCCCGTGCCGACGTTCGTCACCGGCCTGGTCGTCGACGACCCGACGCAGGGCTGGTGGGTCGCGCAGGACACCGACTGGCTCTCGCTGCAGGTCTCCGCGAGCGCACCGGGCGCCGGTGACGCCCCCCGCGCACCGGTCACGCGCCTGGTCCGGGCACCCGGGGACACGCGGGCCGTGGTGCTCCTGGGCGCGTCGGCCCGCGGCACCGAGCTGGTGCTGGACCTGGTCCGAGCCGCCGACCCGCTCTCGGGTGCAACCGGCTCCACAGCCACCACGGTGCGCGCGGCGCTGGTCCGCGCCCCGTGGGAGATGGAGGACTGATGGCCCCCCGCATCGCCCGCCCGTACCTGTTCCGTGCGCGCAGCTCCGTGGTCTCGTGGGCCACCGTGTTCCGTGCGCAGCTCGCCGGTGTGCCGGTCGAGGCGCTGTACTCGCAGCCCGCGCCGGTCTACACCACCCACGTGGCGGGGCCGGGTGGATCGGGTGCGCTGCGTGAGGACATCGCCAAGCAGGCCGCCGCCCTGGCCGACCGGCCCGCCGACGTGCAGCTGCGCTGGATGGTCAAGCAGGAGCTGGGTGCGCCGTTCGCGCCCTTCACGGTGTGGGTGCGCCGCGCCGCCGACAAGCCCCGGCCCACCGACGTCGTGCACAGCACGCTGCTGGGCAGCCCGGGCTTCTGGCTGCCCGACGTGGCCGCCACGGTGCTCGTGGACTGCGAGCCGCTCGACCGCTCGCGGGCCGTCGCGCTGTCCGGCACGTACTGCGGCGGCGGCCTCGTCGAGAGCGTCGGGATGACCGCCGTCGCGGCACCGGCGTCCGGCCGCGTGACCCTGACGCTGCGGACGTCGGGCGCGCAGTTCTTCTCCCTGACCAACGCGACCGACCCGAAGGTCCAGGCGGTGTGGCTGCAGGACGCGATCGACAGCCCGGACTGGAAGCCGCTGGAGATCGTCGGGCTGCCGGCCGACTCCTGGCCGGGGACCGCGTACGACACCGGCAAGCAGGGCATGGTCGCGGCGCTGACCAGCCCGGAGGCGGCGGCGCTCGAACGCCTTCAGCGCGGCGGCCCGCCCACCGGGTACGCACCGCTGACGTCCACCGGGCGGCTCGTCGACCCGCCGTGGCGTGCGCCGGACCCCGGCGCGCTGGTCAAGGAGGTCCTCGACACGCTGCTCCCGAACGTCGAGCGCATCTACCGGCCCGCACTGACGCCCGCCGACCAGGCCGCGCTCCTCGACGCACCGCCCGTCGACCCGCCGTCGGTCGGGAGCACGACGTCGGACATCGCGACGAGCGCCACCCTCTCGCCGCTCGCGCTGCTGCTGCTGCCCGCGTCGGCCGACCCGTTCCTGGCGCTCGCGACGGGCTACGGCACGGCGTACCCCGCGACGACGTTCGTCGGGCGCGAGGCGGCGTCGAAGGGGCGCATCGAGTTCCTGGTCACGGCCGACTACCCCGACACCCCCGAGCGCAGCGGGCCGGTGCAGATGTGCGCGTACCTGCCCGACCCGCGCCAGCACGTCGCCACCCCGGCGCCGAACCACGTCACGACGCGTCGGGCCGGGCTGCTGGCCCCGGAGCATCGCGACGAGGCGTGGCGCGAGTCCGTGCACGTGCAGTGGGACAGGCTGCAGCCGACCGCCGGCATGTCCGCGCCGACGAGCGCGGTGGTCGCCCGCTTCGAGGCCGGCGCCCCCACGGCTTCGGTGCTGCAGCCCGAGCGGGACGCCGGCGACCGCCGCGCGCTCGTCCTGGTGCCCGACGGTGTCGAGGGGACGCCCGCGTTCGGCCGCTGCTCCATGACCGACGGCGACCAGCCGATCCCGCTGGGCAGCGGTGGCCGGCACGTCGGCTACCCGGTCGCGGTGCAGGACGTGTTCGGGGTCTGGTCGCCGTGGACCGACGTGACGTGGGACGGGACCGAGCCGGCGCCACCCGGGCCGCACGTCGTCTCCGCGTCGCTGACCAGCACGTACGCGGGCTCGTCGACCTGCCCCGCCACGCTCACCACCGAGATCACCGTGGAGTGGGACGCTCGCACGCCCACGTCGCTGGAGCTGCACACCGTGTTCTTCCCGGCGGCCACCAGCCACCAGCCGCCACCCGCGGGCACGTCGCCCACGTCCGCGCCCGCCGGCACGTTCACGCGCAACCTGTCCCTGGCGTTCGTCGGCGACGTGCTGACGGGCCCCGCCGACGTCACGATCGTCCATCTCGACGACACGGGCACCGACGCCGTCACGCCAGGTCCGCTGCAGGGCGACCACGGCCGCCGCTACCGGCTCACCGTCCCCGTCCCGACGCTCGACTTCGCCGCCACCTCGCGCTGGGGCGTGCAGCTGTGGGCGCTGACCTCGCTCGCCGTCGTCGCCGACGCCGGCTGGCAGCCGCCGCTCGCGCCGCCGCCGCCGCAGACCCCGCACCCGGCGCTCGCCTACGCGGCGAGCCCCGTACCCGTCCCGGCCGACCTGCCGCTCCCGCTGCCCGGCGTCCCGATGGGCAGCACCCCCGACGACCGTGGCCGCAGCCACGCCCGCATCTGGTGGAACGTGCCCGCGGGCGCGTCGTTGGACGCGACCGGCGGGTGCGTGGTGTGGGAGTGCTCGGAGACCGCGCTGCGCACGCGGGCCCACCTCTCCCCGCGAGCGGCCGCGGGCACGGTCCCGGGCGCACGTCTGGCGGAGCTGTGGGACGCGTACGACGGGCTCTCCCAGGACGAGCGGCGGTCGGCCTTCCGCCGTCTGCTCACGCTGCCGGGCACCGCGCGCGACGCCGACGTGGCGCTGCCGCCGGGGACCACCGACATCCACCTGTTCACGGTCACCACGCAGTCGGCGACGCACGTCGACTCCGACTGGCCCCTGCCCGGCGACCCGAGCCACCAGCCGCACGTCGTCCTCCAGGCCGTCGCCGCACCGCGGCTGCACCGGCCCGCCGCGCCCGAGGTGCGCGCGGTGCTGGGCGCCGGCGGCACGGTGGTCGTCAGCCTGTCGGCGGGCTCCGACGTCCCCGTGCAGCGGTTCGAGCTCTACCGGACACGGTCGCCCGAGGCCGCGATGCGGGTCGAGACGATGGGCCCGTCGTTCGCGTCGGTCACGGCGGTCGGCTCGGGCCCGGCGGACCCGCAGACGGGCCTCGTCCTGCACACCGGGTCGTGGACGGGCGGCTTCGACCCGTCGTGGGACGACTGGCTGGTGCGCGCGGTCGCCGTCCCCGTGCCGACCGTCGACGAGGCCGCCGTACGCGGGCTGCCGTCGCTCGCCTCCGACCAGGTCACCGTCCGCGTCCGCCCGACGACACCGCCCGACCTGGCGCCGCTGAGCGCGGACCTGTGGGGCGGCGGGCACGACGGCGTCGTCGTCGTGACCTCGACGTCCGCACCCGCGCGCGACCTGGCCGAGGGGGTGTTCCGCGTGTCCGCGCACGTCTCCGCCGCGCAGCCGTCCGGTGCGGCGGTCGACGTCCCCGCCACGGCTCTCGGGGCCGTGGTCGTCGGCCCGACGGGCGTGGGCGACCCCGCACCCGCCGAGGCGACGGCCGACGTCGTGGTCCGCGCGGGCACCCGCACCGCGGGCCGGATCCCGCTGGCGCTGTGGTTCACGCGGCCCGTCGCCGCCGACCCCGTGGACGTCAGCGTCCGCCTCGTCGACCCGCGCGGCGCCTCGACCACCCAGACCGTGACGGTCCCCGGCTGGGTGCCCGCCGCCCCGCCGACCCTGACGATCGAGGACGTCACCACGATCGTCGGCCGTTTCGTCGCCGTCCGCCTGAGCTCGGACGCCCCCGTCGACCCTGGGCAGCCCGTCACGATGACCGTCGTCGTGACCAGTCGCGGGACCCTGTTCCCGATGACGCTGCCCGTCGACCGCGGGCTGTCCGGCGTCCTGCGCGAACCCGTCGCCCTCACGCGCGTCCCCCCGCTGGTCGGGCGCACGAAGCGCACCACGTTCAGCAGCCGCCTCGACCAGCTGCCCACCCGCGGGGTCCTGAGCACCGACCCGATCCAGGTGGTCCGCTCCGGTGACCAGGAGTACAGCCTCGCGATCCGCATCGCGCCGCCGTTCACGTTCACAGTGTCCCTGGACACCGACGACGGCCGGCACGCCCAGGTGCAGCGGACTGTCTCCTGAGCTCGGTGTACTACGCCCGACGAGGTGCGTGCCAGGCCGCGTAGGCGGCGTCGGACATGTCTGCTCTTCCCCTGAGGGACCGATCGCGTCACCCACTCTTCCGCGCACGCGGATGTCCCGCCTGCGCAGACGCGCGCGTCGCGCCGGCCGCTGCTGCGCCGATCAGGCGAATCACCGAGCGCGCGGCCCGCGGCCCGCCGGGGTTGCTGCATCATCGGCACATCGACTCGAGGGGGACGCGACGGTGCCGCAGACGACTGCTCGACTCCTGACGGGTGGGGTGCGCTCCCTCGGCACCGTCAGCCGGCTCACCCCGATGACGTTCCTGGCGGCCGCTCGCCACAGCGGCCCGCTGCTGACGGCGGCGGGACCACGGGCGGCGGCGCAGATGATCCTCGAGGCGTACGAGCGCGTTCCGGCCTACCGCCAGTTCCTCGACGCGCGCGGCGGCCTGCCACCGCGCCGGCACGGCCCGAGCGCCGCGCAGTGGGTGGCGACGGTGCCGACGACCAGCAAGTCGAGCTACATCGACGCGTACCCCATGATCGAGCGCTGCTGGGACGGCCGGCTGCCGGCACGCGGCGTCGAGATCGACGAGTCCGCGGGCTCGTCGGGCGAGCCGTACCAGTGGGTGCGTTCCACCGACGAGCTGCACGAGGTGCACCGCACGCTCGAGCTGCTGGCCGGCTACCTCCTGGACCACGGTCCGCGCGCGGACCCGGCGCGCCGGCTCGTCACGATCAACGCGTTCTCGATGGGCGCGTGGGCGACGGGTACCAACGTCTCCGCGGCCCTCAAGCGCAAAGGCGTCCTCAAGAGCTGCGGGCCGGACGTCCCCAAGATCCTGTCGGTCCTGACGCTGTTCGGTCCCGGCCCGCGCTACGTGCTGTGCGGGTACCCGCCGTTCCTCGAGACCGTCGCCGAGGCGGCACGCGTGGCGGGCATCGACCTGGCCGGGTACGACATCACCGGGTTCGTGGGCGGCGAGGGCATGAGCGAGGGCCTGCGCGACCGTCTGCTGCACCACTACACGCACGTCTGGAGCGCGTACGGCGCGAGCGACCTGGACATCGGCGTCGCGGCGGAGACACCGCTCTCGGTCTGGCTGCGCCGCGCGGCGCACGGCGACGCCGAGCTCGCGCAGGCGCTGTTCGGCTCGACCGCCCGCGTCCCGATGTGCTTCCAGTACGACCCGGCGACCTACCACCTGGAGACGGTCGACGGGCCGCACGGGACGGAGATCGCGGCGACTGTCCTGCGTCCCACGCTGTCCCCGCGGCTGCGGTACACGGTCGGCGACGCCGGTGGGATCGTGCCGCTCGGTCGGGCGCTCGCGCTCGCGTCGCACCACGGCCACACCCCGGCCGACGAGGACGGCGTCGACCCGGCCTGGGGCCGACCGCTCGACCTGCCGGTGCTCTACGTGCACGGGCGCGCCGACTCCACGGTGTCGTACATGGGCGCCAACCTGTACCCCGAGGACGTGGGCGCGGGCATCGACGACGCGCGCGGGGCGGCGGCCGACGTCGGCGTCGTGCCGGGTGCGTACTGCCTGGAGCTGGTCGACGAGGACGACCCGCGGCCGTGCGTGCACGTCGAGCTGGAGCAGACGTCCGACGACGCCGACCTGGGCGCCGCGACCGACGTGCTGGTCGGCGCGATCCGCGACCGGCTGGCCCGGAACAGCTCCGACTACCGCGCCGCGCTCGCCGAGGACCCGCGGGCCGCCCGCCTGGAGGTCCGCCTGCACGAGGTCGGCACGGGTCCGTTCGCGGGCAGCTCCACGCGCATCAAGCGCCGCTACGTCGTCGCCGACCCGGCCCTGCGCGTCCGGGAGGAGCCGACGCTCGAGGAGCTCCTTCCTCCGACCCACCGGGCCACCCTGACGGCCGCGCTGCGCGCACCCAGCGCGCACAACGCGCAGCCCTGGCGGCTGACGTGGCTGCGGTCCGACGACGAGGGCCCCGTCGACCCGGACGCGCCGCAGACCTACGCGCTGCGCTACGACCACCGCGACTACCTGCCCTACGACCCCGACGACCGCGACGCGTACCTGTGCATGGGCGCGCTCGCCGAGACGCTGGCCCTCGCCGCGGTCCGCAACGGGCTGGAGGCGCAGGTCACGGCGGTGTTCGAGCGCGACGACGCCGTGCTGGACGTCGCCCGCATCACCCTGAGCCCGCGCCGCGGGGACGTCGACGCGGCGACCCGTCGCCTCGCCACCCAGGCCGCCGACCGGCACACCAACCGCTCCGACTACACGCGCGAGCCGCTGCCCCCGACGCTCGTCGCGCAGCTCGAGGCGCTCGGCTGCGCGCTCGTCGACCCGACGCGGATCGCCGACCTGTGCACCCGGGCCAGCGAGCTGTCGTGGCGCGACCGCCGGTTCGTCGCCGACCTGCGCCGCTGGATCTCGTTCGACCGGAACGCCCCGTCGGGGATGACGCCGCACGGGCTCATGCTGTCGGCGTACGAGACCCCGGCGCTGCGGGCGGCGTTCGCGATCGGGCGGCTGCCCAAGCCGCTCGGCCGCCTGTACGCGTCGCGGGACACGCACCTGGTCCGCAGCGCGCCGGCGGTCGCGGTGCTGGGCGCGGCCTCGCTGGACCCCGCCGACCTGTTCGAGGCCGGGCGACGCCTGCTGCGCGCATGGACCGTGGTGTGCGGGTCCGGGCACGCGACGCACCCGGTCTCGATCGCCGTGGACCGTCCGGAGACGGCACCGGGGGTGGCCGCGCTGTCCGGCATCCCCGTCCCGGCCGCCGTCTTCCGGGTGGGGCGGCCGACGAAGCCAGCGCCGCGGTCCAACCGGGTCCGCCTGGCCGACGTGCTGTCCGTGTCCCCTGGGTAGGGCCGGCTCGGTAGGGTCGGGGCGTGAGCTTCGGATGGGGATTCGTCGGTCCGGGCGGCATCGCCCACAAGGTCGCGGCCGCGCTGGCGGTGAGCAGCGGTGGTCACCTGGCGGCCGTCGCGTCGCGTGACGCGGGACGGGCGCAGGCGTTCGCCGACGAGCACGGCGGGGACGGCACGCGCGGCGGAGACGGCGAGCACGGCCCGGCGCACGCCTACGGCGGTCCCGACGCGGTCGACAGGCTGCTGGCCGACCCGAGCGTGGACGTCGTCTACGTCGCAACCGTGCACCCGCACCACCACGCCCCCGCCAAGCAGGCCCTCGAGGCCGGCACGCCCGTGCTCGTCGAGAAGCCGCTGACGGTCTCGCTGGCCGCGACCCAGGACCTGGTCGACACCGCGCGCGCCCGCTCCACCTTCCTGATGGAGGCGTACTGGACGCGGATGCTTCCCGGCACGCAGGCGCTGCTCGACGTCGTCGCCTCCGGCGAGATCGGGGACGTCCGGGCGGTCCGCGCCGACCTGGGCTTCCGGGCACCGACCGACGCACCGCGCTTCCACGACGTGGCGCTGGGTGGCGGCTCGGTGTTCGACCTCGGCCCCTACCCCGTCGGACTCGCGCTGACCCTGCTGGGGCGCCCGACGCAGGTGCGCTCCGTCTCGACCTTGACGCCCACCGGCGTCGACGGTCAGACGACGCTCGTGACGACGCACGCCGGAGGTCGGACCGCGACGCTCGCGACGAGCATCGAGTCGTGGACCCGCTCGGGCGCCTGGATCGAGGGCACCGCCGGCTCGATCGAGATCGAGGCCCAGCTCTTCGACGTGCCCCGCCTCACCGTCCGCACGGAGCGGGGCGAGACGGTCCACGACCACCGCGTCGAGCACGGCCACCACTACATGCTCGATCACGTGCACGAGTGCCTGACCGACGGGCTCACCGAGTCGCCGCTCGTCGGGTTCGACTTCTCGCTCGACCTGGCCGCCGTCCTGGAGCAGGCGGTCGAGCAGGGCGGGATCGCACGCCTCGCGGAGCGGGTGGGCGGGTGACGGCTCGGTCCTGCGGGCTCCGTCAGCCGTAGTCGCGGCGGTAGCGGGCGTCGACGTGGCGGACGAGCGAGGCTCGCTCCTCGTCGGGCGTGACACCGTGCTTGTGCGCGAGCGCGGCGAGCAGCAGGTCGCAGACTGCGGCATAGCCGCCGGCCTGCCCCGGACGCGTGGAGGCGACCCACCGTTGCTCGGCGGCGAAGCGGATGTACTCGCCGATCGCCTGCTCCTCCGTGCGGACGAGCGTGCCGTCGCTGACCAGCGGTGAGCCGTCCGGGCTGGTGATGCCGGGACCGGGGATCGGCGCCCGGCGCGCGGGGGCCTCTTCGGGCGCTGCGGGCGCAGCAGCCGGTGCGGCCGCAGCCGGTTCCTGAGCGTGCCGCGGCTGCGGGACCTGCGCGACCGGCTGCTGGGGAGCGGGCTGCTGGGGAGCGGGCTGCTGGAAGAACGACGCCGCGTCGCGCGCGGCCGGCTGACGGGCACCCGAACCCTGCGTCGGCACGTAGGGCGCGTCCGGCTGCGGTGTCTGCGCAACCGGCGCGGCCGCGGGAGACGCTGGGGCTGCCGGCGCCGGTAGGCCGCTCTCGTGCTGCTGGAGCTGGGCCGTCAGGTCCTCGAGGCGGGCCGTGTACGCCGAGATGGTCTTGAGCTGCTCGTCGAGAGGCACCTCGGCGTCACCGCTGAACAGGTCCTGGTCGTAGGACTCCCGGGCGCGCAGCAGACGCTGCTGGAGCCGGTGGATCTCGTCCCGCAGCTTCGCCGGGTCGGCGGTCGCCTGCGTGGGCACCGCCTGCGTCGGCACAGCCGCCGGGGTCGCGTCGAACGTGAATGCCATGGCCACCCTCCTTGGTCGCTGGCCGCTAGCCCCTACATCGACGCTTCAGGAGCCCGACCTGAGCGCCGGGACGCACGAATCACGCGAACAGCCTCCGCCGCCGCCCGCACCGCGAGGTCGTCGACGTGCCGCGCGACCCCGGCGTGCCTCAGCGGACGTGCACGGTCCGGCGGGACGACGTAGCGGTCGAGACGTACGCGGCCTGGCTGGAGGCCGGCTTGAACGTGACCCGGGCCTGGGTCGTGCCGCCCGGGAGCCGCGGGAGCTTGATCGTCGTCGAGCCGTGCGAAGACGCGTGCAGCGTCACCTTGATCGTCTTCCCGGACCCACCGGTGAGCCGGACCGCGAGCGTGCCGGCGGGCGTCACGACGCCGCCGTCGGTGACCTTGACGCGCAGGCGGGCATGCTGCGACCGGGTGATCGTGGGGTCGACGTAGCTGATCGCCACCTTGGGTCGCACCTTCGGCACCTCGGTGATCGGCGCACCCGTCGCGACTGCCCAACCACCCGCGCTCGTCGTCACGCGCACGCGGACGAACACGGTCCGGCCGATGTCGGCCCGCGTGATCCGGTAGGTCGCGGCCGTCGCACCGGTGATCGCGTGACCGTCCCGGAACCACTGGTACGTCGCGCTCTTCGCGGCAGGCGACCAGGTTCCGGTCGTGACGCGCAGGGTGTGGCCGTAGGCGTACGTCCCGGTCACGTCCGGCGAGCTGACGAGCCGGGGCTGGACCGCGACCGCCACGCCGGCCGCCGCACTCGTCGCCGGCTCGTACCAGTGACGGGTCGCGATGACCGACACCGCGATCCGGTGCCCCGCGTCGGCCGCGACGACGGCGTGCCGCGACGTCGTCGCGCCGTCGATCGGCGCACCGTCGCGGGTCCACTGGTAGGCGACGGTCGCCGGCAGGGTCCACGTGCCGGCCGTGACGGCGAGCGTCTGGCCGACGACGGGCCGGCCCGTGATGACGGGCCGCGTGACGAGTTCGACTGCCGTCGTCATGTCGACCCCGGTCCGCGCATCGGCGCACGACGCGACTGTGATCGCATCGCCGCTCGTCGTGTCGCCGTGCCAGTAGTACCGGCGGTCACCACCGTCGGTCAGATAGCCGTGGAAGAGGAACGCGACGCGGTACCGCCCGGGCGCCAAGCCCTTCACGGTGTAGCGGAGGTCGCCGTCCAGGCTGCCGACGCGCGTGGCGACGGGGTCGTTGACGTTGATCGCCTGAACCTCGCCCTTGTAGCCCCCGAGCTCGGCGTCGGACACGCTCGTGTACCCGCGCAGCGTCCCGCTGATCGAACCGCAGGTGGACGGGTCGATGTCGATGCCGCTGGTGGTCTGCCCCTCGGTGACGTCGACCGGCGTCGCGTCCGCCTCCGTGAGGGCGCCCGTCGACCCGGCCCGGTACCAGACCGCCGGGTGGGTGTCGTCACCGGCGAACTGCAGCAGGTAGGTGCCGGCCCGCAGCCCGGCGATGCGGTAACGGGCGTCGTCGAGCGCGATGGTGCCCGTCGTCAGCAGGTGGTGGCCGGCGGTGTCGTACACCTCGACGCGCGTCGAGTGGTACCAGTTGCCGACGGCTCCCAGCGTCCCCTCGACGAGCCCGGACGCATGGACCGCGATCGGCAGCTCGACGTGGGTGCCGGGCTGCAGGGTGACGGGTGTCGCGTCGGCGAGGTCGAGGGAGTCGGGGTAGTACGTCGGCAGGTAGCCGTTGGTGAGCCGGTCGTCGGCGCGCAGCACGAAGGTGCCGTATGCACGCGTCCTCGCGACCACCACACCCGTGTTCGACGAGCTCGTGACGTCGGCCGAGAAGGCGTCGGAGCCGTCGGTGTGCACGAAGGTGAGCGACGGCATCGCCACCGGCTCGCCCGTGGTTCCGACGACCGTGGCCTCGACCACGGCGCTCGGCTCGGGGACGTAGGTGAAGGCGAACGCTCCCTCGTCGCCCACGAAGTCGTAGGCAGGCGTGCGCACCACGCTGTGCTCGTCCTCGAAGGTCACGGTGTAGTTGCCGGGCGCGACGTCGGGGAAGTCGAGGGTCCCGCGGTTGACGTCCGCTTCCCCCACGACCGCCCCGGAGCCATCGACCAGGTACGCCAGGTTCCCGTCGAGGTCGGGGCAGTCGTCGACCGCCACGTGAGAGCAGTCCACGGTGACCTCTACCTCGAGGTCTCGACTCGCGACCGAGGCGGCGGGTGAGCCGAGCAGGGCGACCCCGCAGAGCGTGACGACGACTGCCGCACCGAGGCGACCGTGGGTTCTCTTCATGTCCGTCAGCTTCGACTGGAAGGGTCCGCTGCGTGCGGCTGAGCGGAGTATGACACGGGACGGGCATCTCGTGTGCCTGGGTCACCTGACCGTCGAGCGAGCCCAGCTCCCCGCCTCTACGGGACGAGCACGACGCGCTCGGCGGACCCCTGGGCCCACGCCTGCGCGACGTCCGCGAGCGCGACCTCGCGGTACGGCAGGGTGATCGCGCCGTCGCGCACCGCGGCCGCGAGCGCGGGCAGCTCGGGCAGGATCTCGTCGGGCCCCAGCGACCCGATGCCGCTGCCGACGACCTGCAGCTTCGCCGACCGCAGCGCGACGGACGGTACGGGGGCGGTCGCGCCGGCGATGGACCCGATCTGCACCCAGGTCAGGGGCGCGCGTCGATCGGTGCGCGCGGTGAGGATCGCGACCATGCCGGCCGCGGCGGGCTCGCCCCACAGGTAGTCGAGGACGACGTCGACGTCGGCGGCGCCCGCCAGGTCGTCGAGGCCGCACGTCTCGTCGGCGCCCAGCGCGGGCAGCTCGGCGAGGCGCTCGGCGTTGCGCCCGGCCGCGATCACGTGCGATGCACCCAGGTGCTTGGCCACCTGCACGGCCATGCCCCCGGCCGCACCCGTGGCGCCGACGACGAGCACGCGCTGCCCGGCGACGAAGTCGATGCGGCGGCGCAGCGCGATCCACGACGACATGCCGGGGTTCATGGCGGCGGCGATCTGCACGGGGTCGACGTCGTCGGGCAGCACGACGCTGCGACGCTCGTCGATCACGGTCCGCTCGGCGAAGGTCCCCAGGTCGGTGTCGTCGAGGGCCACGTAGCGCAGGCGTCCGGCAGGGTCGCGGACCACGGCGTCGACGCCCGGCACGCGGGGGAACGTGCCCGCGCTGCTGTAGTGCGCGCCGGTGGCGCGCGAGCGGGTCAGGTGGTGGAGCGCTGCGGCGAGCACGTCGACGACGACCTCGTGGCGGCCGGTCGCGACCGGCTCGGGGTGCTCGACGTAGGCGGGGACGGCGTCGGCAGCGGACAGAAGAGCGGCGCGCATGGCGACCTCCCGAGGAAATGGTGTGGATTACCAACTACTCCAGAGTGGTTGGGAATCCCACCTATGTCAAGTAGGCTGGCTCCGTGACGTCCGACGACCCCCTGGAACCGCTCGTCGACGTGCTGGTGCGCACCACGTTCGAGGTGACGGGCGTCCTGACCCGCCTGGCCGCCACGCACGACCTCTCGCTCACGCAGGTCCGCGTCCTGGGCATCCTGCGCGACCGCCGCGGGCGCGTCACCGACCTGGCCGCCTACCTGGGCCTCGACAAGTCGACGATGTCCGGCCTCGTCGACCGCGCCGAACGCCGCGGCCTCGTCGCGCGGGACAAGAACCCGCACGACCGTCGCGCCGTCGACGTCTACCTCACGCCCGCGGGCGCCGAGCTCACGCGCCGCGCCTACCTCGAGGTCCGCCGCGAGCTCGCCCCGATGCTCGAGCGGTTGCCCGCCGACGACCGCAGCCGGCTCGTCGGCCTGCTCGAGACGTTCCTGGGCCCCGAGCCCGACACCGACCACACCCCCTGAACCTGCGCCGCGATCAGCCGCCGGCCAGCAGCCACACCAGGGCCGCGGCGTTGGCGGCAGCCGTCGCCGCCGGCCCGTACGTCGTGACGCGGTCGCCGAAGCGAGCGCCGACGACGGCGTCGGCCGCCTGCACGATCACCATGGCCACCGCGACGGCGACGAGGTAGTCGGACGACCCGACGAAGAACGCGACCGTCGCGGCGACGGCGAGCGCGACGCTGCGCGCCAACGCGTACGCGAACCCCACCGTCGTCTCGGCGGTCGCCCCGCGAAGACCGGCGATCGAGTAACCCAGGCTGACGTACGAGCTGATGGCGGTGACGCTCGCGCACACCCAGAACGCTGCGGACATGGGGTGAGCGTAGACGGCCCGCGCCGGTCAGTAGCCGTACCGCGACTTCAGGTGCCGCCACCAGTCGCGCAGCATCCAGGCGTCGAAGTCGGTGATCTGCGTCGCGGAGCCGGCCATCATGATGAACGACGTCTGGCCCGTCGGGGTCCAGTCGTAGAAGTCGTCGAGGCCGAACGTGTGCCCCATCTCGTGCAGCAGGATGTGGGCGTTGGGGCTGTCCAGCGCGCCGACGAAGTACTCCGCGCCGATGCGCTGACCCCAGTCGCCGCCCGCGCCGCCGCTGAACCCCTTGGTCAGCCACAGCGACTGGTCGTAGTGCCGCGCGGCCCCGCCCGGGTAGCTCCCGTCCTGGTGGAAGTACCGGCCGCGGTTCTCCGCGCACTGCGGGGCGTCCTCGCGGATGTCGTTGACGTAGATGTCGACGCTGTCGTCGGTCCACTGCAGCAGGCTGCGGTCACGCACCGCCCAGCCGACGACCTTCACCGGCACCGTGTCGTACGGCCAGCCGCCCCAGCCCTTGAGCTTGGCGAACCACAGCGCGTACTGCTCCGCGTACTTGGCCTGGATCCTGTCGCGCAGGGCCGCGCTCACCGGCTGGTCGGAGTCCCAGCGCACGCAGATGTTGAGCGACCCGCCGTTGGCGAAGACCTGGTCCCAGCCGTAGTTCTTGAACCCGTACAGGTCGGTGTACGTCGACTCCTCGTGCTGCCACACCTGCGCCAGCGGCGTGACCAGCGACGCGGGCGGGTTCCACGTGACCGGCGTCGGCGTGGGCGTCGGCGTGGGCGTCGTCGTGGGCGTCGTCGTCGGCGTGGAGGTGGGAGTCGGGGTCGTCGTCGCGGTCGTCGTCGGCCTGGGCGTGGCCGTGGGTGTGGGCGTCGGGGTCGTCGGCGTGCTGCCCGACGTGCAGGCGACGCCGTTGAGCCTCACACCGGAGATCGGCGCAATGGTGCCCGTGTGCGTGGCGTTGTACCCGACCGTGAACGAGCCGCCGGCCTCGATGACCCGCGCCCAGCCCGGGTTCGTCACCGTGACGGCCGCGCCGCTCGACGTGAAGTCGCCCATCCAGCCCTGGCTCAGCCGCTCCCCCGCGGTGAACGACCAGGTCAGCGCCCACCCGTCGATGCGCTCACCGGCCGTCTTGACCGTGACCTCCCCGGTGTAGCCGGTGTTCCACTGGCTGACGACCTTCTGCGTGACGGCGCAGCTCGCGGCCGCGCTGGCCGGAGCTGCGGCGACGGCGCCGACGACTCCCCCGCTCACGAGCACGGCGGCGGCGGCGATCGCCCTGGTCAGTGCGGTGGGGCGCTTCATGACGCATCTCCTCGAGGGCACCGGGGGTGCGTCGTCGCACCCGCGCGAGGCGACCGTAGCGACCGCGGGCTCCAGCCCACAGCCGACTTAAACGCTTCAGGGGAATGCGTTGTCCTCGCCATGGCGGGCTCATGGTCCCGGTGTTCCTCGCACCGCCGTCGATACCCTGGAGGCCGACGCACACCCCGGAGGACGCAGGCGACCTGATGCCAGCAACCGACCCTCGAAGCGACCACCCCGGCAGCAGCGGGCAGACCGACCTCGACCTGCAGCTGCTCGAGGCGCTGCGCGCAGGCCGCGGTGGCGACCCCGCCGACCTGGCCAGGGCAGACAGCAGCTGGTTCGCCCGGGCCCGCGTCCTGCGCGACGAGTTCGGCCGCCTGCAGATGTACTACGGGTTCGGCATCGAGGAGGTCTCGACCAAGATCCGCATCCTGCGCCAGGAGTTCGAGCAGGTCTACGACTACACGCCCATCGAGCACGTCCGCACCCGGCTGAAATCCCCGGAGAGCCTGCTCGCCAAGGCGCTGCGCCAGGGAACCGAGCTCACGGTGCCGGCCATCCGTGCCGAGATCCGCGACATCGCCGGCATCCGCGTCACGTGCTCCTTCGTCTCCGACGTCTACTGGATCGCGGAGATGCTCAGCGCGCAGCCGGACCTCACCGTGCTCACCACCAAGGACTACATCGCACACCCGAAGCCCAACGGGTACCGCTCGCTGCACCTCATCGTCCAGGTCCCCGTGTTCCTGTCCCGGCACACCGAGCACATCCCGGTCGAGCTCCAGATCCGGACCATCGCCATGGACTTCTGGGCGAGCATGGAGCACAAGCTGCGCTACAAGTACCGCGCGGACATGCCCGACGACCTGCGCGCCGAGCTCGACGACGCCGCGGCCGTGGCCGCCCAGCTCGACGCCCGCATGGGCCGCCTGCGCGACGAGGTGCGCCCCGCCCCCGGGGCCTGACCGTCCAGCGTCAGCGCACGCGGCGGCCGTGCGCGAGGTCGACGAGGTGCGTGAGGACGTCGCCGGAGCGCAGGCCGCTGTGCTCGTGCTCGCTGGTCACCCACGGCGTGACGCCGGGGAGCAGGCGGGCCGTCTCGAGCGAGTACTCGAGCGGGACGAACAGGTCGTTGACGTAGACGGCCGCGGCGCCGCGCGCCTCCGAGGCCGCGAGCGCATCGGCGTCGTAGATCGTCGGCCACGCGTGCTTCGCCAGCGCCAGCGCCACGTCCTTCCACGGCCGCAGACCGGGGACGGTGTCGAGCCACTCGCGGCGCACGTGCTCGCCGGTGAGCAGGGTCGGGTCGGCGCGGAAGTCGTCGGGCTCGGTGCGCTCGGCCGACCAGTCCGTCACGTTCCCGTCCGCGTAGCTCGACTCGTGCAGCACGTAGTACATGGGGCTGCGGACGTTGAACGGGAGCGCGGCGGCCAGGTCGTGCCGGAAGGCGTTCGTGCGCGGCCCGAGCTCGAGGAGCTGCCACAGCGTCTGCCAGCCGTCGTTGGATCCCAGCAGCATGCCGAGCGAGCGCAGCCGGGAGACCGAGACGACCTCACCGTCAGGCAGGACGAGTGCGGCACCTGCGGCGAGATCGGCCAGGCGCCGCACCGCGTCGCGGTGACCGGGGAAGCGTCGGTAGTACTTCTCCGACGCCTCGCGCTGCTTGTCGTACGTCAGGGCGTACACCTCGTCGGGGTGCCGGCCCACGGCACTCAGGCCGCCCGTGAAGTAGACGTGCTCGAGCGACGACGCGTGCGTCGACAGGTACGCCAGCGTCGTGAACCCACCGAACGACTGACCCAGCACGCTCCACGTCGCCGCACCGAGGTGCTCGCGCACCGCCTCGCAGTCGCGGACGATCGAGTCGGCCCGCAGGTGGGTGAGGTGCTCGACGAGCTCGTCGGTCCCCCGCTCGAGGTCGTCGTCTCCCACCGGGGTCGACGAGCCCGTGCCGCGCTGGTCGATCAGCACCACTCGATGGTGCTCGAGCGCCGCGTCGAGCCATGACGGCGCCGTCGGCGAGTGGAACGCGCGCGGGGCCTCGCTGCCCGGGCCACCCTGGAGGAACACGAGGTAGGGCAGCTTCTCCCCACCGTCGCGAGTCACCACCGCAGCGTGGACGTCGATCCGGCGGCCGTCGGCCGGGTCGGACCACACCAGCGGGACGGTGAGCGTGTGGTCGTCGATGCGGAGGTCCAGCAGCCGGCGCGATGTCATAGGCATGACAAGAGGCTAGGCGCCCGACCCCCGGGACGCCGAGCAGCCTCGGCCTGAGGGACCGGCGGTCTCGGCGGCTCGACGCCCGCCATCGTCGGGCGTGCTTCTCGGACCCGGGGCGTCCGCCTAGAGGTGCCCGTACTTCTCCCGCAGGAAGTTGCCCGTGGTGCTCATCTCCGCCGCCACCCGACGGTGGTGACTCGCGTAGAGGGCGTCGCTCTGACCCGAGAGGATCCGCAGCTGCTCGGTCAGCTCCTCGTCGGGGGTGCGCCCGTTGGGCTGGCGTTCATGCACCCTGCTCGGCGCGATCGCCAGGTAGTTCCTGAGAACGGCCGGCAGGTACTCCCGGACCATGGCCTCCAGCTCGTACTCGAACCGCGCGTCGCCAGTGGGCTCACGTTCCTCGGCCACGATCACGGCCTCCAGCACCTGGCAGGTCTGCAGAAGGGTCCGGTGCGTGTCCCCTGGCAGCCGACGCCTGTTCACGTCGGCGTGCGTGCGGACCCAGGTGACCGCCGAGAGCAGCTGCTCCGACCCCTCCGCGGCGATGGTGCGCTCGGCGCTGCCCGGATCGACGACGATGGATGTCTTCGCGGGGTCGGGCTTCCACCACCGGCGGCGCGCCGGCAGCCACAGGTCCCGCAGGTGCCAGGAGCGGACGCCCGAGGCACCCATGGCCGCCAGCGCGAGGAGAACGGGTGGACCCCAGGAGTGGAGGACGAACACCGCCACGGAGAAGGCCCCGGCGTAGAGCAGCCCCTCGAGCGCCGTCCTGAGGTCCTTCCGCACCGCGCCGATGACAAGCACCAGATACGCGAGCAGGGGCAGGAAGACGAGGACGGCCGCCACCTTGACGACGTTGCCGAGCGTCAGCCTCGACACGGTTCGCTCCTCTCGAGCTCCGCTGCGGCGGCAGGCGACGAGCGGATGCGCTCCAGCTCCAGGCTGGCGCGGCTCACCTGCCCACGAGCACCGTCACAGTCTGCCTCTTCGACCACAGCGGTTTCCTCCACGGTAGACCCGCGAGGACCGTCGTGCGGCAGGTCCCGGTTCTCCCGCTCGATCTCGGCGATCCGCGTGCTGTACTTCGACCACGGGCCGCGTTCAGTCGCGCGGTCGTCGCGCTGCCACCACTTCGTCGGCGCCGCAGTCGGGGGGTCGTCAGTCGTGGTCGGGGTGCGGCGCTGAGGCGAAGATGTTCATGCCGAGCGCGTTGGACAGGTGCTTGGTCGCGAGCTGCCCGCGCACGCTGTTGCCCGCGGCGTCGAGGCGCGGTGAGAAGGTCGCGAGCCCACCTTTGCCGGGCGCGACCGTGATGATGCCGCCCGACACCCCGCTCTTGCCCGGCAGGCCGATGGTCGCGAGCCACAGGCCCGACCGCTCGTACAAGCCTGCGGCCGCGAGCGCCGCGAGCACGTCCCTGCAGACCGTCGCATCGACCACGCGCTCGTGCGTGAACGGGTTCACTCCGCCGTCGGCGAGCGTCGCTGCCATCACGGCGAGGTCGTGCGCGGTGACGAGAAGCGAGCACTGGCGGGTATAGATGTCGGTCGTCTCGCGCGCGTCGTGCTTGAGCACGCCGTAGCTGCGCAGCAGCAGGGCCATCGCTCCGTTGCGTTCGTTGTTCGCGGCCTCGGAGGCGTAGACCTCGTCGTCGACCACGAGCCGTCGGCCGGCGAAGGCGGACAGCCCGTCGACGATGCGGTCCCACTTCGCCTCGGCCGTCACGCCCGGCACGAGGCTCGTCGTCAGCAGCGCGCCGGCGTTGACCAGCGGATTCATCGGTGCGCCACCGTTGAGCTCGAGGGCCATGACCGAGTCGAACGGCAGCCCCGTGCTGTCGACGCCGATCCGACGCAGCACCTGCTCGTGACCCAGCTCCTGCGCGACCAGCGCGAACACGAAGGCCTTCGAGATCGACTGGATCGAGAACGGGTGGCCGGTGTCGCCGACGTCGTGCGAATCCCCGTTCGTCGCGACGACGCTCAGCCCGAAGAGCGCGGGATCGGCGGTCGCGAGCGCCGGTATGTAGTCGGCGACATTGCCGTCGTCGACGCCCGCGAAGAGCTGGTGCGCCTCCGCCATCGCGTCAGTGACCCGGGCCCGGCCGGGCAGGGTGCCGGTGGAGATATCGCTGACGTGGTCTGGCCCGATGGTCGTCACGCCGTCAGCGTGGCACGCGCTCGCCGCGCGCGGAACTGGAGCAGCGCTCGACACGCAATTCGTGCTTGCCGTGAACGGTCCCGACGTCGAGCGCGCGACCCCTCGTTGGTCAGCCTCGTTGGGGCGGCTTCCCAACAACTACACATCGCCGGATCGCATCGACAGCGCGCCGGCTTGATCTAGCCGAAGAGGCGCTGACCCGGCGGCTGGCCGGTCCAGATGTCACCGACCCCCTACGCGTGGTCGTCGTGACCACCTTCGACCTCGACGAGTACGTGCACTCGGCGCTCCGCGCGGGGGCCTGCGGGTACCTGCTCAAACGATCGGGTCCCACGCTCCTCGTCGAGGCGATCAGGGCCGCGGTCTCGGGCGACGTGCTCATCAGCCCACAGCTCACCGTGCGTTTCCTCGAGCGACTGGCTCCGAGACCTCCGTCCGCGGCTCCTGGCCGCACGCCGCCGAGCGACCGCGAGCTGCAGGTGGTGCGGGCCGTCGCGAGCGGGGCGACCTACGTGGAGATCGCCGACGAGCGACCTGTGGGACGCGCGTCGGGCGGTACGGGACCGACGTTCAGACTCCGTCACACCGGCCGCGACCGTGAGCGGACATGGGTCACTGGTCGGCGGTCACGCGCTCGAGCCAGTCCGCGAGCAGCGCGTCAACAACCGACGGCCGGTCGAGGTGGACGTTGTGCCCAGCGGCGTCGAGCGTCACGAACGTTGCGCGCGGGTAGTGCTCGAGCTGCGCCCACGCGTCGCTGTATCCGACGACGTGGTCCTGGCGTCCCGTGACAACGAGGCATGGACGGTCGAACGGTTCGGGCCACACGTCCTCCGGCTCACGATCGAGCGAATAGCGTGCCGCCACACGGGCCAGCCCTTCGCTGTCGGCCGCGCGCAGACCCGGTTGAACGTGGTCGATGAACGCCCGCGCGTTCGCTTCGCTCTGCACCACGGCGAGCTCGGCGTAGTCCTCACCACCGGTCGTCGTGGGGTCCGTCACGAGCACCGTCTTCGGAGGAACCGTTCGGCGCCCGTGCTCGGCGATGAAGACCCCTGCCAGGATCGCGAGACCGATGACTTGCTCGCGCAGCTCATGCGCCACGTGCCTGGCGACGATGCCGCCGAACGAGTTGCCGACGATGGCGAACGGCCGGTCCCCGACGCGTCTCTTGATCTCGTCCGTGACTACGCGAACCACGTCCTGGGTGCTCGCGACATCACCAATGGGCGTCCGGCCGGATCCAGGTAGATCGACGTAGAGGCGTCGCCACCCCGCGAAGGTGTGATCGAGGGGCAGCAGGATGTGGTGGTCGACGCCAAAGCCGTGGAGCAGGACGACAGGCGTGCCGGTACCGCGCTCGATCACGTGCATCTCGGCACCGTAGTGGTGCTCGACGACATAGGGCGCAGGCCACCCCCGTGAACGTCGCACCGATCACGGGGCTGCGGTGCCCTCGGCCCAGCTGGCCACGGCGCCGGCAGCGTCGAGAGGCGACGCCCCGGCTGCCAAGAGCAGAGGGCCGCGGCGCGCCGGCCTGGAGGCTCTCGTGCTTCACTCGGCGCATGCCTTCGCTGCAAGCACCGACGGTCGAGGTCTGGGCCTCCTTCCGAGAGGCGATGGGTGAGGTCACTGCCGAGGGCCGCGGTGGTCCGCTGGACGGGTCGACCATCGGCATCGAGCTGCCTGAGCGCCCGACGCACTGGTCGACCGCGGACGGCTTCGCCGCGTACGTCGCCGGTGTGCGCGCCGACGCGCTCGAGGAGACACCGCGGCGCGACGGCTGGGTGCCGTGCACCACCTGGTGGTGGCTCGAGGGCGGCACGTAGCTTGGCCGCATCGCCATGCGCCATCGTCTGACGCCCGCGCTGCTCGAGGCCGGCGGTCACGTCGGATACGACGTCCGGCCATCGGCGAGGCGGGAGGGTCACGCCACGGCGATGCTGCGCGCGGTCCTGCCCCTCGCGCGTGCCGCAGACATCGAACGGGTGCTCCTGACCTGCGATGTCGACAACGTGGCCTCGCGCGTCGTGATCAAGCGCAACGGGGGCCGCCTCGAGGACGAACGGGCTGGCAAGCTTCGGTTCTGGGTTCCTCCTCGTCTGCTACCGCCGCCTGCCGGGCGCGACTACTAGCCACCGGAGCGTGCGGCGCGTGTCGAGAGGATGCAGGACAGATTGCATGGCGTCAGGCGTCGTGCCTTGACCATCTGCCGTCCGACGAGGTCTGCGTGCAAACTACGTCGGTCCATCCGTGCCCTGTCACGAGTCGCTCTGCCGGCCGCAGTGCTGATTGGATCGCGGCGCAGCCGCTCGTCGTACCCGTGATCGTGGGTCAACCGAGGCTCGATCTGACCGAGCGCAGCCCCGCGGGTGGACGCGGTCAAAGTCAGAACGTGCTTGTCGTGCTCTGTCGGTCCGCTCGACCGCCCACCGGTCGACGACCGTCGCATCAAAGCGAAATGCCACCACAGCCGGGCGCTTCACCGACAGGATGGGGCGCATGACGTTCGCGGACGACTCTGCCCAGCGCCTCCCCGGGACGGTCACCCTGCCAGCGGCCTTTCGAAGGCTTTTCGAATGGATCGAGTTCAACGGCTGGGTGGTACGAAGCCAACGAGGGGCTGGCCCTATGGGCTTGTTGCACCCGGCCGACAGCATGCGCGGGTCTTACGTCTGGTTCCGAGTGGACAACTCCGATGAGAACCGGAAGTACCTCGAATCCTGGTTCGGGACGGACATCACCGCGGTCCAAGACCGGCTGGTGCCGTTCGCGGCCACGGGTGCCGACGGATCTCGAGCCGCGTTCTGGATCGACGACCGAGGGCAACAACGGATCGTGCACCTCGGCTCCGGGTCCGGCTCCATGCTCACGTGCGTCCTGGCAGACGACCCCGTGGACTTCCTGCGCCTCCTGGCCATCGGCTACGACGACATCACCGAGCCAGCGCTCTACGTGCAGCCACCGCAACCGGACCCCGGTCACCCCCACCTGCCGAACCTGCCCTTCTCCCGATGGGTGACTGACACGTTCAACGTCACGATTCCTGAGTGCGGCCTGGACCTGGTCCCCACCCCGGTCGAGATGACCGACCCTCCGGGCCTGGATGATTTCTGCGACTGGGTCAATGCGCGCACGCCGTGGTGATGGAGCTGGTGTCGAGGTCGGCAGGGGACAGTACAGGATTATTCAGGTCGTTTGACGGCTCTTCGCCGATCCGGTGGGGAGCCGGACTTCGATGCTGGCATCCTGATCGTCATGGATGAAGCGTCGGCTTTGCCGGTCGAACTTGATGAGACGCAGAGGCAGTTCCTCCGAGCCGCGCTCTTGGACTGGGGCGGCCCGGCCAGGCCCACGGACGAACTGGCGGCCGCGATGGGATTCGGCAGCGCTGTGACCCTCTCCCGCGAGGCCCGGGAACTTTGGACACGCATCGAGGCGGGCGAGGCGCTCACGACGGATGACTGGCGGCGAGTCCTCTTGGCGGTCGAGATTGTGTTTGTCAGCGATGTCGTCGGCTCGGGCCTCGACTGGCGGTTCACCTCCGGGTTGTCCGACGAGGAGTCGATCCGGGTGCTCCGAGGACTTCAGCGCACGTTGCCGCGGTGGCGTCAGAGCGTTCAGTTCTCTACCAAAAGCGGAAGCGTCGAAGTCATGGACCCCGGACGCCGGGCACCCTGACGTCCGTTCATGCCGTGAGTCGGCGCGGTGAGCGGTAGGTAAGGGTCGAGGTCCCCGAGGATCAGAAGCGACCAAGCTGTCTGATCGATCTCGAGGACCTCGACGTGTCTCACGCTACGGGGTGCGATGACGCGCCCACCATCACTGCTCCGTGCTCGCGTTGTGACCTGCTGCTCGGGTTGGATGTCGTCCGCGTCGAGGCCGTCGAGCGGGACGTGGATCTGGTGACGGTGACGGTCTCGACGCCGCCGGCGTTGATGGGCTGCCCGGGCTGCGGGGTCGTGGTCTCCAGTCGTGGGCGTCGCGCTCGGGTGCTGCATGACGTGCCCCACGGGGATGCGCGCGTCCAGATCGTGTGGCGCCAACACCGCTGGCGTTGCCCGGACCCCGCCTGCGCTCGGGGGACGTTCGCCGAGCAGGTCCCGGTCCTGGTCGCCGAACGCGGCTGCCTGACCGTGCGGTCGGTGACGTGGGCGATCGGGCAGCTGCGCCGCGAGCACGCCACGATCGCGGGCCTGGCCCGCCGCCTGGGCGTGGGCTGGGCGACGTTGTGGCGCGCGGTAAAGCCTGAGCTCGAGCGCCTCGCCGGCGACGAGTCCCGGTTCGCGGGTGTCACCTCGCTCGGCGTCGATGAGCACATCTGGCACCACCGTGACCCCCGCACGCGTGGACCCAAGGAGCTGACCGGGATGGTCGACCTGACCCGTGACCAGCACGGACGCACCCACGCCCGGCTGCTGGACCTGGTCCCGGGCCGCTCGAGGAAGGCGTACTCGGACTGGCTGGTCGAGCGCGGCACGTCGTTTCGTGACGGGGTGGAGGTCGCCGCGCTGGACCCGTTCGGCGGCTACAAGTCCGCGATCGACGCCGAGCTCGCCGACGCCACCGCGGTGCTGGACGCGTTCCACGTCGTCAAGCTCGGCACCACCGTGGTCGACGAGGTGCGCCGCCGGGTCCAGCAAGACACCCGCGGGCACCGCGGACGCAAGGGCGACCCCCTGTTCGGGATCCAGACCATCCTGCGCGCTGGCGCCGAGAACCTCACCGACCGCCAGCTCGAACGCCTCGAGACCGCGATCGAGGCGCAGCCCGCGCACGAGGAGGTCTACGTCGCTTGGCGCTGCGCCCAGGACCAACGAGCCGCCTACCGGACCAAGGACACCGCCGCCGGACGGCGCCGGGCCGAGAAGATCCTGAACTCGTTCCACACCTGCCCGATCCCCGAGGTCGCCCGCCTCGGACGAACCCTGCGCCGCTGGCGCGAGGCGTTCCTGGCCTACTTCGACACCGACCGCGCGAACAACGGCGGCACGGAGGCCGTCAACGGGATCATCGAGCTGCACCGACGCCTCGCACGCGGCTACCGCAACCGCGACAACTACCGGCTACGCATGCTCCTGGCCGCCGGCGGGCTGATCACCTGATCCCCACCGGAACGGCGAAGAGCCCGTTTGACCAGGAGGCCCGAAAAGTCAATGAACCTTGCAGCGATGTCGAGATGCAAGGCAGATTGCCTCAGTCGACGCGTGGCACCTTGGTCTCCGAGCCCTGGATGGCCCGGACTGGTCAATGTACGTCCGGGTCAGTGCGCGGCTCCTGCGCCGAGTTCGACGGTGAGGACGCCGAGCGCGATCAGGACGATGCCGATCGCCATGGTGCGGGTCAGCGGCTCGTGGAAGATGACTCGGGCCAGGACTGCGGTCAGTGCGACGCCGGCGGCCGCCCAGATGCCGTAGGCGACGCCGAGTGCAAGTCCGGCGCTCAGGGCCATGCTCAGGAACGTGAAGGCCAGGACGTACCCGACTGCGACGGGGATCGCCCACATCCTCTTGGTCAGGCCGTCTGACGCGCGTAGCGACATGGTCCCGGCCACTTCGCTGGCGATGGCCAGACCCAAGAACACCCAGGTCATGCGGAGACCTCCTGCCCGTCCGTCGGTGTCTGCGAGTGGTGTTGGGCCTTCTGCGCGCCGAGCTCGACGGTGAGCACGCCAGCGATGATCAGGACGATCCCGAGACCCATGACCAGGGTCAGAGGCTCGTCGAAGATTGCTGCTGACAGGAGCGCGGTGACGGTGACACCGCCGGCACCCCAGATTGAACCGCCCTGGGTTCGATAGAGGCTCGGGCTATGGGATTTCGGCCAGGGTCTGGTCGCTCCCGTGGGTAGCGTAGAACTTCGTCTCGAACTCGGTCGGTGGGATGTCGCCGAGGCAGCCGT
>Ga0160439_1000154_pt1 | contig 52004 bp, 43 predicted proteins | sample HID1975M_E0MG_FD_108201 | JGI IMG/M metagenome (GOLD analysis project Ga0160439, IMG submission 108201) | Enriched soil microbial communities from UW Madison campus, WI, USA - HID1975M_E0 MG | ecosystem: Environmental > Terrestrial > Soil > Unclassified | place: USA: Madison, Wisconsin... | reverse complement strand
GTGGGTGGTACAAGTTTCGAACTTGTGACCCCTGCCGTGTGAAGGCAGTGCTCTACCACTGAGCTAACCACCCTGAAAGAGGCGAAATAATAGCATGTTTTTTAAAACGTGCGCAAGTCGCCTCGGAAAATTATTTATGCGGCCGCAACCGGCGCATCCACCTTGCGCCACACGCATTCGCCGCCCACGGATTTATCCAGAGCCGCCAGGTAGGTTTCGTGCTCGGCGAGTTCCTCGTCGCTGGCTTTGACCACCACCAGGCCCGACGCATCGAACCGAGCCAGCACGATGCCGTCGCTGCCGGCGCCATCGTTGTCGTCCACGTCGATCAACAGCGCGTCCTGCCCGCGGGTCATGGCCAGCCAGACTTCGGCCAGCAACTGCGAGTCAAGCAATGCGCCGTGCAGCGTGCGATGAGCGTTGGAAATGCCGAAGCGGTCGCACAGCGCGTCCAGCGAATTGCGCTTGCCCGGGAACAGCGACCGCGCGTGCAACAGCGAGTCGGTGACTGTCTCGCAGTATTCGGTGATCGGGCCGCGGCCGGTCTTGGCCAGTTCGGCGTTGAAGAACTTCACGTCGAACGCGGCGTTGTGCGCGATCAGTTCGGCGCCCTGGATGAATTTGACGAACTCGTCCGCCACATCGGCGAAACGGGGCTTGTCCGACAGGAACTCCGTCGTCAGCCCGTGCACCGCCAAGGCCTCGGGGTCGCTGTCGCGGTCCGGGTTCAGGTAGATGTGCAGGTTATTGCCCGTGGACATCCGATTGACCATTTCCACGCAGCCGATCTCGACGATGCGATGCCCCTGGGCGGGGTCAAGTCCGGTGGTTTCCGTGTCAAAGATGATCTGGCGCATAACTTATTCCGACGCTGGGTTGGCCGAAGCCGGCGGCGTGTGGGCGCCCGGCGGGTGGGCCGGGGGATGCTCTGCGCTGCCGGCATGGCCGGGTTTCTGGCGCGCGGTGGCAATCAGCGTATAGGCCACCGGCACGACGAACAAGGTCAGTAGTGTACCCAGCATCAGCCCGCCGACCAGGACCCAGCCGATCTGCTGGCGGGATTCCGCGCCCGCCCCGGTGGACAGCGCCAACGGCACCGTGCCCAGCACCATGGCGCCCGTCGTCATCAGGATGGGGCGCAGCCGCAGGACGCTTGCCTCGGTGACGGCGGCGAACAGTTCGCGGCCTTCGTCGCGCAGCTGGTTGGTAAATTCCACGATGAGGATGCCGTGCTTCGTAATCAGGCCCACCAGCGTGATCAGGCCGATCTGGCTGTAGATGGACAGCGTGCCGCCCGTCAGCCACAAGGCCAGCAGCGCGCCCGTCATGGACAGCGGCACCGACAACATGATGATGAAGGGGTTGCGCCAGCTTTCGAACTGCGCGGCCAGCACCAGATAGATGAAGGCCAGCGCCATGCCGAAGACCAGGTAGATGCTGCCCGACGAATCCCGGAATTCGCGCGACTGGCCGTCCAGGTCGGTCACGATGGTGTTGGGCAGCACGTCGCGCGCAACCTGGTGCATGTGGGTCAGGACTTCGCCCAGGGCATAGCCGGGTGCCACGGCGGCGTCGATCTTCACCGCGCGCAGGCGGTTGAAGTGGTTCAGCGACTGCGGCGACACGCCTTCGTGCACGCCCAGCAGGTTATCCAGCTGCACCATGCTACCGTCGCGCGCCCGCACGTAGATGCCCGAGATGTCGGTGGGGTTGGCGCGGTCGCGCGGCGTCACCTGCACGATCACGTCGTACTGCTCGCCCTCGTCCTTGTAGCGGGTGACCTGGCGCCCGCCCAGCATCGATTCCAGCGTGCGGCCCACGGTATCCACGTTGGCGCCCACGTCGGCCATCTTGTCGCGGTCCACGCGCACCCGCAGTTCCGGGGTGTTCAAGCGCAGGTCGGTGTCCAGGTTGAGCAGGCCGGGATACTTGCGCAGTTCGGTCAGGAACACTTCCGTCAGCCGCGCCAGCTCCGCGTAGGACGCCTGGCTCATGATGATGAATTCCACCGGCTTGGAGCGCGCGGACTGGCCCAGCGACGGCGGGTTGGTCGGAAAGGCGCGCACGCCCGGCAGCGACGAGAACTGCGGCTGCAGTTGCTGGGTGATGGCCTGCTGCTTGCGGCTGCGCTCTTCCCAGGGCTTCAAGCGCAGGATGGCGGTGCCGTCCGTCACGGTCGGAAAGCCCACCGTGACCTGGCTGCCGCTGGCCTCGGGGATCTCGGAATAGAACTTTTCGATGCCGAGCATGCTGTCCAGCGTGTAGTTCAGCGTGGCGCCTTCCGGCGAGCTGACGATGCCGAACACCACGCCTCGGTCTTCGATAGGGGCCAGTTCGCTCTTGACCACCTTGAACAGGACGCCGCTGCCGGCCGCCACGGCCAGGCCGATGACCACCACCAGCCAGCGGTGGCGCAGGGATGCGCCCAGCAGGCGGCGGTAGCCGTTGCTCATGCCGTTCAGCCAGCCTTCGATCAGGTTGTACCAGCGGCTGTGGCTGCTTTCGTGACGCAGCAGCACCGAGCACATCATGGGCGTCAGCGTCAGCGCGACAAAGCCCGAGACCAGCACCGCGCCGGCCAGCGCCAGCGCGAATTCGATGAACAGCCGCCCGGTGCGGCCCGTGGCGAAGGCCAGCGGCGCATACACGGTGACCAGCGTCATGGTCATGGCGACCACCGCGAACCCGATTTCCTTCGACCCGCGCAGCGCGGCTTCCTTGCGCGGCATGCCCTCTTCGATGTGGCGATAGATGTTCTCCAGCACCACGATGGCGTCGTCCACCACCAGGCCGATGGCCAGCACCATCGCCAGCAAGGTCAGCGTATTGATGGAAAAGCCGAAGAGGTACATCAGCGCGCAGGCGCCCACCAGCGACACGGGGATGGTGACGATGGGGATAATGCTGGCGCGCAGGTTGCGCAGGAAGAAGAAAATCACCAGCACCACCAGGACGATGGCTTCGCCGATGGTGTGGAAGACGGAATCGATGGAGCGTTCGATGAACACCGACGAGTCGTAGGCGATGTTCAGCTTCATGCCCGCGGGCAGGGTCTCGTTCAAGCGCTCGACTTCCAGGCGCGCGGCCTTGGACAGCTCGAGCGGGTTGGCGGTGGATTGCCGCGTCACGCCGATGTTGATCGCCGGCTTGCCGTTAAAGCGCGACAGCACGCGGTCGCTGGCGGCCGCGATCTCGACCTTGGACACGTCGCGCAGGCGGACCGGATAGCCCTTCACGTTGGCCACGATCACGTCTTCGAACTGGGCGGGCGTCTGCAGGTCGGTGGACGACACCACCGAGAACTCGCGGGCGCGCGATTCGATGCGGCCGGCCGGGATCTCGACGTTCTGGCTGCGAAGCGCGGCCTCGACCTCCTGCACGGTCAGGCCGTAGGCGGCCAGCTTGTCGCGGTCGACGTAGATGCGCATGGACGGCAGGCGTTCGCCGAAGACGCGGACTTCCGCCGCCCCCGGCAGCACCGACAGCCGGGTCTTGATATAGCGGTTGATGTAGTCGGAGGTCTGGATCGCCGAGTACGTGCCGGACTCCACCGCGATGTAGATGATGGGCTGGGAGTCGGCCTCGACCTTGCCGATGATGGGCTCGTCGATCTCGTCGGGCAGGAAGCGCCGGGCGCGTGACACCTTGTCGCGCACTTCGGCCGCGGCCGCGTCCGGGTTGCGGGACAGGTTGAACTTGATGTTGATCAGGCTGCGTTCGGAACGGCTGCGCGAGGTCATCACGTCCACGCCTTCGATGCCGGCCAGCTGGTCTTCCAGCGGCTTGGTCACCTGCGACTCGATCACTTCCGGCGAGGCGCCCTTGTAGGTGGTGTCCACCGACACGATGGGCTCGTCGATCTTGGGGTATTCGCGCACCGTCAGGCGCGAATACGAGATCAGGCCGATCAGCACGATGATCAGCGACAGGACCGACGCAAACACCGGCCGCTTGATGCAGGTTTCCGAGATACGCATTGCGCTATCGCCAAGAAAGAAGAAGGGCCGGCATCACGAGCCGCCGCCCACGACATCCACGGTAGCGCCGTCGGTCACGCGCTGCATGCCCGCCACCACCAGCTTGTCGCCCGCCGCCACGCCCGTCAGGATTTCGACGCGACCCTCGCGGCGTTCGCCGATGGTCACTTCGCGCCGCTCCGCGCGGCCGTCCTTGATCCGGTAAACGTACTGCGTTTCGCCCGAGGGCGACAACGCGGCTTCCGGGGCCACCAGGGCCTTGTCCTGATTGAACAGCAGTTGCACGCGGGCGAACATGCCCGGCCGCAGCACCGCGTCCTTGTTGGCAACGGTGGCGCGCAGCAGGATGGACCGGCCGCCCGCATCCACCAGCGGGCTGACGGCGTAGACCAGTCCCTGGCGTTCCTGGCCCGGCAGCGCATCCAGCCGCAGCGTCAACTGCTGGCCCACGCCCACCTTGCTCAGATACATTTCCGGCACGCGGAAATCCACTTTCAAGGGATCGATCGCCTCAAGCGGCGCCAGGTCCTGCCCCTGGTTGACGTAGTCGCCCACGGACACGCTGCGCAACCCCACGATGCCGCCAAACGGGGCCGAGATCGTCATCTTGTCCAGCCGGGCCTGCGCCAGCGCCACGGCGGCTTCCTGGACCTTGAGCGTGCTGGCGGATTCGTCGCGGGCCTGCTGGCTGACGAAGCCCTTGCCCTGCAATTCCACCGCGCGGCGGTAATGGCTTTGCGCCAGGGTCAGGTTGGCGCGGGCCTGCGCCAGTTCGGCGCGTGGCACGGAATCGTCCAGCCGGATCAGCGTCTGGCCGCGCGTGACGGGCTGGCCTTCCTTGAATTCGATCGTCTGGATGCGTCCGGCGACTTCCGGCCGCAACACCACGGACTCGTCGGAACGCAAACTGCCCACGGCCGACAGGCCGCGCGCAAAGGGGATTTCCTGGACGGCCGCGACTTCGACGCGCACGGGACTGGCCGGCGCGACTTGCGACTTGGTGACGGTCTGGGTGGTCGTGGCGCCGGGCGCGAGCCAGCGCGGCACGAAAACGCCTAGTGCGGCCCCCGCGGCCAACCCGGCCGCGACGGCGGCCAGCAGTACAGCTTTTTTCATGCGCGAATGTGGCAGTGGTGCGGCGCGGACCGTATTCCCCACCTGGCCGAACGCCGCAGGAACTGGAATGGGGAAGGCACTGTAGCACCCGGATTTACATACTGGAACAATCCAGAAGCCGGATGAAAGAACTAAATCCGCCCCAAACGGAGAAATTCAGGGTATATCCCGATGCCTTCAGCCCCGCTTGGCCGCTTCCACGCCCATATTGGCCAGTTGGTCGGCCCGTTCGTTGCCGGGGTCGCCGGCATGCCCGCGGACCCAGCGCCACGACACCTGGTGGCGCTGGACCTGCTCGTCCAGGGCCTGCCACAGCTCGACGTTCTTGACGGGCTTCTTGTCGGCCGTCATCCAGCCGCGGCGCTTCCAGTTCGCCAGCCACTCGGTCATGCCCTTCATCACGTACTGCGAGTCCGTGTGGATGGTGACGACGCAGGCGCGCTTGAGCGCGCGCAGGCCTTCAATGACCGCCAGCAGCTCCATGCGGTTGTTGGTGGTCTGGAGTTCGCCGCCGTGCATGGTTTTTTCGTGGCCGCCCGCGCGCATCAGCACGCCCCAGCCCCCCGGACCCGGATTGCCCTTGCAGGCGCCATCGGTCCACATTTCCACTTTCTGATCGTTCGGTTTGTTGTCCTGCATGGTGCTGCTTGGTAATCCTTGTTCGTGCAAAAAATAGGCGGACGCGGGCCGTTCAGGACGGGTCAAAGCCGTCGTCGGCCTGGCGGTTGACCACCACGGAGGCGGCGCGCGCGCGCTTGGGCTTGGTTTTCCAGGCAGGGCCGATGATACGCATGCCGGCCACCCGCTTGACCGCCGACACCATATAGACCGCCCCGCCCAGGCTCCACCAGCGAGCGCCGGCCGATTCCAGAAAGCCCCAGCGCTGCAGCCATTTCTCGCTGCGGCAGGCGGGCGCGTAGCAGCCGAAATGGCTGGACTCGACTTCCAGCGACAGCAGCTTGAACCAGTCTTTCAGTCGCGGCAGCGACACCTGGGAGGACGGCGGCTGCGGCAGCCAGGGCTCCATGCCGGGCATGCGCGTGCGCGCGCCCCACATGCTCCAGGGGTTGAAGCCTGAAATCACGACCCGCCCTTCCGGCACCAGCACGCGTTCCACCTCGCGCAGGACGTTATGCGGGTCCTGCGTGCACTCGAAGGCATGCGGCAGGATCAGCAGGTCGACGCTCTGGGTTTCGAACGGCAGCGCTTCGGGTTCGGCCAGCACCACGCGGGACTGCCAGCCGGCGATGCTCTCCGCGGAAGGGGTCTCGGTGCCAACATAGCCTTTGAAGGGCATGCGGTTGGCCCGCAGCAGGTTCATGTCGGCCAACCCGACCTGCCAGGCGTAATATCCGAACACGTCCGCGACAGCCGCGTCGAACTGGGCCCGTTCCCAGGCCAGCGCGTACTGCCCCGGCGGCGTCTGGAACCATTCGGCCAGTTCTACAATCGGCGGAGTATCTTCTGCCACGTTTTATTCCTTCGAATCTCATGCAAGCCTTGACCGCCCCCGCAGGCGGCCGCGAACGCAATGCCGCGGTCTTGCCTCTACCCGCCTTTACCGACAACTACATCTGGGCCATCGTCCACGGTGACAACGCCGCCGTGGTGGATCCCGGCGAAGCCGGTCCCGTATTGCAATGGCTCGAGCAGGAAGGCTTGAGGCTGCGCGCCATTCTACTCACGCACCATCATGGCGACCATGTGGGCGGCGTTCTGGAATTGTCACGCATCGCGGACATTACCGTATACGGTCCGGCGCGGGAACGGCTGCCGCGCTGCGACGTGCCGCTGAGCGAAGGCGGCCGCGTCGTGTTACCGGAACTGGACCTGGATCTGCGCGTGCTGGACGTGCCCGGCCACACCGCCGGCCACATCGCGTACACCGGCCGGGCGGCAGGAATAGAACCCCTGCTGTTCTGTGGAGACACCCTGTTTGCGGGGGGCTGTGGCCGGCTTTTCGAGGGCACTCCTGCGCAAATGCATGATTCCTTAGGAAAATTTTCTGTTTTACCGCCAGATACACAGGTTTTTTGCGCGCACGAGTACACTCTAGCGAACTTGCGCTGGGCATTGGCTGTGGAACCCGCCAATCGCACCCTGCAACAGTGGTATCAGCGAGCCCAGCAACTACGAGCAGAAGGTCTTCCCACGCTTCCGTCGACGATCGGTCAGGAACGCGCGACGAACCCGTTTTTGCGTACGCAGCAAGTCGACGTCGTTCGTGCCGCAGCCAGCTGGGCCGGACGCAATCAACCTACGCCGGTAGAGGTCTTTGCCTCCCTGCGTGAATGGAAGAACGATTTCAAGTGACCGCCTGATGAATCTATCCCGACTCCTTCTGCCACTCATGCTGGCAGTCCTCGCCGGTTGCGCAGGAACCAAAGCCCCCGATAGCAAGAACCTCACCACCAATTCCCAAGGGCGATATATCGCCCGGGACACGTCCCGAACGGTTGACCTGACCAACCCGCCGTCTGACGCCTGGGACCGCATCCGCCGCGGTTTCGCCATTCCCAACCTGAACACCGACCTCTCGCAGCAGTGGACCGACTATTACGCGTCCCACCCCGAGGCGGTGCAGCGCATGGCCGAGCGCGCCGGCAAATACCTGTATTTCATCGTCGACGAAATCAACCGCCGCGGCCTGCCGACCGAACTGGCGCTGTTGCCGTTCGTGGAAAGCGCCTACAACCCGACCGCCCTGTCGCGCTCGCAGGCCTCGGGCCTGTGGCAGTTCGTGCCGGCAACCGGCACGCACTTCAACCTGAAGCAGGACTGGTGGCGCGACGAGCGCCGCGATCCCATCGCCTCGACCAACGCGGCGCTGGACTACCTGGAAAAGCTGTTCGAGATGCAGGGCGACTGGTATCTGGCGCTGGCGTCCTACAACTGGGGTGAAGGCTCGGTGCAGCGCGCCATGGCCAAGAACGAAGCGGCCGGCCAGAACACCGATTACCTGTCCCTGAACATGCCGGACGAAACCCGCAACTACGTGCCCAAGTTGCAGGCCATCAAGAACATCATCGCCGACCCGCAACGCTATGCGGTGGCGCTGCCCCCGGTGGGCAACACGCCCTACTTCGTGACGGTGCAGAAGAACAGCGACATCGACCTGGAAATCGCCGCCAAGCTGGCCGAAATGCCGCTGGACGAATTCAAGGCGCTGAACCCGTCGTTCAACCGCCCGGTCATCCGTGGCGACCACGGCCCGACCCTGCTGCTGCCGGCCGACCGCGTCGAGATCTTCAATGCGAACCTGACCAACTACAAGGGCGACCTGAGCGCCTGGAAGGTCTACCACTCGCGCCGCGGCGAATCCTATGCCGCGATCGCCAAGCGTTTCGGCGTGACCGAGTCCAAGCTGCGCGAGACCAACGACATCGGTTCGCGCCAGAAGTCGGCGTCCGGCCAGGCCCTGCTGGTGCCCGGAGACCCCGGTACCGGCGGCGTGCAACTGGCGTCCCTGGCCGCACCCGTGGGCGCGCTGGATCCGGCCCCGTCCGACAACAAGGCCGCCGCCCCGCGCGGCCGCGCCGCGCCGGCGCCGGCTGCCCGCGTGGCCAGCGCCCGCCCGAACGTGCGTACGCACAAGGTCCGCCAGGGCGACACCCTGTTCTCGCTGGCCAAGCAGTACGGCACTTCGGTGGATGCGCTGCGCGCGCTGAACAACCTGAAGGGCAGCGCCCTGAAAGTGGGCGCCCCGATCCGCGTGCCGGGCACCAACGCCCGCGGCTGATCCCCCCGCCTGACCCAACAGCACGGCGCCCACTCGGGCGCCGTTTTTTCAAGCACGCGAAACCGCCAAACTCCTTAAAATAGGCGGTCTTCAGCAGGTAAGAATCAAAGGAAAAAAACATGGGCTTTCTCGCCGGCAAGCGCATTCTCGTCACCGGGGTGCTTTCGAACCGATCCATCGCCTACGGCATTGCGCGTGCCTGTCACCAGCAAGGCGCCGAACTGGCGTTCACCTATGTGGGCGACCGCTTCAAAGACCGCGTAAGCGAATTCGCCGCCGAATTCGGCAGCAAGATCGTGCTGCCTTGCGACGTGGCCGAAGACAGCCAGATCGAAGGCGCCTTCACCGAATTGGCCCAGCACTGGGACGGCCTGGACGGCCTGGTGCACTCCATCGGCTTCGCCCCGCGCGAAGCAATCGCCGGCAACTTCCTGGACGGCCTGTCGCGCGAAGGCTTCCGCATCGCCCACGACATCTCGGCCTACAGCTTCGCCGCCATGGCCAAGGCCGCCCTGCCGCTGATGGAAGGCCGCAACGCGTCGGTGTTGACGCTGACCTACCTGGGCGCCGAACGCGTGGTGCCCAACTACAACACGATGGGCCTGGCCAAGGCGTCGCTGGAAGCCAGCGTGCGCTACCTGGCCACGGCGCTGGGCCCGCGCGGCATCCGCGCCAACGGTATTTCGGCGGGCCCCATCAAGACGCTGGCTGCCAGCGGCATCAAGGATTTCTCGGCCATCCTGAAGTTCGTGGAAGCCCAGGCCCCGCTGCGCCGCAACGTCACCATCGACGACGTGGGCAACGTGGCCGCGTTCATGCTGTCGGACCTGGCTGCCGGCGTCACCGGCGAAATCACGCATGTGGACGCCGGTTTCTCGACCGTCGTCCCGGGCATGGAAGACTGACGCTTCTCAGGGGCGGGGCAACCCGCCCCGCCCGGCCGGCCGCTCAGGCCGGCCGCACCACCAGCGTGGACACCTGCACGTCCACCGCCGTCATCAGCTTATGGATCGGGCATTTCTCGGCCACCGCCAGCAACTCGTCGATCTGGGCATCCGATAGGTTGCCGTGCAAGGTCAGCTTGGCCGTCAGCCGGTAGATGCCCTTGCGCTCCTCGCCTGCGTCGCGCACCACCTCCACCCCCACTGACTCCAGCGGCAGTTCCTTGCGCTGCGCGTAGACCATCAGCGTCATCGCCTTGCAACCGCCCAGCGCGGTATCGAAATAATCGTGGGGATCCGGGCCTTCGCCCTGCGGCTGCGGCATCGCCAGCGGCAAGTCATGGCCTTCGGCCGTGGCGGTGAACTGCAGCGTGTTCGGCGCATTCTGACGGATGCGGATGCTCATGGGTCGGACCTCCTTCAGGACGGGCGTCCGGCGCGGACACCCCATGCCACCTTGTAGCACTTGCCGCGGCATCTGCTTACTGACGGAAACCTGAACTTATTGCGGTGCGGCCGGTCGGATATCCCTATCCGCATTCACGCACAGACAAAAGAGGGCCACATGAGCGCCAGACAACTTCTTGATCAATTGCTGCAATCGGGCCAAGGCCTGCTGTCCGACGCGACCAACCGCGTGCAAGGTGCGACGGGCGGCTCAGGCGGCAAGGGCTCGTTCCTGACCGGACTGGGCGGCGGCGCGCTGGGCGCGGGCGCCCTGGGGCTGCTGATGGGCAGCAAGAAGGCTCGCAAGATCGGCGGCAAGGTCGCCATGTACGGCGGCATGGCGGCGCTTGGCGCGCTGGCCTACCGCGCCTATGGCGATTGGCAGCGCAACCAGGCCGGCGGCGCGCCAGCCACGCCGCCGCAGACGCTGGACCGCCTGCCCGCCCCCGAGGCCGAGCAGCACAGCACCGCCGTCCTGACCGCCATGATCGGCGCGGCCAAGTCCGACGGACACATCGGGCCCGAAGAGCGCACCCTGCTGGAAACCGAATTGTCCAAGCTGTCGTCCGACGCCCAGGACCGCCGCTGGCTGGAAACCGAACTGTCGCGTCCGCTGGACCCGGCGGCCGTCGCGCAATCGGCCAAGACGCCGGAAATGGCCGCCGAAATGTACCTGGCCAGCCTGCTCGTCGTGGACGAGGAAAGCTATATGGAACGCGCCTACCTGGATGAGCTGGCGCGCCAGCTCAAGCTTGCTCCCGGGCTGAAAGAGCAGTTGGAGCAGCACGCCAAGACGGCGGTCGCGTAAACCGCATGGCAGGCGGGGCCGGACCCTGGCCCCGCGCACTGCCGGGTCAGTCCGCCCGCAGCCCGATCGATTCGGTCAACGCGGTGTAGCGGTCGATGTCGGCATTGATCATCGTCTGGAATTCGCGCGGCGTGCTGCTGGCCGGCGTGAATCCCTGATCGCGCAGCGATGCCTGCACCTCCGGATTGCGCACGATCTTCGACACCGCGGCGTTCAGCTTGTCGACCACGGCCGGCGGCGTGGCGGCCGGCGTCAGCAAGCCGTGCCACTGGTCCAGCGCGTAACCGGCAACGCCCTGCTCGGCCACCGTCGGCACGGTCGGCATCAGGGGCGACCGGGCGGGTGAGGTCACCGCCAAGGCGCGCAACTTGCCCGCGGCAATCAACGGCGCGGCGCTGGACGCCGTGACGATGCCCATGCCCACCTGCCCCGCCGTCACGTCGGTCAACGCCGGCCCGCAACCCTTGTACGGCACATGCTGCAAAACGGCGCCCGTCGCGCGCGCCAGCATTTCTCCGGCCAGATGCTGCGGCGTCCCGTTGCCGCAAGAGGCGAACGGCAGAGGCTTGCCCGGCTGGGCCGCAGCCAGCGCGTCGTCCAGCTTTTGCAACGGCGACGTTGCCGGCGCCACGAAGACGGACGGCACGAACGCCACGTTGATCACCGCCGCGAAGTCCCGCTTGGGCGCGAAGCCCAGATTCCGGTAGACCCCGGGATTGATCGCGAACGAGCTGTTCACCATCAACAGCGTGTAGCCATCGGGCGGCGCTTCCGCGACGATGCGCGCGCCGATGTTGCCGCTGGCGCCGGGGCGGTTCTCCACCACCACTGGCTGCCCCAGTTGCTCTTGCAGGCTGGCGCCGATGCGGCGCGCCAGCAAATCGGTGCCGCCGCCAGGCGGGAACGTCACGACGATGGTGATCGGGTGCGTGGGATAGGACGCGTCGCCGGCGGCTTCGCCTGAAGGCGAATTGCCGCAGGCCGCCAGCGACAGCGCAAGCAGCGGGAGGGTCGATCGAAGCATACGTTTCATGATGCGGGCCTGTAAGCGCCGCGGCCGCGCCAGCCGGCGCGCCGTGTCGTAAAAAGCCGGCCGGGACCGGCGGAAGGAATCAGGCGTCCAGCCCGATATCCAGCACCTTGGCGCTGTGGGTCAGCCAACCGACGGCGATCTGGTCGACGCCGGTCGCCGCCACCTCGGCGGCCGTCTCGGGCGTGATGCGGCCCGACGCTTCCGTGATGGCCCGGCCGCGCGCCATGGCGACGGCGCGGCGCAGATCCTCCAGGCTCATGTTGTCCAGCAGCACCACGTCCACACCCAGCGACAGCGCCACTTCCAGCTGCGCCAGGGTGTCCACTTCCAGTTCGATCTTGACCATATGGCCGACGCCGGCGCGTGCGCGCTGCACCGCCGTGGCGACATCGCCCGCCAGCGCGATGTGGTTGTCCTTGATCAGGACCGCGTCATCCAGGCCGAAGCGGTGGTTGCTGCCGCCCCCCACGCGCACCGCGTACTTCTGCACGGCGCGCAGGCCCGGCATGGTCTTGCGCGTGCAGGTGACGCGGGCGCCGTAAGCCGAAATGGCGCGGGCAATGGAGGCGGTGGCCGTGGCCACGCCGCTCAGGTGGCACAGGAAATTCAGCGCCACGCGCTCGGCGGTCAGCATGGCGCGGGCATTGCCGCGTATGCGGGCGATTTCCATGCCCGGCCGCAGGTCGCTGCCGTCGGGCTGCGATACGGTAAATGCGATAGCGGGATCCATCGCGCGAAACGCCAGGCGGGCCAGGTCCAGGCCGGCCAACACGCCTTCCTGGCGCGAGACCAGGCGCGTTTCCGCCACGGCGTCTGCCGGCACGATGGCATCGGTGGTGAGGTCGCCGGCGCGACCCAGATCTTCCAGCAAGGCCGCGCGCACCAGCGGCTCCAGCATGACGTCCGGCAAGGGGGGGACAGCCAGGCGGGAGGCGGTCACGGGCGCTTCGGCTTTAATGCTCATTTTGAGTATTTGTGAGTTAAAAAAAGGCGCGCAGAGATTGCGCACCATTTATGCTAAAGACGAGCATAAGCCTTGTCAAGCGTCAAAGTGCACGCGACAGGGGCAATTTGCTGCCGGCGATCGCGCGCTCCAGCAGCACGTCGCGGCGGAATCGGAACAGCTTGGCGGGGCGGCCGGCCGTGCCCGTCGCCATTTCGCCCGTCTCTTCCACCAGCGCCTGCTGCTCGATCAGACGGCGGAAATTCTGTTTGTGCAGGCCTCGCCCGGCCAGCGCTTCCACGGCCAGTTGCAACTGCAGCAAGGTGAATTGCGCGGGCATCAGTTCAAACACCACGGGGCGGTACTTGATCTTGGCGCGCAAGCGGGCGATGCCGGTGGCCAGGATGCGGCGGTGGTCATGGCGCATCGGCTCGCCCGGCAGCACCGCGCGGCCTGCGCCGCGGCGCGCGGCTTCGGGCACCAGGCCGGCTTCGAACAGCAGCTCGTAGCGTTGCAACACCATGTCTTCGTTCCAGGCGGATCCTTCCAGCCCGAAGGTGATGGCGGCGCGCTGATGGCGGCGGGCCCGCACGGCCGCATCGGCGCTGTCTTCGCACCAGGCCGCCAGTTGCGGCACGATCAGTTTTTCGACCAGCGCCGGCGTGCCGGCGCGGCGGTCTTCCCACGGGAAATAGCGGTACCAGTCCTGCCAACCCACCTGCGCCACGCCGGTTTCGCCGGCTTCGCGGGTCAGGCCCAGATAGCTGACGGACATGACCCGCGCGCCCGACTCGTCGGAGCGGTCGCCATCGGCGAAGGTGTAGAGCTGCTCGACATAGCCCAGCGGGTGATGCGTCTGCGTTTCCACCCACGCGCGCAGCCCGGCCTGCAAGGACCGGTGAGACAGTTCGAACGGCCCGGCAGGCAAAGCCCGTGCGTCATCCGTCGTCAGCACGCGAGGCTCGCCGTTGGTCACGGCGACAAGCACGGCAACGAGTTCGGCATGGACGGAGCGTTCGACGGATTCGGTCAAGTTCGGCGTAGGAGTTGGAAGTGGAAAAGTCAGGGTTTGGCGTGCGCGACGACGGCATGCGCGGCGCGAACCGAATTATAAGGTTCTGTCCCTGCAACAGCCCCTTGCAAACGTGACATCGCAATCCGCCTCAGCGCCGGCCCGACGGCCTAAGATGAAACCTGAATCAGGCGCGTCGCCATCCTGGGACGCCCGCAAGCGGAGTCGCCAACATGTTGAAACCCGCCCCTGAAGTCCCCACCGAAAAGCCCGCCGCCGAGGAAAAACCGCAGGCTCCCGATCCCCGCAAAGGCACGGGCATCATGCCCATGCCGGACCAGAGCAAGATGGTTGCCGGCATGCCCCGACGCGGACGCGCCATCGAAGAGCCGGGTGATCCCGGCGTCATCACGCCCGAAGACGACGTGCTGGATACCTCTTACGAGAACCGCAAGGGCTAAGGCAAAGCCCCCCGTTCATCCAACCGGCCTCGGCGCCTGGGCGTCGGGGCCGGTCTCGTCGTCCAGCGACGCAAAACGCGCTTCCAGGACGTGGGCGAACGCCTCGGTCACGTCGGACGGCGCGATCTGCGCCGGATACGCCATGCTGACCTGCACGGGCAGGCGTGGCGTGAACGGCCGTATCGCCAGCTGGCCGGAGAACACCCGCGCGATATAGGCGTTGACCACACCCACGCCGCTGCCGGCCGCGGCCAGCGCGCAGATCGTCGACGAATAAGTAGTTTCGATTTCCCCCTGAGGCTGCACGGCACGCGCCCGCATGGCGCCGCGCAATTGCTGGTGCACATCGTCGTCCGCATTCAGCACCAGCAGCCGGCGCGCATTCAAGTCGGCGATGTCGACCGACTCCTGCCCCGCCAGCACGTGGTCGGGCCGCATGACGCACACCGCCGAACTGCGGTGCAAGCGGCGCAGCGACAGGTTCGCGTCGTCCAGTTCCGCCGTGGTGATGACGACGTCGTACGTGCCGTGCAGCAAGCCTTCGCGCAGGTACTGGCTGCCGACGGTCTGCATGTTGATGTGCACATCGGGGTACTGCTGCAGGAAGGCTTCCAGCGCAGCGGGCATCACGCCCAGCCCCAGCGCCGGCGTGCACGCCAGCCGCAGCACGCCGGTGCCGCTGCGGCGCATCGCCGCCACGCGGTCCTCGATACGCTCCAGGCCCGCGAAGTGGCGCTTGACCGTATCGAACAAGTCCTTCGCCTCGCGCGTGGGGCGCAAGCGCCCCCGCTCCAGATCGAACAGCTTCACGCCGCAGGCCTGCTGCGCCTGCGCCAGCAGGCGGCTGACCGACGGCTGCGTAGTGCGCAGCATTTGCGCGGCGCCCGTGGTGGTGCCGGTCAGCATCACGGCGCGGAAAGCTTCAATCTGGCGAAAGTTCAGGGGCCGGCTCATAGGCGTTCAATGTATAGCAATCTTGCATAGCCTATGACTAAAAAAGAATTTTTTCAAATACATGGCCGCTCCTACACTCGGTTTTCCAAGGGTGCCATCAGACGCGCCCCCCACATCATCCAGTAGGGGAAAGACCATGAATCCATACCGTCCCTGGCGCCGCGCGCTGCGCGCCCTGTGCTTGACGCTCGCGGGCGCGGCGTTGCCGTTGGCCGCCCAGGCGCAAGCCAACTACCCCGACCGCCCGCTGCGCATCGTGGTGCCCTTCACCGCCGGCGGCAGTTCCGACATCCAGGGCCGCCTGCTGGCCGAGCACCTGGGCAAGCTGTACGGGCAGTCGGTGGTCGTGGAAAACCGTCCCGGCGCCGGCGGCCACATCGGGGGCAAGTTCGTGGCGGACTCCGGGCCGGACGGCTACACCCTGCTGCTGGGCTCCATCGGCCTGCATGCGACCTATGGGGTGTACAAGTCGCTGAACTACCGGCCCGCCCAGGACTTGAAGCTGATCACCATCGTGGCCGAAATGCCGCACGTCGTGGTCGCCACGCCTGGGCTACCGGCCAACACGCTGGCCGAACTCACCGCCCTGGCCCGTGCCAAGCCCGAATCGGTCCACTTCGGCTCGGCCGGCGTGGGCTCGTCGGTGCACATGGTGGGCGAGCTCTACAAGATGGCCGCGCAAGCGCCCATCGTGCACATCCCGTATCGCGGCAGTTCCGCCGCCACCAACGACCTGCTGGGCGGGCAGATCGAACTGCTCTTCGAGAACGTGCCCACCACCATCGGCTACATCCAGGCCAACAAGCTCAAGGCCCTGGCGATTACGGGCGCGACCCGCTCGCCCGCCCTGCCCGACGTGCCCACCGCCGCGGAAGCGGGGCTGCCGGGCCTGACGGTCACCTCCTGGACCACGCTGGCGGCCAGCCGCGACGTTCCAGACGCCCTGATCGAAAAGATCAGCGCCGACCTGCGACGCGTCTATGCCGACCCGGCCTTCCGCGCCGGGCTGGAGAAGCTGGGCATGACGCCCGTGGGCAATAGCCCCGCCGAGGCCCGCGCGTTCGTCGAGCGCGAACGGGCGCGCTGGAACAAGGTCATCGAAACCGAACACATCACCGCCGGCTGACGCCGGTGCGCGGCGGCCCGCCGCCGCGCGCCTTCCCACCCCGGGCACCGCCCTTTTTCCCAGAATGCCATCCATGAACCGCATGATCGCCACGCCCATCCCGTGCCGCCGTCTGGGCGCGCGCCCGCACCACCACTTCTTCGGCTACTACAACAAGACCGTCTGGCACCGCGACGGCCGCTACGTGCTGGGCAACCGCACGCCGATGATGGACGCGGTGCTGACGCCGTCGCTGCGCGCTGAGGTGGGCTACTTCGACCGCGAGGACGGCGATCGCTATCACGCGGTGGGGGCCACGACCGCCTGGAACTGGCAGATGGGCTGCCAACTGCAATGGCTGGACGGCGCGACCTCGCCGCAGATGATCTACAACTGCCGCAGCGACGACGACAGCGGCGTCTATCCCGGCTTGCGCTCGGCGATCCACGACGTGGTCACCGGCCAAACGCGCTATCTGCCGCTACCCATCTACGTCGCCGCGCCGAACAGCCGCTACGCGCTGTGCGTCGACTACCGCAGGCTCTACATCACCCACCAGACCATCGGCTATAGCGACAATGCGCCTGTCGAAGTCGCGCGTGCGCCGGCCGACGACGGCATCCACACGCTGGATCTGGCCACGGGCGCGCACCGGCTGCTGGTCAGCTACGCCGACCTGAGCAACTTCCACCCGCGCGCCTCGATGGAACGCGCCATTCACTGGGTCAGCCACATCGAAGTGAACCCGTCGTCGTCGCGCATCCTGTTCCTGCATCGCTGGACCGAGCGCGTGGAAGACGAGACCTGCTTCCTGCACCGCCTGATCACCATGAACGCGGACGGCAGCGACATGCGGCTGCTGGAATGTTCCGACCATCCGTTGCCGCAACTGGCGGACGATTTCGATCCCACCGCCGTCGGCACCTTCGACTACGAGAAATCCGAATACCAGATTTCGCATCCGCTTTGGCGCGACGACCACTCCATCATCGTCTGGGGTCCGCATGCCGGCAGCATCCACTACCACCTGTATGAAGACGCGCCGGGCGGCCGCGTGCAGGTCGTGGGCGAAGGCGTGCTGACCGAGAACGGGCACATGAGCTTCTCGCCCGCCGACCCGCGCTGGCTGTTGAGCGACACCTATCCGGATGCCGCCACGCACAAACGCATCCTGTTCATCTACGACATGCAGACCGGCCAGCGCCACGCGCTGGGCAGTTTCTACGCCGACCCGGGCCTGTCCAAGGAAAACCGCTGCGACCTGCATCCGCGATGGAGCCGCGACGGCACGCAGGTATGCATCGATTCCGTGCACGAGGGCGAACGGCAGATGTACGTGCTGGACGTGGCCGCCATCCTGCAGGCGGCAGGCACCGCGGCGGACTAGCCTTCCTGCGCGACCTGGCGCAAGGCCTGCTCGAACGCCTCGGGCGGCTGGCCGCCCGACACCAGATACTGGCCGTTGATGATCACCGACGGCACCGACGTGATGCCGAGCTTGCGCCATTCCTCTTCTTCGGCGCGCACCTCGTCGGCGTAGCGGCCGCTGGCCAGCACCTCGCGCGCGGCGGCCTCGTCCAGCCCGGCCGCGCTTGCGGCTTGCGCCAGCACGTCCGCATCGCTGGTGTCGTGGTTCAGGTAGTGATAGGTCTGCAGCAGGCTCTTCTTCAGCGCGATCTGTTGCGCCTGGCCTTGCAGGCCGGCCCAATGGATCAGGCGATGCGCATCGAAAGTATTGAAGGAACGGTTGTCGTCGTCCATGCGCATCGGCATGCCGACGGCGGCGGCCCGTTCGCTGATGACCTTGCGGTTCGCCTGCACGCGCTCGCGGTCATACCCGTACTTCGCCATCAGGCGCTCGATGGTGTTCTGCCCGCCAGCGGGCATATCGGGGTTCAATTCAAACGGCCTGAAATGCAACGCGACCTCGGCCGTGCCTTCAAGCCTGCGCATGGCTTCCAGCAGCCCGCCCAGGCCCACCGCGCACCAGGGGCACGCCACGTCGGACACGAAATCGATGGTGATCTTGGCCATGGCCTTCTCCGGAATGCCGACGGATGCCGCAGCGCGCCGCAGCCGTCAGGAAAATGATTGTCGATATTCCAGAGAGTAAATCAAACCTGGCGGGCGCGATGGAACCCCGTTGGGGCGCCACCCGCAAGCGGCCTGGAAAGCCGGTGCGATACCTCCGCCCTGCCTTCCAGGCCGCCGTCCGTCAGGCGCCTACCGGCTTGCCATCCTGGCGGCGCACCACCACGGTCGCAGACCGCGCATCGCCGCCGCCCGCCCGCACGGTGTTCCAATCCTTGTTGGGATGCTGGATGTTGATGAAGAACGTGGTCAGGTCCGGCGTATACGCGATGCCGGTGATCTCGCAACCCAGCGGCCCCACCAGGAATCGCTTGGACTCGCCCGTCTTCTGGTCGATGTAGTACATCGAGTTATTGCCGAAGATGTTGGTGACGTCCGTGCCGGTGCCGGCATCGGTCTGCACCCACAGGCGCCCCTTCGGGTCCACGCGGATGCCGTCCGGGCTGGAGAACTCGTCGCCCTTGATGTTGCCGGTGATGTTCGACGCCGCGCCGTCCGCTGCGTCCTGCCCGGCCAACAGCAGCAGTTCCCATTCGAACGTGGTAGCCAGCGGCGAATCGCCGCGCTCTTTCCAGCGCACGATGTGGCCGTGGCGATTGGTCTCGCGCGGATTGGCGGCGCTGGTGCGGCGGCGGCTGCTGTTGTTGGTCAGCGTGCAATAGACCGTCTTGTCCACGCCCACCGTGATCCACTCGGGGCGGTCCATCAGCGTTGCGCCCGCCACCCGGGCAGCCGCCTTGGTGTTGATGAGCACGTCGGCCTGGCTGTTGAAGTCGATCAGCGTATTGGTGGGGACGTCGGTCGGACGCACCTGCGTGTAGTTGCCCGGATCGATGGCGCCCACGATCAGGTTGTTCTTGCCCACCGCCAGTTCCACCCAGTTGCCGCTGCCATCATCGTTGAAGCGCGCCGCGTACAGCGTGCCTTCGTCGAGCAGCTTGCTGTTGTTGGCGCGATTGGTCGCGTCAAAGGGCTTGCTGGGCACGAACTTGTAGATGCAGCCCGGCGTGCCGTCGTCGCCCATGTAGAACGCGACGCGGTTGTTCTCGTCAACCATGAAGGCCGTGTTCTCGTGGTCGAAGCGGCCCATCGCCGTGCGCTTGACGGCCGTCGAGCCCGGGGTGCTGGGATCAATCTCGACCACCCAACCATAGCCGTTCTCGGGCTGCGTCGGATCCAGGTAATTGTCGGTCGTCTCTTCGCAGGTCAGGTAGGTGCCCCACGGCGTATTGCCGCTGGCGCAGTTGTTCAACGTGCCCACCACCGTCGCGCCCACGACCGAGGCGGCCGGGCCGCTCACGTTGTAGACGGTGTTGCCGGTATAGCGCTTGTTGTAGCGGGAATCGGTCTTGACCGCCCACTTGCCATCCTTGTCGCGCGCAATCTCCACGACCGATACGCCCACGTTGGACAGGCGGGTCTTCACCCCTTCAACGGACACGTCCAGCGTGCTGTTGTCGAGGCTCTCGTGGTTCAGCACCAGCAGGCCGCCCTGGTTGGGATCCACCCCGTCCAGCGCATAGAAGTGCATGCCGTCGTGCTGGCCGCCGGCCTGGGTCTCGGTGGCCGGATACGATTGCGGCACGCCCAGATAACCGGCCGACCCGATCACGCACTTGTCGCCAGCCGAATACAGCACTTCGGCCACATAACCTTCGGGAACCGTGACCGTGTCGGCCACAATCTTGTCTCCCAGCGGCTTGAACGTGACGGAATAATCCGGACCCGGCTCAGGCGTCGGCACAGGCGTCTCGGGCGTGGGTTGTTCCGGCGGCGCAGCCGTGTCGTCGCCATCATCGTCATCGCTGCTACAGCCGGCCAGTGCGGTTACGCCGAACACCGACAGGACCGACAGCCCGAAACTGTTCTTCAACAGCGTCCGGCGGGTGGGATTGGCGGCGATGATCTCGTCGAACATCTGGCCGGGAACGGTCACTTCCCCTCGGGCTTCACGGGAGGGCGCGCGCAACTTGTCTGTCAGGTAGGACATTTGGATCTCTATGTTTGAGGACTAAACGGCAAGCAATTTGTCAGCTGACTGAAAGTTTGCTGACGAACGGCTGAGAGATTACGAGACCGATATGACAGACTGGAGACGTTCCGATGAATTCATTGCGCACAGTTTTAGGTAGCATGACGTGCATCAGCGGATGATGCACTCAGCCAAGGCGGCCTTCCATGTCTTTCGCGCGTACCTACTTCCTGAATACGCTAAGCGATGATCAACTGGATGCATTGCTGGGCCGGCGCGAGGACTTTTTCCTTGAGAATGTCGTGGACATGACCGGCACGGTGCAACGCGCGCAGGCAGTGATCGCCCAGGCGGGACTGACCAGCCGGTACCTGCATGAACCCGCCAATCCCTTCTTGAACCTGCACCACGAGATCATCGGCGCGATACCGCTCGTCGGGCCATTGTGGCTGCTGGGGCTGGGTGCGCTCAGGCTTGGCCGCCCGGGCGCGGACGTGACGCTCAAGCAAACGGCCGAACAATCCGTCAGCGTGATGTTTTCGCGCAAAATCCGGGGCGCCTGATCAGCGAATGCGCTCTATCGCGAGTGCCGCCCGCGCTTTCCACGTTTACGCGGACAGCAAACAAAAAGCCCCTGACTTCTTTCGAAGTCAGGGGCTTTTTTAATTCTGGCGGACAGAGGGGCCGCCAACACTAGTTCCAAGACAGTCCAGAAAATACTAAATTTCCCTTCAAAAACAATACTCTTCTAAAAAATATTGTCCGCTAGATTCCAATAAATTCCTATCAAATCCGCTACAATTTTGATAGTCAATTTGTGAGTTAAAAAATGGCGCGATCAATCAACAGGCTAACGGCCATTGGGGCAGCCCGCCTGGAAAAGCCGGGGCTGTACAGCGATGGCGGCGGCCTCTATTTGCAGATTACAGCGGCTGGCGTGAAGTCCTGGCTGTTGCGCTATATGCGCAATGGACGCGCTCGGGGGATGGGCCTGGGGCCTCTTCATACAATCAGCCTCGCCGAAGCTCGCTCCAAGGCGCTCGCCTGCCGTCAGCAACTGCTCGAAGGGATCGATCCTCTAAACGCCAAGAACACCGCCAAAGTAGCGGAAAAGCTCTCGGCGGCCAGGTCGATCACGTTCGATCAATGCGCCGACGCATACATCGCCGCCCACCAGGCCGGCTGGCGGAATGCCAAACATGCTGATCAGTGGAAAAACACTCTACGGACATACGCGAGCCCGGTCTTCGGCGCGGCAACTGTCTCCCTCGTCGATACCCCACTCGTGCTCAAGGTACTTGAGCCGATCTGGCAAACGAAGACAGAGACCGCCACGCGGGTACGCGGCCGGATCGAATCTATCCTGGACTGGGCGACCGTTCGCGGCTATCGGACTGGCGAGAATCCCGCACGCTGGAAGGGACACCTGGATCATCTGCTGCCCAAACGATCCAAAGTGCAGCGCGTCAAACATCATCCCGCATTGCCGTACAAGGATGCCCCTGCGTTCTTTCAGACGCTGCGGGCCCAGTCCAGCAACTCGCAAAAGGCTTTGGCCTTCCTCATCCTGACTGCGACACGCACCAACGAAACGATCGGGGCTCGATGGAAGGAGATCGATCTGTCGACTGACACTTGGACAATCCCTGTTGAGCGCATGAAAGCGGGCAAAGAACATCGCGTGCCTCTGTCCAAAGCTGCGCTTGAGCTTCTGCATGAAGCGCGGACGGAGCACCCGGCCAGCGACGACTATGTGTTCGTCGGGCAGAAGGCTGGGCGCCCTCTTTCAAATATGGCGTTCCTCCAACTGCTGAAACGGATGAACCGCGGCGACATCACTGCTCACGGATTCCGCTCTACATTCCGTGACTGGGTCAGCGAGGTCACCCTCCACTCCCGAGAAAGTGCCGAAGCCGCACTCGCCCACACGATCAAGGACAAGACGGAAGCAGCCTACGCACGTGGGGATTTGTTCAAAAAGCGTGCCATCTTGATGCAGGACTGGGCAGACTACCTAAACGCCATGCCGGCTTAGCAAGTACAGCGGATTGCGCACGTTGACTACCATGGACATCAGGCACTCCATCCCTCTCTTGGCGGATGAGCGACTCAAATCCAGCATCATCACGACTCACGCACGAAAGAGTCAACTCCATCACCCTAGCCCGCAGTTCCCTCCTGGGCACGGGTAAACTTACACCGCACGCTTAAGGCCATCTCAACCAGAAGGCTGTGAGCCAAAGCGCACCTAATCGGAATACGCAAGTGAAGAGAGCTTTAGAGCTACAAGAGACTGTCGGACTGTTCGAACCGACTAATGGCACCCAAATTTTCCAGCCCAAACACGCCGTAACGAGCGATTGGGTTAAAGCGAACTTGATCCTAAATGCAGACGCTGAACAAGCCCTACAAGAAATTCCCGACAACCTCGTACAGGCCATAGTCACAAGCCCCCCTTACTACGGCCAACGAGACTATGGCGTAGCTGGGCAGATAGGAATAGAAAAATCACCTACCGCCTACATCACGCACTTGGTTAGCACTTTCCGCGAAGCGCGTCGTGTTCTGCGTGAAGACGGCACGCTTTGGCTAAATCTTGGGGATAAGTATCAAGATAACGCGATGCTTGGAATGCCATGGCGCGTCGCACTCGCGCTGGTCGATGACGGCTGGATTCTACGTTCAGATGTCATATGGCACAAACCAAATGCAATGCCGTCCTCGGTCAAGACTCGACCCACTACAGACCATGAATATATGTTCATGTTTAGCAAGTCGAAGTCCTATCACTACGATGCTGATGCCATCCGAGAGCCGCACGTTACGTTTTCCGAAAATAGCAAAATGCGCGGAGGGAGGAATCATTTGGGAAAGCGAGGTGGAACGCCCGAAGAAGGCAAGAACGGAGGAAATTCAAACTTACATAATGGCCGCTGGGACCAGGCATTTCATCCCCTTGGACGAAATAAGCGTACTGTTTGGTCAGTACCACTTGGAAAGTTTCGTGAAGCGCACTTCGCAGTCTTTCCCGAAAAACTGATCGAACCTTGTATCTTGGCAGCCGTTCCAAAACGAGGAATCGTCCTGGACCCGTTTTTCGGTTCAGGCACAACCGGGCTTGTAGCGTTAAATCACGGACGTCGATTTATCGGCATCGAACTGAATCCTGAATACTGCGAGTTGGCTCAACGTCGACTAATTACATAATTTCCCGAAATGCGGGAAGGCGCCTAGTCAACTCCTGAGCAAGAACCGGCTCGACCATGGCCAGCTGATTAGGATTCATATTGATATAGATGTGATCTTTACAAGAAAGTGTCGCAAAGTCGCCCGCCCAGCTTTCCGCAATTATGATTGGAAGGCATTCATATCCTGCGGCGTGTGCTACTGATATCGATTTGTGAATATCGCGAGTGAACAGTAGCGCGTGCCCCCCTCCCATTGTCTCCCGAGTTTTGACGGGCAATAGTATTCGGCCACCCGACCCGATGACGCTAACATCGTACGTTTCACCGTCAAGACGTATTTCCGTATCACTAACGGTAAGCACAAGAGTCGCGCTCTCGAAAATATTCTGTAAACACCGTCTAACAATGGCCTCAAACAGCGTACCCTTGATGGCCCGGCGACTACCCTCTAAACGATCAATCACCACTTCGGAAACCGAAGTCCACTCCCATCTCGAGGGCTCAGGGAAGATCATAGCAACATGAGCCCGCAATTGATTCAGCAGGTACGCTTGCTTGTGGATGGTACTACTCCCAGGCATTGACGAAACCATTGGCCGAAGCCGCTGTTCTGGGGCATCTCGAAAAATCCACCCCAGAAGCAGCCACTTCCCCTTTTCGGAACGGTAAGGGCGAGCAACCCCATCATAAACAGCAATTCCATTGGGTAGTGTGCGCTGGAGATAGCCCAAAATTACACTTTCTGCCCGAGCACTATCCTGATCCAGCATGAAGGCATGAAGTGTGGCGTATCCATGACTACCAAGATAAGCCACAAAGTCCTCGAAAGCCGCCTTATTCTGCTCAGCAACGATAGCCAACTCTTTCAACCGCAAATTCTCGACAATGAACCCCATCTCTTATCCTGCACGGTTTATCCACCGTGCATGATAGAAGTAAGCTGTTGCGTTGTCCACGCGAATGTCGTTTTCTAGTTTTTCGTACACATCCCGATAGAGAACATGGCTGAGCGCAAAATGACCCTTCAGTGTCCACGCAGCCACGCCGCCCACCTCGGATCCAAGCATCTCGCAAGGAAATCTTCTGTTCGCTGCGCGACGGCTCTAGTAACGAGCAACCCCTATCGTCTCTAGGCAGCATACGCGGCAACTACCCAGCCCCCCACGGAGCATCGGCGTAAAGTCGCAAAAGGCGGCTAAAGTGCTGCTCTCACCAACGCCCTTTTCTCGCCGCCATTCATTCCTACACTCATGCCTCTCCCTCCCGCTAAACATTGCCCTCCTCCAGATGGAATGAACGACGCAGACTATAAGAACTTCGAGAACGTCCCAGGTGCAGGATGGGCTTGGGTATTTCTTCGTCGCAATCCTGAGTTCCGCAGAAGATGTGCGGATCTAGCGAACCACGACGCCCCCGAACGCAAAATTCAGGAACGTCTGATAGCACGTGACTTTGGGTTGCGGAGATTCAAACACTGCGATGAGCGCTACGGCGCCCTTGGCGAGCGGCGACCAATTTTCAATCCATTGGTTCATTGGCGGCCCCCGGAATCGAAAGATGAAGTTCTAAAGCACACTGCGATTCTTCGGGAGGGGCAGGTTCTGTTCCGATTCGACGTGAGGCCTGCTCTCATCGATGAAAAATCTCTCATGGTTCAACTAGCAAGCGCGCTGAAAATTCTGGAAATGGAGAGAAAGAAGCTCCATGAGGCAAAAGCTGATTCATCGTTGAAAAAAACAACATCCCGCGGAATCAGGGCGAAAGGCAACCATCGACGTCGAATTATTTGGCTGCGTATCCTGGACGCGCACAACAACAATATTGATCCTATGGAGGCGTTGGCCAAGATCTCCCCAATTGACTATGGCACGCCGGATCCTCGATTGCCGCACGAACGTCAGCAAGCACATAGAGATCTGCTCGCGACAGCCCAAGATTATGCAGAACGGCGCTATCTCGCCATGGCACTTGAATACGCACCTCGTCTTAAGAAATTCGCGGTTCAAAAAAGCCGTTCGGACAAGAGCCTCAAGAACATCAATTACCAGATCGGCCAGGGAAGACGGCAAGAAGCTGTAAGTACACATTTAGTGCCCAGAGACCGGAAGTTGGGCATCCGGGATGATGCAGGTATGGGTGCGACGCGCCCTATCACATCCCGGAGCACAAAAGATGTCAATACAAGCTACTACCCTGCCTGAGAGCCCCCTTCGCCTGCCCACCACAAAATTCCTGCGACGAACCTCGGTGCAGGAAATGACTGGCCTGAGCCGATCCACCCTCTATGACTTGATGGCTAAGGGAACCTTCCCCAGGCCAATTCCTGTCGGCGCGAAAGCTGTCCGCTGGGTCGACACCGAAATTCACGCGTGGATGCTGGCAAAGATTTCTGCTAGATAGAATCTCTCGCTGCTACCGCGCGGCCAGCCTTCGCATAAGCCTCGTCCCCTGTGGCACGAGGTAACTACATCATCTATATACACATAAGGGGCTCTATTCCCCATAGAGCCAGGATGACCCTCGCCATGAAGATCTCTATCCCGCGTTCAGAAGATGTCGGCATCGATACCGTTACTCTTCGAATCCCCTATGTCGGCGATCGGCTTTCCACCTCCTACTGCCAAACGATCACGTCTGACGGCGAAGTCCGCAGGGGAGCAAGCCATTCCATATCGCTTAAGGGCAAGAATGGTGCCCATACCGTCAAAGCTTGGCATCTTCCGAACTCGCAAGAACTCAAGATTGAAGGAACCCCCAATGGGTACGTGTATGGACAGAACCTGTTCTCAGATTCGAACATACATGCTTCATGTGAACGCATGTTGCAGCGGATGTCCAGGGACGCACGACTCGCTTCCGTATTCACGACGAACAGTTTGGCATCTGCATCAGTTGATCGAATAGACCTATTCATCAACCTTCGCTTCGTAGATAGCCGCGAAGCTGCGAAAGTACTCAAACAACTTGGACTGCAGTTTGCCGCACAACAAAAGTCTGTATCCGTGTATGCAACAAGCGCGTACTGGAACCCAGGCAGGGGGAAGAGCTACCAAGTGATTTGCTACGCGAAGGGCCTGCAACTAGAGGCCAAACGCCAGCGAATGCAAATCAAGAACGAATTTTTTGACAAGATTATTGACGAAGCGAGCGGCATAGTTCGCGTAGAACTCCGCCTGCGTAAACCAGAATTGGAAAAGCTTCGATTGACTTCCTTAACAGCCTGGGATGTCGACACCCCCCGCAGGGTTTTCCAGAAGTACTTCGAACGGCTGCCCATCTTCAACGTGACCTGGGGGCCAATTAGAGTCGAGGAGTTGGGAGCCTTTTCGATGGCAGAGAGGCGTATCTATTCGCTGTACAAACTTGGCGCACCGCTAGACGAGCACTACGCTCCGAGAATTATCCGCAAGTACATCGCGAAGTTCAGAGCACTTGGCTTTGATCTCAATGTGCCCAACGCTACCGCAGAAGCCCTGCAACTAGGCCAACTGTTTTCCAATTCGGAGCGCATCGCATCTGCGCCAGAATGGGTGGTGGCTGCAGGAAGGGCGCCTTCACCTTACGTGCTGAAAAGGGCTGGTAGAGCCGAGCAACGTGTATTACAGAGACTTAACCGGAGGACCCACTCGACTCCCGGCCCAACTTTAGATTTGGAGTGTGATCTAGGCTAAAAAATCTCGTGACTCGATCCTGGCCGGCACGCATATCACGTGCCGACCATGGATACCCCCCACTTCTGCCATCTGAGCGATCGCAGTTGAGATACAAAGCACGCAAGACCTACGTTTGCCGCGCGCAAGTTTCCTCAAAACAACGGCTCGAACCTCACAAAAGATATCCAAAGTCCCCTTTGCGTCATTCAGGAACGTCTGAACGTGTTCCCCAGGAACGCCTTATCCATGAGTTGCTCGCAGTTGATTTTCAAAGCCTTCACATGCGGCATAAGCGATTCGATGGTAGCGAATACAACGGCAAGCTCACGCGACCGCTTACGGCCGAAGGTGTGTGAAAACTCTATCGTGTAGGGCAAGTTGAAAAACTCGGCCTCTTAGATCGTCTCAGGATCGACGATCACCCCGTCGGGAATGGTTTTGTTACTCCCCAAAACGTGAATTTTTCGAGTTTTCACACAGTCTCGACCCGGAGCGGTCATGCCGAATGGGCCAATAGCGTCCCGGTTCAGCGTATGAGGTCTACTTTCTACCTCAGCAGGCTGACCTCATTTCTGTCTTAACAATCACCACCTCTCCCGGCCAGCGACCGGGCGGCGAGACCAAGGCTTAGATCAGAGGGCAGTTGTTCGAACGCAATTAGCGTGAGACTGTCAGTGATTATGCGTCCGTCGGTCAAAATTGCGAATGACGGATACCATCTGAGCATCTCTTTATCGAATTCATAAACCAATTGGCGAGCAGGACAAGAACGAGCTTTTAGGCTGGCGATCAAAGCTGCACCCTGAGCGGCAGCAGCGGGCAAACCATCATGTGCCTTGTAATGCACCTTAATATCTTTCCCACGTAGCAAAAACGACACCTGGCAGTCGCCCTGGAACGTATGAAGATCAAGTATTGGATTGCGCCGATCAGCGAGTCCTTCGATCAATCTCCGAACCCAAGCGTGTAGAGAAGCATACGTCCGCTTTCCTGCTTCGGAAGCAATTGAAGTCACGAATGGATTCCAGGCTAATGCTAAATAGATTAACCCGGCCCGAATCAGTTCTTGGACGGACTCTGCACTGTTATGCGAGAGAAGCCGGCGCACAACAGGCAAAGGCGCATCATTAGCTAATTGCTCTATCCAGCCGTCTTCAACCTCTCGTGGGTCAACACCAATTTCTATCCAACAGTTTTCAGGGAACGGTGGAAGCAACGGCGCCGACGATACGGACTCCTCGGCATATACGCCGCAATCTCGGAAATTCATAACATTTCCTCCTGCATAGAATCCAAGAATTGCAGCCACGAATTGCTTGCCTTCTGGATCTGAGAAGCCGGCGGCGTCTAGTACTTCCCCTATTGGTCGTCCTGGGTCGTGATTGTGGAGCAAGACCATGGGCGACTCATTGATCTCGGTTACAAGCGCATTGGGGTCGACGTCTACTAAAGGGCGATCATTGGCATCTCTCGCATCCGACCAAATAACTGCGGACGCGAGCTTTCCAAAAATACCGTCGGAGTGCCGTTGAATCGTCTCTTCCACCCAACTTCTTGCCGCGTGAGTGTCGTTGATAAGGTTTGCCATCGATGCTTTCCAAAGCTCCGCTTCTGTGAGAATTAAGCATATGCGAAACTCTCGCGAATTCTCAAATTGTTTTCGGTCTGGAACTAATGACCTTGCCTAAGAGCACATCGAAGCAAAAACCTCCTCGCGGTGGCAGCGCGAAACACGCACCCGCGACACTGCGTTCGACGAGTGGCGCCGGGTTCGAATTCGAGGATCTGATAAGCGCCTGGCAACTGGTGAAGGCCCTATCCGGTGAACACGCGCCCGGTATCGGAGGCGTCGTCACGCAGGTCCAAGCCCAAGTCTCGACCTTGGGGTGGCGCATCGACGATCTGCTTCTTACCGCCCAGAGCACTACCGTGCCGCGGCGGCTTGCTATCTCGGCGAAGGGTAATTTGCAGGTGACCGCAACTGGCCTTCCCGCTGACTTCGTGACGCGAGCTTGGGAACAGTGGCGTGACCTGCAGGGACCATTCAACCGGGCGGCCGACGGCCTGGCCTTGGTTACACTCGGCACGCATAGGGAGTTCGACTCAGCATGGCGCGAAGTAAAAAACGCCTGCAGCGGCACGAATGCCGCGTTGGCTATGAGCCGCATCCGCAGTAACACGAGACAGTCGAACGTCTTCGACAGTGTCCAGAAATTCAGCAGTTCATCCGAAGAGGAGACCATCGAACTCATTCGTTGCTTGCACGTGCTGCCGACCGACTTGCAGTTCGCGCACTCCGAAAACGAGATCCAGGCCATCGCGCAATGCCGTCGCTTGCTCGCATCTGGCTGTCAGGACGAAGCGCAGGCTCTTTGGAAGGACCTCATCAACGTCGCAAAGGAGGTGCGCCTTCGCTACGGGACCATCACCGTACCGGACCTGTTGTCCCAGCTCCGGGGCAAGTTCGACCTCCGCCACCATCCGGACTTCGAGCATGATTGGGATACGCTCTTCAACATCACCGCGGACCACAAGGCGCGGATAGTGACAGAGTTACCGTCTGGCTATGCCGTCCCACGGACATTGGAGAGCGCGTCACTCCAGGCAGCCATTGTCGACCACCCTGTCACGATGGTCTTTGGGGAGTCGGGTTCTGGAAAGTCGGCGCTGGTCAAGTCGGTGTTGGACGGTGTGTACCCATCTTGGAACCAGGTGTGGTTCGGTCCAGAAGACCTGAAGACGGCGCTCAGCGCGGCACGCCGCAGCGCCCTTCCCTTGAGGCACGAGCTTTCGCTTGTGCTAAACGCCACGGTAAAACAACAGAACGTGCTGGTCATCGACTCTGCGGAACGCATCGAGGCCAGTGAGCTCATCGTTGTCCGTCAGTTGCTTCGAGCCATCCTGCCTGATGATGGCGAAGAGACCGAGGAGGCGTGGCGGGCCATCATCGTCACCCAGACGCAGAGTTTGGTCGAAGGCGATGAGACGATACTCGGAGGGCGAAAAGCGCATCTCGTCGAGGTCGAAACGCTCAAGAGCGATGCTGTGAAGCTGGCGCTTCTGCCTTCGCCCACCTTGGGCTGGTTGGCCGCGCATGACGACACCATTGCCGCGCTAACGAACCTGCGGACATTGGCGTGGGTCATCAAGGCGGGTGCGGCACTGGGGGCGAACGCCGGTGGACTGGCGTCTCACACCTCCATTGCCGATCGCCTCTGGAAGTATTGGACGAAGGACCGCGCCGACGTGCAGGCATTGACGATGCGCCTCGCTCAGCGAGAAGCATCGTTCGAGCGCAGCTTCGCGCTGACCGACTTGGAGCCGGCGGACACGGCGACGTTCACGCAGCGGCCCGACGAGCTTCCGCTGTGCCTGAACGAGCGGACCAACCGCATCCAGTTCGAGCACGATCTCGCGGCGGATTGGGCGCGCTTCCAGTTCCTAAAACAGAATTGGACTGACACGCCGCAGTGGGCAGCCCTGGCCGGCAATCCGCTCTGGACAAGCGCGCTCCGAATGCTGGGCCAGTTCCTGCTGCGACAGGTGGCCGAGACTGGCACGGCCTGGGACGTCGCCTTCGGGCTCGCGGAGGCCGGAAGGAACGAGCTGGCCGGCGATATACTCCTTGATGCGCTCTGCTTGGACCCCGACGCCGAACGCTTCCTGACCGAACGCGTCGACCTCCTGCTCGGCAACGGCGCGCAACACTTCTCGCGGCTGCTTCTACGCTTCCACCACATCGCGACGGTGCCGACCAGCAACGGAATGGGACTGAGTGCGACGATCGGCTTGTACATGGAAGCGCAGTACCGCTCGATTGTCTTCGGCCGTTGGCCGCCCGTTCTTCGCTTCCTCATCGCGCAGCGGGAGCGACTGGCTGGACTGGTTTCATCCGCTCTCGCGAAGGTCATCGAGACCTGGCTGACGAAGACGCCGCACAGGCTGAGCAGCCGCAATCCGATGTCTTTCCGCTTGGAGATGGCGGAGATAGCACTCGCGATGGCTCGGACCGTGCAGGTCGAGAAGGGCCACGGCGTGATGTACGTGACGCGTGAGCCGTTGCTGTACACCGCGCCACTGGCTGGCGCGGCCGACCTGCCGACCGAAGTCGGGAACTGGGCGCTCGAACTGGCGGGACGCCGAGAGGTGGACACTGACGTCAAACGGCGCATCGCTGAGGTTCAACTACAGAAGGCGAAGGCGCACGCTGAGCGTCTGAAGACCAATCCTGAATACAAGGCGCGGCACGAAGAACGGAGGCAGATGCCGCTCTCCCTCGGGTCATTCCGCGAGCGATTGCCGCCTTGGCCGCTAGGGGCCAGCGACAAGGTCGACATGGATTTCCGGACCGCCTGCATCAAGGAAAACGGCATCCAGTCTCTGATGCGTGCGCAGCCTGAGCTGGCGGCCGAAGTCTTGCTCGCGCTCATCATCGAAGACCAGCCGGAACGGGAACATGGGTCCGAGCGGTTCGAAATGGACCTCGGCCTCGAATACCCCCAGGACGCGTACCCGACGGCCTTCTGGAAGAGCCCGTTTTTCCCCTTCTTCCATCTGGCCCCGGAAATGGCGCTCTCCTCGCTCATCGCGCTGGTGAACTTCTGCACGGAGCGCTGGGTCGCTGCGGTCATGAAGGATCGCACCGGTGAAGTGCCCGGGATGAAACTGCAACTTGCGGACGGGTCGAACAAGACCTTCCCCGGCTGGTGGCAGGTATTCGGTTGGCCGCAGTCCAATGACTCGATGCGCAACGGGAACTTGTACTGCGCTCTCGATGCATTGGAACGCTGGCTTACACTGCGGCTCGACGCGGGTGAAGACATCATCGCTGACATCGAGAGGATACTCCGCGAGGGGAACTCCGCGGCGCTCGTCAGCGTGCTTCTCAACGTCGCCAAGTACCGCCCCTCGTTGTTGACAGGGCCTCTTACAGCTCTGCTGACGTGCCCGAACCTGTTCTATTGGGACAGTATCCGCGTGGAACAGGTGGGCCATAACTTCATCGGTTGGAGCTGGCTCCAGGGTGGGCAGGCAATGTTCGACTTCGCTCGTGATTGGGCCCTGGCGCCCCATCGACAGCGGAAGTTCCTAGATGTCGTTGTCGAACTCCTGTTGGCCGACGACGACGTTGCGCGGCATCTTCAAGCGCTCCTGCCGACATGGGCACTGCCTGAAGACCGAAAGGCAGCATTGGAGTTAAAGCTACTCTTCGCCGCGCTCGATCGGGCCAACTATCAGATGGTCACTGCCCCGGAAACGGGAGAGGAGGCCCAGCGTCTCGTCTACCCTGACGAATTGCGCCTCGAAGTGCAGTCGTGGCAGACCGACAGCGCGCCAACCCTCGCGTACCTTCTCGTGCCGGATCAATGCGAGCAGAGGCTCCTGGACGGCCAGCCGCTCACCGACGATGAGGCCTCGTACCTCTTCAATCTGCTCCAAGAGTGTGACGCCGGAGCGGAGGACGAAGATAAAGACGCGAAATCGAAATGTCGTTTCGCTGCAGCCGGTACGCTGGTTGCATTGAGCGGTGCTTGGCTCGCCCAGAATCCCGAAGCACAGAAGCACGCGCTCGAAGTCGTGCGCGCCGGTGTGGCGGCGGTCGCGTCGACAGGAGAAGAGATTCGCGGGCGGCGCATGGGGAGCCTCCGCGACGAGCTCAAGTTCGTCGCCTACGCGGTCATGCACCTGTGGCTCGCCGATGGCGATGGCGTTCAGGAATGGGAGACCGCCGTCCTGCGCCTTCTGACGAGCGGCGACACGCGAGCGACCGCCGTTGTGGTCAGCGTCGCCTACGCCAATCGAGAGCAGCTTGGCTCCGCATGGTGGCGGCTGCTCCGCGCCGGGCTCTTCTGGTCGGGCCTCATCCTGCTCGCTCCGCACCACGGCGATGGCGACGATGCGGAGCGGGCCTGGAGGGCATGGCTCGCGCGGCTGCGGCGCTTTCAGCTCCGTGGACCGAACGCGACGCCGGATGAGCTCGATTTCAGGCGTGTCGTCGCGGGCCAAGAGCGTTTGGACTTCCAGCGCCGCACGCGGCTCTACAATACCGGCGACCAAACTTGGCGCGGAAAGCCGGGGCGCGAACGAAGCGGTTCGCTAGACGGTCACTTCCTCGGAGTCCTGTTTAACTGGCTCATCGAAGGCGGTGGCACTGGCGACCGCGATCTCGACACGCGCTTGGCGCTGCGCATCTGGGATTACCATGCCACACGCGCCAAGGCGCGCGAGAAGAAGGAGCATGGCGAGTACGACTTGCCGAGCCAGAACCTCGGCTACGACATCCTTCTGAAGCTCGGAGCCCTGACGATCGCAGCGCCCCCAGGGGAAGAGCGCGCGGTTTGGGAACCCGTTCTCGCCCACGGTCCGGCCGCACACTACGCGCTGCAGCACTTCATTCGCAACTTGTTCCTGCGCCTCAGGAAAGGTGATGACCCGATGGCATTCGAGCGCGTCTGGCGAGCCACGGCGGAGTACGGCCTCGCAGCTGATTGGTCTCAACCTGGCCTCTGGTTCTACGGCGAGCGCTTGATTTGCGACCTGCTTGGCTTCGGGAACGAGGATCCCCTGTCCCGGCTGCGCCCGGGCGCGGCTCTGCGGATGAAGGATCTCTACAAACGCTGGGCCGCTGCGCACTTGGCTCGCGACGAAGAATGCGTTACCCGTTTTTGCCACTTCCTGATGACAGAGTTCGGAGCCCCTCTTCGGCTTTATGGACTTCGCTGGCTCGCCACCATGCTAAAGGAACGTGAGCCTTCCAATCGTTGGTACCGCAAGGGTACGAGCGACGCATTGGTGGAACTGGTCGCGGCGGCTTTGAGTTCCGACGGGCAGGGCCTTTCGCAACACGCTCAGGCGCGGCAGGCCCTTGTTGAGATAGCTGCTCCACTTGCAGCTATGAACAGCCCAGCCGCCCTAGTGCTCCAAGAGCGTATCAGGCAGCTTCGATAGCGGTAAATAACAAGCCTTACGTGATTGACGCGATGAAAGTTCGCCTGTCGCGCTATTTCAATGTCTGCAATTGGCCGATTCTGTTGAAAAACTCCTTCTGGTGACGCTCGGCTACGTTCTTGAGAGTGCTTCATCCCTTGCCCGGCATGAGATCGTTGATCTGGTGCCGATCTGAAGGGTCGATTTTTCGATGTCGGTGCGACGACGCGCAGAGATCGAGTTTTTCAACAGAATCGGCCGATAGCCGACTAGCGATGGTCATTTTCGACCCTAGCCAGACGTCTGTCAGGTTGGCCACGACGCATGAGTAGCTCACTGGCCTTTCAGAAAATCGAGTAATTCCCTACGGCCGCCCTCTCGATACCGAAATCCAAGCGGAGCGGTTCCATTCTGAGGTATGACAAAACCCACACCAAAAAGCGCATCAGTCTTCGTAGTACCGAAGCATCCATACGGAAACTGATATTCGTCTACATGTACAGTACCAATCTCTGTTTGCAGAGAGAATCTCGGCGGTGAATCAACTTCACACCCACTTGCGACAGCCGCAGGAAGAACGATCCCTGGATTGAAATCCTCCAACACATAGTTTTTTCCCTTCCCTGGACGGAGCTTTCCCGGAGACAAGGCATTGCCTCCCTGAGCCTTCTGATTAGAGTTCTCCGCAGTCTTTTGCGCGGCAGTCACTGTGTCGAGCCACGCGTCCATCTGATCTTCCGTTTCATTAGCGAAGGCCTGCCCATCTGAATAGACGATTTCAGAGAAGAGCCCTTGCTTAGGCGAAACACACGACAAATTTGCCAGCGTCTGATCTTTCTTAGTAACCAACACCCCCGAACGCTGCCATCCCTTCCCCTCCCCTTCATAGACGGTATAGGCGTATTCACCATTGGCTACCCGTATATGAGTATCAGCCCATGCCGGCCCACGCATCACGCCTAGTCGACTGAACGTCGTAGGATGCTGCGGTTGAGCGGGGATCTTGAGCTCAATCTTCCCCAACGCACCGAAGCGGTATTGCGCCGTTCCCGATGCTGGCCCAAGGCTATCGCTCACGCACATCGATACAACCTTCTTGCCCACGCTGCACGAGAAGATGACCTGCTCTTCCGGCATGCAGTGCGTAGACGTTGCCGCCTGGGCCGCTGCCGGCATTGCACAGAGCAGTACAGCAACTATGCTGGGCTTTCGTGCACCTACGCATCTGAACAACTTCATTTCAGCCCCTTCGGAATCTCCATCAGCACTTTCTTGAACGCGGCGGCCTTGTCCGCCTGATGGTCAAACAGGACGCACATGGCCTGGCCATGAATCTCCGGGCAGCGAATCCGATCAAACCATGCAAGAGCCGCGACCAATCCAGCGATTACGACAATGCCTTGGGCAATCAACACATGAGACGACTTCATAAAGACTCCATTTGATTGAAATACACACTTTGAGTTTGGTTCGCCAGCGAATTTACACCAAACCAAACCCAAAGTGTGTGGAAATGGGCGGGCCTGTCGGAAACACTGCCGGCATGGTCAACCCAACGTATAAGTGTGGGGCGCAACAACTGTTCGCCACCAACATGCGACGCATCCGCTTGCTGCAGAAGCTCACCCAGGAAAAGGTGGCTGAAGCGGCGGAATTACATGTGAACTACATCAGCTCAGTAGAACGTGGCGAACGCAATATCTCCATCTGCAACATCGAACGGATCGCCATTGCGTTGAACGTCTCTATGGGGGAATTGCTTGCGCCGCTTGATAGCAGCAAGTGAGTCAAGAGGCCACGTATTCGAACGACACTGCCGTGGCAATTCTTACCTGAGCCCGGTGAGAGGATGGCACTCGATAGATCCATCTTGGATGCTGAGCCCTCATCCCTCGCCGCAACCGCGGCATCATCGTCAGCCACGCGTTGTAATGGCCAAACTTCGAGGCCTCGGCGCTTGAATCCATGAGCAGGATTTGTGTTGGCCGGACGTCCGACACTGCACCAATCGTCGCAATGCCAACACCGAGGCTCCAATGATTCAAGAAGGCTCCACTCGTGCTCACCAACTGAATCATTGTCAGCCTGCCCTCTAGCAGTTGTTCCAACGCGAACGCCGACGCGCACTTCGGCGGGCCTGCCTCGAGCGAGCTACGCAGTTGAAGAGGAAGGCCCAACTCCGAGCACGCCGCTATCAGTTCTTTCGCGCCAAGCCCTGTAAAGAACGAGCCTCCCAGTGCCCGCCATATTCTCGCGGGCAGCCCACGAGTTCGATAGGCCATGTCACGTAACGAACGCGGCGGCACAAGGCCATGCAATGCAAGCACAGAGCTCAGGCAGCAGATCCCGCACGATCCTGCATAGACGCCTTGGGGAAAATGAGCCTGCCCGAAATGTTCTTCGTCGAACCACCATGCCGAATCGGAGCTCAAAGCACAAAAGCTTAGGGTTTTTTGCAGCCTTTCATCTGTTCGATCTCTTGCAGCCGTCACCCTGCTCCGCTTTGCTGAAGTCTTGGACATCTGTTCAGTACTCCTCGGGCAGGAGAAGCGTTGTCGCGCTTCGATCGGCCTCGGTGATGATCCAAATCCGCTCCTGTGGCGAAAGTCGATACGCAGACAGCAAACGCTCCCCGCTTCCAATTGCTTGGCTATTCGCCTGCAATTCTTCGATGCAGAGGTCGCCCCAATCTTCCGCAGCATGACGCCGAAGTAGATCCAAAGGCGAGACGGAATAATTCTGGCAAGCGGCGAGCGCGCCTTTGGTCGCGACGATGCGGCCAAGACAGAACGATGAACGGCTCTGGCGATTCATAGGATGATTCCTTGTATGGACGAGCGAACGCGTCGCCATGGCGACGCCGATCGATCGGCCTCGGGGAAGTTTCTTGGGAAAGGGAGAACGGGCGCGAGAGGCCCTTGAGGCGGGCTGAGGACGTAACGACGTCAGCCTTGCAAGAGTCACGGCAAAGGACTTGCACAGACTTTTTGATATGTCCCTATTTTAGGCTAATTTTCCAGCGAAATCCAGGATGTTCCAGAGCCAACCGCCAAATTTTTGATAGTCGTTTTGTAAGCGGCAAACAAAAAGCCCTTGATTTCTCAACGAAATCAAGGGCTTATGTGCATTCTTGGCGGACAGAGGGGGATTCGAACCCCCGATACGCTTTTGACGTATACACGCTTTCCAGGCGTGCGCCTTCAACCGCTCGGCCACCTGTCCTAATTGCTCACGTCGAAGCGGGTCAGAAACACCACTACGAAATTTGCGAATCCGCGATTCTAGCAGAATCTGGCGGGCCACCACAAGTCGCCAAAGAAAAAGGGACGCACTGGGCGTCCCCTTTGCCTTGCCCCGCCCTCAGTTGGAGGCAGGCGCCTCTTGCTCGCGGTACGAACTGACGGTGCCGTCCGGCTCGGTTTCTTCCAGCCGCACCTTGAAGCCCCACAGGCGCGCCAAGTGCTTCATCACCTGCTCGGCATCGTCGCCGGCCAGCGGCCGGCCGCGGCTTTTCAGATGGCGCAGCACGAGCGACCGGTCGGAATCGCGGTTGAAGCGCACCACCTGGATATCCGGCACCTGGTTGTCGCGGTTGTGCTGCGCGGCCAGCAGGCGGCGGATGTCGCGGTAGCCTTCGTCGTTGTGGATGGCGGCCACTTCCAGCTTCGGATTGGCCTGATGGTCCGAGATCGCGAAGAAGCGGAATTCGCGGATCAGGCGCGGCGACAGGTACTGCGAGATGAAGGACTCGTCCTTGAAGTTGCGCATGGCGAAGTCCAGCGTCTTGCCCCAGTCGCTGCCGGCAATGTCCGGGAACCACTTGCGATCCTCGGGCGTCGGCGCCTCGCAGATGCGGCGGATGTCAGACATCATCGCAAAGCCCAGTGCATAGGGGTTGATGCCGCCATAGCCGCGTTCGTCAAAGCCGCGCTGGCTGACGACGTTGGTGTGGCTTTGCAGGAACTCCATCATAAAGCCGTCGTCCACCAGACCCTTCTCGTGCAGGCGGTTCAGGATGGTGTAGTGCCAGAACGTAGCCCAGCCTTCGTTCATGACCTTGGTCTGTGACTGCGGATAGAAGTACTGGGCTACCTTGCGCACAATGCGCACCAGTTCCTTCTGCCATGGAGCAAGCTTGGGCGAATACTTCTCGATGAAGTACAGCAGGTTCTCTTCGGGCTCGGGTGGGAACACGGCCGCTTCGGCGCGCGTGTCCTTGTCGGCTTCCAGGCGCGGCAAGGTACGCCACAGGTCGTTGTATTGCAGCCGGGCGTGCTCCTGGCGTACGGCCTGGCGCGCGGCCTCGCCCTTGAACGACATGGGCGTCGGGCGCTTGTAGCGGTCGACCCCGTGGTGCGACAGCGCGTGGCACGAGTCCAGCAGCGCCTCCACCGCATCGATGCCGTAGCGGTCTTCGCAGGACATCACGTACTTGCGCGCGAACACCAGGTAGTCCAGCACGCCGTCCGCGTCCGTCCATTGGCGGAACAGGTAGTTGCCCTTGAAGAAGGAGTTGTGCCCGTAGCACGCATGCGCGATCACCAGCGCCTGCATCGTCATGGAATTCTCTTCCATGAGGTAGGCGATGCAAGGGTTGGAGTTGATGACGATCTCGTACGCCAGCCCCTGCATGCCGCGGCGGTAGTATTGCTCGTTGCGGATGAATTCCTTGCCGTACGACCAATGCGGATAGCCGATGGGCAGGCCCGCCGACGCATAGGCGTCCAGCATCTGTTCCGAGGTGATCACCTCGATCTGGTTCGGATAAGTGTCCAGCCCGAATTCCGCCGCGACCTTGGAGATCGCTTCGTCATAGGACTGGATCAGTTCGAACGTCCATTCGGAACCTTGGGAAATCGGCCGCGCGCCGCTGGCCGATGCCGGCTCCACGAGAGCACCCACGATGGCATTCATGCGGTTTCCTTCTTGAACAGGTCATGGAACACGGGAAAGATCTCGCCGCGGTCGCAGATGCGCCGCATGACGAAATGCGGCTCCAGCTTCTGTTCATACTCCGCCCACAGGCTGCTCTTGCGAGCCTCTTGCGAGTCGGGGATTTCGATATAGGCGAAATAACGGGTCGACGGCAGCAGATGCTCGGCCAGGAAGCGCGCGCTCTTGCCGGCGTCGGCACCGAACGAATCGCCGTCGCTGGCTTGCGCCGCGTAAACGTTCCAGGCCGCGGGCGGATAGCGCTTTTCCAGGATCTCGCGCATCAGCTCCAGCGCGGACAGCACGATGGTGCCGCCGCTCTTGGGGTCGTAGAAGAACGTCTGCTCGTCGACTTCCTCGGCATTGTCCGTGTGGCGGATGAAGACCAGATCCACGTGCTCGTACTTGCGCGACAAGAACAGATACAGCAGCGTGAAGAAACGCTTGGCCAGGTCCTTCTTGCCTTCGTCCATGGAACCGGACACGTCCATCAGGCAGAACATGACCGCGCGCGCCATCGGAATGGCGACCGACACCCGGTTGCGGTAGCGCAGGTCCAGGTCGTCCAGGAACGGCACGCGGGCAAGGCGCTCGCGGCAGTCCTCGACGTCCTGTTCCAGCGTGCGGATCTCGGCGGCGGGCGCACCCGCCGCGCGGGCCTTGGCCAGCGCCTCTTCGGCGTCTTCAAGATCGGCGCGCGCCTTCACGTTCAGCGCCACCCGCCGCGCCAAGGACGACTTGAGCGTGCGGCTGATGCTCAACATGCTGGGCGAACCGGTCGTGGTGTAGCCCGCGCGCTGCCATTTCTTCTGGCTGACTTCACCCAGCTGGTTGCGCGCCAAGTGCGGCAGTTCCAGATCCTCGAAGAACAGGTTCAGGAATTCGGCCCGCGACAGGCTGAAGGTGAACTGGTCTACCGATTCGCCTTCGCCGGGCTCGGACCCGCCCTCGCCTTGCCCGCCCTGCGGCCGGTCGATGGTGTCGCCCTTGGCGAATTCACGATTGCCAGGGTGCACCATCTCGCGGTCGCCGCCCGATCCGTGCCGGAAGGTCGGCTCGGAAATATCTCGGGCGGGCAGGTTGATCTCTCCGCCTTGATCCATATCCTGAATCGAGCGGTCACGGATCATCCCGTGAACCGCTTTGCGGATCTGGTCCTTGTAGCGCCGCAAAAAGCGCTCACGATTGACGGCGCTTTTATTGCGCCCGTTAAGACGGCGATCGATCAGTGAATTCATGATTCACCTCGCTCAGGAAGACTTCCTCACACGGAGATACCACTCGCACAGCAGTCGGACCTGCTTTTCCGTGTAACCCTTTTCAACCATCCGATCCACGAAGCTCTGATGCTTGGACTTGTCCTCGGCCGAGGCCTTGGCGTTGAACGAAATCACCGGCAGCAGGTCTTCCGTGTTCGAGAACATCTTCTTCTCGATCACTTCGCGCAGCTTTTCATAGCTGGTCCACGTCGGATTGCGGCCATTGTTGTTGGCGCGCGCCCGCAGCACGAAGTTCACGATCTCGTTGCGGAAGTCCTTCGGGTTGGCGATGCCCGCCGGCTTTTCGATCTTCTCCAGTTCGTCGTTCAAGGCGCTGCGATCGAAGCTTTCGCCGGTTTCCGGATCGCGGAACTCTTCGTCCTGGATCCAGCAATCGGCAAACGTCACGTAGCGGTCGAAGATGTTCTGGCCGTACTCGGAGTACGACTCCAGGTACGCGGTCTGGATTTCCTTGCCGATGAATTCCGCATAACGCGGCGCCAGGAAGCCCTTGATGAACTCCAGATAGCGCCGGCGGATTTCCTCGGGGTAGTCCTCGCGCCCGATCCGTTGCTCCAGCACATACATCAGGTGCACCGGGTTGGCGGCCACTTCCGTCTGGTCGTAGTTGAAGACGCTGGACAGGATCTTGTACGCGAAACGCGTGGAGACCCCGTTCATGCCTTCGTCCGTGCCGGCGTAGTCCTTGTATTCCTGCAAGGCCTTGGCCTTCGGGTCCACGTCCTTCAGACTTTCGCCGTCGTAGACGCGCAGCTTCGAATAGATGCTGGAGTTCTCGGGTTCCTTCAGGCGAGTCAGCACCGAGAACTGCGCCATCATGTCCAGCGTTCCCGGCGCGCACGGGGCGGCCGACAGCGAGCTGTGATGCAGGAGCTTTTCGTAGATGCGGACTTCTTCGGACACCTGCAAGCAGTAAGGCACCTTGACGATATAGATCCGGTCAAGGAAAGCCTCGTTGTGCTTGTTGTTGCGGAAGGTCTGCCATTCGGACTCGTTCGAGTGGGCCAGAATCGCGCCGTTGAACGGAATCGCGGAGAAGCCCTCCGTGCCCTTGAAGTTGCCTTCCTGGGTTGCCGTCAGCAGCGGATGCAGCATCTTGATCGGGGCCTTGAACATTTCCACGAACTCAAGCAGCCCCTGGTTGGCCAGGCACAGTCCGCCGGAATAGCTGTAGGCGTCCGGATCGTCTTGCGAATGGCGGTCCAGCTTGCGGATGTCGACCTTGCCGACCAGCGACGAGATGTCCTGGTTGTTTTCGTCGCCCGGCTCGGTCTTGGCGATGGCGACCTGGCGCAGCACCGACGGATTCAGGCGCACGACACGGAACTGCGAGATGTCGCCGTCGAATTCCTTCAGGCGCTTGACGGCCCAGGGCGACATGATGCCGCTCAGGTAGCGCCGCGGAATGCCGTATTCCTTTTCAAGCGTGTCGCCGAAGCGTTCCGGATGGAACAGACCCAGGGGCGTTTCGTTGACGGGCGAACCCTTCAAGGCATAGATGGGATAGCTTTCCATCAAGGCCTTGAGCCGTTCCGCGATGGACGACTTGCCGCCGCCCACCGGTCCCAGCAGATAAAGGATTTGCTTGCGCTCTTCCAGCCCCTGTGCGGCGTGTTTGAAGAACGCGACGATCTGACCGATCACGTCCTCCATGCCGTAGAACTCCTGGAACGCCGGATAGCGCCGGATGGTCCGGTTGGAAAACAAACGGGAAAGACGTGGGTCGTTGCGCGTATCCACGATTTCGGGTTCGCCAATCGCCGCCAGCATGCGCTCAGCGGGGCTGGCGTACGCCATGGGATCGCGTTTAGCGAGGTTCAGATATTCCTCAAGGGAAAGTTCTGACTCCTGCTCTTTTGCATACTGCGACTTGAAGCCTTCGACGATGTTTTGCACGGAAACCTCCTACAACACGCGAAAAATTCAGTACGTCCCTACGTGTCCCCATTGTGCCTCAGTGCCTGCGCATTACTAGACAAACTAGCGATAAGCATTGTCGGCCAGGTGTTATGTTGCTTTCGCCACACAGCAACCATGAAGCACGATCGGGGCCCTTTCCATTTAGGCCGCATCCCGCAGATACAAGTTCCGTCAGGGAATGCAACTTACGTGAAGAAGTTATCGGGCATGCCTTCAGCATATTGCTATGGCGAGCACGCTTACCGCGGCCGCACATGAAATGGTCAGCAATCATTTGAAGGGATGAGCGATATCCCGGTGGATTCTTATGATTCGGGCGTAAACCCGATGCGCCCGCTATGCGATGGCAGCGGACGGTCTGAACAGCGCCTTGGCGTCCTTGTTCAGCAGCGTGCCGGTTCGGTCGTGAAAAGCGCCGATATCGCGGCACGGGAATCCGTGGTGACGTGGGCGCGTAGCACCGTGCGGTGAAGGCCGTTAGCACGTAGCGCCAAGTCATGACCCTATGCTAAAGCCAATTGACCGTTTTGTGGCAATTCATTTGACGCATCGGCCAAAATAGTGATGAGGGTTTTCGCCATGAAAAAACCTGTGTGCGAATCGCTCGCAAACTTGATGCGATCGCCATGCTGCATGCGGCGCGGATGCGCTGAGAAAGGCATTTCGCGCGGTTTCAATCGCACAATTAGCAGCCGCGCATGCCGAGTGCTAGTACCCCTTGCGCGAACGCGGATACTTCGCGCGATGGTTGCCGCAGCCAAGCAAACGCGCATCGCCTTCAACGAATAGAATCACGCATCTCGACGCACTCCGCGTTGACCTGAACACGCGATTTTCCGACGCTGCGTCATGTTGCTCCGCTTGCGGCAAGCCTTGGGCCTGATTCTGAACCCTGCGAAAGCGGCGGTTCAACGCGGCGCCGCCATCGGTTTCGCAGCCCTGTTGCTGACGTTGAGCGCTTGCGGAAAGCCCCCGCCCGACCTGTCCAACGATGCTTATGTCTGGCAGCGCCAGTGGACGCCAGCCGTGCGGGAAGCCTTGTCCGGCGGCGCCGACGCCGTGCAGGCGTGGCGCGTGCTGATCGCAGAAATGAGCGCTGACGGCCGATGGTTCGATGCCACGCCGGACCTGAACGCCCTGGCCGCGGCCCGTCGTCCGGTCGTCATGGTGTGGCGGCTGGATGGCCGGGTCGATGCGTTGAACGCGGAAGGCACGGCGACGCGGATCGCCGCGGCGCGCCAGGCATGGCGCCACGCCGGCATCTCGGTGGCAGGCGTTGAAATCGATTACGACTGCGCCACGTCGAAACTGCCGGCTTACCGGGACTTCCTCGCCGCATTGAAACGCCGCCTGGGCCCGGACAGCGCCTTGTCGATCACCGCGCTGCCCACGTGGCTCAACAGCCCCGAACTGGACGCCTTGCTCAAGGTGGCCGATGAATCGGTACTGCAGGTGCATGCGGTGTTGAACCCCACGCAAGGCCTGTTCGACGCCAAACGCGCGCACGCATGGTTAAACGCTTTTGCGGACCGCACCCAAAAACCCTGGCGCGTAGCGTTGCCCACTTACGGCAGCCGTGTCGCCTGGGATGAAGACGGCAACGTGGCGGCCATCGAAAGCGAACGTCCCGCGCTTCAGCCGGGCGGCCGGGCCACGGAGCTTGTCGTGACGCCGGCCGCCATGGCGGCCTTTGTCGACCAGATCCATCAATCGCACCCGCGCGGCCTGGCCGGCATCGTCTGGTTCCGGCTGCCCACCGCGCGCGACGAACGCGCCTGGAGCCTGGCCACCTGGCGAGCCGTGCTGTTGCGCCAAGCGCTGCAACCCAAGCTGCACGTCGGCGCGCAAGCGATCGCCGGTGGCGGCGGCACGCAGGACCTGGTGCTTTCCAATACCGGCAACGCCGACGGCGCGCTGCCCTTCATCGTCCGTTGGAACGGCGTTTGCCGCGGCGCGGACGGCATCAACGGCTACACGCTGGAACGCGACGGCGCGGGGCTCTACCTGCGCCGCGCGCAAGACGGCCTGCTGCGCGCGGGCGGTCAACGCCCTATCGGCTGGATACGCTGTGAAACCCCACCCACCACCTTCCATGTACAACCGTAGATCGATCATCCGCCTGACCTTGTTGGCGTGCGCTGTCGGCGCAGGCATTGCTGTGGCTTGCGGTCCGGACTTTCCGGCGCAGTTGCTGGACGACCGGGCCGGCACCTTGAGGAGCACGCCAGCCAACTCCTTCAGCTTCGAGGTGACGCGCCTGGTTGCGCCCGCCGACGCGCTGCGGGCGCAGGAATCGGCGGCATTGCCCGACGGCAGCTACCGGCAAGACGCCATTCCGGAAGACTTCGACCCCGCGCTCAACGCCGCGCAACGCGCTACCGCCCGTGCGATGCGGGCGATGCCCGACGGCGATCAGGCTTATGCGGCGGGCGACGGCCTGCCCGACGCCATCCGCTTGTACGCCGCCGCAGCGGTCGACATCCGGTCCGCCGCGCCCGCCGATGCCGACGCGGCGCTGGCGCGAGCCCGAGCGCGTTTGCTCGACATCCTGGCGTTGCCCGAACGCCAAGGGGCTGCGCGCAGCGTCTGGGCCGCTTATATGTTGGCTGAAATCGGGGCCGGCGAAACCGGGGACGCGGCAGTCGCCACGCCCAACGGCTCATCCGCCGCGTATGCGCGCGTGCGCCAGCTAGCGCAAAAGGGCGCGCCAGATCCGCTGGGCCTGGCGGTCGCCAGCTACGGCCAGGAGGCCCGCCTGCTGCTCAATGGATCCCAGGGAACGTGCACGGCCGAGGACTTCCTGGCCGCGACGGCGTGCCCCGACGCCATTGCCGCCCCCGCATTGAAACAGGCGATCCGCCTGTATGCGGAGCAGGCAGCGCGCGGTTCGGGCAGCGGCATGGCGTCGCTGCGCCTCATCGCAAGCTGGGCGTTGGCGACACCAGTGCGCGCCAGCCGGCTGATCGATGACCCCGTCGCGCAACGGCTGCTGGTCGCCTATGCGCTGGCCAGAGTGGGCGATATCGTGGACGGCAACCCGGACAGCGCGTTCGACATGTTCGCCACGTTCGACCTGAACGGGCAGCGCGGCTACGCCGATGCCGGAGCGGGCGCAGGCAACGTCACGCCCAACCCCGCGCTGCAAGCACTGGCGACGGCGCTGGCCAAGCAGGACGTGAGCCGCATCCAGGACGCCGACCGCGTGGCCGCGCTGGCCTATCGCGTGGGCCGCTACGATCTGGCGCAAGGCCTGGCCAGCCGGCTCGACACGCCGCTTGCCTGGTGGGTGCGCGCCAAACTGGCGGTCCGCCAGGGGGACATGGCCGCGGCGGCGCAAGCCTATGCGCGCGCCGCGAGTGCGTTTCCGACCGCCACCGACACCGGTCTTGAAGACTCGGGCATGGCCCGGCTTAAAGCTGAACAAGGCGTGCTGGCGTTGTCCCGCGGCCAATATGTAGAGGCGCTGGACATGCTGTTGCATGCCTCGCTGCCCGCAGCGGCCGCCGACACCCAGGAAGAAGGCTGGCCGATGTCGCCATACTGGAACGATGCGGCCTATATCGCGGAACGCGTGTTGACGACGGACGAACTCAAGGCCTATGTAGACCAGCAGGTGCCGACCTCAGCCGTGCCGCCCGCCCCGGCCGGCTTCGCGCAGTTCGACTACCAGCGCTTCTACGACTGGATGGTGAAGCATCCGATCGCCGATGGGGACCGCCTGCGCGCGCTGCTGGCGCGCCGCCTGATGCGCGAAGGCCGCATGGATCAGGCCCTGGCCTACTTCCCGCAAGACGCCGACGCCCGCTTCGCCACTCTGACGTATGACGCCGCCGGAGCGTGGCGCGTCACGCCGGCCAGCAGCCATCGGCACGCCGTCCAATACACGGCCGCCCTGCAACAAGCCGGCAGCGCCTGGGGCCGCACGGCGCGGGCAGAAGCCTGGTTCAAGGCCGCGCAACTGGCCCGTCGCCATGGCCTGGAAATCATGGGCTACGAGCAGGATCCGGACTTTGCGGTGTACGACGGCAACTACACCTATGGCGCAGGCCGCAGCCCGGAACCGTGGCGTCAAAGCGCGGATGGCGGCAATCAACCACCCCAAGACACGCCGGCGCAGCGTGCGGAGGCGGCCCTGCCCGGGCCGCTGGTGACACCCGAAGAACGCATACGCTTCGCCGCCAGCGAAGCCAAGCCGTATGCGCGCTTCCACTATCGGCAGGTCGCAACCGACCATGCGCTGCAATCGGCGGCGCTGCTGCCGAACCGTTCACAGGCGTTCGCCGCCGTGCTTTGCCAAGGCACCCGCTACATCATCGACGACTCTCCCGAACGCGCCCAGGCGGTGTACCAGCGTTATGTAGAGCAAGGCGCCCAGGTGCCTTTCAGCGCGACGTTCGGGCGGGAGTGCCCCGCACCGGACTTCCAGGCGGCGGCCTGGTTCCATTACACGCAGGCATGGAAGGCATGGGAACGCTTGCGCCGCGATCACGGCGGGCTGCTGCTGGCCGCCGGGCTGCTGATGATTATCGCGGGCGCCGCCTGCGTCTTCGCATGGCGCCACTGCGCGGCGCCCCGCCGGCCCCAGGCGAACGGACGAACTTAGGCGAGCGCGGGCAGCGCCACGCGCTGCATCAATTGCCGCCAGGTGCCAGGCACCCTGGCGCGCAAGCGCATGTCGGCTCCCAGCCGCGCGGCGTCGATGAATTCGTAGCGCTGGGCGGCGTCCAGGTGTTCCAGCATGGGCAGGCGCACCATGCCCGCCGCATCGCCCAGCAGGACGGGCGCCAGATACAGCAGCAGTTCATCCACGCAGCCCGCGGCAACCAGCGCGCCCGACAGTCCCGCCCCCGCCTCCACATGGACTTCGTTGAACTGCTCCTGGGCGAACCAGCGCATCATGGCCGGCAGGTCCACGCGATCCGGCGCTTGGGCCGGCAGCACCACCACGCGCGCGTTCTTGTCGGCCAGGCGGGCTGCCTTGGCCGCGTCTTCGCGGGCGGTGAAGACGATCACTTCGGCGCCATCGAACAGGCGGGCGCCCTCCGGGATCTCGAAACGACCATCCACCACTGCCTTGCGCGGCTGGCGCGGCGTGTCCACCCCACGCACATTGAGTTGCGGATCGTCCTTCAGCACGGTGCCCATGCCCGTCAGCACCACGCAGCTGCGCGCGCGCCAATGGTGACCATCGGCACGGGCCTCGGGGCCGGTGATCCATTGCGACATGCCGTTATGCAGCGCGCTGCGGCCATCCAGCGAGGCCGCCATCTTCATCCACACCCAGGGCAGCCCTCGGCTCATGCGCGAGATGAAACCCGCGTTGACCGCCAGCGCTTCCTCGGCGCACACCCCCGTCACGACCTCGATGCCCGCCTCGCGCAAGCGCGCCAGGCCTTGTCCGTTGACGAGCGGATTCGGGTCCCCGATGGCCACGACCACCCGCGCCGGGCGGGCCGCCAGCACGGCGTCCACGCAAGGCGGCGTGCGGCCGAAATGGCTGCAGGGCTCCAGCGTGACGTACATCGTGGCGCCCTCAACCGATTCATTACGGTGCTGGGCGTCGCGCAGCGCGCAGATTTCGGCGTGCGGACCGCCGGGCGGCTGGGTCGCGCCTTCGCCCAGCACGCGCCCGTCGCGCACGATAACGCAACCGACCCGGGGGTTGGGCGCCGTCGTGAACAGCACGCGGTCTGCCAGCGCCAGGGCGCGTCGCATCCAGTAGATATCGTCGGGGGGGCTTACGGTCGTCATGGCAGGAATTGTATGTCCGTCGCGGCGCCTGCGGGCGCATCCCGCCCCTGCCGGAAGGGGTATGCTCACAGCATGTCCGTTTTGGGCCGTCAGGCGTCTTTCGACGATCTCGCGCACGGCGGGAATCCGCAGCAGAATGGCGTCGTACCCCCCTGAAATCCTTGGCCTGGAGCCCGGAACATGAAACAAGCGCTGATCGTCATCGACGTACAAGAATCTTTCCGGCACCGTCCGTTTTGGGACGAGACCGAGTACCCGGCCTTCCTGGAGCAGATCCAGGGTTTGATCGATTCAGCCGCCGCCCAGGGGATTCCCGTGCTGCAGGTGTTCCACGTCAGCAAGTCCAGCGACCCGGCCAATCCGTTCTCGCTGGCCTCGGGCCACGTCAAGACGCTGCAGGAACTGCGTGTGGCGCCCACCGCCGTGTTCCACAAGACGGTGCATTCCTCGCTGTACGCCGAAAGCGCGGACGGCCGCTCCTTGCATGACTGGCTGTGGGAAAACGGCATCGAAGGCATCATCGTCAGCGGCATCCGCACCGAACAATGCTGCGAAACCACGTCGCGCCACGCCAGCGACGCGGGCTTCAAGGTGGTGTTCCCCACCGACGCCACCCTGACGTTCGCCATGCAAAGCCCGTCCGGCAAGCACTACACGCCGGCCGAGATCCGCGACCATACCGAGTTGGTGCTGCAAGGCCGGTTTGCACGCGTCACGCGCGCCGCCGACGCGCTGGCAGCCTGACCCGGACAAGGAAAGCGCCATGATCCCCGTGTACTTCGTACTGTCGCGGGGCATTGTCCTGCTGGACCTGGCCGGTCCCGCAGAAGCCTTCCGCGTGGCCAACAAGCTTTGCCCCGGCACGTTCGAGCAGCATTTCTGCGGCCCTTCCGCAGCCGTGGAAAGCGGCATCGCGGGCCTGCACCTTGCCCACATCCAGCCGCTACCGGCCGTCTTGCCCGCGCACGCGCTGGTCATCATTTCGGGCGTGGTGGGCCAGCCCACGCGGCTGGACGGCCCGGACGCCCACGCCGTCATCGATTGGCTGGCGGTGCGCCACCCGGCGGACGGCTTCACGCTGATGACGGTTTGCGCGGGCGCCCTGTTCGCCGCCGCGGCCGGCTTGACCCGGCAACGCGACTGCACCACCCACCACTCTTGCCTGGCGCAGTTGGCGGACATCGACCCGACCGCCCGCGTGCACGACAACCGGATCTTCGTCGAGGACGGCAACCTGGTCAGCAGCGCCGGCATCACGGCCGGCATTGACCTGGCGCTGCACATGGTGTCGCGCCACTGCGGGCCGCGCGTCGCCAGCGAGGTAGCGCGCGACATGGTGGTCTATCAGCGCCGCGCCGGCACGGATTCCACGCTGTCGCCGTGGCTGGAACACCGCAGCCATATGCATCCGGGTGTGCACCGCGTGCAGGACGCCGTCGTGCGCAACCCCGCCGCACCGTGGTCCGCGCAGTCGCTGGCGGACCAGGCGCACACCAGCGCCCGCCACCTGACGCGGCTGTTCCGCGAGCACGCCGGCTGCACGCCGATGGACTACCTGTATCAGATACGCGTCGCGCTGGCGCGCGACCTGCTGCGCGAGACCCGGCTGGACCTGGAACGCGTGGCGGAAAAATCCGGCTTCGGCTCGGCCCAGCACATGCGCCGCGTCTGGCGCAAATTCCAGCCGCAGACGCCGAGCCTGGCGCGGTCGGCGACCCTGCAATAACGGCGCCGAAGCGCCGTCTATCGTCCTGCCGCACCTCGCCGAGCGCTATTCCTTGCGCAGCTTGCCCGGCAGCAAGGGTCCCTGCATTTCGCGGATGGCCTCGACGAATTCGCCGATGTCCTCGAAGCTCTTGTAGACCGACGCAAAGCGCACGTAGGCCACCTTGTCCAGCTTGCGCAGCTCGGTCATGACCAGTTCGCCGATGTGTTCGCTGGGCACTTCGCGCAGGCCGCTTGCCAGCAACTGTTCTTCGATGCGCGCCACGGCCGCATCCACGTCCTCGGTGCTGACGGGGCGCTTGCGCAGCGCCAGGCTCAGGCTGGCGCGCAGTTTTGCAGGATCGTACTCGCTGCGGCTGCCGTTGCGTTTCACAATGGAAGGCAGGGCCAGCTCCACCCGCTCATAGGTGGTGAACCGCTTGTCACAGGACAGGCAGCGGCGGCGACGACGGATCGCGTCGCCCTCTTCCGAGACGCGGCTGTCGACGACCTGTGTTTCGGCATTGCCGCAAAATGGACACCGCATGTGTGTTCCCTAAAGGCACGGATAGCAATAATTGAGCATATTGTAACGATGCGCCCCGCGGGAAGCGCCAATACGGCTTATTCGTCCCCAATACTACGGACAGCCGGCTCGAGGATAGCGCCTGCCGCCCGGAAAGCAAAGGGACGGCGCCTTGCGGGGCCGTCCCTTTGGTCTGGCCCCTGCGGCGGATAGCCTGGGAGCCGGGGAAGTGCTGCTTACTGCTTGCCGTAGACCGGCAGGCGCGACGTCAGTTCGTTGACGCGGGCGCGCACGGCGGCGATGTTGGCTTCGTCACGCGGATTGTCCAACACGTCGGCGATCAGGTTGGCGGTCAGTTCGGCGTCGGCTTCCGTGAAACCGCGGGTGGTCATGGCCGGCGTGCCCAGGCGGATGCCGCTGGTCACGAAAGGCTTTTCCGGGTCATTCGGGATGGCGTTCTTGTTGACCGTGATGTGGGCCTGGCCCAGCACGGCTTCCGCTTCCTTGCCCGTGATGCCCTTGGCACGCAGGTCCACCAGCATGACGTGGCTTTCAGTGCGGCCGGAGACGATACGCAGGCCGCGCTTGACCAGCGTGTCGGCCAGCACCTTCGCGTTCTTGACCACTTGCTGCGCGTAATCCTTGAAGCCGGGTTCCAGCGCTTCCTTGAACGCCACGGCCTTGCCGGCGATGACGTGCATCAGCGGACCGCCCTGGATGCCGGGGAAGATCGCCGAGTTGATGATCTTCTCGTGCTCGGCCTTCATCATGATGACGCCGCCGCGCGGGCCGCGCAGCGACTTGTGCGTCGTGGACGTGACGAAGTCGGCGTGGGGCACCGGGTTGGGGTAGGCGCCGCCGGCGACCAGACCCGCGTAGTGGGCGATATCGACCATGAACAGCGCGCCGTTTTCACGGGCGATGCGAGCCATGCGTTCGAAATCGATGTGCAGGGCGTAGGCCGATGCACCCGCGACGATCAGCTTGGGCTTGTGTTCGCGGGCCAGTTGCTCGACTTGCTCATAGTTCAGGACTTCGTTTTCGTCCAGGCCGTACGAGATGAAGTTGTACAGCTTGCCCGATGCATTGACCGACGCGCCGTGCGTCAAGTGGCCGCCTTCGGCCAGGCTCATGCCCAGCACGGTGTCGCCCGGCTTCAGCACGGCCATGTACACGCCCTGGTTGGCCTGCGAACCCGAGTTGGGCTGCACGTTGGCGGCTTCGGCGCCGAAAATCTGCTTCAGGCGGTCGATGGCCAGCTGTTCGACCACGTCCACGTACTCGCAACCGCCGTAGTAGCGCTTGCCCGGATAGCCTTCGGCGTACTTGTTCGTGAGCTGCGTGCCCTGGGCTTCCATGACGGCCGGGCTGGCGTAGTTCTCCGAAGCGATCAGCTCGATGTGCTGCTCTTGGCGAACGTCTTCCTTCTGGATGGCGGCCCAAACGTCCGGGTCAGCCTTGGACAAGGTGAGGTTGCGGTCAAACATGACGGGGGATTCCTGAGGCGGTAAGAGAGGAGAAAGC
>Ga0160439_1000147_pt1 | contig 53645 bp, 60 predicted proteins | sample HID1975M_E0MG_FD_108201 | JGI IMG/M metagenome (GOLD analysis project Ga0160439, IMG submission 108201) | Enriched soil microbial communities from UW Madison campus, WI, USA - HID1975M_E0 MG | ecosystem: Environmental > Terrestrial > Soil > Unclassified | place: USA: Madison, Wisconsin... | reverse complement strand
GTAGCGGGCGAATGTCGGCTTCATCCCATCGGAAAGACCGCACTCCCCGATGAACTTCTCCAGCTCCTCCTGCTGTGAATTGGCGAGCGCATTCATCGGGTAAATGACGATCGCCCGCGTGCGCTGGGCCTCCCCAGCGCGCCGCGCCTTTAGAATCCGGTCAATGATCGGCACGAAGAAGCACAGGGACTTGCCTGAGCCGGTGCCGGTGGTGACGATGTAGTTTTTGGTCTGAAGCGCTTTCATGAGCGCTTCGTCCTGATGGCGATGCAGGCTGATGGGGCTACGATGCGCGCCGATAGCAAACACGTTGGGCAGATCGGGATCGACCACCCCGTCCTTGGCAAGACCTACGAGGCTGCGGCCTCCAAGGAAGTGGGGGTTTAGACCGATCAGCGGCTCAGGCCAGAATTTCTGTCCGGCGTAAATCGCGTTGACCTGTTCGCTGATGTCTTCTGCGCGGATAGAAGTGAACGAGCGCGCAAAGCTCTCATATCGCTCGATTAGGCTAGTATCGAGATCAAAGACGTTCACTTCCCCCCCTTGCCACACGGCAATCACATTACAGCCATCACTGGCCTCCCCCGATTTTCTGCGATCTCTGAAAATCGATGTTCGCTGCGAACAGTAAATACGCAGGCATCGAAAGGATCGCCAGAGCTAAGAAACGGGGAATTTGCGCGCACCCCGTCCCGAAGCTCAGATCTCATAAAGGGGTTCTAGAAGTGTCCGCAAGGGGATCGTTCAACGGACACCCATTCTCGATGTTCTCAAACGTCGGCCAGCGGCGTGTCGGTGCGTCTCATTTGACTGGTCCGATTTGTTTTGCATTGAAGGCCCCCTATACGTTACAAATCGCGGCTATGACCCAGACCCTCATCGGCTACGCTCGCTGTTCGACGGATAAGCAGGATCTCGCTGCGCAGCGCGATGCGCTGCTGCGGCTGGGCGTCGCGCCGGAGCGGGTATATACCGACCATGGGTTTTCCGGGACCAATAGGGCACGTCCTGGCCTCGATCAGGCGTTGGCTGCTGTGCGCAGCGGCGACACCCTCGTCGTTCCTAAGCTGGATCGCCTCGCCCGCTCTGTCCCTGACGCACGAGCGATTGGTGACAGCTTGGCGGAGCGTGGCGTGAAGCTGCAACTCGGTAGCAGCGTGCATGACCCTTCCGACCCAATGGGCAAGCTGTTCTTCAACATTCTGGCCACCTTTGCGGAGTTCGAAGCAGACCTTATCAGGATGCGGACGCGGGAAGGCATGGCCGTCGCGCGTTCGAAAGGCAAACTCCGTGGCAAGAAGCCCAAGCTGTCTGAGCGGCAGCAAAGGGAGCTGCGCCGGATGCATGACACTGGTGATTATTCGATCAGCGACCTTGCCGAGCTATTTTCGATATCGCGGCCGACCGTCTATCGGACGTTGGGCCGTATCGCAGGCACGGTTGAGGGCGATCAGATGATTCATACTCGAAAGCACGAACTTGGGGCTGATACGGTCCCTCTGAGCGCCTAACCGATGGTTTTGCGTGGCCCGTTCGTGCTTTCGGGTAGAAATCCAAGCAGCCCAAGGGCGTAGGGCAATAAGGTATGATGGAGCCGCAATGACTCGCACCCCCCAAGGCGAACTCTTTCTGTTGGATAGCCCCCTCACCGGAGAGGTTCGGGGCGAGCGATCCCTTATGGCATTTCCATTTTTTGCCCTGAGCAAGAATGCCTGGATGAAGTCGCTGGCCTACAGCACGCCAAGCGTCTCAATCGAGGTCCGCCCCAGCACAAAGGGCGTCGCGACGATCTACGACAAGGAAATTGTCCTTTATATTGCGAGCCTTATGGCCTCCAAAATGGAGGACGGCGAGGATGTGTCGCAGGACTTCGTGTTTACCGCTCATGATCTTTTCAGCGTGACAGGGAGCAACCATTCATCACGCTCCTATGAGCGGCTCGCGGACGCCTTGGAGCGCCTGCAGGGCACGCAGATCAAGACGAATATCGAGGCCGGCGGTGAAGGCGTTGATGGCTTTTTCTCTTGGCTTTCGGAGGCGCAGCTTAAATACGCGAAAACCACCAAAGGCGAGCGACGGCTGAAGGCCGTGAAGGTTCGGCTCTGCGATTGGCTGTTCCGTGCCATCCTCCACGATCGCCAGGTACTCAACTATGCCACGGCATATTTCCAGCTCGGGCCGATCGAGCGGCGGATTTATGAGGTTGCACGCTCGACCTGTGTTGATGGCGAGGATCTTGAAATAGATTTGGCGACATTCCGACTACAAATTGGCTATCAGAACCAATTAGCCAATTTCCGTAGTGCATTGCGGGCAATTGCTGCGGCTGACACGATTCCAGAATATCAATTGCGACTTGTCGAAACTGAGGCTGAAGCTGATCCAGCGGCTCCGAAAGCTGGACGGCGCGCAAAACATAGTCGCGTCATCATCTCTCGCCGCCTCAAGCAGCTCGCCAATTGAGAGAGAATCGGACGTTTCCGATTCGGCGTGCCGCCCCGCATTTCCTATTCGATAGCACGAATTGCCGGCCTTGAATGCTACTCGATAGCACGAATCCGGGTAGCCATTCCTACCCGATAGCACGAACTTTTACGGCGTTTCCTACCCGATAGCACGAACCGTAAGTCCTTCCGCTTCCATGACAATACTGCGAAAATCTCGCAGTCGATGATCCTGTCGATCAGCTTGGAAGAAAGGGGAGGCTGTGACCTCATAAAGGAAAGCCCGGCACGAAGGCCGGGCATCCCGTTGGAATAGTGGAGCGACGTCGCCAAACGTCGAACCGGGTCAACTACCCCTTCTCCCTACTCCATTCCGATCGTCGGTTCAAGGATGCGCGCTTCGCGCCACGCTATCTTTTTGTCCGGTGACGGCCCTCTCCAGGGAGGGACGAATGGGGACGTTTACCCTAAGCGAGGCGCTCGCGGGCGCATTTTCTAAACGCAAACAACCAGCGCGCAAGGCTAGATCGGGCGCGCCGCACCCCACTGGTGCGCGTGTCCTGCGCGACAGCGTTGAGGCCGGCACGTTCGAGCATGTCTTTTTCGTGGCCCCTGCGAAGGGAGAAACGGACAAACTTCTTCGCATGGCGCGACGCCTCGTTGAAGCAGGACGCCAGCTACGCAGTGAAGCCCGGCTTAATGGCCGCGTTCTCTCTCCTAGCGAGGCCCTACTGACGACGCTGACCAGCGCGAGCGTGAGGGTGTTCGAGGAGATTCTTACCCTCTCGCGCCTGAACAACGGCAAAGTCTTCCCCAGCTATGATTATCTTGCAGAGGCCACCAGCCTAGGGCGTGCTACGGTCGCGCGCGCTCTGCGGATACTAGAGCGGATCGGTTTCCTGGTACGCCAGCGCCGGTTCAAGCGGATCGAGGCAGAAGGCCCTGGCCCTCGCTACGAGCAGACCTCCAATGCCTACCGTCCATTGCTGCCGAAATCGCTCATGGACTATCTTCCACGTTGGATGCGCCCTGCCCCACTTCCCGATGATGAACTTCAGCGGGAAACCGACCGGCTCGAAGAGATCGAGTATATACGTTCCAAACTGACATGCCGCGAGCTTGCAGAAAGCGTTGTTGATGGCCCGTTGGGCAAGATCCTTGCTCGGCTCGGCGCTGCCATCGATGTGCAGGAGCGTGAGTCTCAAACTGATCCGCAACCGCTAATGGATTCATATATAATAGGGAGAAACGGAGTTGGCCTAGTCGGCCAACGCTCTAACGCCTAACGGCGATGGGATAAAACAACCTCAAATTGCATCATCTCAACGACAGCGCATCCGGAAACGTCGGACGCGCCGCTCCGCGACGCGATGCTCCCCAGGAGGAGCAGGCGGGTTGGGCAGCTCGAAATCGCTGCTGTTGAGCAGGCGGAGATGTCGATTCCGGTGCTGAAGTCGACCGCAGACGCTATTGGAATGAGATTGCTGAGAGATATCTAAAGGATATCCTGAACCCATTGCGGCATCGTGGATGAGCGAAATTTCACCCTGCCCTTCTCTCGCGAGAAAATGAGTTGAAGCCGCCTACTGCTATTGTCGAACAGCAAGACCCGCTGGGCCAGTTGCATGGCGGTCGGCAGATTTCCCACGCTGCGCGAAAATCGGCGTAACAAATCCTGCAAAGGTACGTCGTGGCCGCCGCTGGCAACACGACTGCGGACACGGCCGATTGAAAAGCTCACGTTGCCCAGGCCGATATAGACAAGGTTGACCTTGTAGCCGGCGGCTGACGCCGCCCGCATCAGGTCAAGTTCGCTTCGACCAGTCAATGTTGTCTCGATCGCAAAGCTTGTGCCTTCGGCAAGTAAGGTTCTGCGCGCGGTGACAGCCGATCGGCCGGCATGAATCACCCTTTGGGTGTCCAGCAATTCAGGCGGTAGGGTCTTCGCAATGTTGTCCGGGTTTACCACGGGCAGGCGATGCGCGACGTAGCGATCGACAAGCGTCGACTTTCCGGCCCCGTTGGGTCCGGCAAACACCCAGAGTTGAGGCTTCACGCGGCGTCGCGGACGCGATGTTCGCCCATGTGATCGAAACGGACCAGCTCACGGCGGCCGTCTGGATATTCCTTCACGACTAGGCCGGGAGGCGTATCCTTCTCACCATAATAGATCGGCCGGCCAGCATCCAAATGCGACCGAGCCGCGGCGCCGTCGTCATATCGTGCGGCAGCTTCGAGGATTGGCCAAAGATCGGCGTCCGGGGATTCAGATCGTTTCAGTCGACTTGCCATACTGACGATATAGCACGTCGCGTCGCTTTCGTCACGGGGAGGACGATCGTTGCCGGCGCTGGCCGGTGGTGCCCCTCCCCTTCCCTTTTGTCGCGCGCGATGAACGGGCCGCGGACGACATGATTCTTTCGAGCGACTGGTGCAGGTTGCTCCTATTGCCCGATCGGCAAATCCCTGTTTGCGATGGGGTGTGGCCGCGACGCTGCCTTGTGCGATCAAGTCAAAAACCGCCCGGAGGACTACGGTTTCCACTTCGCGGACCCTCCGTTTTTTATCTTGATCGCGTCAGCCTCGCTCCCCTGAAGCTCCCATCAGGAATTACCTGATCGAGAATGAGGTACGTCCCATGCAGAATATCGCTGAGTTTCGCATCATCGGCCGCATCGGCAAGATCAACGAGCATGACAAAGTGACGAAGGTTTCGGTGGCGGCGAACTACAACCGCCAAGACAACGGCGAGTGGACGACCGACACCCATTGGAACGAGGTGACGCTATTTGGCCGTCACATCGAGCGTGCCGCCAAAGCCGACAAGGGCGATCTGGTTCACATCGTCGGCCGGGTCCGCCAGAATTCCTACGATACCGAGGAGGGCAAGCGTTACACGGTTGAGCTGATCGCTGACGGCTTCGCGGTTCTCGCCAAGGCCGGTGACGCTGACGCCTAGATATCCGGGGCCGCTTTGCGGCCCCCTCCCCTCCCGGCAATCTAAGGGATATCCTTAAGGCTATCCCTTAGATTTCTGATGGCTATCTATCGCTCAGTTCGATCATCGCAATTGCGTTTGCTATATAGCGTGCCAGTAGGCTCCGGGCATCTGATGCATCGGGGGCGACGCCCCTTTTATAAATATGGTTGCTAAATGGATATCCATATCGATTGGCAATGGATATTGGTTGCATTTGGCACGCCTTGCAAAAGCGATTGCCTTGGGATATCCATTGGCAAATCGATAGCCATTCGACATTCATAGCCTTGCGATATGGATTTGGTATGGAAGTCGATTGAATTTCGATTTCTTCAAAGAGGGCCAGATTCGGATGCCGGCAATTTCTGTAGCGAACCCGAAGGGCGGGGCGGGCAAGACGACCCTGACATTCGTCTTGGCGAGCGAGCTGGCCCGAAGCGGTGCTTCGGTCGCAGTCATAGACGCAGATCCGAACGCGATCATCGCCGGCTGGGGCAGGAAGCGGACTGAGCAGGACAAGGCGCTACCATTCGAGATTATTGCCGGGCCGAAGGAGTCCGACCTGATGAAGCTGGTCGACCAGCTCACACAGTCGCATGACTTTGTACTCATCGACCTTGAAGGAACGGCATCGCGCATGACGTCACGCGCTCTCGCGCGGTCGCATCTTGTGCTGATCCCGTTCAATCTCTCGCCGATAGACGCGGAGCTGGCCGCGAATGCGGTTGCCCTGGTTCTAGAAGAGCAGGAGGCTCTAGGTCGCCGAATCCCATTTAGGTTAGTGAGGAGCCGAGATAATGCGGCGATCCAGACCAAAAGTTCGCAGCGGATCACGGCGGCTATCAACGAAGCGGAACTACCTTTGCTGCCCGTTGGTCTCGTTGAACGCGCGGCCTACCGCGACATTTTCGATTTCGCGGCGACACTGGAGGAACTGGACGATAGCCAGACTTCAGGATTGGCAGGCGCAAAGAAGAATGCCCATGAGGTGGCCCGTGCCGTTGTCGAAGCGGTTCAGTCGGAGATGCAGAAGTGAGTTCCGGCGGGTATGGCTTTGGAAAGAAGGCGGGGCCGAAGGCCCCCGCCGAAGCGCCCGAAGATGAGGGCCGGCTTGACTTATCCGGCATCACCAGGACGCCGTTGCCACTCGATCCGGTTCGCGAACAAGCGGCGATCGAGAGAGGCGCAAAATTGGGCTTTGTCGATCGCGGGGCAGGGGAGGCGGAAGAGGCTGGAACTGTTGTCCGTCGGCGCCGGCAACCTGCCCCCCAAAGCACGGTCTATATCAAGGGACCGAAGGAAATTTTGGACTGGTTTATCGAGTTCAGCAACGAGCGCGGGCATCGGGCATATTGGCAAGCGCTCGCGGAGTTTAGGGACATGATCGACAACAAGTAGAAGCGGAGGTGCAGCGACATGAGCGGCATAGCGCAAGCCGGTCTCATATTCCTTGTCATCATAGTGCTGATGATCCTCAGCGCGAAGGATAACGCGACCCGGAACCGCATCCGAACCGAGGATGAGGAAACTTGGTGGTTCTCCCGCCGCAACTGGTGGGATGACCGACGGTGAAGACGATCGCGGTCAACATCGAAAAGGGCGGGGCAGGGAAGACAACCATAGCCTGCCATCTGGCATGGCATCTGGCGGATGCTGGCCACCGCGTTCTGGTGCTTGACCTCGACCGCCAGTGCAATGCCTCCACCGCCTTGCGCGACTTCGAGAGCCATGGTTCCTGCAAACAGCTGTTCGAGGAAGGTTTTGTTGCCCCTGCAGGTCGCCAGCGCGGCATATACTCCAACAGGATGACCGGGGAATTTGACGCCGATTTCGGGAAGGCTTTGAGCGCCTTCCGCGCGAATTTTCCGAAGCTGGCGGAGTTTCACGACTATTGTGTGATCGACACCCCGCCCGCTTGGAGCTGGATCAATTTCGCGGCGTTGATGGTGTGCGACGATTTAATCGTGCCTGTTGAGCTTGGACCGTTCGGGCCGGATTCCACCAAGCAACTCTCCAACTCGATTCAGACAGTCAATCAACGTGGGCGGCGACATCCCATTCGCATAGCCGGGCTGGTCGCAAACAGAGTAAAGGCGAACGATCGCAACCAGCTTGCGATGCTGGAAGAACTGAAGGCCAAGATAGGGCGAAACCTATTTTCGGCTCACCTGCCGGACCGAGCGCATTACAGCCAGGCCGTACAAGCCGGCGTGCCAGTGTGGCGCTTTGAGAAGGACGTTCGATCATCGCTGCCGGCCATGCGCGCATTTCTCGATGAAGCGATGCAAAGGATCTATGCCTGATGGATTTCGGGGACTTCGATATTTTCGCCGCTAAGGATGAGGTAGCACAGCAGGGTAGGGTGCTGACGCTGGACCCGCGTCGAGTGTATCCCGATCCTGACAATGTTCGTCGCGCCATCGACCAAAGCGAAATTGACGCCTTGGCCGAAACCATCAGCGCGCGCGGCCAACTGCAACCGATCATTGTCGATCCTGCGGATGAAGATGATCGCTATAAAATCCAATTTGGCGAGCGGCGCTGGCGCGCGTGTATGCAGATCGGCCGCGACGTGCGCGCCATCATTCGCGAGCATGGCGATCCCGCGCAGGTACGGATCGATCAGTTTATAGAGAACGATCAGCGTGAGCAGCTTTCCGTTCGCGACATGGTTGCTTTCGTCGCCGCGCAGGTAGCGTCGGGCCAGAGCATTGCGGATTTGGCGCGTGCTACAGGGCGTGAACGCGCGCGTCTTTCACGCTTACACGCATTGTCTTCTGCCCCCGACTTCATCGCTCACCGATTGGATGATTTGCCTGTCCGCGGTGCCGTGGCCTTGATGAAGGCGGCGGCACGGGATGAGGCCGCCGTAAGGGCGTACCTAGATCTATCGCCCTCGGGCACGCTAACGGTGGCGGGTTGCGAGGCCTTCTTGCGGGGAGCGTCCGGGTCGGTCGCGGGGGCCGACGACGGTTCAGCCTCAAAATTGCAAGAGACCAGTGTTTTGCCGGTGGCCCCGCGTTCGTCAGGCGTGACAGAGGACCGTCGGGAAGCGCCGATGGCTCAGCCGCGAGATGAGGGCCATCTGATCGACGTCGATGGCAAGCGGGGCCGTTTGATCGAAGCGCTTGTGCATTTCGACGGCGAAGAGCAGCCACGGATGGTCCGGTTTACCAACTAGCCTGGCACCGCATTCTTTTCCGCGTTTTCTCTTTTGAATGATGATTGGAGACTGTGGCCCGAGCCACAGATTCGCGTGCCATTTTGTGGAGGTTGTGTTAGGGCAGGATAGGGGTTGTGGTTGCCATTGTCTTACAGTAGTCTCGCAGACGAGGACGATGATGCCAACCACGACAACCTCCACCGATGGTAAAACCAGCATGACGGTCCGTCTTGATCGGGCCACGCTCGACGCTTTCGATGCACTTGCGGAGGGCAGGGGAGGGCGCAGTGCGCTCCTTCGATCCCTGCTGGACCAGGCAATGCGGCAAGCAGGCGATGCTCCGAAGGTTCAAGCCCGCACGGAGCCATCGACCAATCGCATATCGTTTCGCGTGACCGAGGCCGAACTAGCTGTTCTTGATGCGCGAGCGGCTGAGCGGGGGACGGATAGGGCCGGGTGGGTAAAGGCGCTGATGCGTCGCCATATCGGCCTGAAGGGCAATGTAGATGACGGCCTGCGGGACAGTCTCGCGCCTGTTCGTCTTCAGCTTCAACGGATCGGTCGAAACCTCAATCAGGCCATGCGGGCCGGCAACGCCGCGATGATGGCGGACAGCGGCCTGCAGATCGAACGGGAGCTGCGGCGGATCACCGAGATGCGCCAGGACATCAATGAGCAGATTGCCGCGCTCGGCGATGCACTGCGTGGCGATCTAGGGTTCTGGAAGGTGGCGGACTGATGCCGTTCGGTGAGCGAGAGGATGAGCTGTGGGGCGTGCTGAAGCCTGTCTTTCGACCGCGCGTATCGGGCGACCCCAATATCAAATATGCCAACCACCTTCTCAACCAGACTGGTCCGTTTCGTCCGGTCCCATATGCCCATTTACCGCGCGAGGACTCCCGCGCCGTACTGGCGAGAGTGGTCCGCAAATCCCCGGAGGTTCTGGTCAAGGTAACAGGTCGGAAAAAGGGCGCAGAGCATCTAGGCGCGCATCTGAGCTATATCGGACGCAATGGCGAGATTGCGATCGAAACGCGCGATGGCGAACTCATTTCGGACAAGGGCGAGGTTCAGCAGATAGCGCAAGAGTGGTCGGACACCCTCTACTGGCGGGAAAGGGCAACAGTTTCCGGCGTGGCCATGGTCTTTTCCATGCCCGAGGGGACCAATCCCGATACCGTCCGTCAGGCTGTTCGCGCTGCCGCCGATCGCATGATTGGCGACAATCATGATTATGTGATGGCCTTGCACACCGACACGCCCAGGCCGCATGTTCATCTTACCGTCCAGGCCGAGGGGCTGGACGGTAAGCGTTTCGATCCGCGTCGCGAAGACCTGTTTAATTTCAGAGAGGCATTTGCCGAAGAACTGCGCAGCCGCGGAGTGGAATGCGAGGCAACGCCACGCTGGACGCGGGGGCAGGGCAGGGCCGGCACCAGCATGGCGCTTGCCCAGATGCGGGAGAAGATCAGGCGTGGGGTGTCGCACCAGCCTACCGAAGCTGACTTGCGGCAGGCCCGCGAAGCGCTTCAGGTCGCGAGCGGAAAGGTGCAGCAGCCTGTCTTCGTAACGCGCGCAAAGGAACGGTGGGATAGCACCCGGCAGGAATACGAACGGGCAGCAGATCGCTTGGACAATAGCAAGGATGCTAGTGACAGGGAGCTGGCGAAGGATTTGCGCGCGTTCCTGAAAGATCGACCATCGGTTGAGACCGTCCCCGACCGCGTATTGAAAGATGCTCAATCTCGCTTGAAGAAGATGAGGGAGCGGGGGGGGCATCCACCAGATCGCCCGCCACGGTCGCGATAGCTATCGGACATTAGCAAGCTGCTGAGAGCAAGGGTGCGTGACAAATCGCTTCGCCCATAGGCGATTGGGGGCGAGGCTGAAAAAAACTGGCGAAGGACGGCACGGGTTTGTCATATTAACTGGCGATGAGACGCACCGCGAGCGCGGATTCAAAGAGAGCTAGGCGCGGATCGTTGACGTAATGGTTGTACCATCGCACTAGAATTTATCGCGATGGGCGCCGGAATGATAGGAATGTGGAAGTGCCGGAGTTTGATAAGCCGTTTTTCACTAGCAATTCCTCGAAGGTAGAAGCGGATTACGTTGCAGGCGTAGAAGCGCTACAACGAGGCGACTTCACAACAGCCAGTCGGCTTTTTGTCAGTGCCGCCGGGGAGGGGCATGTATCTGCACTTTACAACCTGTCACTCATTTGGGGCGGGGGCAATGTAACGCCCTACGACTTCGACCTAGCTGCGGACTGTTGGTATAAAGCAGCCGAAGCGGGCCATCCGCGAGCAAAATCGACCCTGTGGCATATCGAGGCTGCGGATCGCGGTGGTTATGGTGCCGACAATCTTGCTAAATTCGTCCTGCAGGAAAATAGCGGAAATGCACTCGTCGCGCCCCTGATGGTCGCTGCGGCCAGATTTTATGATGTTATATGCCGGAAGTTTGGCGCGACAGTTGATGTGATCGCTTATGAACTCGATGCTGCTGCGACCAGCGACTTCCCCTTCGTTCATGCTTATATCGCTCGCACAGGCATCCATGAGGATTTCTACCGAGGGGGCCTTAATCGGTTGAAGCCCGGGTCGGCCGCCGATCAGATTACCAATGGGTTGAACAGCCTGCATGTCGCGATGAGGCAGTCAGGTGCGAGTGATGAATTGGCAGTGATGGCTCGTTGTTCAATCGTTGGCCACGTTATCGCTAAATCCCCATATGGAGACCAATCACAGCCTCTCTTAGGAATAGACAGATTTTTTAATTGTTGATCGAAATTTTTTAATGCGGGGGGGGCGATTTTGAGAGAATTTAGCGTCTATTCAAATAATAATGGGAAGTTGCGAGTGGTAAAAAATGGTTGGTGTTGGCCAGCTTTCTTTTTTGGATCTCTATGGTCCCTATTCAGTGGTTTCCTTCTGGCTGCTCTTTTCATGCTTCCATTAGAATTTTGTCTGAATTTCATAGCTGGTGTGGTAAGTGACCAACAGCGGCGGTATGGCCCAGAAGATGCAAATCGCATCATTGGGGGTATAATAGCCCTAACCTTCATCATAATCCGTTTAATATACGGAGCAAAAGGTAACAATTGGCATAAGGCTCGTTACCTTAAAATTGGTTTCGATTTTCGTGGTACGGTTAAAGCTTCAAATAAAGCTGATGCTGCAAAATCTATCACTGGATAATTACCTTCCGCTTGGTGTTCGCTGACGCTGCAGAATTTGGTTCTGCTGGATGGCGCGGATACGCTCGTCTTGCTGCTGACGCACCTGCACACCGGCGATGCGCTCTCCCCGTTCAATCCTGCCTGCCACCTCTTCCTTCCTCTGCTCGACAAAAGCCTTTTGCTGCTTGGTATCCTGCGGAAACCTGCTGCTGGCGATTGTTATGGCCTGCGCGACATAACTTTGCGCCCGACGCAGGCCCGGATCATTGGCGTTCTCCGTATGTGACTGTCGACGGAAGCGCTCGGCGAGATCCTGCGTGCGTTCTGGCTTCTCCTTATTATCGCGGACCTGGTTGACCGTTCCTTTATTGGCAATGGCACTTCCCGGCGCTTCGGCGTGGCGCGGATTGTTTCGGGAAGGCGGAGTGGAGGGCTGTCGCGCCTGATCGCGCTCGACCGCTGCCAAGGTCTTGGCGTCGGGCTTATAACCGTCAATGGTCAGGCCCTGCGCAGATGCCGCGAGATACGCTGCACGCTTGAAATCTGCATCACCGTTGATCTTGAGAGAGGTCCAGCCATTGGCTTTGGCGAGCCGAACCAGATCGGGCAGGGCGCTAGCATCGCGGGCTTTGATCCGGTCTGGCGATATCGTTGCGACGGGGGATTTGTCATGTGCGCTGCGGTAAAGTTTGTTCCCGACCCGAACGAAGCGCGATTCCAATTCCTGTGGCATTTCGACGCCGGGGCGTCGCCGTGCCGCCTCTTCGGGCTTATCCGTGGAGTTTACATTTTCAGCCATTTTAGCGCTCCTGTTCGATCAAACCTACTGTTTCGTGGCCGCGTTGTTTTGCTTCGACGTCGATCAGCATGTCGGGGAAGTCGGAGATAACGACACAATCCATCGCGAATGTTTCGGGATCGGGATTGGCGAGCTGCTCCGCATCGGGCAGCACGCATGGAGGCAGATCCTCATCATCACGGATGCGCCGGGAGATTGGCGCGACGATCGGCGCAGGCATGAGCCGGCGTGTGAAATGCCCATCGGTGAAATAGCGGATCTTGTCACCCCGGATCGGTGGCATGCCGCCCCTCAGCAGCAGCAGTTCGTCTGCGGGAAACTGCATCAGTTCCTGCGGGAGCAAGAGCGCGCGCCGATGATCGGACATCGATTTGGATCGATTTGCAAGGATGCCGTGGATCGTCAGCGAGCGTGTCACCGCCTCCTGACCCACATATCCAATCCGTTCCGACAGTTCGTTGGCGACGCGGAGTTCCTTGGGTGTGAAGGCTACTTCGACACCGCAGTTTGATACGATTTCGTCAGCTACATGCTCCCCATAGACGGCACGGAGCTGGGATCGGGACTGGATGACCGGCAGCAACCGGATGCCATATCCAGCGACATAGGAGAACGCGCTCGCGATCACCTGGGCGCGGCCTATCCGGGGAAACTCATCCAGCAGCACCAGCACCTTGATCGGAGTCCCATCATCGGGGAGATCGCGGACGTTGAGATCGATGAGTTGTTGAAATAGCAAATTATAGAGCGGCGCCACCCGATCCAGTTCGTCCGGCGATACGCCGAGGTAGATCGACATCGGCCGCATCCGCAACTCGCGAAGATCGAAATCGCTTTCTTCGGTAGCGGCATCGACGCGGGGATTGAGCCAGAGGCTCAGTTTGGAGGTGACTGTCTGGACAATGCCCGCAAAGGTGTTGTCAGCGCCCGATGTAAAATCGGCAAGCGCATTCCGGCATCCCGTGGAAAGCCGGAGCGAGCGATCCTCCAAAACCTTGCGGAAATAGCCGCGCGTGTCGCCAGTCGTCATGAGGCGATAGATCGCTCCGATCGTGAAGGGCGCATCGGCTTGTGCGAGATAGGCACCCACGCCCACAAAGGCCGTTCGGGCGGAATCGGTCCAGAACGGTTCCCCTCGTTCCGGGGGAACGAACAGCATGGTCGCTATCTTCTGAAGCTCAATGATAGCCTGGTCGGGATTGGCCCTGTCGATATAGGCCAAGGGATTATAGCGAGCGGTTTTCCCGTCGGGATCGGTGGGATTGAACAGATAAACCGCTTGGCCATGCTTCGCCCTGAACCCGGCGGTCGCTTCATGGTTTTCTCTCTTCACATCGAGAATGACCACCGATCCGGTCCAGCTCAGCAGGTTGGGAATGACGATCCCCACGCCCTTGCCCGACCGGGTAGGAGCTTCCACGATGCAATGTTCGTTGCCGGCAAAGGTCAGAAAGCGGCCAGATTTTTTGCCAAGCACAATCCCATCATCACCGCGGAATCCGCCGCGCCTGATTTCCCCCTCTTTAGCGAAGCGGGCGGCACCATGCAGCGGAGGCTTGCGCGTCACGAACCAGAACAGCAGGAGGCCGGACAGGATCGACCCGGCAGCAAGCCCGGCGGCAACGGCCTTCAGAACAACGGGATCACCTCGATAATACCAGAAGAATGCTGGCATCTTGAAAGGGTCGTAAGCCGAGGCAGGCAGTCCCAGGACAAACCATGCGATGATCGAGCCGGTCAGGAAGAGGAGGAGCAGCGCAATCGGAATCCCGATCGCCAAGGCCACTCCCCGGCTAGGCTGCGTGCCGCCCTGCGGGGTCATAATATATCTCCGTCACGCGAAATTTACCCTGCACCTTCTTCATCTGCACCACGACATCCACGAGGATCTTCAGAAGCGAGCGAATGTCGTCGCGGCCGAGATCCGCGCCGCCCTCGCTCTCCTTGACCAGCAAGGTTAGCTGATCGAAGGCGAGTTCTGCCGATGCGGCATGAATGGTCGTGATTGAGCCGGGATGGCCGCTATTGACGTTGCGCAGATAGAAGAAGGCGGTGCCGTCCCTGAGTTCCTGCAACAAAATTCTGTCGGGCCGCATACGCAATGCGCTTTCCAACAACTCTTTGGCCGTCACCTTGGCAGTGCCCTGGCCATCCTTGCTGTAGGTCATGTGGACGACATTGCGATGCGGGACGACCAGCTCGCGGGTATCCTCGATGGTCAGAAGCCGCTCATCCTCTGGGATAAGTTGGATCAACCCTTTCGCCAATGTCGTCTTGCCCGATCCCGTGGCACCTGAAATCAGGATGTTGAGGCGACTGCGAACTGCCAGCTCGAAAAACTCGACGTGCCGGCCCTCACCGAGGAGGGCGAGCATCCTATCTTCGTTTTCAGTCATGCCCCGCGCCGCGACCTTCGTTTCCGTAAACAGGCCACTGGCTTCGAAATCTGCCATTTTCATAGTCTTGGTCGACGGCTTGCGTATCGTGATGGATACCGTTCCATCTGGGGCGACGGGCGGGGCGACAATCTGTACGCGCTCGCCTGTCGGAAAGATCGTGGAGCAGATCGGGTTTTCGCGCGTAACATCCTGCGATGTGAACGCCGCAGCGGCCGTCGCCAATATGTTGAGGCGCGGCAGTGTCAGTTCCTCTTCCACGGCCCAAGTCCAACCGCCTTTGCGTTCGACCGCCACCTCAAGGGGCTGATTGATTACAACCTCCGTCACATCTTCATCATCGAGATATTTCCGCAAAGGCTGCATCGCGTCATCGAGGACCGCGGTGTTGCGGAAGGCGGTGACGCTCATTTCAGGCCCAACCCGTAAACCTGGCTGAAGTCGAAATCCTGCGCCACGGTAATGGCAAGGTCGGTGCCTTGCGCGACCCGCAGAACGGGCTTTATCTGCTGGGTGTCCTGCAAAATGGTCGATGCGGAATCCGACGGAACGCGCGTCACATTATTTCCCGCGCGGCCGACTGCGGTGGATGCGACATAGGCCCCATCCTCTAGCACGCTGAACAACAGTGCCGAGCCGAAGCGATCCCAGAAGAACCGATCGACCTTTCCGCCAACCCCGGCGCGACCGAGACTGTCGGACGCCGGCGACGCTATATCTATCGATACGCCTCGTGGCGTGACAGCACGGCTCCACATGGCGAACAGGCGATATTGGCCGCGATTGAGGCCGCCCTGATACTCGCCAAATACCCGCGTGCCCTTTTCCATAAGGACGACGCGGCCGTTGTCCGAATAGATGTCGCGAGGCACGATGCAGGTCGCATAGCCCGGCACGCTGCTGTCCATCGCGGTCTGAAGGGTGCAGGGGATGATCGAACCGGCGGTGACGAGATAGTTGCGATCGCCGATCATGCGCGCCGTCGTGCGTCCTATGGCCGATGTGCGCTTGAGATCATCCAGGGGCGTCGCTTCACGGGCTGCCCTTTCCGGTCCAGAGGACTGAGTTCCTTCACCTCCCATGCCTGCAAGACGATCAGCGATTGGCTGGCCTGATGAGCCATTATAGGCGACGAGCGTGGATCGCCGAGCAGTATTCCGCAATTCCTCAGCTTCGGCGATGCGGCGTTGCGCCGCCGTCGCCTCAGCCGACTGCGCGCCATTTGACGGGACACCACCTGGGCCAATCGCTGGCACCTGTTCCCCAGCAAGCTGGACGGGAGCATTCGGGTCTTGCGCGGCCGACTGTAGCGTCGGTGCGATCACGGTCTTCGGATCATAGGGCACTTCCGGAGCGGGTGGCTTCGGTTTTACGTCCGGCATCTTGTTGTTTCCGCCCACGCCAGCAGCGATCGTCAGGGCTGCGAACAGCAGCGAGCCGCCCAGCGCGCCCGCTACGATCATTTTTTTGGTGTCCCACTGAAACGACTTGAGGGAGGGGATGCGGTTAGGCCGATCGACCGCGGGAGCTTCGCGATCGATTTCGTCCATGTCCGGCGTGGCATCGACGTCAAATCTTTTATCGCTCACATCAATCCTCCGTCTGCCGTTCCACCACTTCGGAGGCTGTGTCCGTCTTCGGATCGCGGCCGTAAAAGCTCGGCTTTTCGTTGTAGATGCACAGGACCACCTTGCCCCGGCGCAGTCGCAATTCGCGAAAGATGCCGTGGATCACGACGAATTCGTCCCTGACATCGAACGATGCGGTGGCCTCGCTGCCATCGGGATTCACCGTGAAGACGGCAGGGATTTCCCGCTGATTGGGAAAACGCAGGACCGTAAATTGTCCGTTGTCGCTGACTTCGGACGGCTGAATCTCGGATGATCCCTGCACGGTGTAATTGAGATTGCGGGTGCCTTCCAGAACGCCCAGATCCAACGCAGCCTTGATGGCGCCATTCTGTTGCGCGAGGACTTGGGCTAGCTGGCGGTGAGCAGCCGCTTCGCGTAGGGCTGCCGCCTCCTGTTCCGGGTAACGGATGCGGACCTTGTAGAATGTCTCGGCAGCGCGACCGTTGGCAACCGCCGACAGGGCAAACGTGTAGTTGCGCTTCTGGCCGGCATAGTCGGTCACGACGATGAGGTTGGTTCCGCCCGCCCGCTCACGCGGCTTGATGAACAACGAGTTTTCAGCCGGCGCGACTTCCCATGAGACGGTATCGCCCATGGCCACGAACTTGATGACCTCGCCCTGCGCGAACTCGATCTGCGTCGCGGTCCTGAAGGCGCTGCGGATCGCGATGACATTCTGGTCACTATAACTGACTTCCCGGACCCGATGATCGGCGGTGACGGGGCGGGGGGTGTTTTCGGCGCTGGCGGGCGACGGAAGCGCCGCTGCCATCATCGCCGCCCCGAGTATGTGAAGCTGTCTCATTTTCCACCTACTTCGACGTCCGCGCGATAGGCTTTGACCTGAAAGCCGAGCGGATTGGCGTAGCGGCCCGCTTCCGATTCCGGTTTCGACAGTACGTCGAACGTGATGGTCGCGATGGCCGGGGTCTCGGTAGCCTGACCATCGCGTTCAAGCCGCTTGGCAAAGCGGACCTGGGCGACGTTCGCCGAGATGAAGGATACGGCCCTGACGGCAACGAACACCGCATCGCTGGCGGTGAGCTGGTTCTGGGGTGAGTCCGGATTATCCTTCTTGTAGAAGGTGATCCACCGGCGCTGTTCTTCCGGCGCGGAGAGCGCGAGAACCTGATTGAAAAACTCCTGGCGTGCCTGCGGAATCCAGCCCTCGCGCGCCCTGACATAGCTGGCGAGAAAGTATTTCCGCACCGCCTCGTCATAGGTGATGGTTTTGTCACCCCGGAGCGGCTGGGTCACTTCGGTCGCGCCCGTGGATCGATCGACGGTTACGACATAGGGCACCACAGTCTTGAGCGGCGACAACATCGCCACCGAGGCGACACCGACGACGGCTATGATGCTGGCACCGCCAGCGACAATCCACGCGACGCGCTTAGACCGATCTGCCGCAACGAAGCGTTCCCGATCCCAGCTTTGGGCTTCGGCAAAATATGCCTTCAGATCCTCAGCGCTGTCCTTGACCCCGATCGCCATTGTCAGCAGCTCGCATAAACGGGCTGGGAAGCCGCGTTGTTCACAGGAGATGGCGAAGCTGCGCTGATCGGCGGCACGCCGCTATTATCCCGAGATGCAGGGCCATTGGATTCCGGCGCAGCAGATGATGGAAAGAGCTGCGTGGGTTGAGCCGCCGATCCTGACGGACTTCGGGCGGGCAGGGTAGGGAGAATGGTCCCATAGGGATTAGCAGGCCGCTTCGATTGCCCGTTGCAACGCGGAACCTTGGCTTCCTTCGCCGCGAGAACTGGTGTGGGCGTTGAGAGCGCGAAAAGGGCTATTGGCGCGAGCGCGTTGGCAAATTTCATGGCATTTCTCCTATCTCGTCCGCGTCAGGGTTCCGCCGGTCCCAATGCCGGCCCCCCCACCCAATCGACGCGCACCGGCGCCAACAGCGCGCGCGCCGCTGAGGGGCGCACCAGCCATGGTGCGGCCAGCGATTGGCGCCAGGTTTCCGGTAACGGCGTTGGCAAATTGTGCTGCTAGGGCAGGGCCACCGCCCCCCAGGCCCGACGCGAGGCTTGGGATTTGCAGGAAGAAGAAGAAGCCCAAGACGTAGAAGGACAGGGCTTTGAACGTCGCGACGAGTACGCTGTCATCATTGGTGATTGCGTTGATGAAGGTATCCGTCGTTTGCGATATGAAAAGCGTGACCAGCAGCGCGAATACAACGAGCATGATGTAGCTGATGGCGGAACCTAGCCATGCAAAAAACCAACCCCGCGTAGAATCGAAAAGAAGGGCTGCGACGAAGAGTGGTCCGACGACTGCTAACAGGGCGAGCGCAAACAGAGCGAAGGCGCAGATGGTGAACCCTAGCGCGCAAGATAGAAGCGCAACGATGAGGATAACCAAATTGGCGATGGCTGCGAGTATGATTTCTACGAAATTATTCGGGATGCCGACGAGGTTCTTTCCAGCTTCCTGCGTATGCTGATCTACTATCTCTGTAATTTTCGCGATGGCGCGCGCGGCGCCTTGGAGCAATGTATCGAAGTAGCCGCCGAGGCCTCCGACATCTGCGCCGCCAAGAGCATTTGCAAACTGGCCTGGCAGGCCGTTCATCGTGAATAGACCGACCGACGAGCCGTACAGCGAGCTGACGGCCCATGTGAGCGCTGCAAGCTTCAGCGTACGATAAACGAATTCACGAGCGGGATACTGAACCGCTCCCCTGAGAATCGCGCCTCCCAGCAGGATGATGTAAATGGTGACGCCGACCCGGAGAGGACCGGAGATGATGCCGATCACCGAGGAATACAGAGCAATGATGCCCGCGAGAGCGCCATCCACTGAATTCATCATGTTTTCGAAGATCGGGAAATCCATTTGTCTTCCGTCCTATCGCGTCATTAAATGCCCATCTGCTTTTTGAATTTTTCACGCTCCCGCTTTTGGATCAGTTGATACTTGGCGGTATCCGCATTGTTGCAATTTTCAGTCACAACAGCAGGCCAACTTGTGATCGGTCGTTGTGAACCCTTCCATGCAGTGCAAACGGCCTCCATTTCGGTCCGATCAGTGTCATTCTTCATAAAGAAATCGACGCTCCGGAGAGGAATGTCAGATCGAAGACCTTCCCCGGTCTGCGTCTTTTCCGACGGCGAACAGGCGGATAGAGCGACGAGGGTTACGCAGAGGAAATTTGTGGCCCGCATCAGTCGATGCCCATTTGGCGCCGGAATTTCGCACTCTCGCGCTGCTGGAGCGTCAGATATCCTTGATACTCGGCCTCAGCCTTAGCCCGGCGCTGCAATTCGACGGCCTGTAGGGCCATCATATCGTTCGACATCTGCGCCTGCTCCAATTGGAGGCGTGCGGTCATGTCGGCACGCTCGGCAGCAGAGTTAGAGCTGGCTAGGCGCGACCGCAGCTCCTCCAATCCCTCGCGGCGGCTCGTAACGGAATCTCCAACGGACCCCGCCAAACCCGCGGTGACGGCGGCTTGGCGGGCACCAATCTCATAGTTTGCCCGTGCGCTCTCTGAGGTATCCGGGGACAGTTGCCCCATCAGCCCCTGAAAAACGCTATCGGAGCGACCGCGAAGGCGGCCGATCACGTTGAGGTCGCCGTTGGCGTATCCATCGAGGCTGCCCGAGGACACGTTCAATTCGCGCATGGCGTCGGTCCGGAGGCTATCCGCAACCCGCCCGATGTCCGTTGCCTTGTTCAAATCTCGATAGAGATCGCGGGCCTGCTGGAGCTGGTCGGCCCCCTGCGCGAGCATAGAGACGCCTTGGCGAACCTGCTCAAGTTGCTGGAACAAGCTGCGCGTGTCAGTCACAGGGATACCCTGCGCGTGTGCGGAACCCATGCACGCCACCAACGAGGCTCCCATCACGATGGAGCGAAGTTTCCTAGCCGTCATGAGACTTCTCCTTTCAACTTGAACGTCGGCGGTTGTGGAAAATCGGGAGCCAGACAGCAGGATCGCGGCCGTGTTCAGCGATTACGTCACACGCGACAGCGGTGGTTTCCGCACGGCCCGACAGGACAGCCAGTTCATTGTCGAGGCCTGTCAGGTCCAGTTCCACGACGACGGAATCATGGCCCTGTTTCACCAGGAACTTGTGCGACTCTGGAGACAGCTCCTCGCGGATCAACGCAAATTCGGCTTCGGTCATGGAGAAGCCATCGATATAATCACGGCGCTGCCCGTTCGGGTTGGGCAGCATGATCTTGGTTGCCACCTGCTCCAGTATCGAATGGCTTATGTCGCTTTTGAGCGCATCGCCGGGAGATTGGGTGGCGAACACCATCAGCGCATTGCGCTTACGATATGTCTTCAGCCCGTCCTGGGCGAAGCTGCGAAATGCGTTGTCGCCAAGCGCTTTCCAGAACTCGTCTATCACGATCATCGTGCGGTCGCCGGTCAACATCTTGTCGATCCGGTGAAACAGATAGAGCATCAGGGGCGCGCGGATATCGGCATTGTCGAGGAAATCGGTCATGTCGAAGCCGATGAAACGGGCATCGAGCGCCATTTCATCTTCTGCGTTGTCGAACGCCCACCCCAGCGCGCCGCGTGAGGTCCATTTCTCCAGCCTTGCCCCAACACCGCCTTCGTCGGCCATGCCGAGCATCGTGCGCAGCGCATCGAGGGATCGCGCCGCCGAGGGCAATTTCATGACGGCGGCAATGCCATCATCGATGCGTCTCTCTTCCTGTACCGAGATCGGTCGACCTTCGGCACGGACTAGCTGACGAACCCAGAGCGACAGCCATGCTCGATCTTCTGGCGTATCGGCCAGGGCCTTCAATGGTGCGAAGCCGGTGGGCGTGCCATTGGCCAGCGTCAGATAGGTGCCACCGCTGGCCAGCACGAAAATCTGAGCGCCCTGATCCTTATCGATAAAAATCTGCCGCGCGCCGGTCTTTTCAGCCTGAGCCATCAGGAAGTTGAGCAGGACAGTCTTTCCGCCGCCTGTAGGACCGATGACCATCGTGTGGCCGACATCGCGCTTGTGGAAGCTGAAGAAGTACGGGCTTCGCGCGCTTGTCTTGAGGAGTGCTATGGCATCCCCCCAATGATTGCCGGCGGCTCTCCCTGCGGGATAGGTATGGAAAGGCGCGAAGGCCGCGAAATTGAGCGACGTGATCGGCGCGGGCCGTGCGCGCCATGCAAAATTGCCGACGAGCTGGCTCCAATAGGCCGCTTCCAAGGCCGCCCCCTCGCGCGCCGCCACCATGCCCGTATCGGCGAGGGCCGCTCGCGCGATCGACATATGATCGCGGAGGGATTTGAGGCTCCCGCCATATACCGCGAGCGTAAAATGATGGTCGCCCAGCACGAAGCGGTTCGACATGAGATCGTCAGCGGCATCGACAAGATCATGCATCTGGCTGATTGCCCGATCGTCGGCATTCTCCATCTGCCGCTGCCGCAGGCGGAACCGCTCGGCCGCCGTGGCGCGGCTCAGGAAGGTGAAGGACTGCGTGAGGACAAAGCCGAAATCGACGGCCAGGAGGGACTCAAACTGGCGGGGCGTGGTGAAGGCCGGATATTCCCGAATGCCGAACACGCCTCCGAACGAGCTGCGATCGGCGTCGCGCACTTCCACTGTCTCGCCGCCGAAAATGACCCGCTGCCGATACAGAGCGCTCCCCAGATGGCCACGGATGATCGGCACGCGCCGATGGCGTCCCGTCATCACCATTTCCGCGACTTCGAGGGGTTCGGAGAATTTCAGGCCGTTATGCCCATAGATAGCGAGGCGGCGCGGTTCGCAGCGTGCCATCAGCTTTTCAAAATCGCGCGCCTTGTCCTCAAGGAACTCGATCAGATCGTCATCCACCGCATCGGCAGCGGATTGGATCTTGGCCTTGGAACGGAAGAGATGGATCAGCTTGTCAGCACCATGCACGGCAGGGCGCGCGAGAATGGTGACGAAGAAGCGGTTGATGAACATCCGCTCCTGATTGACGCGCGCGAAATAGGCAGCATCGAGATCGCGGGCGAACTTCGACCGGAAATTGCCGCCGGGATATTGCTCTACCCGCGCCCTGACCAGATGCGACCAGACCGAAAGCCGATCGTCATGCAGGTTGCGCAGCATCCCGTTGAGCTTGGAATGCCAGTCGTTGAGGTCGCGGACATCGGCAGTCTCGAAGGCGCGACCCTGTAACTCGAAAGTGAGCATGATCGCGCCGGAATCGAGAACGATCATCTCTTCATTGATGTGACGCGCATAAGGCAGGAACTTCGTCGGAAGGACTTCCTTTAGAGCCACTTTCATGGGCACTTGGGCCGAGAGGCGCTCTGTCCTAGCCACGGCGGCCGAACCCTTTGCGAGCTATGCCCTTGAGGGGGAGGGGGGTGTAACTCGATCCACCCCAGAAGGTACGGTTGCGGTTCGCTGCCTTGGTGCGGAAAAAGAGGAACATCAGCCGAAAGGCGTTGACGTCCTGACGCACGACAAGCCGGGCCAGGCCATAGCAGACCCCCGCCGTGACGAGCGCATATATCGGATTGTTGGTCCCGATCAGGACGATAGCCGACACCAGCAGGATAGGCACTGCCGCTTCAATCGGAATGCCCGCCCACAGGGCAGGCCGTGTCACGGCAAGGAACAGCGTGTTGCGCGCTATATCTTCTCTGTCATCGGCCATGGCCGCCTCCCTTGCTGCGACGGTTGCGGCGGCCCGATCCGGGATCGGGCCGCGAGGTCATCAGGCCGAGCCTGCGATCTGATCCACGATCCACGGTGCGGAGAAGATGATCGCGATGCCGATGATGACCGTCACCAGCGCGCCGGTATTGACCCTGCCCATCAGCCATCCCGCGCCAGCAATGATGACGGCAATTACCGCCAGCGCGCGCAGCAGGCCGTTGCTGAGCAAACCCAGCACATTGTTGGCAAAGCCCTCCAAATTGGCGGATTGAGCATAGGCAGGGTCCGGTGTCGCAATTGCGGCGATGCCGACGATCGCAACCGTGGCGGCGATCGTTGCCGTCTTGCGCTGTTGCGGCGAAGCCGCCCCTACGATCCGCTGGAATTTGGATCGCACAGACGATGTGGGGGTGTCCCTTGATGCGAGAGATTTCATCAGCTTCCTCCTGTTTCCGCGTTGCGCGCACGATCGTAAGCGGCTCGGGAGAACACATCCCAAGCCGGGGGTGGTGGTGGTGCCGTTCGAGCTGGACTGTGATCGGGCGTGTTTTCGGCAACCAAATCGGCCAGCATCGTGCGGGGCGGGTTGATCTGCGCATCGTGAGCCGTTGGGCTATAGGCAACGGGCGAGATTCCCTCCGCGACGCCGGCGTTGCTCAGCACGCGGCCGACATAGCCGTTGCGAAAACCTCGCGTCGTGGAGCCGGTATTATACATGGACAGCGCGACCCGGAGCGCCTCCTGTGGCGGCCTTCCGTCGCGTACCTGGTGATAGTTGCCCGCCAACACCTTCCCAGCAGCGCCGATATTCGTGCAGGGATCGAATACATTATCCCATGTCAGACCCAGCGCGGCCATGTTGTTTGAATTTATCTGGCCGAGGCCGAGATCCACGGAGTAGCCCTGCGCGATAAACGCGCGGGCCACCCTCGCCGCATCGCCAGCATTGGTGGGGCGAGCGGGCTGGCGGGCGACCCCGTTGACGTTGAGGGCGAACTGATAGCCCTTGCTTTCAGTATGGACGACGGCGACGACCGTGGATGGGGCCACGCCCGATGCACATTGCGACGCGAGGCCCAAGATCGCTGCCGTGGTGAACTGCATTATTGCGGACCCCCAGGGACGGCACTGGCTTCCGCTGCCGCAATGTCGGCCTCGCTGGGGACCGTGTAGGTATTTCGGCTCTCGTCACGCATGGTCATGACGACAAAGCCGGGACGACCATTTTTCGGCTTCGTGTATTTCGCGGCGGAAACGCCACCTGCGCTACAGGTCGGAAATCCGCCACCGAACGCCAGACTGCGCAGCAATTTGCGGATGGGTGGAACGCACTGCGCATATTGCATCCAGCCACCGGGATTGCTGGCACAAAGCAGGACTTCGCAAGCCCATGTCCCATCAGAGGCCATGGCTGGGGACGGTGTTGCCGAGGACAGCATCAAAGCGGATGCGGTGATCGGTAGGGACAAGCGATTTCGCATGTTTTCACCTCTCTTGGGAAAACACCTTAAATCGCTTTTTCGACTCTGCCTAGACTGCGAAGGACTCGCAATAAGTGCTGTTCACCGTTTGACCGACAGTTTGGCGTCAGAAACGGGATGGGTCGTTCCATAGAGGGGATGGGTTGACCCCGATCACCAAACTATAGCGATAAGCCGTAACGACGTGCCGAATGGCGGAAGAAACCTTTGAATATAAACGGATTCTCTTCTTATCGTAGAGTGCGACGTGGTAGGGGGTCGATCCGCGCCAGCTAACCCGGACATTGATGTACCACTTGCCGTCGTCGTCGCGCTGATGCAACTGAACGTCGGTGATGGTCCCGGCGACTGGGCGGTGTGAGGTCAGCTCGCGCTCAAGGATCAGTTCGAGTTCCATTTTCCCCCGTGTAGCGATTTCTATCATTTTCACTGGTGATTAGTCGTTGCTTCCGTTAGCCATAGGGTAAGTGGCAAGTGAGAGGAGGTCCAGTGAGCGGACGCGATCCCGACGCCGTTGCGCGCGATGCAGACCGCATTGTGCGCCAGCTCGGCGGCAAATGGCATGGCGACTACGCGATGTGTCGATGCCCGGCCCATGCTGATGGTGATCCCAGCCTTTCTGTGCGGGTCGGCAGCCGCGCGGTCCTTTTTCATTGTTTTGCCGGCTGCACGTCCGACGCCATTGTCGAGGCAATGCGGAAGGGGCGCTTCGCTCCGGCGCACGATCATGATCCCGGGCAGCGCCATGAGGGCGGAAAAGGGGATTTCAACAAACTCGCGGTCTCAATCTGGCGCTTTGCTGATCCTTTCGCGGGCAGTCTGGCTGAGCAATATATGCGCGCCCGCGCGATTATCCCTGTCGGGGTCAATGCGCGGTTCGATGCGCGCTGCCAGCTCGGTGCAGGAGAAGAGAAAGCGTTTGCGCCTGCTCTGATCGTGCCCGTGGAGGAAGACGGCGGGGTTGTCGCAATCCATCGGACCTTCCTACGCGCCGATGGTCTCGACAAGGCCGACGTGCCTAAGCCCAAGCGGATGCTCGGTAATCCGGGTGGCGGTGCCGTGCGCTGGGGTGGCATCCCTAGCGACGGCATCCTGCGATTGGCTGAAGGTGTCGAGGAAGCGGCGAGCGTCATGAACTTGCTGGCCCCGGAAACCTATGTCTGGCCCGTCCTTGGCATCGAACGGTATCAGACCGTGACAATTCCGGAGAGCATCCGAAAGGTCATCATCTATAGTCAGCACGGGATCGAGGCGGCCCGCGCGATCAAGCGGGCCGAACCCCATATGAAGGGCAATGGTCGCCAGCTCGTCGTCAAACTTCCGCCCAACGATGGCGACTGGAACGATCTTCTGCGCGAGATCCGCGCGCAATGAAGCTGTTTCCTGGCTTGCCGAACCATCAACGGATTCTGATGGCCGTGATGTTTGCTGCGGTGTCCGTCTATGCTCTCGCGCAGCAGAAGGAGCGGGCAGCCACTATTGTCTCGCTTCGCCTCAATGACGCGGCCCCCAGGGTTATAGACGGCGACACGCTGGACGTTTCCGGCTCGCGAGTGCGGATTGTCGGAATAGACGCACCCGATGAAGACCGCCTACCTCTCAAGCAGGCTTCCACGCTCACCTTGCAGGGCCTTATCGACCGCGACGGCGGTGTCGAATGCGCGACGAGCCTCTTCGATGTCGCCCTGCAGCGTGAGAAGCAATGCCGTAGCCCCGCGACCAGTTATGGTCGCTTGAATCTTTCCTGCCGGTTCAAGGCGAACGGTGCGAGCCTTGCTGCCACCATGGTCGCGCAAGGCTATGCTGTCGATTACCGGCGATACTCCGGTGGCGCCTATGTCGGGCTGATGCAGAAGGCTGCGCGTGAACGCCTTGGCCTGTGGGGTCAGGACTATGTGGGGATGCGCCAGCTTGCAGTCGAACGAGCCACGCTTCCAAAGGGATGTGCTGCGGACCCGCTCGGACGCTGATTCAGTCCGTCTTTATCAACGTGGGAATTGGCTTGGCTGGCGGACTTGCCATAACGCTTCCCGCTCGTCCCGCGCTATGAAGCGATGGGCGTGCGGCGTCGCGGACATGGCAATTATCTGATCTTCTATCGGGTCGACTTGGAGAAGGTGGTCATCATCCATATTCTACACGGTGCCCAGGACTATGGCACAATCCTTTTCCCGTCATGATGGGCCGCGGCCTTCGGCTCGCGCTCTTTGCGGCCTCTTGAATGGGGCTGTACGGAACCTCGCAAGGCGGGTTTCGCCCGTTTGGGTGACGATCGACTAGCGGAGTAGGTCATCGACAATCCTCACCTCTTTGGGTGCGTGAAACTTAGCTAAAATTTTCGTTTACGGCAGGCCTAAACTGCACCGACACGACCTTGTTGTCTAAATATCCTGTCTCAATGCCGCATACGCTTTCGACATCTCTCAGGTTAATTCCAAGACGATTCTCAATTTGAGATCTATTGCAAACACCATGCTCAACGAGCATTGTCACTGCTTCTTTCAATAATCTCGGCCTTGCAACATCAAAAGCACCATCAAGCGGTTCAACTTTCCTAATTTTTAAGGCGTTCATTTGTCTAAAAATGTAGGAAAACTGATTGTCACTTATGATATTCAAATCCTTGCATCTATAGGCCATGGCGGCGATAGCTACGCCCCACCTTGCTTTCAAAGTTTTGAAAAATTCTATAGATGTACCAAAAACTTCCTTGGAAAAGGAGTCCATTGGCATCAGGAACGCGCTGGCAAATCTATTGGCCTGTCGCTCAATAATAGCGATATTCTTATCATTAACGTCAGCGAGTGCGTGTAAAAGTAGGTGCCCTAGTTCATGAGCCAGATTGTAAAGATCTCTGGGACCACTTTTTACTTCTCCAGAGAGTAAGACGTATGGACGCCCATCAATCCAACAGGACACTCCGTCCATGTCTGTGCAATCGACATTTTCCCTTACGATAATAACGCCTTTGCTCTCGAGAAGGTCGGCCAGATTGCCGATCGGGCCTTTCCCTAGACCCCAATAATCGCGCAGAAAATCGGCGGCATCCTCAATTGCGCTGTCATCAGCGGTTTCTGGATCAAATTCCCAGTGAGGGATGTCGACAACAGGCAACTCGATGAATTCGTCGATCATCCCAGTAAGGTCTGCGGCCCACTGTAACCGCTTCGCGATGCGCTTACGATGATGTTGTTCCATGCGCTTCAGGCTGCGCCAGAAGATCGTTCCGGTATTTCCAGATCGTTTCGGCATCGAAACAAAAAAGGTAAGGGGCTGTTGGGTCAGCCCTACAATGCTGGAGAGCGTCTCACCGCTGGGTGATGTCTGCCCAGTTTCAAATTGCGCGACAGCTTGACGGGTTTTTCCCAGCGCAATGGCAAAGGATTCCAGCGTGAAGCCTCGTGCCTCACGCGCTTCCTTTATGCGCTCGGGAATCGGCTTAGACAGGTGGCGCGGAGCGCCCCTGTTTCCGATGACATCCATGACTTGTTCCTCGACTTATGCTGGCGTTTCGTCTTGATCGTCCTCCTTGCCGCGCAGAGCCTCCTCAATATGATCCCTGAATTTCAGGCCGCTCATGCGGCTTGGCGGCTCAAATTTGACCACAACATCGCTTGTTTGCGCGCGCCTAATGATATTTGTGCGTGCAAGCCAGACATCTTCTTTCGCGTTCGGCATTCCCCAGCAAAGATGGGCCAAAGCCCCGCTGTCGCCGACCCCAAAGGTAAGCCAAGACATATAGCCTTTGATAGGAACGACGGTCGAAGCATCCCGGAACAGATCGCCTTGATTGGTGATCCTGTCGTCCTGCCGGGTCGGCGTGTCGGTGGGAAATTGGTCTGGACCGTCGCTGCGGCAAACATGAGATGAGAAATTCTTGCTCTTAAGCTCAATCCAGTGCCAGTTGCCGCGAGGCATTTTTGTCATAGTGGACTGAAAGGGAAGATCGCCTACAGAGGTCATCTGATGAAGCCGGTATAGGATGCCGGCCCTACGCATGTGCCCGCGGAGATCCTGGCCAACAAGGGATTTCAAAAAGGTCTCGTTGTCCAATGTCTTATCGGCGAGCAAAATGCCTTCGCTCACTGCCCGAATGACATTAGCATCGGACGATGCGGGGAACGCTTCGTCGAGATGTTCCTGAAACGGCATGCAACCCCCTAAATATGGCACTGCAAGCGAATTACATAAATTATCTCCCTGAGTAAAGTCGATTTCTCGATAATCTATGACGCGGGCTGTAGGATCTTCACAATGATGGTTGCCATTTGTCCTGCGTCGCGGCATTCATGTGGCTCTAACATGCTGATATATTAAACATAATTCTTATTATCAATCGTTTGAGCTGTAGAGCCCGGATAGAAATGACACCCCTCCGCTAGATAGAGATGACACTCTCGAAGCTCGGCGGCGATCGCGGTGTTCATGGTCTTCCCACGGGAGGACCAGACTATGACGGTGCTGGCGATGAGCCAAGGCGAGCTTTCGAGATTTGATACGTTGATGCGCGTGGAGCGTGGCGAACTTCGGGTGGAGGATGCGGCGACGCTGCTGGGTTTGAAGCGCCGGCAGATATTCCGGTTGCTGGGCCGGCTCCGTGAAGACGGCGCTGCCGGTCTCATATCCCGGAAGCGCGGTCGGCCGAGCAATCGTCGGCACAGCGATGTCTTTCGCGATCAGGTCGTTGCGCTGGTCCGCGCACATTATGCGGATTTCGGACCGACATTGGCGCGTGAGTATCTGGCCGAACGCCATGCCATCAGGATCGGTTGCGAGACGCTGCGCAAGCTGATGATGGAAGCGGGTTTGTGGAAGGATAGAGAAGCCCGCCGCCCTCGCCCATATCAGCCACGCTACCGGCGCGATTGCCGGGGCGAGCTGATCCAGATCGACGGGTCGAAGCACTGGTGGTTCGAGGATCGCGGGCCGCAATGCACCCTGCTCGTCTATATCGACGACGCGACCAGCGAACTGATGCACCTCAAGATGGTCGAGAGCGAAAGCACATTCGCCTATATGGAGGCGACGCGCGAGTATATCGAACGGCACGGCAAGCCGGTGGCCTTCTACTCCGATCAGCATAGCGTCTTCCGCAACTCCCGCGCCAGCGCAGCGCGGGGCGACGGCATGACACATTTCGGGCGGGCGCTGGATGCGCTGAACATCGAGATCATCTGCGCCAACTCGCCGCAGGCCAAGGGCCGGGTCGAACGCGCCAACGGCACCTTGCAGGACCGGCTGGTCAAGGCGATGCGGCTGGAGGGCATATCTTCCATCGCGGAGGCCAACGCCTTTCTCGCCAGCTACATGGCCAGGCACAATGAACGGTTCGCCCGCCCTGCCTTCGATACCCGCGATCTGCACCGCCCCCTCGCCCCGCATGACGATCTGCGCTCCATCATGGTCTGGCGTGAGCAGCGAACCGTGACGGCGGCGCTGACGCTTCATTACAACAAGGCGATGTTCATCCTGGAGCCGACCGCGATCAGCAAAGCGCTGGCGCGCAAGCGGGTGACGGTGTGCGAATATCCCGATGGCAGGCTGGAGATCCAGCATGAGGGCCATGTCCTGCCCTATCGCCAGTTCGACAAGATGCGGCAGGTCAACCAGCCCGCCATTGTGGAGAACAAGCATCTCGATGCCGCACTGATGCTAGCCAAGCAGATGCAGGCGATCATGCCGCATCATCGCAAGCGCAATAACGACGCCCCTGCCCGCCAGTCCCAGCCTTCGCATCTGTTTCCGGAGCCGGAGGCAGCGACCAAGATCGATCGGCGAACATTGGGCATTGCAAATCGCAAACGCGGCCCTCGGCTGAGTATGGCTGAACTTGAGGCACGCGGCACGTTAGAGTTCGTGACGGGAAAGAAATTTTCCAAATCTTGATCGTGCTGGACGGCAGGGCTTGCCGCAAAAACGGAATTTTGCTCAAGCTGAAGAATGACCGAGAAAAAGCTGACGCGGAACGAACAGAAGGCTCGACGCGAACTAGAAAAAGCGTTTCAACCTGCCTTCAAACAGGAAGCGAAGGCGGCCGGATGGGGATATCTCAAGCCGACCTCTTTCAAGCGCATTGATGAATGGTTTGTATCGCTTAATCCTGTTATCTGGACCGATTCCAATCGGTTTCAATTACAAGTCAATGTCAAGCCATTCATGATCGATGATTTGATGAGCCGCATTATAGGCTTTGAAGGTCTAGATGGTACACACTTGTCATTGCGTGCGCGTGGTCCACATTGCTTGGTCACGCCAATGTTTATCGAAGATATTTCCTCAGAGACCGATTTCGATAGGATGTTGGTGCGTTCAACTGAGGTTATGGCCAGCCTCAATGGAAGAATTGGCTCGCTATCGGTCAACGACTTTGTCGAATTTGCTGCGAATGGTGTGCCACCTGATCACGTAGGCTACAATCACGTAGCGGCCTTAATCCTAGCTGAGCGCTCAGAGGAAGCTTTGTCTCTCTGTGAACGGGCAATGGCGATAAAGCAGTGGGGTGGTCCAGCTCGAGTCCGCGAAGACGGTCAAATGATTGGCTTTTTCGAACTCGCAGCAAAATGGATCCGTCGCACGGAGTCGTAGCTGACACCGCGTCTGACCGGGCCCACTGCTGTCGCAGCGGGTCCATGGGCGCCCTTCCCTCACCGTCGCGCATCAGCAGGGTCTGCGTTGCGCTGTGTGGATGGCTCCACGCAGCCCCTGCTGTCCACAAGCCTGTGACATTTCTATATGGCTCAGATTGTGACTTCTCTAAATGGCAGGAACATGAGCTGTAGCAGCAACGTCCTAATGTCACAGTCGTGCAAGTTAGAAATGTCTCACCTGCGCTACCGTGCCCTCGGGCAGTTTAAAGGTGTCATGCATGGCGGTGTTGCAGATGAGTACCGAGGAGCTTTCCCGGGTTGAGACGCTGGTCGAGGTGGCGTTGGACCGACTGACGGTTACGGAAGCTGCACGGATCATGGGCATACTCGGCGCCATGCACATCGTCTGATGCTGTTCGCGAACGGATCATTGCGCTTGTCCGGGAGCGTTATCATGGCTTCGCTCCGACGCTGGCCGCCGAGTATGTGGCCGAGCGCCACGATATTCGCATTTCCCGTTAGATGCTGCGCAAGCTGATGATCGAGACGGGTTTGTCGAAGGATCGCGAGGCCTGGTGTGCTCGTCCGCATCAACAGCGCTATCATCTGAACGCAGAAGGCGAGTTTTTCAGATCGAACGATTGAAGCATTGGTGGGTGGCCCGAGGGTCGCGGGCCGCCATGCACCCTCCCCGCTATATTCCCGAAATGACCAGCGAGCTGATGCACCTCAAGATGGTCGAGTACGACATTCCTTGTAGCCGAAGTCCATCGGCATATATTGTGCACGGGCAACAGTTGGGGTGGGTATGCTGAATTACGACGCGGCAGACATTATTGATGAAATTCGCCAAGCATTAGACCTGTTTGATGCACCTAATTTGGGCCTGGAGCCTCTTATCCGGCACGTCGGCGATGCGGCTGGAAGGGTTCTGCAATATGCGATTGATTACGATATTCCGTTCGAAGAGGTCGCCCACCGCGCTTCCGCGTTGATACCTGATTTCGACCTTGATTTTGGGATGGTGGCGAACTTAGCGGAGAATGCAATCCCAGCCACCATAAAATACGCCGAATTTTCATTGAAATCCATAGCGGCAGTTGCCGCGCCAGCCTTGAAAGTCGTGTCGCGCATCCCGGTAAAGCCAGTGGCAGCCGGAGCAGTTGCCTGCGTGTTCGTAGGCGCTGCGGGATATGCGGGTTACAAATATATCTCGACCAGAGGAGAAAAGGAATTGGCGCAGAATGAGCGATAGAGGCCCGCTTTAGGAAACGCCAAATCGCAGAATTTCGGGGCGAGAGATATTAATGACCGATTTTTTGGAACCACTTGAACGCCGGCAACACCGACGCACGAGCCTCGCTGAAAAACTCAAGAACCTCATTGGCGATCGAGATCGTCTTGGAGACGATCTTTCCGGCTTCCGGGCTTATAAGCCTGAGAAATTCGCTGCCGAACTCTCCCAATTACATTACGAAAAAGATCAAATAACAGACAGCGCTAATCACGCAAAAAAAACAATGTCTAGTGTTGATGGAGAAATTCAAAGTTATAAATCGAGGACCGTTAGCGTTTTCAATATATTTAACTACTTCTCAGAAGATCAGAAGAATTTTCGAGCGAAGATATCCTCACTCGAGGAAAAATCAAAGGTTTACAAAGAAAGATTTGAATCCGCATCAAAAAAGCTTTCCGCGAAAGTAGCAGAAATTGCCTGCGTATCTACAACTATAGATAAATATTCGAAATTTGATGATGTAGATGCCGAACGTCGAATTGAAAATCTAAATCGAGATATTCAAGGGATTTCTCAGGAAATCTCGGTCATTGAAGGCGAAATTGCCCGTATAAATGCGAGGGCAGGTCCGCATATTGAGGAGCTGAAACGTTTTCAATCTAAGGTCCGCGATCTGCAATCCAGTATATCTGCCGCCGATCAATTTGATCGCCGACTCAGTGCCGCATCAAATGGATATGAAAGAGCGCAAATTCACGAGGAATGCGAAAGGCGCTTCGGAAACGGAAGTCCGAAAAAAATCAGTCGTGACGCAACAGGTGAAATTAGAAAACTCCAGAACGATATTCCTAAACTCGAAAAGAGGATTAAGGATGAAATTAAAAAATCCGAACTATCAATTTCCCATATAATAATAGACGGAAACAATGCTTGCTATGAACGATCCCGGTTTATTCGGTTTTTTGCCTTGTCGCATCTGGTTGATGAACTAGCAAAAAGATACAAAGTAACTGTGGTGTTCGATGCTTCCATTCGTCGGCTCATGCAGTCGGATGATGCGGCGATTGAACGCATCATAGGTAGAACAGCTTCGGTTCATGTCACTCCGACGAAAAATAGCGCAGATGAGTACATACTCAAAATGGCTAGCGACAACCCACAGTCGTACATCATCAGCAATGATAGATATGCCGAGTTTGGTGATTATGACGCCGTGAAATCCGATCGTGTTCTTAGGTTTTTAATAGCCGACGGTCGAGTTATGTTAAACGATCTTGATATATCCATTCCATTCAACGCTTAGCCTCGATCCAGCGTTTGTGGAGGCGAGTTCGGATTTCAGGCCTTCGTAGCGGAGCGACGGACTAAACCTCTACCAGCGCCTCCACTACCTCGGGCCGCAAACGCCAACGCCATTGACCCTCAACCAGATCGCCGCGCCGCCGTGCATCGCGATCTGCATCATCGGCCAGCGTGAATGTCCAGGTCGTGGTCCCGTTCGTTTCTTCCGCTGGCGTCCACTCCAGTTCGCAAGCCAGATCGTGCGCGAGTTGACCATACTGCCGGTTGGCGACAGCATAGTCATCGTACCCTGCGGCCTGAGCAAGCTGCGTTGCAGTGAGGACATGATCGGGTGCAGCCAGATGAGCAAACAGCATCGCTTCCTGCACTTTGTTCATCGAGAGCGTCGCTAACGCGGCCCGAATTTCGCCAGCACAGGGAAATCCGCCCTGGCCGCGCCTGCCACGAAATTCCGCGGCGCGCGCGTCCAAGAAGTCTTTTACAGCACAAACGGCTTCATCCTGAGTAGCGCCGGAGTAGGTGTCTCCTACAGGCTTGCCAGCGCGGAAAGCCCGAGCCTGGAAGCGGCTACCGCTTCGCATCGTTTTGATGGAATGGCGCCGATGGCTGATCTCGTTTGATCGCGACATAAACTGGCTCCTCAAAGGCCGAAATAGGTGCGAAGAGACTGGTGTGTCAGCGGCGCAACCGATCCGAGGTGATCGACGTAGTCGCCGTTGGCATCGTTTATGGTGTCACCGACCCACCAAATCAGGTCCACGTCGGCATCATTCATGATGTTCCGTGTCCGGCGCGTCAGCGCTGACCAGACTCCGCGCATGTCCATATAATTCTTGGCCCCCGGCGTAGATGAAATTACGTCCTTCATGTGGAACTGCGGCGTAGCACTTCGCGCGATGGCCTTGAGGGCCGCAAGCGTCTTGTCGCTCAGCTTATCCGTGAGCTTGCGCACCATTGCCAATGTGAGTTCGACGGGGCCGTCTTCGCCATCGCCGCTGGGAATAGGTGCGGGGACAGCATCGTCGTTGCGGGGTGACGCGATCGGCCCCAACAGATCGGTGATACCGATCACCGAAAGCACTTCCTGCTGGGCAGTGGCGGACAGCGCGTGAAAAGCCGTTGTAGACAGAAGAATGCCATTCATAGTCGTTGGTGTCCTTTGAGGTTCGTATGTTGTTGAACCGACACTGACCATTTGCTCTGAGGCATGATCCATGTCAACAATAATATTGATTGGTGGTGGTTGGTATTGATTGGTTTGGGCTTTTGAAGATCAGTATGGTGCCACGATTGGCGGCGGCCAGTGTCAATCTCGGGGACGAGGCGAATTTGGCGCTGATCGCAGGCGACGTCCACGCCGGCGCGTAACGGACCATGGATGATCCATGGTCCGAATGCTTTGTGTTAGTGCGTCAGTGCTAATAGCAAATAGCAAATGGCTATGATGACATAGATAATGACAGTCATTTTGCGACCCTCCCTGTTTTGTGTTTTCCTATGTCTATTTAGTCATCGAGCGATTTTGATTATCAGCGGACTTAATGGCGGCGCGTTAGATGCGCGCCGGGGGGAACGCCAAGGTCGCTGCCCTTTCGTTCCCGAACAAAAATAGACCGCCCGTGTAATCCGCTAAACCCGGTGCCCGCCCCCCTGCGGGTGCCGACCAGGCTAACCGGCTCGCCCGCGCCGGCGGTCGATTTTTGCTCCCCCTCCCCAACCCGTTCCTCGCCGGAACGGCAGGGCCGTCAGGCCGTGGCCTTTCGGCCTGCTGACTAGGAGGATCACATCATGTCCATGGAATTGACCGATGCGGAGAAGACGGATCGCGTTCGGCTGCTCAACGATATGGCGCGCCAGAACCCCGGCGTAGCGTGCCGGGCCAACATGACTATCGGCTTTGCCGCGCTGGAGGATCATGATCGTCATGCCGCCATGCAAGTGATGTTGGCTTTCGACCATTTTCACGAAGGCAATGATCCGCATGGGGAGCATGATTTCGGAGCAATCTTTCGGCTCCGTTCGGGAGGTTGGGTGCAAGCTCGGCCAGCGGACGAGAAAACCATCAGCGAGACGGCGTTCTGGAAAATCGACTGTTATGACAAGCAGTTGGAGTTCGGGAGCGAGGCCCCTTGGGATAGCGATCAAACGACACGGGTGCTGACCATTATGCTGGCAGAAGAATATTGAACGGATCACCGCCTCGCTGTGCGAGGCGGCGGATCGCAATGCCGGGAGCGCAGCGATTCATTGTCTTTTCGCTCCATTCTGGACTATGTTGGTGGCGATGAAATACACCATGATGCAGTTCGATATTGAGGCCGTTCGGGCGCAGGTCCGCGCCATGGATTATGTCCGAGGCACCCCTGATGAGGTTGAGCAATGGCGGCAGGATGACGCGGAATCCCGCGCCAATCTCGCCATCGAGGACATGGCGCTTGCTGCGAACGAGGCAGAGCTTTTCGATATGCTGCTGGAGGAGGCGGTTCCGCCCGCTCTCGTTTCCAAGATCGTCCAGGGACTTGTGCAGAACGGCCCTGCCGAACCGCCCGCTTAACGTCAGTGGGCACCGACCAAGACCCTTATCTGTATCCTGGCACGGCCACGCTCAGGAACAGGGTGGGCCTGACAGACGACGGATCGCTAAATCAAGCGGAACGCATGCTGACCCATGCGCGCGGCCGAGAAGCCGCGCGCATGGCCTTTCCGCTTGATGCCGATGGCTACAGGGCGTTGCACAAGCATCTCTTCCAAGATCTCTATGACTGGGCGGGTGAAGACCGAACCGTCAACATCGGTAAAGGGGGAAGCCTGTTTGCCCACGCCCCCTATGTCGCCAATGCTCTGGCGGCGGTATTCAAAGATTTGGCGGGCCAAAGCCATCTCAAGGGGCTGCCCCGTGAAGAATTTTACGATCGTCTGGGGCACCATCTCAACGAACTGAACGCCGTCCATCCCTTCCGCGAGGGCAATGGACGCACGATGCGACATCATGCGGCGCAGATCGCGCGCGATGCTGGGCACTCCCTCCGGATCGCCAGCATCGACGGGCAAATGTGGATGGATGCATCGCGCCATGGTTTCACCACCGGCGATCATCGTCCCTTGAGCGCGATCCTGGCCGCCGCCGCGCATGAACGGGACGAACCCGTCATGCCTCGTACAGGGCCGGGAGGTATGGCGTTCCTGCCCCCGCGTGATCCGCCGACCGGGCAACGCTATCGCCTGTCGCTGGACAAGGCGCGAAGCGAGCTGGAGCGCTATTTGCATGCGGCAAGGACCGAGGCGACCGATCGCTTGCAAAAATTGGTGAAGGATAGTGCGCCAGCGAGCCAGATTGCCGCTGCGCGTATGGAGTTGGCCTATATGCGCCATGCCAAAGGGCCGGTCTATCAGTCCCATTTGCTGATCTATCTCGGGCAGAGGGATGTCGATGCGGTGATTTCCGACAAGCAGACCCCCTTGGAGCGTGTGCGCGAGATCGGGGCGGCCTTGGCGACCCGGATCAATGCCCAGCAGCCCGCCCAGGTGCAACGTGCGGTTCGTTCTCTGGAACGGCCCGTGCTGCCACCGGGCCAATCGCCAGCCCATGACCGTCTTGCCGACCTGTTCCTTAAAAATGCGGCCGAGCAAAATCGATCCGATCCCCGTCTTGCCGGCGCGCAAGCGATTGTGGACCAAGTGCAGGCGGTCTCGCGTCAGCGTGGCGATGGCCCCCGTTTGATGGAGGGCACGATCGACGCGGCGCGCACATCCATTGCCGCGAATATTCGTGCTGGCAGGCCCTTTGAAGACGGTCTGACCCTGCCCACGCAAGATAGATCCAAGCCCCCTGCCCCGGATAAAGGCCGAGGTCGATGATGCCGATCGGCAGCGAGTGATAGTATAGCAGAAGCGGTTTTTGGGTGCGGCCTGGCGGCACGGCTCTATCTCGCTGCGCTCGACCGAACCCGCTGCACGGTTTCGTCCCATTCGGGTGACGATCCTCGCACATGATGCGGCCGCGGGCGGCCATGCTTCTCTTCACGCCAAGGGGGGCGGCCTCCCCCCTTCCCGGCAAGGGCTGGACCGTCTCGCTGCGCTCGCTTGGTGGTTGGCAGCGTATCCCCATCTTTCCGCGCTTCGCTTGTGCAAGATGGGCGATCCCCCTCCCTGCCAACCAGCCCTGACATTGCCGGTTCAACCCCCCCGACTTCGCCAGTGGGCAGAAGTCGATGGCGCCATCGCCTTCGGCTCCAGATCAGGAAGGGAAAACCACATGGCACGGAACACCAAAGCGACCCGCAGCAATGTCGAGCGTGCGGATATCTATCAGGAAGTCACCGATCAGATCATCGAGATGCTGGAACAGGGGGTGCGCCCATGGTCGCCGAGCTGGGCGAGCGGGGCCGCCAGCTTTCCGCTGCGATCTTGCGGGAAGAACTATCAGGGCATCAACATCCTGCTGCTGTGGGCGCAGAGCATGACGCGCGGATATGCCAACCCCTATTGGATGACTTTCAAGCAGGCGCTGGAAATTGGCGCAAATGTCAGGAAGGGGGAGCGCGGCACCCGGATCGTCTATGCCGGTTCGATCAGCCGGAAGGACGAGAGCGGGCAGGCCGTCGAGGACGACAGCGAGCGGCGCATTTCATTCCTCAAGCGGTACACCGTTTTCAATGTCGAGCAGATCGAGGGATTGCCCGATGGCCAATATCCCACGCCGCAGCCGGTAATCCAGAACCGGGATCAGCGCGATCAGCAGCTTGATGCCCTGTTTCGGGCCTATGGCGTGGCGATCATCGAAAAGGACGGCGGCGCTTTCTATTCTCCCGCGTCCGACAGCATCACCATGCCGCGCTTCGACAGGTTCACCAGCGGCAACGCCTTCTTTGCGACCCTTGCCCATGAGGCTGTCCACAGCACCGGCCATCGGGATCGCTTGGATCGGGAAACTCTGCATAAATACGGGACCAGCACCGCCATTCGGGCGAAGGAAGAACTTTGCGCGGAGATCGGCGCGGCCTTCCTGTGTGCAGCCCTTGGCATGGAACCGAGCGAGCGCGAGGATCATGCCGCCTATCTGGCAAGCTGGCTCACCGTGCTGCGCGGCGACAAGCGCGCAATCTTTCAAGCGGCGACCGCGGCGCAGGCAGCGAGCGATTTCATCCTTGCCGCAGCCGAGGCCGCCCCGGCGCAGCGCGCAGCCTGAGCATCGAGGGCGGCATCGCCGCCCTCCCCCATTCCCATCATCAGGACATACACCATGGCCAAGCTGCCTCCCCAGATCAGCCTTGATTGGCGTGATGAAAATTACGGATCGGTCTGTGCCGCCACCGCCTTCCGCAACTATGCCGGCACCCATGACTGGAGCGCGCTCGTGCGCCGGCGATTCCGGGGATGCGTGAAGCGGGCAGGCTTCGAGTTCCATTTTGGACGATGCTCATACATCGCGCGAAAGGGGGAGCGAGCGGAGCGCCAGCGCGCGCTATGCGATGAGCTTGCGAAGGCTGGCTTCCAGATCATCCATGGCGACGCGCGCCCCGTCGAATGACGGGGCGCGCGGATTTGGACAATTGCTAAGCGATATTGCCGTTGATGGGCGGGTTTTCGAGCCGTTCGACGGCATCCTTCAATCTGGCCCCCGACGCGGTGAACATGCCGCTCCACCGCACGGGGAAGCGTGATCGGACGGTACGCGCAAATTGGGTGCCTATGCCAATTCCCATCCATTTTGGATCGACTTGAATCGTGCGGGAGATCGAGTTGGTCAGCGAGCCGGACTCGGCAGCATAGACTTCCCAAACCGCATAGACGCGACCTGTTGGGTGGACGGCCGCCAATCTGTGGAGGACGGGATACCCTTCGCTGAACGCCTTGAGATGGTGCCCGTCTGGATTAGTACCGGCGAGCCTCGCCTTATTGATTTCTTCGCCGACATCGATCCATCCGAGCGCCTTGACGACGAACATGATGCCCCCTGCCTGGAAGTGACCATAATTATTGCTTGCCGCTGCTGCCTGGGAGGCGAGCAGGTCATTTTCGATGAAGTTGACTGCTGCAATGTCAGCGATGTTGGCTTCGGTCATTTCCAGATACTCTTTCTATTCCGGGTGCCTTAGCGATTGCGTTGGGCCGGATACAGCCACGCTTGCGCGCGGTGCAGTTTGTGGCCCCGCAGTCCTTCCCCCGGAAGGCCATTGAGGCGGGGAACACCAAGGGCTGCTGCCCTTTCGTTCCCGAACAAAAATAGACCGCCCGTGTAGTCCGCCAACTCAGGTGCCCGACGCCCTGCGGGCGTCGACCTGACTAGGCGGCCCGCCCGCGCCAGCGGTCGATTTTTGCCCTCCCTCCCCATCCCGCTCCTCGCCGGAGAGGCAGAGCCGCATGCCGCAGGCAGCGGCTTGCAGCCGGAAAGGAGTAGGCAATGAGTTACACACGATATCGGGGCGATCCCTATTGGAAGCGCGCGAAAGCTGATGGGCTGGGCGTGGGCGGAACCCCCTACAAGAAGGGGGAACGGGTGTTCTTCTATCCCCGCACTGGCACGATCTATGCCGGAGACGCCGCGCAGCGCGCATCAGCCGAGTTCGATGAACTGGCGACCTTGGAGGGCTGACCCTCCCCTTCCCTACCAAGACACAGATTTTCAGGAGATCACATCATGGCTATCATCGACATCAAGCTGTCGCAGCTTCGCCTTTCCCCGCTCAACGCGCGCCGGGTGAAGCCTTCCGCTATCGAGTCCATGGCCGACGATATTACCGCGCACGGCATGTTGCAGAACCTCGTCGCCTATGAGGAAGATGACCTGTTCTGGGTGTTCGCGGGAGGGCGGCGCTATCGTGCCCTCAAAGTGATGGTGAAGCGCAAGAAAATCACCAACAACGATCTTTTCCCCGTCGAGGTGCGAACCAAAGAGGAGGCGATTGAACTGTCGCTTGCCGAAAATAGTGCGCGTGAGAATATGCACCCTGCTGACAGCATCCGCGCCTTTGCGTCGCTGCGCGATGTCGGCTTGTCCGCGTCCGAGATCGCAGGCCGGTTCGGTTATGCGGAAAGCTATGTCTCCAAGATGCTGCGGCTTTCCGCGCTCAATCCGAAGCTGATCGATATCCTCGCCAAAGACCAGCTTACCCTTGAGGCGGCAAAGGCGCTCACCCTTTCCGACGATCACGCCGAGCAGCTTCGCGTTTTCAAAGCGTCGAACGGCCAAGCCCACAGCATCCGTTCCATGCTGACGCAGGAGAAATTGACGACCCAGAGCGGCGCGTTTCTGTTCATCGGTCGCGATGCCTATGCCGATCAGGGCGGCACTATCACCCCCGACCTGTTTTCGCAGGGAGATGGCGGATATGCCGATCAGCCGGAGATCGTAGAGGAACTGGCTCAAGCCAAGCTGGACGGCATTGCCGATGAATATCGGGCTATTGGTTGGCTGGAAGTGACGGCCACATTCGACCAGCCCTATGACCTCTACAACAAGGGCTATCTCTACCCCGCCGAGCGCGAACCCAGCGAGAGGGAGGCGGCGCGGATGGCGGAACTGGACGCCCAGATCGAGGCAGTAGCGGAAGAGGAAGGCGAAGATAGCGACAGGATCGAGTCCTTGGCCGGGGAACGGGAAACCATCGTGGAGGGGTTGCGCTCCTACAATGCCGATCAGAAGGCTGTCGGTGGTGTGGCGCTGTGGATTTCTCGCGACGGGTCCGTGTCCGAACGCATCTATCGGGCAAAGGCGGAAAAGTCTGTGAAAGCGACCGGCGGGGCAAACGGCCCTGCCCCTCTCTATCCCAATAGCCTGTTTGCCGACCTGACCCGGATCAAGACGCAGATCGTGCAGGAGGCGGTTGCCGCCAATCCATCGCTGGCGCTGGACATTCTGCTGGACTCTCTATCCGGTCAGTTGCTCCATGGTGCCTACAGCTTCCGGCAGGCGCTTGAATTGAAGGCCGAGGCCGTCAAGACCGATGTCCCTGACGAAATGATGGCGACGAGCGATGTTCGTCCTGTCGAAGAGGTGATGGCGACACGCTTTGCGGCGCTGCCGACCGAGGGTCGGTTTGAGGTGATCCGCGCCATGGCCCCCGACGACAAGATGACATTGTTGGCGGGATTGGTCGCGATGATGGTGGACGGCACCGTGTTTTCGGGCGGTTGCCCTTCGGACCGGCATCATCAGTTCGAGCAGATCGCCAAAGCATCGCAGGTTGATATCTCGGATCGTTGGTCGGCCCCCATCGCAGTGTTCGACCGCATGAAGCGCGCCTCGCTCATTACCCTTCTGCGTGACGAAGTGGGCGAAGCGAGTGCGGATAACTGCGCGACCATCAAAAAGAAGTCGGACCTCGCCGTCAATGTATCGGGCCGCCTGCCCGGCAAGTGGTTGCCCGAACCGATGCGGATCGGCGCATTTGATAAGCCGGAATCGGACGAGGATGAGGGTGGCGACGGTCTAGAGAATATCGACGCCGACGAAGACGCAGACGAATTGGCGTGAATGGCTGGGGGCGGCGCAAGCCGTCCCCGCTCTGCTGGTCGCTGCCCGGCGCGATGCCCCCGTTGCGGGCATCGCGCTGCGCCGCTGATCGCGGCGCTGGCGCCGCGCTCCCAAGGTCGCGCGGCGCCTGTCAGCCTGCGGCTGCCGAAGAATCATCACTACGTCCAGAAGTGCCGGGGTGCCGATAGCTGTCGAGATGGGTCAGCCTGTAGCGATTGTGGACGGGGTGCGCGGTGCCCGCGCCCGACCCGCCAGGCCATGCCGGGGCACTATCGACATGGACAAGACCATTGGCAGCCAGCAGGGAAATCCCCGCCCGCACGCTTTCCCGAGCGATGCCGGTCCTCTCTACGATCTTATCGTAGCTGATGCTGGCATAATTGCTGTCATTGTCCCGGAACGCTGCGAACAGGAAATAGAGCTTCATTGCGAACAGCTCATTCTTGTTGCGCAGCGTGAAGTGCTGAAATGCCGCCACGACGCCACCGCCATACAGGCCGCGGGCGGGAAATTTCGTCCATCCAGCGGTCGGGTTATAGTTGGCGATCCCCAACGTCCCCTTCCCTTCCGAGCCGCGCGTAATCAGCCCCCGCTCTTCCAAGATGGTCAGCGCGGCCGATACCGACGCCTTGCTGATGCCTGCCTTCGCCGCCAGCTCGATATAGGATAGTTTGGCGATGCCGGTGTTGGTTTCGGCGTGATGGGCGATAATGGCCAGCACCATCAGCGCAGCGGTCTCATGTCCGCCCCGCTGATCCTTCCAACGGAAGGCTTTCAACTCATCGTTGATGATCCAGGCCGTGGGCAACTTCGCCCATGGTTGCATTTTGGGGCCTGCCCAAGGCGGAGCCATTACTTATCCCGTCCCTTGGCGAGTGTGAGAACGGCGTGAACCGTGAAAAACGCGAGTGCGAGAATCCCGACACTCAGAAGGGCGATCACATGCGCGAGTGGGATGGTGGGCAAAAGGGCGAGCAAATCGGAAATGGAAGACACGGCGAAAACTCCAACTCAGGACCAAAATCGGTCGACGCTGCAAAAAAAAGCATCTCACCGCATTGTTATCTAGAGACAGTTTTGCGCCGTTCCCTACTGATTGGCTCAATAAATGGCGGTTTTCTGGGGATTTTCAACCCTTGTTCGAGACTTTGAGAAGAACCATTTCAGTTCATAAAGGTCGCTTCGTGAACTGAAACTAAGTCCCGAGGCCGATGTCAGTTGCCATGATAGGGTTCGCAGGCGATCCCGTCATCATCTCCGTCCATACCAGATCGATAGCCTGGTTCGCCACGATAGATTGGCGCAGTGCCCGCCGCCCGAGCTGCATCGCACCCAGACCAGTAATCACCAGCTTGCGGTGCGCGAGCGCGAGCCATGCCGGCGCTGACGGCTATGGAATGTGCCGCCGACACTATTTGTTGCGTTCCACCGGGACTGGCTGCGATCGACCCTAAGCCCGCGACGGCTCCCAACACGGCAGCCGCTCCCAGCAGCTTCGCTTCTATCGAGAGGGGCTTGGGGGCTGACCGGCGCGCACTGAAATGGCGTTGCCTGTTGCGCGAAACATGATTGAAGGAGGACCGACGACGCATCGTGTCACCGTAACGATGCCCGGTTAAAGGCTGGTTGCCCTATCGGCCTGCCTCTTTTCGCGCCCTCACCTATTGGATATGCCACCATCCATCGCAATTATGTTCCCTTTACGTTCTCATTGGCGCTATAAGCCTCCGCCGAGAAGGGAATCATCATGCTGCTGCCGCCGATGCAGCCGGTCCCGATCGCGGCGGTATCATCGGGGCTTCGGCTTCGGATCATCGGCGCGGCGGGAGCCGGCTTTCCAAGCCCCGCCCAGGATTGGGCAGATGACGCTATCAGCCTGATAGAATTGCTGCGGCTTGATCGCGCCGCCAGCTTCGTGTTCCGCATCAGCGGGTCGAGCATGGTCGACGCAGGGCTGCACGATAACGACGTGGTGGTGGTCGATCGGGACGTCACGCCGAGCAACGGTCATATCGTCATTGCCATTGTCGAAGGGGGCTTCGTTGTCCGGCAGCTTGCCGTCAGGCAGGGCGTGCCCTTTCTGGAGGCGCGCAATTCTCGGATGTCCTACGCGGCGACGGTCGCGGATGATGCCGTCGAGGTATGGGGCGTGGTGCGGGCCAGTGTGCGGGATTACCAACGGTGACTCCGCCATGAGCTGGGCCATCGTGGACGTGTCGAATTTCTATGTCAGCGCTGAACGAATTTTCGATCCGCGCCTGCGGAACGTGCCGCTCATCGTCCTGTCGAATAATGATGGATGCGCTATCTCGCGCAGCGAGGAAGCCAAGGCCCTGCACATCAAGATGGGCGATCCGATCTTCAAAATCCGCGATACCATCAAGCGGCACGGCATCCAGCTTCGCAGCAGCAATTATGAACTCTACGCCGACCTGAACCGGCGCTTCAATGCCGTCATCGCCGAGCATAGCGATGTGGTCGAAGTATATTCGATCGATGAGAGCTTTTTTCGGCTTCCGGTCCTGGCCAACGGGCTAGGGAATGTTCGCGGTGCCCATCAGGTTCGCTCCGCCATTCTGCGCTGTGTCGGTTTGCCGACACGGATCGGCCTGGGTCCGACGCGCACCCTGTCGAAGGTGGCCAATGCTCTCGCCAAAGCGACCGAGAAAATCTGGGGCGGCGTGGTCGATCTTCATGACCACGCCCTTCGCGATCGGCTGTTTCGCGAATGGCCTGTCGGCGAGGTCTGGGGCGTGGGCAAGGCGTTGGCTGGTCGGCTGAGACCGCTGGGCGTCCACACGACCGCAGACCTGGCCGCCCTCCCCCCAACTGTGGCGCGCGATGTCGGGACCGTCGTGCTGGAAAGGTTGGTGCGCGAACTGAACGGTATCGAGTGTGACGATTTTCACCCCGAACCGGAAGCCCTAAAGGGGACCGCCGTGACCCGTTCCTTCGGGGAGCCAGTGACCGACCTATCTTCTCTGCGCGAGGCGATGTCGCGCCGTGCTTGGCGCGCGGCCGAGAAGATCCGTGCCCAGCAGCTCGTCGCAACCCGAATGATAGCCTTCGCTCACGGCTCGCGGTTTAAGGCCAACTCTCCATCGGCATCGCGATCGGCGCGACTGTCGCCGGCGACCAACGATCCGCGCGTCATCGTCGCTTTCGCCAATCGCATGGCCGAGGCGATGTTCGAGAATGGCCGAGCATATACGAAATGCGGTGTATTGCTGGAGGACTTGTGCGCGGACGGCGCATCGCAGGGCGATCTATTCGCCGTTCCCGACCCGCGTGCGCCGGGGCTTCTGGCGGCCCTTGACGGGATCAACGCGCGTTTCGGCCGAGACACTATCGGCTTGGCGGCGCAGGGCATCGGTGCGCGTCAATTCGATACCAAGCGGAGCCAGAAAAGCCCGGCCTGGACAACGCGGTTGGCCGAAATACCCGTGGCCCGCTGATATGCAGTTACTCGAATCCGAAGTGTTTCCGGTGCCAGGTCAACGGGTGCTGGTGCGCGTCAGCAAGGGGTAATTGGGCAATCTCGTAAGGTGCGAGCAGAGCAACTACGGCCGGATCAAGGTCTGGCTTGATGAGTGCTTGGCCTCCGCCGTCGAAGCTGACAAGGCCAGCATCAAATGCGGCGTCCCAATGCGCGGCGAGTAGCAGACCATTGAAGACGTCTAGCCTTTGGGCGTCGGTGTCACAGCGCGACCAAGGAACGATATGACTGGCGCGTAACAGCGCCCGTTCGGAGATTCCCGTGAGAGGGCATCGATTATTCCAATAATCGAGAAGGGCCTTCCGGAAATAGCCTTGTCCGATCCGCTCACGGGTGATCCGTTCAACTTCTGTGTCGCCTAGGCTCGCCACATCGGCTTCGAATTGAGACAGAGGGAAGGTCGGTAGCGCGCGAGCGAGGTGGAATGCACGGCTGAGAGCTTGCCGCATTTGGGCCTGATTGGGAAATGCGAAGGCCCCCCGAAACTGGCCAGGGACAGGTTCGGCCAACGTCGTTGGAAACTCGCCCCGGAGCATCGCAGCGACGCCGGCATGTTCCACGGCTAGAAACCAGGGGGCGCCGCCTTCCTCATTACCGGAGGCTAGCGCGACTTCTCCAGGGATGCCTTCGTCTGAGCGGAAATAGAGCCACCCGTCCGCCTCGCCATTTTCCTTCCGAAAGCCGTGATTATAGGCAGCCTGTTGTAGCTCAGAGCGGTAAATCGGGTGGACGGGTCGGCGGCGACCGCTGGTGGATATCATCACCGATAACTTTCCAGCCTCGGCCGCATTCCCTGTGCCATCAGTTCATCATACGCGGCAAGGACGAGGCGCTGCGTTCGATATTCGTTGTATTGCTTAACCTCATTTTTCTGGAGAACGCGAAAGGTTTCACTGGGGTAGTCGGCACCCATGATGTCTTTGGGATCGAGCACATATCGTAGCTCGTCGCGTGTCAGACCATAAGCGAGCGCATACCAAGCGTCCAACTCGGCGCGGAGCTGAGCGCGACGATTTTCGTCCCATAGGAAGGGCGAGCCATCATAACCCAAGTCGCGCGCAAATGGCGCCATTACATGGGAAGTATAAGATAATTCCAGCACGCGCGGCACGATGAAACTGAGATCAGATTCGCTGTAGGCACTGGGGGGAAGTATTGGGAGCTGGAAGAAGACGTTATATTTGAGGTGTGTTCCGCCAATCTTTTGCCTGCAAGTGTAATCTAAAACTAAACTTGATAAATTTGCCTGTAGTCCAGCGACCAAATTAAGATGACTGACACCCGGAAAAATCAACAACAGAGTATCACCGGAGGCGGATCGGGAAAATGGATTGCAGATGACAGTTCGTTCATTGGTTGCATTCGTGATGTCGCGCCAGCCCATAAGCCATTCTTTATCCCAACCCTTCGCTTGCAGCCGGTTGGCCACTTCAATTTGTGGCACCCAGTAACGGGCAGTTGGTTCAAAATAGCTATTTTGCTTTTCTATGAGTGTAACGTCTCGGCTAGATGTTTCGTCATATGTACTCCACCGGTGGTCAAACTGGTGAATCATCTTTGCTTCGTAGAGCGGGACGTAGCGCTTACCCTCGTTGTCGACCCAATCCGTTCCCTCACGCTTCCAGCCATCGTTGGCGAGCTGCGTGCCGGTGCGGAACCAATGTGAATCTTCCGCCATGTGCCAAATACGGCTGTGGAAAGTGGCATTCCATGAATTGCCCGATGCAGCATTTGCTTCTTCGATCAGCACAGGAACGCGGCTGTAGATCGCTGCGGTAAGGTCGGCATCAGCTCGCGCGCGAAATACCGGGGCCGTCTTTGTATTGGGGTTAATTCTGGCAATTTCTGAGGGCGATAGTTCGTAGCGCCTGCGACTATCTTCCAATTCATCGGTGCCAAGAATATAGGCGGTGAATTCAGCAGGTCTGTCAGTCAAACCCGTAGTTAAAAGGGTAAATGGGGTATCAGGGTGGATTGAAGGAAATATACGCTTCGCGTTGTCAAAACCGAGCGACGAAACTAGGCGGCCAGATGCAACAATGTGTGCAAAAAATTTGCTCGTCGTGTAATCGGTAACGATGCCTGTTGGCACAATTACGCCAGCACGGCCATTTTTGCTTGTTAAGTTTAGAAAATGCTCAGCGAACAAGGCATAAGTGTTGACGTCGCCGGTGCCAGTATAACGGTAGCGTCCGCCGGTATCGCCGGGCACTCGGGCAAAAACGCTGGTGGCTTCAGCTACGCGCTTTGCGGTCAGAAAGGACTGGTAGAGTGAGCGGTTGGGACTGCCAAGTTCGGCGCAGCCCAGCGCCTCGATCATGCGGCTGCGGGCAGCAGCGTTAGGAGCATCGGCGATCTCGGTTCCGGCGAAGAACTCCTGCTCTTGCAGCTTGATACGTTCCCACGGGGGATTGCCCAGTACGACATCGAAACCACCGTGGGCCACCATCACATCGGGAAATTCTAGGGGCCAGTGCAACACACGGGCGGCGGCAGTAGCATCGATTGCCGCCTTTTCCAGAAGGTCATACACTTTGCCGTCGCCAAGAGCTTGCCGCATGTCCGCTGTGGTTGGCACTATGCTCTGCAATGGATTGGGGGGAACGTCCGTTTTGGGCAGGAGGAAGGCAGCGACATAAAGATCGCAGGCGACGCGGGTGCGATTGCTGGCTGGGTCATTCTTCCATGCGTCAAAGGCGAGCTTCTTCTTTTCCACCTGCCCTACGGTCGCTTCGGGCATTGATTTGATGGAGGAAAGGTTGGCAGCGAGCTTACGGGGCGGCATGGCCCCGCCTCCCCCGGCAAAGTCGAGTTGACCTTGGCCCCTTTTCGCGTCCTTGTTCAGCCTAGCGTAGAATTTCGCGGCAGCCTTATCGTCGCCGGTGAGAGGCTTATAGGCTTCATCTGGAATGCCCTCTTCCAAAGCAGATAGATCGAACAACCCTAGCAGCGCGTCGCCGCAGCGGATATTGGCGTCGAGGAAGCCCAAAGGTTGGCCAGGTGAAACGGATTCGATCCACAAGGCCACCTTGGCAAGTTCCACTGCCATTGGATTACGGTCTACACCGTGGATGCAGCGGGAAACAACATCGCGAAGCGCTGCCTGTGTCTCTTCTTTGCCTGCGTCTTCGTTCCGTAGCTTCGCTACGCGATCCGCCATGCGGCGGGCTGCGCCGAGTAGGAAGTGGCCAGATCCGCAAGCCGGATCGATAACCCGCAGATTAAGGATTGCGGCGACCTTAGCCCCGACCGCATCCGCGCCGTCCTCAGCCCTCTGAAGCACCGGATCGAGTGCGGAATCGAGCAAAGTTTCGACGAGAGAGTCAGGCGTATAATAGCTGCCGCTAGTTTTCCGATCGTTACCCTTTGCCCCAATGCCGAGGGTGAAGGTGCCATTAGCCTCAAGGCGAGGCCGGATTTCGAGCAGGCTTTCATAAACGCTGCCAAGCTCTTCAGTCTTGAGGTCGCGCCAGTTAATACGGTGCGTGACGCCATCCTTCCGAATGAAACCCAGACAAAATACGGCGGCCAGAAAGCGGCGGTTAGGTATCAGCGCATCATTCAAATTGGGCGTGCCGCTTTTAGCGAACAGACCGCCGAGCGCAGGTAGGCCGAGTAGATCTTCGCCATTTTCCAAGCTGGTAAGCGTGACCTTGATCGCTTCCCAAGCATCATGATGACCATCACGCGCGACACGGCGGCGCGAGCGCTCGCGCCAAAAGGTAAATGAGTAGCTCTGTGCGTAGAGGATGCGGGCGGCCTGGACGGCTTGGCGCGAGTGCAGCAAGTCTCGATCCTCCGCCACAGCAAGGAAGATCATGCGGTAAATAGCTCGCAGCAACTCCTCGAACAACGTCTGCAGCGGGAGTGCACCCGAACGGATGCGATCGGCTATGCCGGGATTGGCCTCCACCAGCCCCTGCCCCAATTCAGATAGAGCCTCTTCCACGTTGCGGCGCAGATCGGCACGGGCCTGGACACCCTGCTTCATACCCTCTTCACGCCACTGTTCGAGCGGACTTTCAGAAGAAGGCGCACCTGCGATGCCAAAGCGAGTAGCGTGCGCCACCAGCCACCATGCAGTAAAATCCGCGAACATCTCGTCGCGGAACATGGCGGCAAGGTCCGCTTCAATCCATGCCGGTCGGGTTAGGCTGGCGTTGTCACGCATTAGGCGAACGCGATCGCCGGCGAATACTAGGCCCCACAGCGCATGATCTGTGGCGTTGAGCCAATCCTGCAACAGCGAAACAGGGCTGCGGCGGGGGCGTCCGCCATCCCCGTCTCCAAATTCTGGCTGCGCTTTATTAAAGGCGTCGACACCAACGACGGGCGCGGCGACGACGACGGGAACACGACCATCCTTGGCCTCCCAGGCCAAGCGATAGCGGCGATTTCCGTCCTTATGCTCGATCGGACCAGCAAGATCGGTGAAGCCGAAACACTGACTTAGCAGGGTTTGAGCAAACTGCGCGGTCTGTGTGACGGTGGGTGCCTCGATCCGGTCATAGTCTTTCCAGATATGCTGGCCGATACGGAAGTAGCGTGAAATCTCATCGCCGAGGCTGGTGCCCTTGGGGCAGCCATAGCTTTCGGCGGTTTTCGCGGTGCGATCTGCGGCGACTATCTTCTGCACCTGCTCGGGCGCGATTAACCCGCCCTCGATGGTGACGGCGACAAGGCCAAGCTCGGCGGCTCTGGTGGGACGGGCCATCAGTTTGCCTCGGGCACGAGGATATAGAGGCCGATCACGTCGGCAGGCAGAACGGCTTCGACTTCGGTGGTGGCCCCCTCGCCCCTTGTAGCGAACTTCACGCGGTCATGATCCTCTGAAAGCTGAGCAGCACGATCTTGGGCATAATCACGGATCGCGGCATCATATTCGGGCAAACGGCTAAGCGCCTGATCGACCTGTCTTTCGATGACGGGCGGCGCGATGTCGCCGCTGGCATCGGGTTCGAGCAAAGCCAGGGCGTTGGGGCCTTGTGCGATGGCGACACTATCGCCCATGGCGAAGGCTAGCGCTGTGGCTTCCTCAGCCAGCAGGGTTTTGCGGCCACTGGTTGTCAGCTTGAAGCGCAGGCGCAGCAGCAGGACGGTGGTGAGCTTATTCACCGCCGTAGAGCGCCAGGCACCGCAGCGTCCGAGCGTGGCCTTGCCTTCGACCCCGCCGGGGTCAAGTGCCCCCTCCGCCATGGTTTCGGCGAGCATGGCGACAAGCGGATGCGTGCGGCCGACATGCGCCACATCTGGTTGCAGCTTGTCGGCAAAGCCGATGGATCGCGTACCCGTCAGGTTGCGGGCTGCAAGGCGTTCGCCAAGCTGATTTGGCAAATCCTCATAGCTGACCCGGTAGTGGCTACCTATTGTGCCGAGCGGCGTATCGATGCGGGCTAATGCCCGGCGGGTGAAGCGCTCCACCTCCTCAGGGCCGCCGAGCAACTCGCGCAGTCGGTGCCATTCGGGGAGAACTTCATCAGGCTTGAGCGCGGCCTGCGCATAGCGAGTCTGGCTTTTGCGCGCATTTTCCTCCGCGTCCTTCCACTCCATCTCAAGGCGATCATCGGCATCACCAAAATCAAACAGACCCTGCGCGCGCGGCTTGCTGGAATGTAGCAGCATGGCCTGCATCAGCGCGTTGGACACACTGGCGGAATCTTCTGGCACCGGCACGATCACACCAGTTGCCTGTTGGATACGCTTCATCTTTTCAGTGATGACCTTGATGACCGCGCCGTCGATGATGGAGTTCGCGCCGAACATCATGACCGACCAGACTGTATCCTCGGGCTGCCCAAAGCGATCGACGCGCCCGTCACGTTGTTGGTGGCGTGTCGGGTTCCAGTTGAGATCGTAATGGACAACCGCATTGAACAGTGATTGGAGGTTGATCCCTTCGGACAGACAATCTGTGGCGACTAGGATGCGGTCGGGATGATCCGCCATCGCCTCGACGCGCCCACGTCGTTCTTCGGGCGTCAGGCGTCCCGTGACGATTTCGACTTCGTGTTTCTTGAACTGCGCGCGCAGCGCTTCGCCCACCGCTTCGGCAGTTGTGATAAAGCGGCAGAAGATCACGGGCCGGGCACCCTTTTTGGCGGTCAGGTCTTTCATCTGCCGAATGAGTTCGCGAAATTTGGGGTCATCCTCAAAGCGGGCCGTCAGCCCTTCGGCGCGCGTGATGAGCGCTTTCAGCTCAGCCAACTCCTCCCGATCCAGCGCGGTCGCCGGTTCAACGTCAGTGTCCGCCAACTCATCACCGTCATCATCGAACAGCACCGGCGCGAGCGCGGCTTCCTCTGCCATTCCCCCTAACCGATTGCGCAGGGCACTAAGGGCTGCCGCTGGTGACGAACCGATGCAGCGCATCAGTGCAAGCGTTCCCCAGAAGGCGAGCCGCCGCGCCCGTTCCCCATCGGCGCGAATTGCGACTCCAAGGCAATATTCCAGCACGTCTTCCTGGAAGTTCTGAAAATCGCCGGTGAGCTTATAGGGCGCGTCCGCTTTCAATGATTTCGCAAAAGCGCCCGCATCTCCCCACTTGTCGGCAATATCAGGGCGGCGACGCTGGACGAAATGCTTCGCGAGCCGGTCTGCATAGCGGCGCCGTGCATTTTGATCGCCTGCCTCGGGTCCGCCAGCGAGGTCGCCGTGCAACAGACTGAGTAGACGCGCATAGGCATCCTGATTGCCGCTATGCGGCGTCGCGGTGAGCAGGAGCAGATGCCGCGCGGCGTCTTCTGCGAGCCGTTCGAGCAGAGCGTAGCGTTGCTGTGTGCCCTTCTCGCTGCCGCCGACGCAAGTGTGGGCCTCGTCAACAATGACGAAGCCAGGGCAAGCCTGAGCGAAGCTTTCTCGCCGACTGTCGGCCTTGATGTAGTCCAGGCTGACCACTGTGTAGGGATAGACGCCGAAAATAGTGTCCCCCAGTGCTAGCCCGCGTTCCAGCGAACGGGCGCGAGCCGATGTGACGGCCACGGCGTCAATGTCGAACTTTTCCGCCAGCTCTCCGACCCACTGATCCACCAGATGCGGCGGGCACAACACGGAGAAGCGTTCAACCTCGCCCCGGTCGATCATCTCCCGCAGGATCATGCCTGCCTCGATAGTCTTTCCGATCCCAACGTCATCAGCGATTAGCAAGCGCTTAACTTCCAGCCTCAGCGCCATGAGCAGGGGGACAAGCTGGTAGGCGCGCGGCTCGACACCCAAATGCGCAGCGCTGCGGAAAGGCCCTGCGCCACGACGGAGGGACAGGCGCAGCGCGTCGGCCAGCAGGCGGGCCGCTTCCTGCGTATCGGGATGATCCGCCTTTGGCAGATCGAAGGTGGCGGGACGAACGGGCATCCGCTCAAGGCTGGGTGCGATGATGATGGCGTCTTCTTCGGACCCAGAGAGCGGGCGGACCCGAACAAGCCCCTCATCCGGTTTACCAAGCACGATCCATTCCCGGCCACGAGCCTGGATCAAGTCGCCCGTCTGGAGCTGGCCAGTCTGGAACGCGGGCAGATTCATGCGCATACTCCGAGGGCCGCGGCAAGATCAGGCGGCATGGTTTCGTCAGGGGCTATTGGCAGCTCGATCAAGTCGCGGCCAATTTCGGCGCAGCGCGTCACCAGTGCCGGCGGCGGCGCACCCGGCACGGCCATGACCATCAGCCCCGGCCAGCAAAGATGATAGGTCTCACCGCCAATGGTTTCCGTGGAGGGAGTCGGCGCTCCCCACTTCGCCAGCGCCGCCATCCATGGATCATGCGCCCCGGCACCAGCGGGAGCATCGGCAGGCCAGTCATTCTCGCTGCGCGCTAGCCGATCGAGTACGTCAATCACCGCAGGATTGCGCCGGT
>Ga0160439_1000146_pt1 | contig 54141 bp, 48 predicted proteins | sample HID1975M_E0MG_FD_108201 | JGI IMG/M metagenome (GOLD analysis project Ga0160439, IMG submission 108201) | Enriched soil microbial communities from UW Madison campus, WI, USA - HID1975M_E0 MG | ecosystem: Environmental > Terrestrial > Soil > Unclassified | place: USA: Madison, Wisconsin... | reverse complement strand
GTCGTTTGGCTGGTTGCTGGTGGCGGCCGTGCTGGTGGGAACGGGGTCCTCGGTGTTCCATCCGGAATCGTCGCGGGTGGCGCGCATGGCCTCTGGCGGCCGGCACGGCCTGGCGCAGTCGCTCTTCCAGGTGGGTGGCAACGTGGGCTCGGCGCTGGGGCCGCTGCTGGCGGCGCTCTTCATCATTCCGCACGGGCAGGGCAGCGTGGCGTGGTTTTCGCTGGCGGCGTTGTTCGGCATCGTCGTGCTGACGGGGATCGGGCGCTGGTACAGCGCCAACCGCGTACGGCTCAAGCCGCGTGCGCGGCGCGACGGGGCGGGCAACGGGCTGTCGCGCAACCAGGTGCTGGGCGCCTTGACGGTACTGGGCGTGCTGGTGTTTTCCAAGTACTTCTACCTGGCCAGCCTGAACAGCTATTTCACCTTCTACCTGATCGGCAAGTTCGGCCTGTCGGTGCGCGAGGCGCAGTTGTACCTGTTCCTGTTCCTGGCCGCGGTCGCGGTGGGGACGGTGGTGGGCGGGCCCATTGGCGACCGCGTCGGCCGCAAGATCGTGATCTGGGTGTCCATCCTGGGCGTGGCGCCGTTCACGCTGATGTTGCCCTACGCGAACCTGTTCTGGACCGGCGCGCTGGTGGTGGTGATCGGCATGGTGCTGGCGTCGGCGTTTTCCGCCATAGTGGTCTACGCGCAGGAACTGGTGCCGGGCAAGGTGGGGATGATCGCCGGCCTGTTCTTCGGTTTCGCGTTCGGTATGGGCGGTGTGGGCGCCGCGGCGCTGGGCAAGCTGGCGGACGCGACCAGCCTGGAATACGTGTACCAGGTGTGCGCGTACTTGCCGCTGCTGGGCGTGGTGGCGATCCTGTTGCCGAATGTGGAGAAGCCCCGGGCGGGCACGGCCCGGGGGTAAGGCGCGGGGCCCGCTTGCCTTCAGCCCGCCTGGACCGAGTGCAGGCGGGGCTGGCTTTTTTCGATGTCCAGGATCTCGCCTTCGGCGCCGTGATGGATGACCGACACCCGGGCCGCGCGCAGCTGCGCAAGCTGGGCGGGCGTGACGGCGAAGCTCTTGGCCAGTCGATGGTCCGAGAGCGGCTTGATGGGCTTGCGGCGGTCCTTGCCGCCGAAGCGCCGGTGGTTGTAGATCGCCCAGCCCACCAGCAAGGCGGCATTCGCCAGCGCCAGCAGCCCATATCCCCAGAGCGTGCGCACGGTGGGCAGGAAGACGGGCCACAGGGCTACGTCGGGCCCGCCGGCCGCAGCGCGCAGGATGGCCACGATGCCGGAACCGAACAGATAGACGAAGGCGAACCAGCCGACGGCGGTCAGCAGAAGGTCGAACAGATAGCCCGCGCGCGAGCGTTGCGTGGTGATGATCATGATGCGTCCGGTGATTTGATGCCCCGGTCCGGGCTGGTCCAGCGTGCGCGCCGGGCCTGCTTGCGAAGCATGACTTTGGGAAAGCTGACCAGCGTGGTGAACAGGCTGACCATCCAATAGGCCAGCGGATACCAGATGACCCAGTACAGCGCGCGGGTCAGGCCGGGTTCATAGCGGCGGTCGATCAGGATGCTGACCGCGAATTGCAGCAGGCACACCATCGCCAGCATCATGCCGGTGAAGGCGGGCGGCATCAGGCTGGCGATCTGCATCTGGTTGGGCAGGGCGACGAACTGGCTGATGACCCACAGCAGCACCGAAATCGCGAACGCGAACGCCCAGGCGGTGGACAGGCAGAATTCCGCCACCAGCGGCCACAGCCGGCGATGGCGCCAGCTCCAGATCGAGCGCAGGTTCTTCAAGAAAACCTCGGCGCCGCCCTGGGCCCAGCGCAGGCGCTGCTTCCACAATCCGCGCAAGGTCTCGGGCATCAGGATCCAGCACAGTCCGCGCGGCTCGTAGAAAATCGACCAGTGGTCGCGTTGCAGCTTCCAGCTGATGTCGATGTCTTCGGTAATCATGTCCAGGCTCCAGTAGCCCACGCGATCCAGCGCTGCGCGACGGAACGCGGCCACCACGCCGGAGACGGTGAACACCTGCCCGTAGACGCGCTGCGTACGCTTGATCAGGCCGATGATCGACGAGAACTCGCCCACCTGGATGCGGCCGATCAGCGTCGAGCGCGTGCGGATGCGCGGGTTGCCGGTGACGGCGCCGACGCGCGGATTGTCGATCAGCGGCGCCACCAGATACGCGGCCGCGTCCGGGTCCAGCACCGCGTCGCCGTCGATGCAGACCAGGTATTCGCTGCGCGCGGCCAGGGCGCCCATGCGTAGCGCCATCGCCTTGCCCTGGTTCTGGGCCAGGTGCACCACTCGCAGTTTCGGCTGCGATGCCGCCAGCCGGTCCAGCATGGCGGCGGTGCCGTCGCTGGAGCCGTCATTGATGGCAATGACTTCGATGTGCGGATAGTTCTGGTTCAGCGCGGCCAACAACGTTTCTTCGCCGTTGCCGGCTTCGTTGAAGCAGGGCACCAGGATGGACACCAGCGGATCGCCGGCAAGCACGGGCGGCTGGCGATCCTTGCCCCAGGCCCAGTGCCGTTCCCAATGCCACCAGAAGTAGATGCCGCCGGCCATCCACATGCCGGACATGAAGAGGGGGTAGAAGAAGACGAAGCCCAGCAGCGCTTCGCCGGTCAGCATCAAGGTGAAGCCGAACGGCGCGCCGAGCACCGCGCAAAGGATTATCAGGGCGAGCAGACGGTCGATCATCGGATGGGATACCACGCTTCGGAGAGGGCGGGCCGGATGCCTTGCAACCGGGGCTGGTCCTGCGAGAAGTCATCGGGGTAGTAGCCGAAACTGGGCGCGCCGCGCCGTTGCAGGCGCTGCATCCAGCCGGCCAATACGGCGGTGTCCACGGGCGCGCCTTCGGGCTGGCCGGGGCCCGCGCGCCAATCGCGGCTTTGCAGTTCGAACACGGTCTTGCCGAGCGCGCCCGGACGGCGGGCGACGGCGTCGACCATCGCATCCAGCCAGGCGTTCTCCTTGCCCTTCGGCACGTTTTCCATCAGGGGCATCGCCATGGGGGCCGTCCAGTCGTAAGCGCCCAGGAAGTCGTCCAGGTTCTGCGCGAACCAGGTTTCGGATTCGGGATTCAGGACGGGCTGCGCATAGATGTTGCGCGCGGTCTTGATTTGAGGCCCGCGCACGGCCCGCACGCGCTGCGTGAGGCTGGCGGTGAAATCGATCAGGGCGCGGCTTTTGAAGCGGGTCCAGCGTTGCAGGGTGTCCGGATCCGCACGCAGTTCGGCGATGCTGCCGGGCAGGCCGGCCGCGCGGTAGGCGGCCAGTGCTGCGGGGCTGGCGTCTTCGAAATCGGACAGCAGGGCGTCGTCGTGGAACAGCAGGCCGTCGAAGATCGCGTAGCGCGCCAGGTCTTCGTACAGGTCGCCGATGCGGGCGCGCACGGTGGCGTCGAAGGGCGACAGGCGGCGGTATTGGTCGGGGTCGGCTTGCGGCGCGCCTGCCGCCTCGGGGTCCCACCGGGTGACGCGAGGCAGGGACGGGTCCAGGTCAAAGGCCAGCACTGGCATCCAGGCGTAAACCATCACGTTGGCGCGGTTGTGCAATTGCCAGGCTGCGCGGTTGAACAGGTCGGCGCGCATGGGCAGCCAGCGGTTGGGGAAGTACACCGACTTCACCAGACCGTCGCCTTCGGGATCCGCATACGCCTGCAGGAACACGGTGTTGATCTGCATGTCCAGGATGCGCTGCACCAGTTCACCCAGGTTGCGGTCGGTCTGCGCGGGATCGGGGTCGTAGACGTAGTCCAGATCGACGTGCGCCACCCGCATGAAGGGGTTCGCTTCCATGCCGACGACGCTGTTGGCGAAGGGTTTCAACGCCGGGTCGCTGGACAGCAGCAGCCGGGGCGTGGACATCAGGCGGCCCAACCGCCCGGCGCCGTCTTCCAGCGTCAGTGCCAACTGATAGCCGTGCTCGCCCGCGATGCGCAACGTGGAGCCGCCTTCCGCGCCATAGGGCCAGACCCAGACGCGGGGCGCGTGGCCGGTGACGCGGCGGATCTTCTCGGTGATGGCGGCTACGTCACGGCCCATGCGGGCATTGAACTGGGCTTCGGTTTCGTATTGGCGGGTCTGTGCGTTGTAGGCGCGGATGGCCGCGGCCGGTTCGGTGTTGCCCTGGGGATTGGCCAGGGCGCCGTAGTGGGACGCGTTGGTGTGCGCGGCGATTTCCACCAGGCCGGACCGCGAGATTTCGCGGATCTGGTCCCAGGTCAAAAAGCGATCGCGCGCCTCGGGGCTGCCGCCGAAGTCCACCGGCTCGTCGGCCGGCGTATCCATCCAGACACCCACGGGAGCCAGCAGCGCGGGCCAGCCATAGGCTTTCAGGATGGGTAGCACCCGGGTGTAGAAGCTGCGGTAGCCGTCGTCGAACGACAGCAGCACGGCGCGTTCGGGCAGCGGCTGGCCGCCCTGGTGCGCGGTCAGGATCTGGTCGACGGACACGGCCTGGTAGCCGTTGGCGCGCAGCCAGGCCAGCTGGTCGACCAGCCGGTCGGTGCGCACGCTGAGGAAGCCCTGGTCAGGATCATCGTCTTCGACGTCGTGATAGGCCAGCGCCAGGAATTGATCCGGCTTCCAGGCCTGCTCGGCAGGAGCCACGGGGCGCTCGGCCGGCGGTGTGAAGACGGGAATGTCCTTGGCGCAGGCGGTCAGGGCCAGGATGACCAGCAGCAGCAAGCCTGCCAGGATCAAGCGGGTAGGGGTGTTAAGCGGCATGACGGGTTCTGGGTCCAGGTTCGGATGGAGGTTCAGAAGCGATAGGCAAGGTCGAACACGATGCGCAGTTCGCGTTCGCGCACGCCGTCGTAAGGGCGGCTGATGCCAGTGACCATCGCGCCCATGTCCAGCACGTCGTTGGCGCGGTAGCGCTGGCCGTAGCCCAGCGCCAGGACGCCGCCGGTGCCGTAGCCCTGCTGGCTGTAGGTGCCGGCGCCCAGCGTGCCGATCTGTTCCCAAGCGGTCTCGTAGCGGCGGTAAAGCGTATGCGTCAGGCGTACGCCCGGTACCGCCATGAAGTCGGCCTTCGGGTTGAAGTAGGGCGCGTCGTCGCGCGTGTTGTGCTGGGACGACAGGTCCAGCTCCATATCCGCCTTCAGGTGCGGGGCGGTGTAGACGCGTTCGCGGCCGTTCACGCCCAGTTCCCAGCGGCGGTTGCCGTCGCTGAAGCGCGAAGGGGCGACCGCCAGCGTCCATTCGCGCCGTTCGTTGGCGCGCCAGCGCACAAACCCCGTCAGGCGGTTGGACGAGATGTCGTTGGTCAAGGCGCGCAGCGGCGTCTCGCGCGACATGATTTCCCCCGAGCCGCCGATCTGCCAGTGGTCGTCCAGGTCGTAGGCGGCCGACAGGCGCACGCCCGGTTTCACGCCATGGCCGTAATCGTTGGTGGAGACTTCGCCTTCGACGGTCAGGTCGCGGCCGCGCCATTCCACGCCGGTGCGCAGCCAGCGGTAGTTGCCGCGGCCTTCCTCGAAGTCGCCGGCCGCATAGCCGCCGCCGCCGAACACGCGCCAGTTGTAATTGATGGGCGAGGAATAGAGCACGGCGTCGATGCCAAAGTCACCGTTGCCGTTGACGGGGCTGTCTGAGGCCAGCCCGCGATAGCCGCTGATGCGCATTTCGGCCTTGTTGTGGACTTCCCATTCGCGCGCCAGACGGCGGCTGGTCAGGTTCTCGGGGGCGCGCGCCAGCGTATCGGCGGACAGCGCTTCCGCCTGCCGCCATTCCTGCAGGTCCAGCGCGGTGAAACCCTGGCCGTTTTCCACGCCCAGGCTGCGAGGCGCCAGGGTCTCGGCCATTTTCAGTTCGGCCTCTGCGGCGCGCGGCAACGACCGTGCGCGGTACAGGCCGGCCAGGTCGCTGCGCAGGCCGGAGTTGTTGGGCGCGTTGGCGACCATGTCTTGCAGGCTGGTTTGCGCGGCAACGGTGTCGTCGGCTTGCAGGCGCGCGGCGGCAAGCGTCTGGCTGCTTTCCAGGTTCAGATCATTCGGCATGCGGGTGGCCTGGCCCTTGTAGTAAAGCCAGGGGGCATAGCCCGACTGCACGGCTTCGGTCACCGCACCCGTCTCGTCGTATTGCTCGCCTTCGGCCAGCGCGTAGTAGCGCCCCGTCTGGTTGGCCAGCCGCTGCTCGGGATCGTCATTGTTGAAGGCGTCGTCAGCGGCGACCTGCTGGTAGAGGTCGCGGGCACGTTCAGGCTGGCGCAGGTACAGATAAGCCGAGGCCACATCGTTCAAGGCGTACCGCGGCACGCGGACGCCTTCGGCGACCAGGGCTTCGTACTCCTGCGTCAGGTCGGCCATGCGCACGCGTGCATGCAGGGCGTGCAGGCGGTCGATGCGGGCACGCGTCACGTCGTCGCGCGCCGCGTCGCCCAATTGCCGCCAGGCGGGAATCAGCACGTCGTAACGGGCCAGCGCGCGGTCGGCGATCACGAAGCGTTCGGCCTCGCTGCGCGTCGGCATCGCCGCCAGGCGCACCTGCTGGGCCAGCGCATCGGCCTCGAAGCCGCGCATCTGGGCGGCATTGAACAGGTCCGGATGCTGGCGCGCGCGTTCCAGGGCCGTGTCTGCCATGCGGGCGCGCTGCAGCGCGTAGATGTATTCGCGTTGCACTGCAGGGGAATCGGGGGCAAGGCCTTGCGCCAGATCCGTCTGATGCAGCGCTTCAAAGGGCTGGCCCTGGCGGGCGTGGACATAGGCCAGCGCCAGGCGCGCATCAGGGCTCTTGGATTGGCGCGCCACCCATTTGCGGCCCGCGGCCAGAGCCGGGTCGAATTGGCCGGCGTCGGCCAGGGTCATGATTTCGCCGGCGGTGAAAGCGGGCTGTCCGGGGTAGCGGCGCAATCCTTCGCGGAAGGCGGCCAGGGCTTCGGGCCAGCGCCGTTCATCGCGATAGGCGCGGGCCACTGCCAACTGGACGTCCCCGGGCAGCGCCGTGCCGGAGGGCAGGGATTCGTAGGCCGCGATGGCCTCGGCCGGTTTGCCCGCCCAGCTGGCGATGATGATGTGATCGTGGACGGCGCGGGCGCCAGCGGCCGGCCCTTGCTGTCGCAGCATGGCCAGCGCGGGCTCGTAGTCGCCGGCACGGGCGCGGATGATCAGGGCGTCGTAGTCCTCCGCCGGTCCTGCCAGAGCCAGGGCGGGCGCCAGGGCGGCGCAGGCGGCAATTCGGCGCAATGTCGTTCGGGCAACCCGGGGTTGCTTGGGTCCTCTATCTTGCATCTGTTGTACTTCCGCAGTTGCGACTAGGGATGTTCATGGCTCCGCCGCCCTGGGGGCGCGCTGGCGGCAGAACCGGCAGCGACTCGAGCGGCGCGCGGGGCGCCCTCGGGAAGGGAAGCGAACATGTGGTTTGGACTGCGCGGCGCCCGCTACGGGGACCTTCGCACGCGCGCTGAGGCGGTGCATGGCTAGTACGCGCCACGCCCGTAGGGCGTGGTCGAGGGGCTTCTTGCGGCCCCTGCGACAGATGGGACTGTAGGGGTTTTCCGCAAATTCAACTGTCAATTACTGCAAAGGACGATCCTGACGCGTTCCCCTTGGCGTATTCTTCGTCGCATACCGTGCAATCGTCCTGGCGCGGCTAGTAAAGGTTCTGGATAAACCGCATTCATCTCGCGACGGCTCTTGGCCGTCTTGCGTGCCGTGCGCCTATTTGTCCTTCTGGTAACAAAAAGCATCAAAAATGCTGACGTGTAACGCGTCTCCACTTACGAACCCAGTGCAACGGCAATTCCAAGCGACGGCAAGCGCCTGAAGGCGCGAGCCGGCAAAAACCATGACGACTTCCTTGTTCTTCCTGATGTGGGGGCTGGCCACGGCGTTGGCGTTGCCGCTGCTGCTGCCGTTCCAGGCGCGCGGCGTGGGCGGCGTCCAGGCGTTCATCGCGGCCAACGCGCTGGCCGTGGTGTCCATGCTGTCGTACGCGTCGGCCGAGTTCATTACCGCAGGCGTCTATGTGATGGCGTCGAACGCGGCGTGGGTGTGCGCGGTGGGCCTGGTCTATGTGGGCCTGCGCCAGTTCTTCGGCCTGCCCCCGCACATCGTGCGCACCCTGGGTATCAGTGCGATGTGCCTGCTGGCGTTTGCCGTAATGCTGTACGGCGAGGACAACCTGGTCGGACGCATGGTGCTGTTTTCTGTCTACACCTGCGTGTATATGGCAATGGCGGGCCGGGTGATCTACCAGCAGCGCACCGAGATCCAGACGCGCGGCGTGACGCTTTACCTGATGTTGGCGACCTTCGGCCTGGCCGGCCTGCATGCAGTGCGCGCGGTGCTCTACGGCGCTGGCCTGGCGCCGCCTGTCTCGCTGCTGCAACCGTCATCCTGGGGGCTCTTCTTCATTGTCTGCGGATCGGTCACCGTGCCCGCGCTGTTCCTGGCCTTGCTGTTGCTGATCCAGACCCGCCTGTCGGAACAGATGCAGGCCGCGCTGACGTTCGACAGCCTGACCCGCGCGTATTCCCGGCGCAGCATCCTGGACGAACTGGACCACGAATTGCAGCGGTGCAGCCGCATGGGCGGCCAGTTGGCGGTGCTGGTGCTGGACATCGACCATTTCAAGTCCATCAACGACCGCTACGGCCACGCGGCCGGGGACACGGCGCTGCGGCATTATGCGCAGGTCGTGCAAAACGCGGTGCGCAGCTCTGACCGCTTTGGCCGGCTGGGGGGCGAAGAGTTCGTGCTGCTGATGTACGACTGTGATCCGGCGCGGGCATTGATTCACGCCCAGCGGGTGTGCGATGCCTTGCGGGATACGCCGCTGTATTTGCAGGGAGGCGAAGTGCAGATGACCACCAGCGGCGGCCTGGCGTCCTATCAGCCCGGCGACAGCGCCGACGGGATCCTGGCGCGCGCCGATGTGGCGTTGTACCGCGCCAAGGAACAAGGCCGCGACCGCGTGGAAATGGCATTTTCCGGGCGCGGCACGGGCCGGGTGCAGGTGGGGGGTGTGGCGGCCAACGCGCCGTTGGCCGCTCAGGAAGCCTCGGGCGACTAGGGCCGGTCCGAGGTTCCTTTCAACAACAGGCTAGGGCTTGAGGTGTTCCGTCAGGAACTTCTCCATCGCTTCGTAGAACTCGAACTTGTTCTCGTCGTTGTGGAATCCATGGCCTTCGTTGTCCTTGACCATGTATTCCACTTCGATGCCGCGGGCCTTCAGCGCCTTGACCATCTGGTCGCTTTCATCCTTGTTCACGCGGGGGTCTTTGGCGCCCTGCGCGATGAACAGCGGCGTCTTGATCTTGTCCGCATGCAGCGCCGGCGAGGTGGCCGCCAGGCGGTCGTGGTCACGCTCCGGATGGCCCACCATGTCCTGCATCTTGTCCAGCATGGGCTTCCAGTACGGCGGAATGGACTTCATGAACGTGAACAGGTTCGACACGCCCACGTAGTCCACTGCAGCGGCATAGAGGTCCGGCGTGTAGGTCACGCCGGCCAGGGTGGCGTAGCCGCCGTAGCTGGCGCCGTAAATGCCGATGCGCTTGGGGTCGGCGATGCCTTCCTTGATCAGCCATTGGACGCCGTCAGTGATGTCGTCCTGCATTTTCAGGCCCCATTGCCCGAAGCTGGCTTCCCAAAAGGCGCGGCCGTAGCCGGTCGAACCGCGGAAGTTCATCTGCAGCACGCAGAAGCCGCGGTTGGCCAGGAACTGCGTTTCGGGGTTGTAGCCCCAGCCGTCGCGGGCCCACGGGCCGCCGTGCGGGTTCACGATGCAAGGCAGGTTCTTGGGATCGCGCCCGGCGGGCAGCGTCAGGTAGCCGTGGATGGTCAGGCCGTCGCGGCTTTGATAGCTGATCGGGCGCACGTGCGCCATGTCCGCTTCCGGGATGGCCGGGTTGATGTCGGCCAGTTTGGTCAGCGTGTCGGTGGTGGCGTCGTAGATGTAGCGCGAGCCCGGCGTGCGGTCGTTGTAGGCGGCGACGATGAACTTGTTTTCGTCGCGGTTGGAGCCTTGCAGCGCGATCTCGTAGCCCGACAGCTTTGCCGACAGCGTCTTGAACAACGCCTCGGACTGGGCGTCGAAGAACTTGAATTGCGGCTTGTCGGTCTGGTAGGCGGCCAAGGTCAGCACGCGCCGCTTGCGCGAGTAGCCCGCGCCGTCCAGGTCGACGGTGTCGGGGGTGAAGACCTCTTCCTCGGCGTCGGGCTTGGCCGGATCGATGACCACCAGCGACAACTTGTCGCGGCCGCGATTGCTCAGCGCGTAGAGCTTCTTGTCGTCGAAGGTGAAGAATGACGGGCTGACGCTGGTGCGGTAGTCGGTCGTGATCAGCGGACGGAATTCCGAGGCTTCGTCGTCGCGGTAGAGCAGGGTGGTGTTCAGGCCGTCGCTGGTGACGGCGGCGCGGACCTTGCCCGCGTGGTCCGTCTGCCAGCCGACGATGTTGCCCGGGTTTTGCGCGACCAGCACGGCGGCTCCGGTGTGCACGTTGACGCGGTAGACGTCGAAGACTTCGGGGTTGCGCTGGTTGTGGCTGATCAGGACGTGGTCGGGATCGTCTTCCAGGTCGTCTTCGATGCTGGCGCGGGCGCCTTCATACGGGGTCAGGTCGGTGATCTTGCCGGTCTTGGCGTTGACGGCGAGCACGTGATAGTTCTCGTCGCCGCCGAAATCCTTCTGGTAGAGGACGACGTCGCCGCCCTTCCAGAAATAATTGCTGATGTCGCGGGCGGTTTCGCTGGTCAGTTGGCGGGGCTCGCCCACCAGCTTGCTGCCTTCCAGCGGCTGCACATAGATGTTCATGCGGGCCGGGTTGCCATCCACGCTGGTGGGCTGCATGAAGGCCAGGGTCTGGCCGTCTTCGGCCAGGCGGAAGAAGCCGCGTTCCGGATTGCGGAAGAAATCTTTCAGGGGGTAGGCGCGGGGGGGCGGCGGGGTGGCGCAGCCGCCCAGGGTGGTGCCGACGATGCTGGCGGCGAGAACGGTGCGCGTCATGAATGAAAACAAGGGGAGACCTCCGTGATTTCAATGCCTTACGTCTTGGGCATTGGCGGACTACGGTGCCTGCCGGCGCCGGGCGCCGACGGCTCGTCGATAATGCCATAGTCGCGCGGGCAGTGTCGAACCGGCCCCACTTATGCCGCCTGGCGGTTTGCGGGATAATCGCGGCAATTCATCTGGAGAATTACATGTACAGGAATCTGGTCGCGGCATCGGCGCTGGCGCTGGGCCTGGCGGGGTGCTCGCTGGGCATTTCGCAGGACGGCACGTCGCCGCACAGCGAGTTCAAGGCGCCGGTCGCCTTCAAGGATGCCTACGCCGCAGTGATCCGGCAGTCGAACAACTGCCTGCGTAGTACGGACAACGCCTACCGCGTGGTCCCCGATCTGAATGAAGGCGCGCAGTCGGCTGTCGTGCGCGTGCTGGCGCCGTATACCGACAATGAAATGACGCGCGTCGACCTGAAGGCCGCCGGTGAGAAAAGCACCGACGTGCGCATCGTGATGTGGGGCAAGGGCACCTGGGACGCTGCGGCGATGCGCGCGATGCAGGACGCCATCTACTACAGCATCACCTCGTGCAGCACCTATATGCCGCTGGATCCGCGGCCGCCGGTCAAGCCGTCGCGCGACTTGCCGAAGTAGGCCGGCCGCAGCGCGGCGCCCGGGTCAATCGCCGCCCGGACGGCGGCGGATGATCTTGAAGGTGGCGGTGGCGCGCGCGACCAGCTCGCCATCGGCGCGGCGGATGTCGCCTTCACAGAAGGCGATGGACGCGCCGCGGCGCAGGCAGCGCGCCTCGATGACCAGGTCGCCCGTGCCGGGCGACAGGAACGTGGTGTTCATGTCGATGGTGGCCATGCCTTCGGTGGCATCGGCCGAGCCGCGGGCCGCTGCGCTGAGCGTGAAGTCCAGCACGCTCATCAGCGTGCCGCCATGCACGTCGCCGCGGCTGTTGGTCAGGTCTTCGCGCCAGGGCAGCGAGGTGCGGGCGTAAGCCGGCGCGATGCTCTCGGGCACCAGGCCGATGAAGGTCATGAAGGGTATCGTCAGGCCAAAGTAATCGGTTTGGGCAGTTGCGTTCATGGATCGGTTGTGGGCGGAATGGGAAAGCGGGATCAGCCGGTCATAATATATTTTTTTGCAGTGGCCGCCAGCGCATCGCCGGGCCGGCCTCTTGTCCCCAAGCGGAATGTCTGAACTTATGCGCAAGATCGTGCATGTGGACATGGATGCGTTCTACGCGTCCGTGGAGCAGCGCGACAACCCTGAACTGCGTGGCAAGCCGGTGGTCGTGGCCTGGACCGGCCCGCGTTCGGTCGTGTGCGCCGCGTCGTACGAAGCCCGGCGCTTCGGCATCCACTCGGCCATGTCCGCAGTCCGCGCGGAACGGCTTTGCCCGCAGGCCATCTATGTGCCGCCGGACTTCAACCGCTATCGCGAGGTGTCGCGCCAGATCCGCCAGATATTCGCTCGCCATACCGACCTGATCGAACCGCTGTCGCTGGACGAGGCCTACCTGGACGTGACGATCAACAAATGCGGGCTGCCGTCGGCCACGGAAGTGGCGCAGGTCATCCGGCACCAGATCCGGGAAGAGACCGGGCTGACCGCGTCAGCGGGCATCGCGCCCAACAAGTTCCTGGCCAAGATCGCGTCTGATTGGAACAAGCCTGATGGCCAATTCGTCGTCCGGCCGGGCAAGGTGCTGGACTTCTTGCAGCCCTTGCCGGTGCGCAAGGTGCCCGGCGTGGGCAAGGTGACGCAGGCCCGTCTGGAGCAACTGGGCATCCACACCGTGGGCGACCTGGCCACGCACAGCGCGGAAGAGCTTGAACACTACTTCGGCCGTTACGGCAGGCGCCTGTACGAATTGGCGCGCGGCATCGACGAGCGCGAGGTGCAGACCGACCAGCCGTTGCAACAGGTGTCCGCGGAGACGACGTTTTCGGAAGACATCCGGCTGGACGCGCTGGGCGACGCCATCGACCGCATGGCCGACCGGGTGTGGGACCAGGCGCTGAAGAAGGGCGCGCTGGGGCGGACGGTGGTGCTCAAGTTGAAGACCGACCGTTTCCGCATCCTGACGCGCAGCCAGACCAGCCCGAATCCGCCGGGATCGGCGGCGGAACTTGCCGCCGTGGCCAAGCTGCTGTGCGAACGCGTGGAATTGCCGCCGGAAACCCTGTACCGGCTGGCAGGAGTGGGGATGAGCAATTTTGCCGATCCCGCCGAGCAGGCGCGCCAGCCGGATCTGTTCGGCGGCGCGTTCTAACTGCCCGCTTCGGATCAGGCCAGGCGGGCCTTCACTTGCTGGGACAGCGCGGTCATGTCGGCACGGCCGGCCAGGGCTTGCTTGAGCAGGGCCATGACCTTGCCCATCGCGGGCGCGCCGGTCACGCCTTGCGCGGCCACTTCGGCCAGGGCGGCGTCGATGGCGGCAGCCACTTCTTCAGGCGATGCGGCCTGCGGCAGGAATTCCTGCAGCACGGCCATTTCGGCCTTTTCCTGATCCGCCGTTTCCGTGCGGCCGGCCTGTTCGAACGCGGCGATCGACTCGCGGCGCTGCTTGACCTGCTTTTCGATGATGGCGGTGATCTCGGCGTCGGTCAGGTCGCGGCGTTCGTCCACTTCCTTCTGCTTGACGGCTGCCAGCAGGAAACGCAGCGTCGTCAGGCGCTCGGCGGCCTTGGCGCGCATCGCGTCCTTGACGGAATCAGAGAGGCGGGTCTTGAGCGTAGCAGTGCTCATGGGTGAACCTTTTGTGTGGTGTTGCGGCAATCCGCCAGTGTAAACCGGGCAGGCCGGCGCGGGATGGGTAGCGTTTTGCCGTCTGCTTTTAAAGATGTATTATAAATGCATGTTTAAAAGCGAGCCCGCTCGCAACCCAAGGAGCACCTGATGTTGAGCCCCCAAATCCGTGCACTGGTCAAAGCCACGGCCCCCGTCCTCAAGACGCATGGCGTGGCGCTGACGCGCCATTTCTATGCGCGCATGTTCGACCACAATCCCGAGTTGAAGCACGTCTTCAACCAGGCCCACCAGGCCGGCGGCCAGCAGCAGCACGCGCTGGCGGGCGCGGTGACGGCCTATGCTGAACACATTGACGACCCCTCCGTGCTGATGCCTGTCGTGACCCGCATCGTGCACAAGCACGTCAGCCTGGGCATCCGGCCCGAGCACTACGCCATCGTGGGCAAGCACCTGCTGGCGTCCATCCGCGAGGTGCTGGGCGAGGCCGCCACCGATGAACTGGTGGACGCCTGGGGCGCCGCCTATGGCCAATTGGCGGATCTGCTGATCGCCGAAGAGGCGCGCCTGTACGCCGAGTCGGCCGGTAAGCCCGGCGGCTGGACGGGCTGGCGGGCGTTCCGCGTGGTGGGCAAGCAGGTCGAAAGCGCTGAAATCACCTCTTTCTACCTGGCGCCTTCCGACGGCGGCGCGGTGCCTGCCTATCAGCCGGGGCAATACGTGTCGGTGCGCATCTACGTGCCTGAACTGGGCTTGATGCAGCCCCGCCAATACAGCTTGTCGGATGCGCCCGGGCAGGATCGCCTGCGCATTTCGGTCAAGCGCGAACCGGCCGGTGCGCAGACGCCCGCGGGACGCGTGTCCAATGCTTTGCACGATCGCCTGGAAGAGGGCGGCGTGCTGGACGTGGCGCCGCCGCAGGGGGATTTCCATCTGAAAGCGGACAGCGATGCGCCCGTCGTGCTGCTGAGCGGCGGGGTGGGGCTGACGCCGATGGTGTCGATCCTGAATCATCTGGTGCGCAACAACGATGAACGCCAGATCCGCTTCGTGCACGGCTGCCGCAACCGGTCGGTGCATGCCATGAAGGACCACGTCAACCGCATCGCCGCCGAACGGGGCAATGTGCGCAAGGCCGTGTTCTACGAAGAGGTCGGCCACGACGACGAGCCGGGACGCGATTACGACCACGCCGGCCGGCTGGACCTGCGGGCCATCCGCGACGAGGTCATCGTGCCCGGCGCGGACTACTACCTGTGTGGTCCGGCCCCGTTCATGCTGGCGCAGCGCGAAGCGTTGCTGGCGCTGGGCGTGGGGTCTGACCGCATCCACGCCGAGGCCTTCGGCAGTGGCGGCGCGCCGGCCTGACCGGTGTATCCTGGCGGCCTGATCTGCCTGGGCCGCCAGGCAACCTGTCTTCCATCCTATGCAACTGACCCGATTCACCGACTTCGGCTTGCGCGTGCTGATGTACCTGACGCAATGTCGCGACCGGCCTGCCGCCGTCACCATCCCGGAGATCGCGGGGCGTTTCGACGTCTCCCGCAATCACTTGGTGAAGGTGGTGCACTTCATGGCGCAGCGGGAATGGGTCAGCACGTCGCGCGGCAAGGGCGGCGGCCTGAGCCTGGCGCGCCCTGCGTCGGCGTACCGCGTGGGCGACCTGATCCGCGAACTGGAACAGCAGGGCCCGCTGATCGATTGCCGCGAGCCGCCCTGTGCGCTGGACGGTTCCTGCCGCTTGGCAGGCGTGCTGGCGCAAACGCTCAATGCCTTCTACGACGCGCTGAACGGCTACACGCTGGCCGACCTGGTGCGCGACCCCACGGCGGCGGCCATCATCAAGCTGCACCGCGCCGCCTAGGCGGGCCATGACGTTTTGTTATGGATGCTGCCGGCTTTGGCATTTGCCGCGTTCCCGGCAAGCGTTCCAGAATAGAGGCTGTTCCCCGTCTTTTGCCTTGGGGTTTCCCCAATGCACAAGCGCCCCGGGTAGGGGGTAGTAGGCAGACTTCTTTCAGGATTCAGGTATGCGCGTTTGCGTAATCGGTGCGGGCGTTGTCGGTGTGACGTCCGCCTATTTCCTGGCGCGCCAGGGTCACGATGTGGTGCTGGTCGACAGCCAGGCACGGCCGGCCGAGGTGTCCAGCTACGCCAACGGCGGCCAGCTCAGCTATAGCTATGTCGCGCCGCTGGCAGGGCCGGGCGTGCTGCCCAGCGTGCCCGGCTGGTTGCTGCGCGAGGATTCCCCCCTGCGTTTCCGACCCCGGCTGGATCCCCATCAATGGCGGTGGTGCCTGCAGTTCGCGCTGGCCTGCCGCGCATCGGTCGCGAAGGCCTCGACCGCGCAGCTGCTGGGGCTGTCCTATCTGAGCCGCGACGTCATGCATACCTTGCTGGCGCAGGAAGACCTGGCTTTTGGGCATTTGAAAAACGGCAAGCTGATTGCCTACCGCAGCGCGGCCCTGCTGGACAAGGCGCGCGCGCTGGTGGCGTATCAGGCCGGGCATGGCGCCGAGCAGCAGGTGCTGGACGCCGCGCAGATGCTGGCGATGGAACCCGCGCTGGCCGCCATGGGCGACAAGCTGGCCGGCGCCATCTACACCCCCAGCGAAGAGGCGGGCGATTGCCGCCAGTTCACCGAAGCCTTGTTCGACCGCCTGCAGGCGCTGGGCAATGTGGAATGCGTCATGTCCAATCCGGTGGCCGGCCTGCAGCGCGAAGGCCGCCGCATCGTGGCGGTGAACACCCGCGAGGGCGACATCGGCGCCGACGCCGTGGTGCTTGCCACCGGCATCGGCACGCGCGCCCTGCTCAAGCCGCTGGGGCAGGATGTGCCTTTGTATCCGCTTAAGGGATACAGCCTGAGCGTGCCGCTGTCGGATGACGACGCCGTCGCGCCGCGCATCAGCGTGACGGATTATGAACGGCGCATCGTCTATGCCCGCGTGGGCGGCGTGCTGCGGATCGCAGCCATGGTCGATATCGGCAGCGCCAATGCGGACATCGATTCGGCGCGCGTGGACTTGTTGAAGCGCCAGGTGCATGAGGCCTTTCCTTCCCTGGACTTGCGCCAGGCCATTCCCTGGGCGGGCCTGCGCCCCGCCACGCCTACCGGCAAGCCGCTGATCGGGCGCGCCGCCGCGGCCGACAACCTGTGGCTGAACATCGGCCAAGGGGCGTTGGGCTTCACCTTGGCCTGCGGTAGCGCGGCCTTGCTGACGGCCCAGATGGCGGGATTGGAACTGCCGCTGGACCCCGCGCCGTTCCGGCCGTGAATGCGCCGGCCGGCGGGGTCGGCATGTCCATTTCGCGATAGCGGCTGCCTTTTCATCGGCAGACGGACCCGCGCACGCTCAATAGGATAGCGGTCATCCCGCAGCGCCCGCCGGCTTGCCGGCAGTTCCAGCGGGATCCGATCCTCCTCCTGCGAGCGCATTCATCATGTCCTATCTGTTCCCCTTGTTCGCCATCCTGTTCTGGGCGGGCAATGTCATCGTGTCCAAGATGGCCGCCAGCGCCATCTCGCCCACGGCAATCACGTTCTACCGCCTGGTGCTGGCCTTGGTACTGATGGGCCTGTTCACGGCCCGTCCGGCCTGGCGCAACCGCAAGGTCATCCTGCGGCACTGGCCCAAGCTGGCGCTGTACGGCGCCTTGTCGTCGGCGGTGTTCCAGGCGCTGTCCTACCGCGCGGCTGAAACCACCACCGCCACCAACATGGCTATCCTGACGGCGCTGATTCCGTTGCTGAGCATGTTGCTCAGCGTCGTCATCCTGCGCGATCCCCTGACGCTGGGCATGGCCGCGGGCGGGGTGCTGTCGTTCCTGGGGCTGCTGTACCTGGTGGGGCAGGGCGACATGCTCAGCGTGTTCCAGCACGGCATCCATATGGGCGACGGGCTGATGCTGCTGGCCGCCATGTCCTATGCGCTGTACGGGGTGCTGCTGCGCCACTGGAAGGTGCCGGTTCCCGCCTGGCAATCCACGTTCGTGCAGTCGATCTTCGCGCTGCTCTACATGCTGCCCCTCTATCTGCGCGTGCCGGCGGCGCAGGCTGCGTTGGACGTGAACACCATTCCGCTGATCCTTTATGCCGGCATCTTTTCGTCGGTGTTGCTGTCGTACCTGTGGATCGAGGGCGTGCACCGGCTGGGCCCCACCCGCTGCAGCATTTTCATCAACCTGCTGCCGTTGTTCACGGCGCTGGCGGCATTTGTGATGCTGCGCGAGCAGTTGCACGGATACCATCTGCTGGGCGGGGCGGTGACGCTGGCGGGCGTGCTGCTGGCGCAGACGGTGCAGCGTCCACTGTTCGGCCGCGCGTCCGCCCGGGCCTTGGCGGCTGGCAAGGTCTAGGGTCTGTGCGGGCCTGCTTTCAGGGTCAACCGGCCCCCGACCGCTGATTCACGGGCGTTCAATACAGGCGCTTCCCGTCGCGCGATAGTGCGGTGCTTTAGCGGGAGCGCCCATGAGCCTTTTCCAAAGAACCACCATCGCGCTGGCGCGCAGCCCCATGATGGGCCGCGCGATGCGGGCGATGGCCGCCCGGTCGTCACTGGCGCGCCGTTTCGTCGGCGGCGCGGATGTGGAGGCCGCCGTCCAGACCGCCTTGCGCTTGCGCGACGCGCACGGCATCCGGGCGTCGCTTTTCTATCTGGGCGAATACGTGGCGGACCCGGCCGCCATCGAACACAACGTGGCGCAGGCCATCGACGCCTGCGACGCGCTGGGCAGGGCGGGCCTGGACGTGCACGTTTCCGTGGATCCCACCGCCATCGGCTATATGGACAGCGATGCGCGCGGCGAAGACAACGCCCGGCGCATCGCCGCGGCGGTGTCGCGGGCCGCGCGCGGCGGGCAGGACTGGATGGTGCTGGACATGGAAGACGCCGCCATCCGCGACCGCACCTGCGCACTGCACCGCAGCTTGCAGGAAACGGGCCTGCCTGTCGGCCTGACCTTGCAGGCGCGGCGCCGGCGCACGCCGGAAGACCTGACGTGGGCGATCCGGCAACGGACTTCGCTGCGCCTAGTGAAAGGCGCGTTTCCTGAGCGCGCGCTGGATCACGCGGGTCGCGCGGGCATCGATCAGGCGTATCTGGACGCGGCGTCCATCATGCTGTCGCGCGAGGCGCGCGACGCGGGTTTCCATCCCGTCTTCGGCACACATGACGACCGCCTGGCCGGCGCGATCATGACGCTGGCGCGCGAGCGCGGCTGGCCGCCCGATGGCTTCGAATTCGAAATGCTCTATGGCGTGCGCCCCGACTGGCAACTGGCGCTGCGCGGCTTGGGCTATAACGTCAGGGTCTATCTTCCGTTCGGCGGCGACTGGTGGCCGTACGCCATCCGCCGGGTGGGGGAGAATCCTCGTAACGCGTGGCTGCTGGCCCGTTCCCTGACCTCGGACGGGCACTATTTCAGCTAGCCACAGCCTGAAGGCATCATGGCGGTTTCTCGACACATCTGGCATTGCGGCGCCGGCCTGCCCGGCGACGTGCTGATCGCGGATTTGCGCGCCTATCGCTATGCGCCACATTTCCACGACGCCTGGTCCATCGGCGCCATCGAGCACGGCCGTTGCACCTTCACGGTACATGGCCAGGCTCATGCCGCCAGCGAGGGCGACCTGGTGGTGATCGCGCCTGGCCAGGTCCATACCGGCGGCACCTCGGCCGCGCCGTTGACGTATCGCATGGCGTACATCGACGCCCAGTGGTTCGACGACCACGCGCGCGCCTTGTTCGCCGACGGCGCGCGCTTGCCGGGGCCGGTCATCACGGCGCCAGGCCTGTGCGCGCAATGGCTGGCCGCGCTGACGCCGGACCCGATTCCCGACCCGGCGCGCCGCGAACGCCTGTCCGCCGCCTTATTCGGGCTGTTGGCTGCGCATGCCGCCGCCAGCGACCCCGCCTTGACCGATGCGCCCGACGTCTGCGCCTTGCTGCGCGAACGCATGGCCGCCGATCCGTCCTGCGCGCCGGATCTGGAAGCGCTGGCGCAGGCGCAAGACCGCCATCGCACGACGCTCGTCAAGCAGTTTGCCCGCCGCTATGGCCTGCCGCCGCAGGCCTGGCTGCGCAATTGGCGGGTGGCGCGGGCGCGGGTGCTGTTGCGCGATGGCTTGCCGCTGGCGCAGGCGGCCCATGCGGTGGGGTTCGCGGATCAAGCGCACCTGACCCGTGTCTTCAAGCAGGTTTACGGCAGCACCCCCGGCGTGCTGCAACGGGCTGGCGCGTCCCACACGTTGTGAGCGCGGGGCGTCTCCATCCGGTAGTCGGAGTATTTGCGCGTGAAAAAGGCGGCGCCCAGTTGTTCGGCTGCCAGCAGCGGTTGGCGCGGGTCCGCCGCGACTTCTCCGCGCTTGTTGCCTGCACCGTGCACATAGCCGACAAAGTCCGAATGCGTGTAGCGCGCGTATTCCTGCACCTGATGCACGATGCCCAGCGCCGCGCCGGCATAGGTTTCCTCGGACACGACCGTCAGGCCCAAGCGCTTGCCGGTCATGGCGGCTTTGACCCGTTCCGGCTCCGGGCCCGAACCCGCGTAATGGGTGAAGGAACGGTCGAAGAACGCCTTGGCCTGCGCGGACATCCCGTACCAATACACAGGCGTGCAGACCAGGACGCCGTCGGCAGGCAGGAAATACTCGCCGAACAGTTCGCCGTAGCGGTCGGCCGGGGCGGAACCGTGGCGCAGGTCGGGCAGGAAGCCCTGGATGTAGTCGTCCAGGAACAGCAGGGTGGTGGCGGTGCGGGCCGCGTCGGCGCCGCGTTGCGCGGCCGCGGCCAGGGCTGCGCTGTTGCCGTCGCGCCGGGGGCTGCCCACCAGAATGAGCAGCTTTTTTTCTTGATGATTTGAATTCATGTTGAGATCCTTGGATTCGGCATGCGTGATTCATGCTTGGTCGTCAATGTAGGCAGGCCAAGACGCCGCGACAAATGACGATTCCTTGGTTACGATGAATTAATTTCATGTATAGGGCCGCCCCTTATGTTTGCCAACCTTCCGGTCACGGCGCTGCGTACGTTTGAAGCGGCGGCCAGGCTGCGCAGTTTCAAGCTGGCTGCTGCCGAACTTGCGGTGACGCCCACCGCGGTGTCGCACCAGATCAAGGTGTTGGAACGGCAGGCCGGGTTCGCGCTGTTCGACCGCGTGCCGCGCGGCGTGCGGCTGACCGACAAGGGCGCGCGCCTGTTCGTCAGTGTGCACAGCGCCTGGCTGGATGTGGCGCAAACGCTGGACGCCTTGCGGCCGGCGCCGGCCTCGGGCGCGTTGACGGTGTCCACCACGCATTCCTTCGCGGCGCTGTGGCTGGTGCCCAGGCTGGGGCGCTTCTACGACGCCTATCCGCAATACCAGTTGCGCCTGAACGCCAACGCCGACCCGGTGGACCTGCTGCAGGACGCCAGCGTGGATGTCGCGATCCGCTACAGCCCGCATGCCTATCCGGCCTTGCACGCCGCGTGCCGGCTGCCGGAGTCGTTTGGCGTATACGGCGCGCCTTCGATGGTGGCGCAGGCAGGAAAACGCGCGCCGGCGCTGGTAACGGTGCACTGGCGAGATTCCCAGCTGTATGACCTGGGCTGGCAGGCGTGGTGCGACGCGGCGCGCTTGCCTTCGTGGCGCAAGCCGGCGGCGGTGCATGCGTACACGGAAGAGCATTACGCCCTGCAGGCGGCGATTGCCGGGCAGGGCCTGGTGCTGGCCAGTTCCGTCATGGTGTCGGACAGCGTGGCCGCCGGCACGCTGGCGGCGTATCGGCCCGACGTGCGCGTGGCCGGGTCCGCCTACACCGCGCTGTGCGCGCCGGGCCGCGAACGGCACCCCCCGGTCAAGGCGTTCCTGGGTTGGTTGAGCCAGGAGTTCCTGGGGTAGCGCGCGGCGCCGGTTCCAGCGCCTTGGGGGTGAGCGCGGGCCGAGGCACGGGCCGGGGAAGCAGCGGCAGCGCCGCCAACATGCACAGGCCGGCGATCACCCAGGTCACCGGCCACGAGCTTGCCGCGACCACGTGCGGGATGGCCAGCGGCGTCAGGAACAGGCCCAGGTAGACGCAGCTGTTGGCCATGCCCAGCGCGGTGCCGGCGCGCGAGGCGCCCGCCAAGGTGGCCAATTCCGTATAGGCCACGCCGTGCCAGGCCGACGCGCAGATGCCTGCCGCCGCCAGCAGGCTGGCGGTCGCCAACACGGCGCCCGGGCGGCCCGGCGCGCCGTCGACTGCCCAGGCCACGGCGCCCAGCGCCGCGAACAGCAGGCAGCTCAGCCAGGTGCAGCGGCGCAGGAAGGCGCGCCGGTCGCCATGGCGATCCGTCCAATGCCCGGCCGCGATGCGCGCCACCATGGCGCCCAGCTGCACGGCGACCATCACGCCCGTCAGCGTGCCGATGCCCGCCTGGCTGAAGTCGTGCAGGAACACGGTGGCGAACGTCAACACCGCGAATTGCGGGCTGCACATGACGCCGATCGCGACGGCGGCCCGCCAGACGCGGCCATCGCGCAGCGGCGAGGCGGCCGGGCGCGCCGGGGCGGTCGAGCGGGTCGAGGCAGGGCCGGTGCGTTCCGGTTCCCGCAACCAGCCTGCGGCAAGCGCGGCGGCCACGCCGCACATCAGGCTCAGCACGCCGAACACCGCGCCAAAGCCCGCGTGCGCGGCCAGCCACGGCAGCAGGAGCGCGCCCAGGCCGCCGCCCAACGGCACCGCGGTTTGGCGGATGCTCATCGCCAGGCCGCGCTCGCCTTCGTCGAACCAGGCCATCACCGCCCGCCCGCTGGCGCCGTTGACGCTGCCGCCCAGGCTGCCGACCAGCACCAGGCCCAGCGCCAGCAGCCACAGGCTGGGCACCCCGGCCGCCGTGGGCGCGGCAAAAAGGCCCATCCAGGCCAACGCCGCCGCCGTGGCGCCCAGGCCGCTCAAGAGCACCGGGCGGTCGCCCCAGCGGTCGGTCAGCAAGCCCCAGGGCAACTCGAACAGCGCCACGCCCAACCCCAGCAGCCCCAAGGCCAGGCCCAACTGGTCATTGTCCAGCCGGTAGCCCGAACGCATGAACACTGCCGTCGTGGGCAGGCCGGCCGCCGCGGCCGAAAAGGCGGCGTTGGCGGCGACGCCGACCGCCAGCACTTTCCAGCGATGGGCCGGCCGTACCGCCTCCGAAGGCATCGTCAATGCGGGGCAAGAGGGTGGGGACATGGGGGGCTCCGAAGGGCAAAAGAAAAGGACCCGGCCAGTCTGCGCTTCTGCTATCGTTCTGAAAATCAGGAAATTTTTGTTTTATAGTTTTGAATATCGGGACTATTAATGCGGCAGGTCACGTTCGATCTTGATGTGTTGCGCAGCTTCGTGGCCGGGGTCGACCTGGGCAGCTTCGGGCGTGCGGCGGATCGTCTTGGCCGGTCCACGTCCGCCGTCAGCGCGCAACTGAAGAAGCTGGAAGAGCAGGCCGGCGTGCCGCTGCTTCGCAAGGAAGGCCGTGGCCTGGCGCTGACCGAGGCGGGCGAGACGATGCTGGCCTACGCGCGCCGGTTGCTGGCGCTGAACGATCAGGCGTCGCGCGCCGTGCGCGGGGCGGAACTGGAAGGCCGGGTGCGGCTAGGCTTGCAGGAGGACTTTGGCGAAACGCTGCTGCCCCAGGTGTTGGGCCAGTTCGCCCGGGCGCATCCCAAGGTCAGGATCGAAGCCCGCGTCGCGCGCAATGCCGACTTGCTGGAGCGCATCGCGCTTGCGCAGCTGGATCTGGCGCTGGCCTGGGACCACGATGCGCGCCTGCCGCATGCAGAGCGTTTGCTGGAGCTTCCGATGTGCTGGATCGGGCCGGCGGCGCCCGCCGCATCCGTGTTTACGGACGATGGCGATGTGCCCCTGGTGGCGTTCGAGGCGCCGTGCCTGTTCCGCGATTGCGCGACCGAGGCGCTGGACCGGGCGAACCTGTCCTGGCGCGCCGCGTTCACCAGCCCCAGCCTGGCCGGCTTGTGGGCAGCCGCTACTGCGGGTCTGGGGGTGGCGGTGCGCACGCCTTTGGGCCTGCCCGCCACGGTCCGCACGCTGGCGCCGGGCGAGCAGGGCTTGCCGGCCCTGCCGTCGATTTCGCTGTCGCTGTACCAGGCCCAGGCGCAGCCTGACCCCGTGGCCGCCGCGTTGGGCGATATCGTGCGGCAATGCATCCATGACAGCGCCCCGCGCGCCTTGGCCGGAGAGACCCGCCGTGAACCGCTTCCATGAAATGACCGTGTTCCTGGCCGTGGCTGAGGCCAGGAGCTTTGCCGCCGCCGCCCGGCGGCTGGAAATGTCCGCGCCCACGGTGACGCGCAGCGTCGCGGCGCTGGAGCATCGCCTGGGCGTCTTGCTGCTGGTGCGCACCACGCGTAGCTTGCGCCTGACCGAAGCCGGCGAACGCTACGCGGCCGATTGCCGCCGCATCCTGGATGACGTGGAGCAGGCCGACGACGCGGCGGCGGGTGTGATGGGGGCGCCGCGCGGCGCGCTCAGCATCACGGCGCCCGCCTTCTTCGGCGAACTGCATGTGATGCCGGCGGTGCTGGGCTATCTGCGCGCGCACCGTGAAGTGTCCGTGCGCACTTTGCTGGTGGATCGCGTCGTGAACCTGCTGGATGAAGGCGTGGATGTGGCGGTACGCATCGGCGCCTTGCCGGATTCGACCTTGACCGCGGTGCCGGTGGGGCAGGTGCGCCGTGTGGTGTGCGCCGCGCCGGCTTTCCTGCAGGAACATGGCGAACCCAAGGACCTGGACGCGCTGCCGCGCTTTTGCACGATCACCGCGGCCATGGAGGGGCGGGGCACGCAGTGGCGCTTCCAGCAGGACGGCCAAGCCCGGCGGCTGAGCGTGGATTCGCAATTGACGGTCACGTCATTCCAGGCCGCGGTCCTGGCGGCTTGCGAAGGGTGGGGCCTGACGCAAGTGGTGTCGTATCAGGTGGCCCGGCATTTGGCCAGCGGCGCCTTGCAGGTGGTGCTGCGCGACTTCGAACTGCCTCCCATGCCGGTGCACGTGGTGTATCCCGAGGGCCGAAAAAGCTCGGCGAAAGTGCGCAGTTTCGTCGATTTCTGTGTGGATGCGCTGCGCCGGGACCTGGCCACGCTGCCCGCCTGACACGCGAGTTTTCCCGCACTTTCTTTCACGGACTGCAAGAGTGTCTTGCGGCCGCTGGCTGTTCTCGTTTGGCGCATACGGGGCCAAGATGGAGGCACGATCCACCCACTTGAGAACTTCGCATGGCTACCGCTCCGTTGACCTTCTACAGCTTCCCCTTGTCCGGCCACGCGCATCGCGTCGCGTTGATGCTGTCCCTGCTGGAGGTGCCGCATCACCGCGTCGACGTGGACCTGCGCCAGGCGGAACAAAAGCGTCCTGAATTCCTGGCAATGAACGCGTTCGGCCAAGTGCCGGTGATCGACGACAACGGCGTGGTGGTCGCGGATTCCAACGCCATCCTCGTCTACCTGGCCAAGCGCTACGGCGGCGGCGCCTGGCTGCCCGAGGACGCGGCGGGGGCGGCGCAGGTGCAGCGCTGGCTGTCGGTGGCCGCAGGCCCCTTGGCCGGTGGCCCGGCGGCGGCCCGGCTGGTGACCGTGTTCGGTGCGTCGTTCGACGTGGACGCCACGTTGGCGCGCGCGCATGCCTTGCTGGCCGTCATGGATCGCGAGCTTGGGCAGCGCGACTTCCTGGCGGGAGCGGACCCGACCATCGCAGATGTGGCTTGCTATGCCTACGTGGCACACGCGCCGGAGGGCAACGTGTCGTTGGCGGACTATCCGCATGTCCGCGCCTGGCTGGCCCGCATTGAAAACCTGCCGCGCTTCGTGCCGATGGCCAGTACGGCCGCCGGCCTGTTGGCGGCTTGAATGCCGGCCTCGTGCCGGCCAAGGAGCGCATCATGAACGCTTCCGATCCTATCCTCGTCGCGCCGCCCTGGCACGTTGGCGAACGGCTGCTGCAAACCCGCGCGGGCGTGGCCGAGCGCATGGCGCAAATCGGCCCCAAGGTCGTGCGCGACTACATGCCGGACCAGCACCGGGAGTTTTTCGCGCAGTTACCCTTCCTGGTGATGGGCACGGTGGACGACCGGGGCGACCCGTGGGCGGGCGTGCTGGAAGGGCTGCCGGGATTTGCCGTGTCGCCAGACCCGCACACCTTGCGCGTGGCGGCGGTGCCGGATGCCGACGATCCGTTGCTGGCGGGCCTGGGCCCGGACCGGGCGGTGGGCCTGCTGGGCATCGAGCTGCATACTCGGCGCCGCAACCGCATGAACGGCCGGGTCGCGGCCTGGGACGGCAAGCGATTCGACATTGCCGTCGCGCAATCCTTCGGCAACTGCCCGCAGTACATCCAGTCGCGCGATTTCCACTTTTCGCGTGCGCCGTCGCTGCGCTTTCCCGGTACGCCGCGCGAACGCGATGGGCTGGACGATGCGGCACGCGCCTTGATCGCGGCCTCTGATACCTTCTTTGTCGCCAGCTACATGGACGCCGAGGACGGCGCGGGCCGTGCCGTGGACGTGTCGCATCGCGGCGGCAAGCCGGGGTTCGTGCGGGTGGACGGCAATGTCCTCACCATCCCTGATTTCTCGGGCAACCGCTTCTTCAATACGCTGGGCAATCTGATGGCGAACCCGCGCGCGGGCCTCGTCTTCATCGATTTTGCGCGGGGCGACGTACTGCAGTTGTCGGGGCGGGCGGAAGTGATCCTGGACAGCCCCGAGATCGATACGTTTGCCGGCGCTGAGCGCCTGTGGCGCGTGGACGTGCGCCGCGCCGTGTGGCGGCCGGGCGCGCTGGCGCTGCGCTGGAAGTTCGATGCGTATTCGCCGACGGCGCTGGCGACGGGGCAGTGGCCGGCGGCCGCCTAGGCGCCCGGCGTGGTCTTTTGCACCACGGTATCTTCCGGACCCAGCAGGCGCCCGTCCTGGGCGCGGATCTCCAGCCGGCGCACCGTCTGGCCGCGCTTGCGGTCGATCAGCGTGGAATGGGCTTCGGCGGGGGCGTAGTAGTGGTCTTCGCCCCATTGCCGCAAGCCGACGATGACCGGGAACAGGGCGCGGCCCTTTTCCGTCAGCACGTATTCCTGATAGGCGCTGCCGTCGGACGCCGGGACGGCGGTAAGAATGCCGTGCGCGACCAGCGTGCGCAGCCGGTCGCTCAGGATGTTCTTGGCGACCCCCAGGCTTTTCTGAAATTCGCCGAAGCGCCGCAAGCCATCGAAGGCGTCGCGCACGATCAGCAGCGACCACCAGTCGCCGATCGCGTCTAGCGAGCGCGCCACGGGACAGGCGGCGCCTTCAAGGCTGGTGCGTTTGACCATGTCGGGCCCTTTAACAAGAGGATGACGGGGACAGCGGATCGGACTTTATGGTTGCATTATAAAACCTAAAGCCCTAGCATTCTGGTTTCGTAATAAAACCATATTGGAAATCCGATGCGCGCCCGATCCGACGATTCCCCCCACGATGCCGGCAGCCCCATGCCGACCTGGCTGGTCATGCTGCTGGCGGTGGCCTGTGCGCTGAGCGTGGCCAACGTGTATTACGCCCAACCTTTACTGGACGCCATCGGCCGGGAGTTCGGGATGGACGACAGCGCCGTGGGCATTGTCATCACCGCCACGCAGCTGGGGTGCGCCCTGGCCTTGCTGTTCGTCGTGCCCCTGGGGGATCTGCTGGACCGGCGCCGGCTGATGATCGGGCAACTGGGGCTGCTGGTGCTGGCGCTGGGCGCCGTGGCGCTGGCGGGCAACACGCCTTGGCTGCTGGCGGGCATGGTGGCGCTGGGGCTGCTGGGCACGGCGATGACGCAGGGCTTGCTGGCCTTGTCCGCGGCCTTGGCGGCGCCGGCCGAGCGCGGCCGCGTCGTGGGCGCGGCGCAGGGCGGCGTGGTGATCGGCCTGTTGCTGGCGCGTACGGTGGCGGGCCTGGTCGCGGATGCATGGGGCTGGCGCGCGGTGTATGTGGTGTCGGCGGCGCTGGCCGCCTTGCTGGCCTGGGTGCTGGCGCGCCGCTTGCCGCACCGGCGTCTGCCGGTGGCCGACCTGTCGTACTGGGCATTGCTGCGTTCCCTGTACGCCTTGATGGCGCGCGAACCCGTGCTGCGGGTGCGCGGCATGATCGCGTTGCTGATGTTCGCGGCGATCAGCGCCTTCTGGACGGCGCTGGTGTTGCCGCTGTCGGCGCCGCCGTATTCCTTGTCGCACACGGCGATTGGCGCGTTCGGGCTGGTGGGCGTGCTGGGCGTGTTGATGGCGGCGCGCGCCGGCCGGTGGGCGGACAGCGGGCTGGGGCAGCGCACCACCGCCGCGGGCCTGCTGCTGCTGTGCCTGGCCTGGGCGCCCATCGCCTTGCTGGAGCACAGCCTGTGGGCGCTGGCGCTGGGCGTATTGATCCTGGATGTGGCGTTGCAGGCGCTGCACGTGACCAATCAGACGATGGTCTTCAGCATCAGCGCGCAGGCGCACAGCCGCCTGGTGGGCGCGTACATGATGTTCTACGCGGTGGGCAGCGGGTTGGGGGCTATCGCGTCAACGGCCGTGTACGCGCGATGGGGATGGTCTGGCGTCTGTGTGCTGGGCGCAGGCATCAGCCTGGCGGCGTTGCTGTTCTGGGCGGCGACGCTGCCGAGGAAGGCGGCTGCGCACGCGGCCCGGTGCTGAACCCGTTGCTGAGTCCGGCACCCGTTGGTGCCGGCATGCCGATCAGTGGTGTTCCAGCGTGTGGGCGATGGCCGCGACCTGAGAAGCGAACGCCGCCGCGCCTCGGTCGCGCGGGCGGGGCAGGGCGATGTCGTAGCTGCCCACGACGTTGGCGGGATGCCCGCCCAGCACGACGACCTTGTCGGCCAGGAACACCGCTTCTTCGATATCGTGCGTGACGAACAGCACGGCGGCGCCGGACGCCTGCCAGACGCGGATCAGTTCCTGCTGCAGGTTGCGGCGGGTAATGGCGTCGACCGCGCTGAAGGGTTCGTCCATCAGCAGCAGGTCCGGCTTGACGGCCAGGGCGCGGGCAATGCCTACCCGCTGCGCCTGCCCACCGGACAACTGGTGGGGCCAGCGGCGGCCGTAGTCACCCATGCCTGTCAGCTGCAGCGCGGCATCGATGCGTTGCGTCTTTTCCAAGCGGTCCAGCCCCAGGCCTTCCAGGCCGTAGCCGACGTTGCCGCCGACCGTGCGCCAGGGCATCAGGCGGCTGTCCTGGAACACGACGGCGCGCGTGCGGCGTCCCGGGCGCGGCTGCGCCTGGAAACGGACCGCACCGGTCGTGGGTTCCGTCAGGCCCGCGGCGGCGCGCAGCAGGGTGGACTTGCCCACGCCCGACCCGCCGACCACGGCGACGAAGCTGCCCGCCTCAATGTCCAGGGACAGCCCCTGGATGACCGGCGCGGTGGCCCCCGGATGCTGATAGGACAGCTGGGTGAATTCGATCACGGACGCCATTGCAGCACCTTCCCTTCAACGGCGGAGAACGCCAGGTCGCAGATTGTGTAGACCAGCGAGATGATCAGCATGTAGACGACCACGGCGTCGTAGGCGCCCACGCCGGCGGCGGCGTTCATCTCCTGGCCCATGCCGGGCACGCCAAGCAGTTCGGCGGCGATCAGCGTCATCCAGGCTTGCCCGATGCCGGTGCGCACGCCCGACAGGGCGCCGGGGGCGATGGCTGGCAGCGTCACCGAGAACGCACGGGCCAGATAACCGCCATGGCCGAACGCGCGGGCCAGTTCGTAGTAGCGCGGGTCCACGTTGCGTACGGCGCTGTAGGTGGCGAAGTAGTTCACCCAGAACACGCCGATCGCGATGACGAAGGCCGCGCCCGCGTGGCTGACCTTGAACCAGGCGATGGCGAACACGACCCACGCCAGCGGCGGGATCGGGCGCAGGATGCGGGCCAGATAGGCTTGGGTCAGGTCGAAGCGCGGCAGCGTGGCGGCGGCCAGGCCCACGCCGAAGCCCAGCGCCGTGCCCAGCGCCAGCCCCCAGAAATAGTGGATCAGGCTGGAGCCGATGGCAGGCAGCAGGCGCCCCGATTGCCATTCCTGGGCCAGCGTGCCGGGCAACGCGAAGGGGTCGGGCAGGGTGCCGCGCGGCGCCCATTCCCAGACCAGCGCGGCTTTCCAGATGCCGATGAACAGGATCAGCCCGGCGATGCCGTAGGCGGCCCGGCGCGCGGCGGCCATCCACGGCGGCGGGCCGCTGCGCCCGGCAGCAGGCGCGGCAACTGGCGGCGTGGCCGGGCTCATTGCCGGGTTGATTCCCGGGTCAATTGCCTGATTCATGGCTTGGCGGCCTTGTCGTAATAGCGGGTGTCGAACAACTGCTTCACGTCGACCGCGGGCGCTTCGACGGTGCCGAGCGTTGCCTGGAACGTCTGCAGTTCGGCCGTGGCGTCGACGATGGCGTGCGGGTCGGCCACGAACTGGTCATGCGAGCTGCGGATGGCTTTTTCCACCAGGCCGCGGTCCAGCCGGCCGCCGCCCACGTACTTCTGCACGTAGCCTGCGGCTTTGGCCGGATCGTTCTTCAGCAGCGCGGTGGCCGACAGATGCGCGTTCACCAGTTGCTGCACGGTATCGGGGTGGTCGGCGATCAGCTTCTCGCGCACCAGCAGCACGGCGCCAGGCTGTTTCGGAAACAGCTGTGAACCGCGCGCCACCACGCGGGATTCTGGGGCGCGGGTCAGGACGGTGGTGACGGTGGGTTCCAGGATGGCCGCGCCGTCGATGGCGCCCGTCAGCAGCGATTGCTGGATCTGGGCTTCGCCCTGGTAGATCAGTTCCACGCTGGCGGGATCGGCCTTGATCTGGTTGCGCAGCCAATACTGCAGCGCGGCTTCGGGCACGGCGCCCTTCGGGTAGCTGGCAAGCACGGGCTTGCGGCCATGGTCCTTGGCGAAACGGGCGAATGCCGTGGCCGGGTCGCCGGAGGCGAAGTACGGGGCCAGCGGGCCCAGCGCCACCACATTGACCTGTTCGACGATGTTCGAGGCGACGACCTTGATGTCCGCGCCCTTGGCGCGTGCGACCAGCGCGGGCCCGATGCCGACATAGGCGGCGTCCAACTGGCCGGCGATCAACGCCTGGGTCAACGCCGGGCCGCTCTGGAATTGCACCAGCTTGGGCGCCGGGGCGCCCTTGGCCTGCAAGTTGCCTTCTTCCAGGCCGATGAACAGCTGGGCATCGGGCAGAATGGGCAGATAGCCGATTTCCAGTGCGGGCGGCGCAGCCAAGACAGGGGAGGACGCGGCGGCAGAGAGCACGGTGACAGCCAAGAGCTTGCGGAGCATGGGAAATCCTGTGAGTCGCGCCTTGATGCGGCTGGCGCTTTGCCTACGGGCAAAGGGTTTTCCGGTGTCCGCCTAATGATTTTAAATATGTTTATTCTTATTCTTTATTCATTATGGTTATATGTTTAATGGTGCCGCAGAACGGGGAATAGCGGCAGACTCACCCATGAAAACCCAATGAAAAAGACCGCGAAATCGCGGTCTTTTCGTCATGCGGCTGCCGGGCGGTTACGGCTGGATCTCGTAGTCCTTGGAACCGAGCACCACGGCCGCCAGGCCCGGGGCCTGGGTCAGCTTGTGCAGCGCATAGCACTGCACCGTGGCGATCTTGGCCTGATGGAACTCGGGATCTTCCTGCTGATGGTCCAGGCTGACGAGCAGCGCGCGCGCCATCTGCCAGCCGGCCAGCGTGGTGCCCGCCAGCAGCAGGTAGGGCACTGCCGACCCGAACACGGCGTTCGGCGCGCTGGCGGCGTTGGCCAGCACGAAGTCCACCACGTTCGCCAGCGCCAGCCGGGCCTGCCGCAGCGGCTTCAGCACCAGATTGGCGGCAGGTTCGCTGCGCGATTCCAGTTCTGATTCGGTCTGGCGGATGGCTTCCAGCAAGGCCTGGGCCACGGCGCCGCCGTCGCGTAGCGTCTTGCGGCCGACGAGGTCATTGGCCTGGATGGCGGTCGTGCCTTCGTAGATGGTCAGGATGCGGGCGTCGCGGTAGTACTGGGCGGCGCCGGTTTCCTCGATGAAGCCCATGCCGCCGTGCACCTGCACGCCCAGGCTGGCCACGTCGATGGACATCTCGGTGCACCAGCCCTTGACGATGGGCACCAGAAACTCCTGGACGGCCAGATGGCGGCGGCGCACGTCGGCGTCGGGGTGGGCGTGCGCCTGGTCGGCATGGCCGGCGGTGACGTAGGCAAGCGCGCGGCCAGCTTCGGTCAGGGCGCGCATGGTGCCCAGCATGCGGCGCACATCGGGGTGCTGGATGATGGCCACGGCCTCGCGCGAGGACCCGTCGACCGGACGGCTCTGCACGCGGTCCGCGGCGTAGGCCAGCGCATGCTGGTAGGCGCGGTCGGCGATGGCGATGCCCTGCACGCCTACGGCATAGCGGGCGGCATTCATCATGATGAACATGGCGTCCAGCCCGCGGTTTTCCTGGCCAACCAGATACCCCAGCGCGCCGCCCGCGTCGCCGAACTGCAAGGTGGTGGTGGGGCTGGCCTTGATACCCAGCTTGTGTTCGATGGACACGCAGGTGACGTCATTGCGCGCGCCCAGCGAGCCGTCTTCGTTCACCAGGAATTTAGGCACCAGGAAGAGCGAAATGCCTTTGACGCCTTCGGGCGCGTCCGGCAGCCGCGCCAACACCAGGTGCAGGATGTTCTCGGTCAGGTCGTGGTCGCCGTAGGTGATGAAGATCTTGGTGCCCGACAGCCGGTAGGTGCCGTCGCCCACCGGCTGTGCGCGCGTGCGGATCATCGCCAGGTCGGAACCGGCCTGCGGCTCGGTCAGGTTCATCGTGCCGGTCCATTGGCCCGAAATCATGGGGCCGATGAAGCGCTTTTTCAGCTCGGGGGAACCGGCGGTCAGCAACGCTTCGATGGCGCCGTTGGTCAGCAGCGGACACAGCGCGAACGACAGATTGGCGGCGTTCAGCATTTCAGAGCAGGGCGAACCGATCAGGCCGGGCAGTCCCTGGCCGCCGTATTCGACAGGATGCGACATGCCCTGCCAGCCGGCCTCGGTGTATTGGCGGAAGGCCTGCTTGAAACCGGCCGCCGTGGTTACGGCGCCGTCGCGCCAAGCGCTGGGCTCGCGGTCGGCGGGGTGGTTCAGCGGCGCCAGCACCTCGGCGGCGAAATGGGCGGATTCTTCCAGCACCGCCTGGGCGGTGTCGGGCGTGGCCTCCTCGAAACCGGGCAGGGCAGCGACTTGCTGCAATCCGGCCAGATGGTTCAACACGAACAGCATGTCTTTCACGGGGGCTTGGTACGTCATGGCGTCGGAGCTCCTGGATTCAGGGTTGTGCGGGGACGGCGTTCAGCCGACCTGATCGGGTTTGGAATCGGATTTGGAATCGGGGTCGGCCACGTCGATGGCCCGGGTTGCGCCGACGGCGGCGCGCAGTTCGAATTTCTGGATCTTGCCGGTGGAGGTCTTGGGCAGTTCGCCGAAACGCACGGCGCGGGGCACCTTGAAGCCGGGCAGCAGCAGCTTGCAGTGCGCGATGATCTCTTCGGCGGTGGCGGTGCAGCCGGCTTTCAGCTCGACGAAGGCGCACGGCGTTTCCCCCCACTTGGGGTCGGGCATGGCCACCACCGCCACGGCGGCGACGGCAGGGTGGCGGTACAGCGCGTCTTCGACCTCGATACTGGAGATGTTCTCGCCGCCCGAGATGATGATGTCCTTGCTGCGGTCCTTGATGCGGACATACCCGTCGGCCGTCATCACGCCCAGGTCGCCGGTATGGAACCAGCCGCCCGCGAAGGCCTCCTCGGTGGCGCGTTCGTTCTTCAGGTAGCCCTTCATGCAGATATTGCCGCGGAACATGATCTCGCCCACGGTCTGTTCATCAGCGGGCACTTCTTCCATCGTGTCGGGGTTGCGTACCGAGATGCCCGCCTGCAGGTGGTAGCGCACGCCTTGGCGCGCGGTGAGCAGGGCGCGGCGCTCGTCGTCCAGCGCGTCCCAGGATTCCTGGCGGGCGCAGACGGCGGCCGGTCCGTAGACTTCCGTCAGGCCGTACACGTGCGTCAATTCGAAGCCGATGTCGCGCATCTTGGCGATGACCGCCGGCGCGGGCGCGGCGCCCGCCACCATGGTGCGCACCGTGTGCGTGATGCCGGCGCGCATCTCGGCCGGCGCATTGGCCAGCGCGCTTTGCACGATGGGCGCGCCGCAGTAGTGGGTGACGCCCTCGTCGCGGATCAGGTCGAACACGGTCTTGGGATCGAACTTGCGCAGGCACACGTTCACGCCGGCGCGCGCGGCGACCGTCCACGGGAAGCACCAGCCGTTGCAGTGGAACATCGGCAGGGTCCACAGATAGACCGCATGCTTGGGCATGTCCCATTCCAGGATGTTGCTGACCGCGTTCATGTAGGCGCCGCGGTAGTGGTAGACCACGCCCTTGGGGTCGCCGGTGGTGCCGGACGTGTAGTTCAGCGCAATGGCGTCCCATTCGTCGGCGGGCGGCTTCCAGTCGTAGTGGGCAGGGGCGTCGGCCAGGAAAGCTTCATAGTCGGTGGCGCCGGGCAGCGCGGCCGGGGCACTGTCCAGATCGTGCACGGACACGATCTTCAGGTGCGGAAATTCCGCGCGGGCGCGCTGGGCGACGTCGCCGTATTCGGTGTCGACGATCAGCGCGCGCGCCTCGCCGTGGCCCAGCATGAACAGCACGCTGGGGGTGTCCAGCCGGGTGTTCAGGGTGTTCAGCACCGCGCCCAGCATGGGCACGCCGAAGTGCGCTTCGACCATGGCGGGGATGTTGGGCAGCATCACCGCGACGGTGTCGCCGCGCCGGATGCCGGCATTCGCCAGCGCGTTGGCCAGCCGCTGGGCGCGCTCGTAGGTCTGGGCCCAGGTGCGGCGCACCTTGCCGTGCACCACCGCCAGGCGGTGCCCGTAGACGTCCGCCGCCCGGGCGATGAAATCTACCGGGGTCAAGGCTTCATAGTTGGCGTCGCGGCGCGCCAGGCCGTGGTCGAACATGCTGCTCATGCGTTGTCTCCGAGCGGGGCGCCCAGGCGCCCCTTATCTATTTTCGGGAACGTTGATTCCCGTCGCTTGCGTGAGCTTAGGGCGCGCCGGAAAATACTGTCTGTCGCCTGCATGACAGACCGCCGGTCGACCCTGCAAACTCCAGTTTTACACGGTTCTGCCCATGACCGACGTTTCAAACATTGTTTCCGCCCCGGAACTGTCCCGCCTGTTCCGGGCCTGCGCCTGGTTCGGCGCACTGGACGGCCGCCACCAGGATCTGGTGCTGGCGACCTCGCGCGCCGAACACGTGGCCAGCGGCGCCTGGATCGCGCGGCGCAATGCGCCGTCGGACTATTGGTTGGGCGTGCACGCCGGCTTGCTCAAACTGGCGATCTACAACGAGTCCGGACGCAGTTGCACGTTCTCGGGCGTGCCGCCGGGCGGCTGGTTCGGCGAAGGCAGCGTCATCAAGCGCGAACTGCGCAAATACGATGTGGTGGCGATCCAGCCGTCGCTGGTGATGCTGGTGCCGGCCGCGACGTTTCACGCGCTGCTGTCGGCCAGCCTGCCGTTTTCGCACTTTGTCATCGGCCAGTTGAATGACCGGATGGGCGAATTCATCGCGTCCATCCAGAACCACCGTTTGCTGGATGCCGATGCGCGCGTGGCGCAGTCGCTGGCACAGCTGTTCAATCCGCAGCTGTATCCGTCCACCGATCTGACCCTGGCGATTTCGCAGGAAGAACTGGGGTATCTGACCGGCCTGTCGCGCCAGCGGGTCAACCAGGCGTTGCAGGCGCTGGCCGACCAGGGCATCCTCGCGCTGGCGTACAACCAGATCAAAGTGCTTGGCCTGGACCGCCTGCGGCAATACGGCCTGGATCAGATCTGAGCCGCCTAGCGGGGCGGCTGGGCGCGTAGGGGCTGCAGGGCGCGCGTCAAGGCGGCGCGCGCCAGGATGCGCGTGGAGTCCAGCGTGGGCAGTGCGGAATTGCCGTCGTTCAGCACCAGCGGAAGCTCGGTGCAGCCCAGCACCACGGCGTCGCAGCCGGCATCGCGCAAGTTGCCGATGATGGCTTGAAGCCGCGTCACCGATTCGGGCTTGAACACGCCGTAGACCAGTTCATCCATGATGATGCGGGCGAGCGCGCTGCGGTCTTCCTGGCCGGGCCGCACATAGTCCAGGCCTTGCGCGCCCAGCTTGTCGGGATAAACGTCGCTGTCGACCAGCCAGCGCGTGCCGAGGATGCCGATGCGCCGATAGCCGCGCGCCGCGGCCTCGGTGGCGACTTCCTCGGCGATGTGCAGCCAGGGCCGCGGAGACTGCGGCAGCACATGGTCCAGCGCTTGGTGGATGGTGTTGTCCGGGCAGATCAGGAAATCTGCGCCCGCGCGCGCCAGCTTGTCGGCCGACGACAGCATCAGCGCACCCACGCCGGGCAGGTCACCGCGGTCCAGGCAGGCCACGTAGTCGGCCAGCGAATGGGTGTGCAGCGAGATTTCCGGGTGCGCGTGCGGCCCCATGCGTTGCGCGCCTTCCGCGCACAGCGTGCGATAGCACAGCGCCGCGCCCTCGGCCGAGCAGGCGACGATGCCGATGTGTAGCGGTGTGGCGTTCATTCTGAAGACTCCTTGTTCAAGGCGCGCACGTGGCGGGCGATTTGGCGGAAGCTCTCGGCCATCGCCGCCTGCTGCGAGGCGGGCAGTTGCGACAGGAACAGTTCGTCGATGGCGGGCCCGTACACCTTCCACATCTGGAGCCGCAGCGCGCGGCCCTTGGGCGTGAGCCGGGCGTAGGTCGCGCGCCGGTCTTCGTCGGACCGGAAGCGCTCCACCAGGCCCGCGGCTTCGATGCGGTCCATCAGGCGCGTGAGGTTGTAGCGCGCGATCACCATGCGTTCGGCCATTTCAAACATGCGCGCCGTGCCATCGGGTGCGCGTTCCAGCGCCCACAACGCGTCGTACCACGCCAGCGGCGGCAGGTCGGCGGCCGACAGCCGCTTTTCGATTTCCTCTACCACCAACGCATGCGCGGTCAGGAAGAGGCTCCACGCGTCGGGCTTGCCCGTGGCCATGCGGTCGATTCCTTTTGATTGAAAGACAGGGATGCAGCCGGCGATTGTAGAAGGCAGGGCCCGGCGTGTCAGGGTAGAAAGAACCTGCGGACAGTGATTTATACCCTTTTTGGTCGAGGTCAAAATGACCTTTCCGAATTCAAGCGTTTGATTTGACGCTGCTTTTTCCTGGCACGGAATTCGCATAAGGGAACGTACCCCACTAACCGCAACACTGGAGGGCGTTCCCATCATGGGTCCGTATCGGAAATTATGGTTCACGTTGATCGCCGTGGTGGCGATCACGTTCGCATTGCTTGGATTCTACGGTGGCGAGGTCTACCGGCAGGCGCCGCCCATCCCCGGCACGGTCGCCACGGCCGACGGCGCGCGCCTGTTCGGCCGCGATGACATCCTGGACGGCCAGACCGCCTGGCAATCCGTGGGGGGCATGCAGCTGGGTTCCGTCTGGGGGCATGGCGCGTACCAGGCGCCGGACTGGACCGCCGATTGGCTGCATCGCGAACTGACGGCCTGGCTGGATCTGGCCGCGCGCGATCAGCACGGCCAAGCCTATGCGCAGTTGGCCCCGCCCGATCAGGCGGCCCTGCGCGAAGCGCTGAAGGCCGAATACCGCGCCAACCGCAGTGATGCCGCGACCGACACGCTGACCGTCAGCCCGCGCCGGGCGCGCGCCATCGCGCAGACCGCCGCCTACTACGACCAGCTGTTTTCCGATGCGCCCGCGCTGCACGGTAGCCGCGAGAGCTTCGCGATGAAGGAAAACACCTTGCCCGACGCCGCGCGCCGGACCCAGCTGACCCGGTTCTTCTTCTGGACCGCGTGGGCGGCGGCGACCGAGCGCGAAGGGAAAACCGTCACCTACACCAACAACTGGCCGCATGAGCCGCTGATCGGCAACCAGCCCAGCGCCGAAAACGTCATGTGGTCCATCATCAGCGTCGTGGTGCTGCTGGCGGGCATCGGCCTGCTGGTCTGGGCCTGGGCGTTCTTGCGAGGCAAAGAAGAAGACGAGCCGCAGGCGCCTGAACGCGATCCGCTCACCACGTTCGCGTTGACGCCATCGCAGCGCGCCTTGGGCAAGTACCTGTTCCTGGTAGTGGCGTTGTTCGGCTTCCAGGTGCTGCTGGGCGGCTTCACGGCGCACTACACGGTCGAAGGCCAGAAGTTCTACGGCATCGACGTGTCCCAGTGGTTCCCGTATTCGCTGGTGCGCACGTGGCATATCCAGAGCGCCTTGTTCTGGATCGCCACCGGGTTCCTGGCGGCGGGCCTGTTCCTGGCGCCCCTGATCAACGGCGGGCGCGACCCGAAGTTCCAGAAGGCGGGCGTCGACATCCTGTTCTGGGCGCTGGTGCTGGTGGTGGTCGGGTCGTTCACCGGCAACTATCTGGCGATCGCGCAGATCATGCCGCCCGACCTGAACTTCTGGCTTGGCCATCAGGGCTATGAATACGTGGACCTGGGCCGGCTGTGGCAGATCGGCAAATTCGCTGGCATCTGCTTCTGGCTGGTGCTGATGCTGCGCGGCATCGTGCCCGCCTTGCGCAAGCCTGGCGGCGACAAGAACCTGCTGGCGCTGCTGACGGCGTCGGTCGGCGCGATCGGGCTGTTCTACGGCGCGGGCTTCTTCTACGGCGAACGCACGCACCTGACGGTGATGGAGTACTGGCGCTGGTGGATCGTGCACCTGTGGGTCGAGGGCTTCTTCGAAGTGTTCGCAACGACGGCGCTGGCATTCATTTTCTCGACGCTGGGCCTGGTGTCGCGCCGCATGGCGACGACGGCCAGCCTGGCTTCGGCTTCGCTGTTCATGCTGGGCGGCATTCCGGGCACGTTCCATCACCTGTATTTCGCGGGCACCACCACGCCCGTCATGGCCGTGGGCGCCAGCTTCTCGGCGCTTGAGGTGGTGCCGCTGATCGTGCTGGGCCACGAGGCCTGGGAGAACTGGCGCCTGAAGTCGCGCGCGCCCTGGATGGCCGACCTGAAGTGGCCGCTGATGTGCTTCGTGGCCGTGGCGTTCTGGAACATGCTGGGCGCAGGCGTATTCGGCTTCATGATCAACCCGCCGATCTCGCTCTATTACATCCAGGGCTTGAACACCACGCCGGTACACGCGCACGCGGCGCTCTTCGGCGTCTATGGATTCCTGGCGCTGGGATTCACCTTGCTGGTGCTGCGCTACATCCGTCCGCACTACGCGCTAAGCCCCGGCTTGATGAAACTGGCGTTCTGGGGCTTGAACATCGGCCTGGCGCTGATGATCTTCACCAGCCTCTTGCCGATCGGCCTGATCCAGTTCCACGCCAGCGTCAGCGAGGGGCTCTGGTATGCCCGCAGTGAGGCCTTCATGCAGCAGGACCTGCTGAAGACGCTGCGCTGGGGCCGCACGTTCGGCGACGTGGTGTTCCTGCTGGGCGCGCTGGCGATGGTGATGCAGGTGATCCTGGGATTGTTGAGCGCCCGTCCCGCCCTGGCAGAACCGCGCCTGCGGGCCGGGACCGCGCAAGGGTAGGGCAGACGATCCCGACTTTGCGCCAGCGCAACGTGGCTGCGCGCATCGGCCGGTTCAATGGAGACTTGCCCGCGCCAGGTCGGCGCGGGGCCTCCGGAGCCTTCCATGCGCCTGCTTTGCCTCGCGGTCCTGTCCTTGCTGATGACTGCCTGCGGGCCCGCCGACCGGGCCTGCCTTGCCGTGCCGGAACTGACCCGCCTGCCACCTGGTGAACTGCGCCACGTGCCGCCTGGCGAGGTGCTGCAAAACGGCTATCCCGCAACGCCCGTGCCGCGGCTTGCGCGCTTTCCCCAAGGTTTTTCCATCATGACGCGCCAGGTCAGCCAGGCCGAGTATGCGTCGTGTGTAGCCGCGGGCGCGTGTAAGGCGCTAGATGCGGAACAACGGCGGGCGTCGGCGTCCGACCGGCCGGCGGTGGGCATCAGCTGGGCTGATGCCGACGCCTACGCTGCCTGGCTGTCGGCCCGCACCGGCCAGCGGTTTCGCTTGCCGACCTATGCCGAATGGGCCTATGCGGCGGGCGAAGCGTTCCGCGAAACGGCGGTCGAACCATTTCCCGACCGCGACGATCCCGCGCAGCGCTGGCTGGCGGAATATGCGCAACAGGCAAGCGGACAGGCGGACGGCGAGGTGCGCGCGTTCGGCGCGTACGGCGTCAACGCCAGAGGGGTGAAGGACATGGCAGGCAGCGTGTGGGACTGGACGTCGGATTGCCATGTGCGTCGCGAGTTGACGGCGGCGCTGGACGATCCGCAGGAGACGGCCGGCCAGGGCAATTGCGGCATCCGCGTCGCGGCGGGCCGGCATATCGCCTATCTGCCGGACTTCATCCGCAACCCCAGGAACGGCGCGTGTTCCGTGGGCGTGCCGCCGGCCAATCTGGGCCTGCGCCTGGTGATGGAAACCGGCTAGGGGCTCAGTGCACGGCGGGAACAACGGCCGCGGACGGGCCCGCGCGGCACGACAGGCAGGCGGCGCAATCCACCGGCAACGGGGCATGCCCGCACAGGCGGGCCAGCGCGGCGGGCGAGCGCAGCACGATGCGCATGCGCCCGCCGCCGCCGATGATGCCGCGCTGTTTCCAGTCGCTGAGCAGCCGGCTGACGGTGTGCAGGGTGGTGCCGGTCATCTCGGCGATGTCCTGCCGCGTGATGGGAAAGCCGATGTCGACGCCGTCGCGGGTAGGCAGGCCGGATTGGTCGATCAGCCGCAGTATCGTGCGCGCCACGCGTTGTTCGACGTCGTCGTTGGAGAGTTCCTGGATGCGCTGGTGCGCCTCCTGCAAACGGTGCCCCATCGTGTGCAGGGCGGTGGCGGCCAGCTGCGGATGGCTGGCGGTGAAGGTGGACCAGGCCGCGGCGGGCCAGGCCAGGCACACGCTTTCCTGCACGGCCAGGACCGTGGCGGGATAACAGGCCTGCCCCATGGCGCAGGCCAGGCCGAACATGTCGCCCGGGTTGACGTAGCGCACGATGATCTGCTCGCCCTCCGGCGTGACCTGGACCACTTTCAGGCAACCGTGCAGCAGCACGAAGAAGTGTGCGCCCGGTGCGCCCTGGGCATACGCCACGGCCCCGGCCTCAAGCCGACAGGGCGCGGCGCCTTGCAGCGCGGCGTTCAACTGCGCATCGGACAGCGGCCGGAACAGGTCCAGGTTGCGCAGCAGGGCGTGGCAAAGCGGCGATGGCATGGCGATGGTCCGTTTGAAAGGGCGGAGCAGATTTCCACGCCTTGATGGTGACACCGCGGCCGTGTGACGGCAATGCGCACGCGGGCATTGCCTGGCCGCGAGTTTGCGCTACAGCAAAGAAGGATGCGTGCGCGACGCCTTCAATGGAGTTGCCGACAGACTCGGCGTTGAAGAATCGGAAAGAGGAGTTGCATATGAATGCCTTGCGTCCCACCGTGATCGCCACGGCCTTGTTTTTCACGCTGGCGGCTGGCCTGGCCGATGCCCAGAACGCCGACCAGTTGCCGCGCGCCAAGGTCGCGCTGGTTGCCCCGCCGCTTGTCCATCCGCACGAGCAGGTGGCGCGGTCCGGGCCCAAGGTGATCGAATTCGTCATGACCATCGAAGAAAAGAAAATGGTCATCGACGGCAAGGGCACCACGTTGCAGGCCATGACGTTCAACGGGTCGTTGCCGGGCCCGACGATGGTCGTGCATGAGGGCGATTACGTGGAGGTGACGCTGGTGAATCCCGCCACCAACGCGATGCCGCATAACGTGGACTTCCATGCCGCCACCGGCGCGCTGGGCGGCGCCCAACTGACCAATGTGAACCCGGGCGAACAGGCCACGCTGCGCTTCAAGGCGGACCGCAGCGGCACCTTCGTCTATCACTGTGCGCCGACGGGCATGGTGCCCTGGCACGTGGTGTCGGGCATGAGCGGCACCTTGATGGTGCTGCCGCGCGACGGCCTGAAAGACCCCGACGGCAAGCCGCTGCACTACGACCGCGTCTACACCATAGGCGAGTTCGACCTCTACATCCCCAAGGACGAAAACGGCAAATACAAGGACTACGCGACGCTGGCCGACAGCTACGCGGACACGCTGGAAGTCATGCGCACGCTGACCCCGTCGCACATCGTTTTCAACGGCAAGGTCGGCGCGTTGATGGGCGACAACGCCTTGACGGCCAAGGTGGGCGAGACCGTGATGCTGATCCATTCGCAGGCCAACCGCGACACGCGGCCCCATCTGATCGGGGGCCATGGCGACTGGGTCTGGGAAACCGGCAAATTCGGCAACCCGCCCCAGAAAAACCTGGAAACCTGGTTCATCCGGGGCGGCTCGGCGGGGGCCGCGCTCTACACCTTCAAGCAGCCGGGCGTGTACGCCTACCTGAACCACAACCTGATCGAAGCCTTTGAACTGGGCGCGGCCGGGCACATCAAGGTCGAAGGCAAGTGGAATAACGACCTGATGCAGCAGATCAAGGCGCCGGCGCCGATTCCGCGCTGAGTGGCTTCGACGGGCAAGGGCGCCGCCATGGTGCCCAGCTGTGCGTGAATAGTTGCACTTGCAATTGTTAAAAAACCTCCCTACGATTGCAATTGCACATTATGCAATTGCAATTCACGATGTGAAATGACGGCGCCCGCTATCCCGACCAGGCGCCGCCCACGCACCCAAAGGAGGACGCCCATGGACACCCCGATCGACCCGATCGACGCCGACCCGCAGGAAACCCAGGAATGGCTGGAAGCCATGCAGGCCGTGCTGGCCCACGAGGGCCTGCCGCGCACGCACTATTTGCTGGATCAACTGATCAACCAGGACCGCGCGGCCAACGGCCGCTACGCGGCGCCGGGCGTCACGCCTTACGTGAACTCCATCGCTGCGGCCGCGCAGGGCGGGTTTCCCGGCGACCTGGGGGTCGAACAGCGCCTGGACGCCTACCTGCGCTGGAATGCCATGGCCATGGTGCTGCGCGCGGGCAAGACCTCAGGCGTGGGCGGCCACATCGCGACCTATGCGTCGGCCACGACGCTGTACGAAACCGGCTTCCGCCATTTCTTCCGGGCGGCCACGCCGGAATTCCTGGGTGACATGCTGTACATCCAGGGCCATTCGGCCCCCGGCATCTACGCGCGCGCCTATCTGGAAGGCCGCATCTCGGAAGCCGAGCTTGACCGCTTCCGCCGCGAGATCGGCGGGGGCGGCCTGGCGTCTTATCCGCACCCGCGCACGATGCCCGGGTTCTGGCAGTTCCCGACGGTGTCGATGGGCCTGGGGCCGCTGATGGCCGCCTACCAGGCGCGCTATATGCGCTATCTGGAGGACCGTGAACTGATACCCGAGCAAGGCCGCAAGGTCTGGGGATTCCTGGGCGACGGCGAGCAGGACCAGCCCGAAACGCTGGCCGCCGTGGCGATGGCCGGGCGCGAAAAGCTGGACAACCTGATCTTCGTGGTCAATTGCAACCTGCAGCGGCTGGACGGCCCGGTGCGCGGCAACGCCAAGATCATCCAGGAACTGGAAAGCGTGTACCGCGGCGCTGGCTGGAATGTCATCAAGGTGATCTGGGGCGCCGGCTGGGACGCGCTCTTGGCCCAGGACCACGACGGCCGCCTGCGCCGCCGCATGATGCAGTGCGTGGATGGCGAGTATCAGGTGTTCAAGGCACGTGGCGGCGCCTATGTGCGCGAACACTTCTTCGGCGCGGACCCGGTGCTGCTGGAACGCGTGGCCCATCTGTCGGATGACGAGATCGGCGCGTTGAACCGCGGCGGGCATGACCCGGCCAAGGTCTATGCCGCCTATGCGGCGGGCCTGGCGCATCGCGGCCAGCCCTCCGTCATCCTGGCCAAGACCGTCAAGGGCTACGGCATGGGCGCGGCCGGCGAAGCCGCGAACACCAACCACCAACAGAAAAAGATGGCCGACCCGGCTGTGCGCGCGTTCCGCGACCGCTTTGCCATTCCGGTGCCGGACGATCAGCTGGAGCAGATTCCCTACATCAAGCCCGCGCCGGGCAGCGCGGAACAGGCCTACTTCGACGCCGCCATCGCGCGGGCGGGCGGCCATCTGCCCCGCCGTCCCGTTGGGCCCGGCCCGCTGGCCACGCCGGCGCTGGACGCGTTCGCCTCGCACCTGAAGGGCAGTGACGGGCGCGAGTTTTCCACCACGATGGCGTTCGTGCGCGTGCTGGCGCAATTGCTGAAAGACCCGGAGATCGGCCCGCGCGTGGTGCCGATCGTGCCGGACGAATCGCGCACGTTCGGCATGGACGGCATGTTCCGGCAGGTAGGCATCTACTCGCACGTGGGGCAGTTGTACACGCCGCAGGATGCCGACCAGCTCAGCGTCTACCGCGAAGACCGCAAGGGCCAGATCCTGCAGGAAGGCATCAACGAGTCGGGCGCCATGTCGTCGTGGATCGCCGCGGCCACCGCCCATAGCACGCATGGTGTTGCCACCATTCCGTTCTACATCTTCTATTCGATGTTCGGCTTCCAGCGCGTGGGCGACCTGGCCTGGGCGGCGGGCGACATCCGCGCACGCGGCTTCCTGCTGGGCGCGACGTCGGGGCGGACCACGCTGGAAGGCGAAGGCTTGCAGCACGACGACGGCCACAGCCACGTGCTGGCCTCGGTCATTCCGTCGTGCCGTGCCTACGATCCTGCCTACGCCTATGAAATCGCGGTGATCGTGCAGGACGGGATGCGCCGCATGTACCAGGATCAGGAAGACGTTTTCTACTACCTGACGCTGATCAACGAGAAGACCGCGCATCCGGCCATGCCGGCGGGCGCCGAGGTGGGCATCCTGCAGGGCATGTACCGCTTGCGCGAGGCGGCGCCGGGCGCGCTGCGGGTGCAATTGCTGGGTAGCGGCGCGATCTTGCGCGAGACCCTGGCCGCCGCAGATCTGCTGCAGCAGGACTTCGGCGTGGCCGCCGACGTCTGGAGCGTGACCAGCTATTCGGAACTGGGGCGCGACGGCCACGAGGCCGAACGCTGGAACCGCCTGCATCCGCTGGAGGACGCGCGCCGCGGCTACGCCGAAACCGCGCTGGCCGGCAGCATCGGTCCGGTCGTGGCGGCCAGCGACTACATGAAGACGGTGCCCGAGCAGATCCGGCCGTTCATGGCGGGCCGCCGCTATGTGACCTTGGGCACGGACGGGTTCGGCCGGTCGGATACGCGGCAGGCGCTGCGTTCCTTCTTTGGGGTGGACCGCCATCACATCGCGCTGGCGGCCTTGAAGGCATTGGCGGACGACGGTCTGATCGAACGGGCGAAGGCGGCCGACGCCATCGCCCGCTACGGCATCGACGCGGAAGCGGTTTCCGCCGCCTTGCCGTAGGGGAGCAGGAGGCGCGTCGGGGCTAGACCCGGCGCGCCAGCATGGCCCAGACGCCGGCTGCGGACAGCATGGCGCCGCCGCCCAGGTTGAAGCCGCGCTGCGCCCGGGGCGACGCCAGCAGCCGGCTGGCAGAACCCGCGAACACCGCATAGGCGGCGGCGTTGATGCCGGCGCAGGCGACGAACGTGGCCGACAGCATCCACAACTGGCGCGTCACGTCGCCCGCCGGGTCGATGAACTGCGGCAGGAAGGCGACGAAGAAAATCATGCCCTTGGGGTTCAACGCCGTCACCAGGTACGTGTTGGCGAACAGCTTCCAGCGCGAGGCCGCGGCGGTGGCCACAGGCAGCGAGGCCGGGGCCACGCCCGCGCGCAGCAGCTTGAAGCCCAGATACAGCAGATACAGACCGCCGGCGGTCTTGACCACCGTGAACCAGAAGGCAGAGGCCTTCAGCAGGGCGCCCAAACCCAGCAGCGACAGCACGAGGGCCGTGGAATCGCCCAGCGCCACGGCCAGCACCAGCGGCAGGCGCGCGCGTTTGCCGTACGCCATGGAATAGCTGATGACGGTCAGGATCGTCGGGCCGGGCAACATGACAAGCAGCGCGGATGCGCCCAGAAAGGCCAACCAGGTTTCAAGCGACATGGGACTCGCGCTCCGATGGGGGTAGGGGGGCTGCCGGGCAGCCGTGCCGATGACTGTAGGCCAATCGCCGCGCTTTGGGAATGCCCCGGCGCCGGGTGGTGTTAAATACGGTTTTCCCGGACAGTGAACGCGTGGCCGCAAGGCTTCTCGCGAAGGAAACACCATGGCATTCGATTTTGATCTGTTTGTGATCGGCGCGGGCTCCGGCGGCGTGCGCGCCGCCCGTTTCGCGGCGGGCTTCGGCGCGCGCGTGGCGGTGGCGGAAAGCCGCTACCTGGGTGGCACCTGCGTCAACGTGGGCTGCGTGCCCAAGAAGCTGCTGGTCTACGGCGCCCACTACAGCGAGGACTTCGAGCAGGCGCACGGTTTTGGCTGGACCGCCGGCAAGCCGTCGTTCGACTGGCCCACCCTGATCGCCAACAAGAACCGCGAGATCGAGCGCCTTAACGGCATTTACCGCAATTTGCTGGTCAATAGCGGCGTGACGCTGCTGGAAGGCCACGCCCGCATCGTCGACCCGCATACGGTCGAGATCAATGGCCAGCGTCACAGCGCCGCCAACATCCTGGTGGCCACCGGCGGCTGGCCGCAGGTGCCGGACATCCCGGGCAAGGAACACGCCATCACCTCGAACGAGGCCTTCTTTCTGAAGGCGCTGCCGCGTCGCGTGCTGGTCGTGGGCGGCGGTTACATCGCCGTGGAGTTCGCCTCGATTTTCAACGGCATGGGCGCACAGACCACCCAGGCCTACCGCGGCCCGCTGTTCCTGCGCGGCTTTGACCAGGGCGTGCGCGAACACTTGCGCGACGAACTGGTGAAAAAGGGCATCGACCTGCGCTTCAACACCGAAGTCACGCGCATCGACAAGCAAGCCGACGGCACGCTCGCGGCCACGCTGAAGGACGGTTCCGTCATCGAAACCGATTGCGTGTTCTACGCCACGGGCCGTCGTCCGATGCTTGATAACCTGGGCCTGGAGAATACCGGCGTCAAGCTGAAGAAAGACGGCTTCATCGAGGTGGATGACGAATACCGTACCGCCGAGCCCTCCATCCTGGCGATTGGCGACGTCATCGGCCGCGTGCCGCTGACCCCGGTGGCCCTGGCCGAAGGCATGGCCGTGGCCCGCCGCCTGTTCCGCCCCGAGGAATACCGCAAGGTGGATTACAAGCTGATCCCGACCGCGGTGTTCAGCCTGCCGAACATTGGCACGGTGGGCATGACGACCGAAGAGGCGCGCGAGGCCGGCTACGAGGTCAAGCTCTTCGAAAGCCGTTTCCGGCCCATGAAGCTGACGCTGACCGAGTCGCAGGAAAAGACGCTGATGAAGCTGATCGTGGATGCCAAGACCGACCGCGTGCTGGGTGTGCACATGGTGGGTCCCGACGCGGGCGAAATCGTGCAGGGCATCGCCGTGGCGCTGAAGGCGGGCGCGACCAAGCAGGTGTTCGACGACACCATCGGCATCCACCCCACGGCGGCCGAAGAGTTCGTCACGCTGCGCACCCCGGTCGCGCAGTAAGGCGAGACCGGCGGAGCGCTACAGGCGTTCGATCATGGCGCGCGCTGCCGCCGGCGCGCGTTCTTTCGCGCCATTGATGAAGAACGCGTAGACGTCCTGCGGCCGCGCGGCGCCCGAGGGGTCAGGCCCGATGCGGCGTAGGTCCGCCGGGTCGGCCCCGCGCGCCCAGGTGCGCAGGCGCTCGGCCCAGGCATCCAGCACCTTGGGCGCATAACCCGCCTTGAAGGTCGGGCTGGCGCGCATCAGGCGCGCATAGACGAAATCGGCCGTGCGGTCGGCGATGGCCGGGAAGTCTTCGCTGTCGGTGTAGACGGTGGCGGCGCGGTGGCGGCGGGCCAATTCCAGGTATTCGTCGCACGCGAAACTGGCGTGCCGCACGTCCAGCACGTGGCGCAGCTTCAGGCCGTCGACTTTGTCCGGCAACAATTCCAGGAAGGCGCCGAAGTCCTCGGCGTTGAAGGTCTTGGTGGGGGCGAACTGCCAGACCACCGGGCCCAGCTTGGGTCCCAGTTCGGCAATGCCGCTGTTCACGAAGCGCTGGATCGAATCCTTGGCGCCGGCCAATTCGCGGCGGTTGGTCGCGTAGCGCGACGCCTTGAGCGAAAACACGAACCCCTCCGGCGTCTCGTCGCGCCATTTGGCGAAGGTTGCCGGCTTCTGGGTGCTGTAATAGGTGCCGTTGATTTCGATGGCGGTCAGTTGGCGGCTGGCGTACTCCAGTTCCCGCGCGTGGGGCAGGCCCTCGGGGTAGAACGGGCCGCGCCAGGGCGCGTAGGTCCAGCCTCCTATGCCAACGCGGATACGGGGGGAACTGCCCACCACGGACGGGTGACGCTGCGGCATGTCCAGGTGCTCCATGCAATCGGACGAACCTGACCACTGTATCGCCGCGCCCATGCCGGCGTAAAGCGTGCGGGCCCGGAACAGGAAGTAACACTGGCGCGGCTGTCGTATTCGCGATACGGCAATCCGACCCTTTGCGAACTTCTGGAGTTTGCCTTCATGCCAGCAAACACCTTGCGTGTTTGCCTACGACAAAAAGTCCCTGTTCCGGTACAGTTTTGCGATAACGTGTAGGCCTTCAATCCGACTTCGCCCGGCGCCCGCCGGCTCATCATGCCTGACCTGACTCATCTGCTGACGTTCGCCCTGGTTGCGCTGGGCATGGTGCTTACGCCCGGGCCCAACATGATCTACCTGGTGTCCCGCTCGATTTCCCAAGGCCCCCAGGCGGGTCTGATCTCACTGGGCGGCGTGGCGGTCGGGTTCATCTTCTATGTGCTGTGCGCCGCCTTCGGCATCACCGCCTTGCTGCTGACGGTGCCGCTGGCCTATGACGCGCTGCGCATCGGCGGCGCGCTGTACCTGCTGTACATGGCGTGGCAGGCGATCCGGCCGGGCGGCCGTTCCCCGTTCCAGGTGCGCGAACTGCCCAAGAGCAGCCCGCGTACGCTGTTCACCATGGGCCTGGTGACCAATCTGCTGAATCCCAAGATCGCGGTGATGTACGTGTCGCTGCTGCCGCAATTCATCCAGCCCGACCACGGCAGCGTGTTCACGCAGTCGCTGGCGCTGGGCATGACGCAGGTGGTGGTCAGCCTGTCGGTCAATGCCGTCATCGCCATCATGGCCGGATCGATCGCTGGCTTCCTGGCGGGCCGTCCGCTGTGGATGGTCGTGCAACGCTGGCTGATGGGAACGGTGCTGGCGGGCCTGGCCGTGCGCATGATCATGGATACGCGCCGCTGATGGAACACGATAGCGGCTTTTTCGCGTCGCTGGGCGGCATGCTCGGCGAAGCGCTGCGCGGCATCGTTGCGGGCATCAAGTGGCTGCTGGGCGGCCTGGGCGGCGCCTTGGGCGACTTCTATTCCGGACTGGCCGGCGCGATGGGCATGAGCCCGTCGATATTCAACTTCGTCCTGCTGGTGCTGGGCCTGATGTTCCTGTGGGCGGCGGTCAAGGCCTTGCTGCGCCGCTCCATCATCGGATTTCTCTTCTGGCTGGTGCTGGCGGTGCTGGTGCTGGGCGGGCTGGTGGATTAGCCGCGGGCGGCCTGGCCGTCAGCGCCGGGCTTTCAACGCGATATCCCGCAGCCGGCCGACCAGCGCCGGGAACCGCTCGGCCCCCGTGTTCCCATATCCGATCACCAGCCCATTGTCTTCCGGGCGGGGCGTGATCGCGAATGAGGACAGCGCGCCGGGGTTCATCCCCAGCTTGCGCGCCTGCTCCACGATCGCCACATCGGAAAACGCCGGCGGCAGCCGCACGGTCAGGTGCAGGCCGCTGTGGCCGCCCAGCACTTCATGATCGATCTCAAGGTGCGCGGCAAGCGCGTCGCGCAGCGCCGCCTGGCGCTCGCGGTACAGCCGCCGCATGCGGCCCAGGTGGCGCGAGAACTGGCCGTTGTCGATGAAGGCCGCCATGGTCAGTTGTTCCAGGCGGTGGCCGCCGCGCAGCATTTCGATGACGGACGGCATGGCTTGCGTGGCGATGGTTTCGGGCAGCACCAGGAAACCCAGGCGCAGGGCAGGGAACATGGTCTTGCTGAACGTGCCCACATACAGCACGGGCGCGTCGGGCAGCAGGCCCTGCATGGCCGCGATGGGCTCGCCCTGATGGCGGAATTCGCTGTCGTAGTCGTCTTCGATGATCCACGCACCCGCGCGGCGCGCACGTTCCAGCAGGTCCAGCCGGCGCGCCACCGACAGCACGGCGCCGGTGGGGTACTGGTGCGACGGCGTGGTCTGGATCAGCCGCGGCGGGCGCGTCTGCCACGCGTCTTCGGGAATCACCATGCCGTCGGCGTCCACGCGCATCGCCACGACGTCCAGGTCCCCCGCATGAAAGGCGGACTTGGCGCCACGGTAGCCGGGGTCTTCCAGCCATGCGGTGTCGCCGGGGTTGGTCAGCAGTTGCACGCACAGCGCCAGCGCGCCCTGCGCGCCTTCGGTGATGACGATGCGCGACGCCTCGCAGCGCACGCCGCGCGATACGCGCAGGTACTGGGCGATGGCTTCGCGCAGCGCGGGTTCGCCCACCGGATGCCCATACCCCAGCGTGGTGGCCGGGGCGGCCTGCAGCGCGCGGTCCTGCGCGCGGCGCCACGCATTGACCGGGAACTGCGTCAACGCAGGGGTGCCGGGCGTCATCGGCAGGGAACCGTCGTGCAGGTAGCGCGAGGCTACGATGCGCGACAGACGCTTGGCGGTGAAGGAGGATTCGGCGGGCGGCGGCGCGGCCTGCCGGGCGGCGTTGCTGGCGGCGGCCGACAGCGCCGCCACGCGCGTGCCTTGCCGGTCGGCGATGACATAGCCTTCGGCCGTGAGCTGCTCGTAGGCGATCAGGACCGTGTTGCGCGAAATATCCAGGTCCTCGGACAGCGCGCGCGACGATGGCAGTTTGCCGCCGGCGGGCAATTGGCCGGCCAGGATGGCCTGCTTGAGCCGCTGGATCAACTGGCGCTGGCGAGGCAGCGCGCCAGGGCCGCGCGCCAGCGGGCTGGACAGCAGGGCGGCGTCCGCAGGATCGCCCAAGGATGGCAGGGGAGTCATGGCCCTATTAAATTCAAGGATCGTGGTGCTTTTTATGATGCCACGATTCCGATATCGTGAGGTCATGCGTGTTGCGTCCGCCACCGCCGGCGACGCGCGCTAACCAGGATGAGGCCCGTAGCATGCAACCCCGCGTCAACGCATTCCAACAACCCATTGGCCCTGATGTTCCCGGCTGGACCCCGCGCGCGCGTCCGCCCCTGACGCCGGCCGTTGGCCGTTACTGCCGGTTGGAACCCCTGTCCGCCGAGCGCCACGCGGCGGACCTGTATCAGGCCTTCAGCCAGGCGCCGGACGATAGCGACTGGACCTACATGGGCGTCGGCCCTTTTGCTGACGAGGCCGCCTACCGGACGTTCGCCGAGGCCGCGCAGGCAGGCAGCGACCCTTTGCACCACGCCATCATCGATCTGGAAACGGGCCGCGCTATCGGCACGCTGGCGCTGATGCGGATCGACCCGCCCAACGGCGTGATCGAAGTGGGCTTCGTGTCGTTCTCGCGCCAGCTCAAGCGCACCCGCATCGCGACCGAGGCGCAGTTCCTGCTGATGCGCCGCGCTTTCGACGAACTGGGTTATCGCCGCTATGAATGGAAGTGCGACAGCCTGAACGCGCCGTCGCGCAAGGCCGCCGCCCGGCTGGGATTCCAATTCGAGGGCATCTTTCGCCAGGCGACGGTCTACAAGGGCCGCAGCCGTGATACGGCATGGTTCTCGATCATCAACTGCGAGTGGCCGGCGCTGCGCGCTGCCTACGAGCGCTGGCTGGACCCCGAGAATTTCGACGCCGAAGGCAACCAGCGCAAGGGCTTGGCCGAACTGGCCGCCCAGGAAAAGGCCGCGTGCGCCTGATCCCGATAGCGCTTGCGCTGTTCTGGGGGCTGAACTGGCCGGCGGTGAAGATCATTCTGTCGATCTTCCCGCCGTTCACGCTGCGTGTCATGGGCCTGGGCAGCGGTGCGGTGTTGCTGTTGCTGCTGGCGCTGGCCAAGCGCGTGGCCCTGTTGCCTCCGCGTGCGTCGTGGCCCGGCATCATCGTGGGCGGCCTGTTGGCCGTGGCGGTGTTCAACCTGGCGGTGGCGTGGGCGCAGCTCAGCACCAGCACCTCGCGCGCTGCGGTGTTGACCTTCACCATGCCCATGATGTCGGCCGTGCTGGCCTGGGCCGTGCTGGGTGAACGCCCCGACCGGCGCCGGACCGTGGCGCTGGCGCTGGGCGCGCTGGGCGTGGCGATCCTGGCCTGGCCGGTGTTGCATGCCGTCTTTGTCGACCACGACATCGCCGCGACCAAAGGCCTGGCCTTTCCGCTGATCGCCGCTTTCGGCTGGGCCGCCGGCACGGTCTATCTGAAGCGGTGGCCCGTGGCGGGCAACCGTATCGTGGTGACGGCCTGGCAACTGGTGGTAGGCGCGGCTTGCGCCTTGACGGGCATGCTGATCGCGGGCGAGTCGTTTCCCACGCAGGGCTGGAATGCGCGGGTGGCCGGCGCGCTGGCGTTTCACATCATCCTGGGCACGGCGGTGGCGTATTGGCTGTGGTTCGTGCTGAGTGAAAAGGTCAGCGCCACCGTCGCGGCATTGACGACACTGATGGTGCCCGTGGTCGGGGTGCTGGGCGCGATGGCGCTGGTGGGCGACCGGCCGGGCGCGGCAGACTGGCTGGGCTTCGCCTTCGTGCTGGCCGGGGCGGCCCTGATCGTACTGAACTTGGGCAAGGCGCGGGGGTGACGCCGGCGGCTCACACCCGCTTCTGCAACAGGTTCCTGATCACTTCCGCGCCGCTGACCAGCGTGATGCCCGCCAGCACCAGCGCCGCGCCGATGACAAAGCCGGCGTCCAGCGGCTCGTTCAGGATCAGCACGCCGAAGCTCACGCCGAATAGCGGTGTCATGAAAGACAGGATCGACAGCCGCGACGCCAGGTAGCGGCGCAGCAGCCAGAACCAGGCGAGGTAGCTGGACAGCGCCACCACCACCGACTGGAAGGCCACGCTCAGCACGGCGGCCTGCGTGTAGCGGATGGTGTCTTGACCGGTGGCGGCGGCATAGGCCAGCAGCCCGATGGCGGCCACCGCCATCTGATAGAACAGCGTCTTGGAAGGCGCGGCTTCCGATAGCGAGGTCTTGCGGATGGCGACCGTGGTGGCGCCCCAGAGCAAGCCCGCGGCCAGGCCCATGGCATCGCCCAGCAGCATGTTCGAGGATCCCGCCTGCGCTGGCTTGCCCAAAAACGCCACCCCGATGCCGCCGAACGCGATCGCCACGCCCAGCCACTGGAGCGGGCGCATGCGTTCTTCAGGTAACAGCCAATGCAGGCCCAGCGCGGCGAAGATGGGGGCGGTGTACAGGAACACCGACATGTGCGAGGCCGTGGTGTAGAGCAGGCCCTGCGCCACGAACAGGAATTCTCCCGCGAACAGCAGGCCGACGATCAGGCCGGGCAGGGCGGTGCCGTCGCGGAATGCGCGCAAGCCCTCGGCCCGCCACACCACCACCGCCAGCACCAGCGCCGCGAACGTCGAGCGCAGGCCGATCTGCATGATCGGGGCGATATCGCCGGCCACCAGCTTGATGGCGATCTGCTGGAAACCCCAGCACACGCACAGGGCCAGCATGCCGCTGGTTGCCAGCGCGTCCAGCGGCAAGCGTTGGGGCTTGGCGGCGGGCGCGCTCACGGCAGTTCGGCGGGGTAGCTGTCCAGCGCCAGGCCGATCTGTTGGCGCAAGTCCCATTCGGCCAGGGTCGATTGCACCGGGCCGAAGAAGGCGCCGTCGCGCGTGACGAACATGGCGGGCAGATGAAAGACCTCGTAGCGTTCGACCAGCCCGCGGTTGTCGCCCGCATCCACCCAGCACACGCGTTCCACGGGCAATTCCAGCGCCGGCAGCTGTTCGCGCGCGATGCGGCAGGTGCCGCAGGTGCGGCTGTGAAAGACCAGCAGCGTCAGGCCGGGCGCATCCAGCAGGAAGCGGTCGGCGGTGCTGTCATTGAGTTCTATCTGTTCCATGGGCGGCGGGGGGACGAGTCGTGGGCGCCAGACGAACCCGGCGCAAGGCGTCCATTATGGCAGCGCGGCGCCCGCGGGCCAGGGATACCCGCGGGCGCCGAATGGGTGTGCCGATTCAAGCGCCGCGCAGCACCCGGTCCAGCTCCAGCACCGACTGGTACAGGACCCGGGGGCCGTCCAGCAACTGCGCGGGTTCGATCCATTCTTCCGGGCAGTGGCTGCGGCCATTCAGGCACGGGATGAAGACCATGCCGATGGGGCCCGTGGGCGCCATGTACACGGCGTCATGGCCCGC
>Ga0160439_1000145_pt1 | contig 54284 bp, 44 predicted proteins | sample HID1975M_E0MG_FD_108201 | JGI IMG/M metagenome (GOLD analysis project Ga0160439, IMG submission 108201) | Enriched soil microbial communities from UW Madison campus, WI, USA - HID1975M_E0 MG | ecosystem: Environmental > Terrestrial > Soil > Unclassified | place: USA: Madison, Wisconsin... | reverse complement strand
CCCGAACCGTTTAGGTGCAAGTCCCCCGAAAGTTGCCTCCCCGACGTGGGCTCAGATGAGGACCGCGCCCTTGCTCGCCGACTGGACGAGTTTGGCGTACTTCGCCAGGACGCCACGCGTGTACGTCGGGGGCAGCGGCTCCCAGCCCTCGCTTCTCGCCTCGAGCTCCGCCGCGTCCACCAGCAGGTCCAGCTTCGCGTTCGCCACGTCGAGCCGGATGCGGTCGCCGTCGCGGATGAACGCGATGGGCCCGGCGTCGACGGCCTCCGGCGCGACGTGACCGACGCAGAGCCCCGTCGTCCCGCCGGAGAACCGGCCGTCCGTCAGCAGCAGCACGTCCTTGCCGAGTCCCGCCCCCTTGATCGCCCCGGTGATGGCGAGCATCTCGCGCATGCCCGGGCCGCCCTTGGGGCCCTCGTAGCGGATGACGACGACGTCGCCCGCGACGATCGTGCCGTCCTCCAGCGCGTCCATCGCCGCCCGCTCGCGGTCGAACACGCGCGCGGTGCCCTCGAAGACGTCGGAGTCGAAGCCGGCGCTCTTCACGACCGCGCCCTCCGGCGCCAGCGACCCGTCGAGGATCGTGATGCCGCCCGTGTGGTGGATCGGGTTGTCCAGGGCGCGCAGGATCTTGCCGTCCGGGTCCGGCGGGTTCACGTCGGCCAGGTTCTCGGCGATCGTCTTGCCGGTGACGGTCAGGCAGTCGCCGTGCAGCAGACCAGCGTCGAGCAGCGCCTTCATCACCACGGGGACGCCGCCGATGCGGTCGATGTCGTTCATGACGTACGCGCCGAACGGCTTGAGGTCGCCGAGGTGCGGGACACGCGCGGCGACGCGCTTGAAGTCATCGAGCGTCAGGTCCACCTCGGCCTCGTGCGCGATCGCGAGCAGGTGCAGCACGGCGTTCGTCGAGCCGCCGAAGGCCATGACCACGGAGATCGCGTTCTCGAACGCCTCCTTGGTCATGATCTGCCGCGCGGTGATGCCGCGGCGCAGCAGCTCGACGACGGCCTCGCCGGACTTGTGCGCGAAGGCGTCCCGGCGGCGGTCGGCCGACGGCGGCGCCGCGGAACCCGGCAGCGACATGCCCATCGCCTCGGCCACCGAGGCCATCGTGTTGGCGGTGTACATGCCGCCGCACGCGCCCTCGCCCGGACAGATCGCACGCTCGATGCGGCCCAGGTCGTCCTCGCTCATCAGCCCGCGGGCGCAGGCACCGACCGCCTCGAACGCGTCGATGATCGTCACGTTCTTCTCGGTGCCGTCGCTCAGCTTGACCCAGCCGGGCGCGATCGAGCCGGCGTAGAGGAAGACGCTCGCGAGGTCCAACCGGGCGGCGGCCATGAGCATGCCGGGCAGGCTCTTGTCGCAGCCGGCCAGCAGCACGGAGCCGTCGAGCCGTTCCGCCTGCATCACCGTCTCCACCGAGTCCGCGATGACGTCTCGGCTGACGAGCGAGAAGTGCATGCCCTCGTGGCCCATCGAGATGCCGTCGGACACGGAGATCGTGCCGAACTCGAGCGGGTACCCGCCGCCGGCGTGCACGCCGGCCTTCACGGCGTCGGCCAACCGGTCCAGGGACAGGTTGCAGGGCGTGATCTCGTTCCACGAGCTCGCGACGCCGATCTGGGGTTTGGCGAAGTCGTCGTCGCCCATCCCGACGGCCCGGAGCATGCCGCGCGACGCGGTCGCCTCCAACCCGTCGGTGACCTGACGCGAGCGCGGCTTGATGTCCGGGGTGCTCATGTGCCCACTCTAGGGACGACCTGCGCAGATGCACCCGGAACCGCGCGGCGAGAATCGGCGACGCCGCGGGCGCCGACCGGGCATGATGGCCGAGCCGCAAGAGGCCGCGGGCGTCGTCGTGAGGAGAGCACCGTGCAGGTACACATCGAAGAGGGCGCCTTCGCGTTCGCCGAGGCGACGCTTCCTCCGGGCGGCGCCCTCCGCGTGGAGTCGGGTGCGATGGCGACGCAGCGCGGCGACGTCACGGTCGCGACATCGACGCGCGGAGGCTTCGTGGCCGGGCTCAAGCGCACCTTCGGCGGCGAGAGCTTCTTCGTCAACGACTTCACGTCACAGCTGGGCGGCTCGGTCGGCGTCGCCCCGCCCTACCCCGGCGACATCGCCCTGGTGAACCTGTCCGGCGGCGACGAGCTGCTGGTCCAGTCCGGCGGCTGGCTCGCCTCCGACCCGACCGTCCAGGTCGACTCCCAGTGGGGCGGCGCACGCGGGTTCTTCTCCGGGGCCGGGCTGATCCTGCTGCGCTGCTCGGGCCAGGGCGACATGCTCATCGCGACCTACGGCGCGATCCGCGGCACGACCCTCGCACACGGCGAGCGGATGGTCATCGACACCGGGCACATCGTCGCCTTCGAGAGCACGGTGCAGTACGCGATCCGCAAGGCCGGCAACAGCTGGAAGACGACCCTGCTGGGCGGCGAGGGCCTGGTCGCCGAGTTCGTCGGCCCCGGGCAGGTCTGGATGCAGACCCGCAGCACGAGCGACCTCATCAGCTGGCTCGACGCCCGCCTCCCCCGCCACGACTCGTCGAACAACTGACCGTTCGACGCGTCACGGACCGAGGACCAGGCTCAGGCCCCGCGTCAGTTCGTGCGCCAGCGCCTCCGGCAATGCCCCAGCTCGTTCGACGAGCTCGACCTTGTTCACCGTCACGAGTGCGGTGACGTTGATGACGCTGTCCTTCGGCAGTCCGGCGGCGCCGGAGGGGACGACCACGTTGCCGGGCATCGCCGCGAGTGCCGTGTTGGAAGTCATCACTGCGACGACCGTGGTCGCGAGTCGACTCGCGTTGTAGGCATCGGCCTGGATCACGACGACGGGCCGACGCAGTGCCGGCCTGCTGCCGTCGGGCTCGCCCAGATCGAGCCAGAACACGTCTCCGCGCGCGATCACCAAGCGTCCTGCGCTCCACCGTCCAGGAGGACGGCACGCCCCGCGGCGACTGCCGCAGCGTGACTCGCATCCTGCTCGCCGACGTACTCGACGACCAGGTCGATCCTCGCGGTCACGGTCGCGGCGTCCGTGCGAGCCAGCAGAAGTTCTGCACCCCGCGTGTAGAACTCGGACCTGCTCATGCCGAGCTCCTCGACGCGCGCCTCGACAGCGCTGTACGTGGGTTCAGGGACTGAGATCGCCGTCTTCACCCGTCGAGTATAACCGGTATGACCTGTCAGGCGCGGCGGATGCGGGAGACGTCGCGGACGGCGCCGCGGTCGGCGGACGTCGCCATCGCCGCGTAGGCCTGCAGCGCGGGCGAGACCACGCGGTCACGGTCCTTCGGCTGCCACGGGTTCTCCGACGCCTCCATCTTGGCGCGGCGCTCGGCGAGCACCTCGTCGGGCACGTTGACCCGGATGAGGCGCGTGTCCACGTCGATCTCGATCTCGTCGCCGTCCTCGATGAGGCCGATGGTCCCGCCGGCTGCAGCCTCCGGGGAGACGTGCCCCACCGAGATGCCGCTCGACCCGCCCGAGAACCGGCCGTCGGTGATCAGCGCGCACACCTTGCCCAGCCCGCGACCCTTGATGAACGACGTCGGGTAGAGCATCTCCTGCATGCCCGGACCGCCGGCCGGCCCCTCGTACCGCACGACGACCACGTGACCGGGCTGCACCTGCTTGGTGAGGATCTTCTCGACGGCCTCGTCCTGCGACTCGCACACCAGCGCGCGGCCGACGAAGTGGAAGACGTCCGGGTCGACGCCGGCGGTCTTGAAGACGGCACCGTCGGGGGCGATGTTCCCGCGCAGCACGGCCAGGCCGCCCTCGATCGTGTACGCGTGCTCGACGTCGCGGATGCAACCGTCGGCCGCGTCGGTGTCCAGGTGGTCCCAGCGGTTGGTGGTCGAGAACGCCTGCGTGGTGCGGACACCACCGGGCGCGGCGTGGAACAGCTCGATGGCCCGGTCGGTGGCCTTGCCGCCGCGCACGTCCCAGTCGTCGAGCCACGCCTGCAGCGTGGGCGTGTGCACCGACGTCACGTCGGTCTCCAGCAGGCCGGCCCGGTTCAGCTCACCCAGCAGCGCGGGGATGCCGCCCGCGCGGTGCACGTCCTCCATGTGGAAACGCGGGTGGTTGGGGGCCACCTTGGACAGGCAGGGCACACGACGCGACAGCCCCTCGATGTCGGACAGGTCGAAGTCGACCTCGCCTTCCTGGGCGGCGGCCAGGATGTGCAGGACCGTGTTGGTCGACCCGCCCATTGCGACGTCCAGCGCCATGGCGTTGGTGAACGCGGCCTTCGTCGCGATGCCGCGGGGGGCCGCGGTGTCGTCCTCGTCGTCGTAGTACCGGCGGGCCAGGTCGACGATCGTGCGGCCGGCCTCCAGGAAGAGCTCGCGACGGGCGGCGTGCGTGGCCAGCGTCGAGCCGTTGCCCGGCAGCGACAGGCCGAGCGCCTCGGTCAGGCAGTTCATCGAGTTGGCCGTGAACATGCCGGAGCACGAGCCGCAGGTCGGGCAGGCCGACTCCTCGACCTTGGCCAGCGCCTCGTCGGTGACGTTGTCGTCGGCCGCGTAGTTGATCGCGTTGATGAGGTTCAGCGGCGTGGACGCGACGCCGTCGGCGACGATCGCCTTGCCGGCCTCCATCGGGCCACCGGAGACGAAGACCACGGGGATGTTCAGGCGCAGCGCCGCGTTGAGCATCCCGGGCGTGATCTTGTCGCAGTTGGAGATGCAGACCAGGGCGTCGGCGCAGTGCGCGTTGACCATGTACTCGACCGAGTCGGCGATCAGGTCGCGGCTCGGCAGCGAGTAGAGCATCCCCGCGTGACCCATCGCGATGCCGTCGTCGACCGCGATGGTGTTGAACTCCTTGGAGACTCCGCCCGCCTCGCGGATGGCCGAGGCCACCAGGTCGCCCATGTCCTTGAGGTGCACGTGACCGGGCACGAACTGCGTGTAGGAGTTGGCGATCGCGATGATCGGCTTGCCGAAGTCCTCCGAACCCATGCCCGTCGCACGCCACAGCGCACGCGCGCCGGACATGTTGCGGCCGTGGGTGGACGTGCGCGAACGCAGCGGACGACTCATGACGTGCTCCTTCGACGAACCCTCGCCGCGATGGGGGCTGGCAGCGGCGCAGGTCAGGTTACGTCTGCGTAGGTTGAGGCGCTGCAGACGTCCGACACGTGGTCCACGCAGGTATCCACGTACCCGTCAGCTCGCGCCACGCGCCTGCCACGTGCACACGCACACCTCGTTGCCCTCCGGGTCGGCGAGGACCCAGAACGCGGGCGCGCGGTCGTCGCTCAGCAGGCGCCCGCCGGCCGCCACCGCGGCCTGCACCCGCGTCTCCGCCTCGTCGTGCGGGACGGCGATGTCGAAGTGGATCCGGTTGCGCTGCGGCCTGGGCGCATCCATCTGCTGGAACCACACGGTGGGCCCCACCCCCGCGGGGTCGCGCAGCTCGACGTAGTCGTCGGCCGACGAGTCCGCGGGCAGACCGTCGAACGGGAGCACGGTCGCCTCCTCGTACCCGAAGACGGCGGCCCAGAACGGCCGCACGGCGGGGATGTCGAGCGCGTCGACGGCGATCTCCAGGATCTCGCTGCGGGGCACGGCGCTGCCGAGCCCGAGCTCGTCGGCGATCGCGGAGATCGCGTTCGCGAGGTCGATGTCCCGCTGCGTCAGCCCCTCGACGTCGTGGCTGCGCGAGGTCACCGTCACCTGACCCCACCGCAGCAGGACGTCGGGGTGGTGGTTCGCCTCGTCGGCGGCGGCCGCGATGCGCGCGACGAGGGCAGCCCCCGTCGCGAAGTCGGGGGTGGTGAACGTCGCGCGCAGCCGCCGCAGGATGACCCGCCAGTGGCGGGCGTCGACAGCCTCGGTGACGACGGAGGAGCGGAGGTCCTGCGCTGTGTCGGCCATGCGACCAGCGTGGCACCCGCCACCCACACGCGCGCGTCAGCCCTTGAGCGCCTCGTCGCCGCCACTCTCCGCACCCTCCCGGATGTGCCGGCTCACCCAGGGGGCGAGCGCGAACATCACGAGCGCGAAGACGAGCGTCACCACACCGATCCCACCGAAGTACGCGGCGTCGCCGACGTCCGCCGTGGCCTGCACCAGCTGGGCCGTGATCGCGTTCCCCGCGCTCGTGGCGAGGAACCACAGGGCCATCGCCTGCCCGCGGAAGGCCTTGGGCGCCAGCAGCGTGGTGGCCGCGAGACCGACGGGCGACAGGCAGAGCTCGCCGAGCGTCTGCACGAGGTAGACGACGACCAGCACCCACCACGGTGACTTGCCGTCGCCAGCCTGCCACGCCGCTCCGCCCAGGAACACGAAGCTGAGCGCGACGAGCGTCAGCCCGATGGCGAACTTGACCGCGGTGGGCGGTCGGTCGTCCAGCTTCAGCCAGATCCAGGCGAACACCGGCGCCAGCAGGATGATGAACGCCGGGTTGAGCGACTGGTAGAAGACCGTGGAGATGGTGATGCCGCCGATCGTCCGGTCGGTGCTGTCCTCCGCGAACGTGGTCAACGTGCCGCCGGCCTGCTCGAAGATCATCCAGAAGAGCATCGCCGCGACGAACAGGGGGATGTACGCCCGCAGCCGGGAGCGCTCCGGCGCCGTCACCTTCGGTGAGCGGAACATGACCCAGAACGTCGCGACGGGTGCCGCGAGCGCGATGTAGGACAGCGCGTCGACGAACGTGTCCGCGCTGAAGTCCCCCTGGACCGCCCACGCGAGCGCGGTCGCGGCCACGCAGCCGACGGCGACACCGAGCACCAGGCGCGTGACGGGACCGCGATCGGCCGCGGTCATCGGGTTGGGCGGCCGCAGCCCGGCCGTACCCAGCAGGTTGCGCCCCAGGACGAAGACGACGAGCGCGAGCGCCATGCCCACGGCGGCGACCGCGAACCCGGCGTGGTAGCCCCAGCGCTCGCGCACCGCGCCCACCACGAACGGTGCCGCGAGCGAGCCGATGTTGATGCCCATGTAGAAGATCGAGAACGCCGAGTCGCGGCGCTGGTCCTCGCGCGAGTACAGCTCCCCCACCATCGAGGAGACGTTGGGCTTGAGCAGGCCTGTCCCGAGAGCCACCAGCACGATGCCCGTGAACGAGAAGCCCGCGCCGGGGATCGAGAGGAACACGTGCCCGGCCGCGATGACGACGCCGCCGTACAGGACCGAGCGCCGCGCGCCGATCATGCGGTCGGCGAGCCAGCCCCCGAGCACCGAGACCAGGTACACCGACGCGCCGTAGGCGGAGTACATCGCCAGCCCGGTCGTCTCGTCGATCCCGAGGCCACCGTTCGCCGCGGTGTCCGTCAGGTACAGCAGCAGGATGGCCCGCATGCCGTAGTAGCTGAACCGCTCCCACAGCTCCGTGCCGAACAGCGTGAAAAGGCCCAGCGGGTGCCCGAAGAACGCGTGGTCGCGGGGGACGACGGGCGCGTCGGCCGTGGTGAGCCCCCCGGCGCCCGCCGCGTCGTCGGCTCCGTCACCGCGTCGCCGGCCGCGCGAGACGCCCGATTCGTCCCCGTCTGCCATGTGGCCCATCGTGGCCGGTCCCTGCCGTGTGCGCCAGTGTCCACCCAGGTCGGCCGGGTCGCTGCGGACGCCGCCGGGACCTAGCGTGGCCCGGTGACGAGCGTGCACTGGTTCCGCCGCGACCTGCGGCTCGCGGACAACCCCGCCCTGGTCGCGGCCGTGGAGCGGGCGCGGGCCGACGACGGCGACGTGGTCGCGCTCTTCGTCGTCGACCCCGCCCTGTGGTCGTCGGCCGGCGCCCCACGCCTGGCGTACCTCGCGGCGAGCCTGCGGGCGCTCGACGACGAGCTGGGCGGCCGCCTCGTCGTGCGACGTGGCCACCCGGCGGAGGTCGTCCCACACCTCGCTCGCGAGGTCGCCGCGTCGTCCGTGCACGTCACCGCGGCCACCGAACCCTTCGGCCGACGACGCGACGAGGCCGTCGGCGCGGCGCTCGACGACGCGGGCGTCGAGCTCGTGCCCACGGGCTCCCCCTACGCCGTCGGCCCCGGTCTGCTCGCGACGGGCGCGGGATCGCCGTTCCAGGTGTTCACCCCGTTCCGTCGGGCGTGGCTGGACCACGGGTGGTCGGCCCCGGCGCCCCGCCCCCGTTCGGTCCCGTGGGCCGACGTCCGCTCCGACCCACTGCCCGACGTCCCCGACACGGACGTCGAGCTGCCGCGCGCCGGCGAGCACGCGGCGCGCGAGCGGTGGCACACCTTCGTCGCCGATGGGCTGGGCGACTACGGCACCGACCGTGACCGTCCCGACGTGGACGGGACGTCGTCGATGTCGATCCCTCTCAAGTACGGCGAGGTCCATCCCCGAACCCTGCTGGCCGACCTCGCCCACGACCGGGGCGCGTCGGCGGCGACGTTCCGTTCCGAGCTGGCCTGGCGCGAGTTCCACGCCGACGTGCTGTGGCACCACCCCGGCGCGACGAGGCGCTCGCTGCGAGCCGTGGTGCCGGACGACGCGTGGGCCGACGGACCGGGCGCGGACGCCGCCTTCGACGCGTGGGCGACGGGACGGACGGGCTACCCGCTGGTCGACGCGGGCATGCGGCAGCTGCGCGCGACTGGCTGGATGCACAACCGGGTGCGCATGGTGGTCGCGTCGTTCCTGGTCAAGGACCTGCACATCCGCTGGCAGCGCGGCGCGGACCACTTCATGGCGTGGCTCGTCGACGGCGACGTCCCGCAGAACCAGCTGAACTGGCAGTGGGTGGCCGGGACGGGACGCGACGCCGCACCGTACTTCCGCGTGTTCAACCCCGTGCTGCAGGGCGAGAAGTTCGACCCCGACGGCACCTACGTGCGCCGGTGGGTCCCGGAGCTCCGCGGCATCCCCGGCCGAGCCGTCCACCAGCCGTGGCGGCTCGGTCTCGAGGCGCCTGCCGACTACCCCGACCGCATCGTCGACCACGCCCGCGAGCGTGAGGCCACCCTGGAGGTGTACCACGCGGCACGCGGCTGAGGGCTCGTGAAGACGGTGTGAAGAAGTGGGGACGAACGTCCCGGAACATCCGCTCACGCCGGGACGAGAGTGTGACTACGGCGCCGAGCACGGCGACCGAACCTCACACGGAGAGTCCGATCATGACCGCCCTCGCAGATCCCACGACCAGCACCGCCGCTGTACGCACCGAGCCCGCGATCGTCACCTCGGGCCGCGCCCGCATCGCCCTGGCGATCGCGCGTCTCGCCACCGGGTTCATCTTCCTGTGGGCGTTCCTGGACAAGACGTTCGGGCTGCACTACAGCACGGGCGCCGCCGTCACCGAGGGCTCGCCGACCCTGTCCTGGATCGACGGCGGGCAGCCCAGCCAGGGCTTCATGAAGTTCGCCGCGATCGGCCCGTTCAAGGACGTGTTCGCCAACATGGCGAGCCCGCTGACCGACTGGCTGTTCATGCTCGGCATGCTGGGCGTGGGCGCGGCGGTGATGCTCGGCATCGGCCTGCGCGTCTCGGCCGTGGCCGGCTCGCTCATCATGGCCATGATGTGGCTGGCCGAGTGGCCGCTGCAGCAGGGCTCGACCAACCCGCTGATCGACTACCACGTGATCTACGCGCTGGTCCTGATCATCGCCGCCCTCACGTTCGCCGGTGACACGTGGGGCCTGGGCAAGTGGTGGGCCAACCTGCCGGTCGTCCGCAAGCACGCCTGGCTGCGGTGATCACCTGCAGCACCCGATCGGCCACGGGTACCGCGTCGGTCAGCCCAGCTGACCGGCGCGGTACTCGTCCTCCAGGATCGCCATGACGACGGCGTCGCAGTACCCGTCCCCGTCGCGGTAGGCGTCGCGCTTGCGACCCTCGACGCGGAAGCCGAGGTTCTCGTACAGGGACTTGGCCCGGGCGTTGATGCTCAGCACGTCCAGCTCCACGCGGTGCAGCCCGATGCCGTCGAACGCGAAGCCCAGCACCAGCTGGATGCCCTCGGTGCCGTACCCGCGACCGCGGTAGGTCGGCCCCATCGAGAGTCGCAGGTTGGCGCAGCGCCGGCCCTCGTCGACCTCGTTCAGCACGATCTCGCCGCGGAACGAGTCGTCACCGTTGGCTGTCACCGCGAAGTCGTAGCGGCCCTTCGCGGTGGCGCGGCTCGCGCACCAGGCGGCGATGCTCTCGCGGGTGAACGTGGCGGTCGTCCCGGTCTGCCGCTTGCCCTCGGGGTCGGCCAGCATCTCCCACATCGCGTCCGCGTCGTCGGGTCGGATGGGGCGCAGGGTGATCATCTCGCCCTGCAACGTCGGCTTGTCCATCGACGTCTCCTCTCGCGTCCCCACGGACGGTACGGCGCGCGTGTGGCGACGACGTTACCGCCGTGTCTCACGCGCGCCGTGGCCCCACTCCGAGCCCGCTCGCCGGTCAGGCGAACGCGGCCTTGGGGTCGCCGACCTCGATGCCCTCGGCCTCCTCCGCCTCCTCGATGGCGCCGGCGGTCGCGCCACCCGTGTTGCGGAAGTGCCCGACGGTCGAGAGCACCAGGCCCAGGACCACCCAGCCCACCAGTGCCAGCCACAGCGAGGCCGTCGAGGCCTGCGGGAAGTAGGAGTGGTCGCGCAGCAGCGCGGCGGCCGCGCCCGGCGGGAACCACTGACCGATCTGCCCCCACGGCGCCGGCAGCATCTGCCACGGCGCGGCGGCGGATGCCAGCGGGTTGGCCACGAGCAGGAACAGCACGGGGCCGATGGCGATGCCCGCGCGGCCGACGATCGAGACGAACCCGATGATCACGCTCGCGATGCCGGCGAGCGTGAGGGCGATGATGCTCGCGTTGACGAGGTAGCTGCCCTGGAGTGCGCCGAACAGGCCCTGCAGGACGCCGGCCACCGCCAGTCCACCGACGGCCGCGTAGACGCCGGCGGCTGCGACGCGGCGCCACACCCCGACGACGAGCAACGAGATGCCGATGCCGCCGATCATCCCGCCGATGACGACGGGCAACGTGACGAGCCCGAGGATCGTCCCGCGCGGGTCGCCGGACGCGAGGGGGACGAGGTCGGTGACGGGGACGCTCACGTCCGTGCCGGTCACCTCGGAGAGCTGCTGGGCCAGGACCGGCGACAGCGCCGCGAGCTGCTGGGCGACGACAGAGCTCGAGGCGGTCGCCGTGAGGATCTCGGGCTGGTCGCCCAGCACGATCGCGCCGTAGACGTCGCGCGTGAGGACGAGGTGCTCGGCGGCGTCCCGGTCGGCGACCTCGACGACGTCGAACGTGCCGGGCGCGCGCTGCTCGAGCCCCTGCTCGACGGGGGCCGTCGCGGCGGCGGGCCCGGCGACGGCGAGCGGGAGGTCATGGGCGTCGGACGCGGCGCTCGGCCACAGGAACGCGAGGGCGATGAGCGTGACCACGGCGGCGAGGGCTGCGCCCAGACCGACGAGGCGGCGCCACGGGGTGTGCGGCTGGACAGTCATGACAAGGCTCCTTCTAAACCGAATGTTCGTTCTGTTACCAGGCTCCGTCCGACCCGGGAAGTTGTCAAGAACGTTCGTTCGTTTTTATGCTGCCGTGTGCCCAAGGTCACCGAGGAGTACCGGATCGCGCGCCGGCAGGAGATCGCCGACGCTGCTCTGCGCGCGTTCCGACGCAAGGGCTTCCACGCCACGTCGATGGCGGAGATCATCACCGAGTCGGGGCTGTCCGCCGGCGCCATCTACGGCCACTTCCCCAGCAAGGACGCGCTCGTCATGGAGGTGGCCACCCGCATCATCGACGGCCGGGTCGCCGACATCGAGCACCTCGCCGAGCTCGACCCGATGCCCGCACCTCCCACCCTCCCGCGCGTGCTGGTCGAGGGCATGCAGCAGGAGCTCGCCTCCCCGGGCGTGATGCTCCAGCTCTGGGGCGAGGCCGTCACCGACCCCACCGTCCGCGAGCTCGCCGGCTCCGTGGTCACCCGCCTGCGGGCCGTCGTCGGCCGCTACGTGTCGCTGTGGCAGCAGCGTCAGCACGGTCGCTCACCCGACGAGGCGGACGCGCTGGGCGCCGAGCAGGCCGTGCTGTTCGTCGCGGCCGTCCAGAGCTACATCGTGCAGGCGTCGCTGGTCCCCGACTTCGACGGCGAGGGCTACCTGCGCTCACAGGAGAAGTACCTCCCCCGCTGACTCCCACCGCGAGCGCGCCCGAGACGCGTCGAGCGCACCCGTTGCCACGGGTGCGCTCGACGACGATGGGGCGCGCTCGGCGCGGGGCACTCAGGCCTGGACGCGCTCCAGCACCAGCTCGCGGACGCGGCCGGCGTCGGCCTGGCCGCGGGTCGCCTTCATGACGGCGCCGATGATGGCGCCGACCGGACCGAGGTTGCCCGAGCGGATCTTCTCGGCCACGTCCGGCTGGGCGGCCAGTGCCTCGTCGATGGCGGCCAGCAGCGGGCCGTCGTCGGACACGACCTCCAGGCCGCGCGCGACGACGACGGCCTCGGGGTCGCCCTCTCCCGCGAGCACGCCGGCCAGCACCTGACGGGCCAGCTTGTCGTTGATGCGGCCGGCGTCGACGAGGGCCTGCAGCTCCCCGATCTGGGCCGGGGTGATGGGCAGGTCGGCCAGCTCGACGTCCTGCTCCTTGGCGGTGCGGGCCAGCTCACCCATCCACCACTTGCGCGCGGCGGCGGGCGACGCCCCCGCCGCGACCGTCGCCTCGATGAGCTCGACCGCGCCCGCGTTGACCACGTCGCGCATCTCGGCGTCGGCGTAGCCCCACTCGCCCTGCAGCCGACGACGACGTGCGGCGGGCAGCTCGGGCAGCGCGGCGCGGATCTCCTCGATCCATGCCCGGTCCGGGACGATCGGCGCGAGGTCCGGCTCCGGGAAGTAGCGGTAGTCCTCGGCGTCGGACTTCAGGCGGCCCGACGTCGTCGTACCCGTGTCCTCGTGCCAGTGCCGCGTCTCCTGCGTGACCGTCGCACCCGCGTCCAGCACGGCGGCCTGCCGGCTGATCTCGTAGCGCACCGACCGCTCGACCGACCGGAACGAGTTGACGTTCTTGGTCTCCGTGCGGGTACCGAGCGGATCGGCGGCCGTCGGCCGCAGCGATACGTTCACGTCCGCACGGACGTTCCCACGCTCCATGCGCGCCTCGGACACCTCGAGCGCCCGGAACAGGTCACGCAGCGTCTGCACGTAGGCGCGCGCCACCTCCGGCGCGCGCTCGCCGGCGCCCAGGATGGGCCGCGTGACGATCTCGACGAGCGGGATCCCGGCGCGGTTGTAGTCGACCAGCGAGTACTCGGCACCCTGGATGCGTCCCGTCGCGCCGCCGACGTGGGTGTTCTTGCCCGCGTCCTCCTCCATGTGCGCACGCTCGATGTCGACGCGGAACACCGTGCCGTCCTCGAGCTCGACGTCCACCCAGCCGTCGTACGCGATGGGCTCGTCGTACTGCGACGTCTGGAAGTTCTTGGGGACGTCCGGGTAGAAGTAGTTCTTGCGCGCGAACCGGCAGCTCTCGGCGATCGAGCAGTTCAGCGCCAGGCCGATGCGGATCGCGTACTCGACGGCCGTCGCGTTGACCACCGGCAGCGCACCGGGCAGGCCCAGCGAGACCGGCGTCACCGCGGTGTTCGGCTCCTCGCCGAACACGGCCGGCGCACCGTCGAACATCTTGGTGCGCGTGCCGAGCTCGACGTGCACCTCGATGCCGATCACGGGGTCGAACCGGGCCACGGCCTCGTCGTAGTCGACCAGGTCCACCAGCGCGCTCATCGGGTCTCCAGCTCCGGGGCGCGCGTCAGCAGCGGACCGCCCCACTCGTTCTCCAGCAGCGCCTCGAGCGCGGCACCGACGCGGTACAGGCGGTCGTCGGCCTTCGCCGGCGCCAGCACCTGGAAGCCGACGGGCAGCCCGTCGTCCGACAGGCCGCTCGGCAGCGACAGGCCAGGGACGCCCGCCAGGTTGGCGGGGATCGTGGCGACGTCGTTGAGGTACATCGCCAGCGGGTCGTCCAGCTTCTCGCCCAGCTTGAACGCGGTCGTCGGCGCCGTCGGGGAGACGAGGACGTCCGCCTTCTCGAACGCGGCCGCGAAGTCGCGCTGGATGAGCGTGCGGACCTTCTGGGCCGAGCCGTAGTAGGCGTCGTAGTACCCGGCCGACAGCGCGTAGGTGCCGAGGATGACGCGGCGCTTGACCTCGTCGCCGAAGCCCTGGCCGCGGGTCGCGGACATGACGCGCTCGGCGGTCGGGTTGTCCTCGGGGACGACCCGCAGGCCGAAGCGCATGCCGTCGAACTTGGCCAGGTTGCTGGAGGCCTCCGCCGGCATGATCAGGTAGTACGCGGCCAGCGCGTACGTGAAGTGCGGGCAGGAGACCTCGACGATCTCCGCGCCGGCGCTGCGCAGCAGCTCGAGCGACTCGTCGAACCGCGCCTGCACGCCGGCCTGGTAGCCCTCGCCCTGCAGCTCGGTGATGACCCCGACCCGCACGCCGCTCAGGTCGCCGGTCGCCCCCAGGCGGGCCGCGCCCACCAGGTCGGGCAGCGGCTCGGCCAGGCTCGTCGAGTCACGCGGGTCGTGGCCGCCGATGAGCTCGTGCAGCAGCGCGCTGTCCAGCACGGTGCGCGTGACGGGGCCGGCCTGGTCCAGGCTGCTCGCCATGGCGATGAGGCCGTAGCGCGAGACACCCCCGTACGTCGGCTTGACGCCGACCGTGCCGGTGACGGCCGCGGGCTGGCGGATGGAACCGCCGGTGTCGGTGCCGATGGCCAGCGGGGCCTCGTACGCGGCGACCGCCGCGGCCGAGCCGCCGCCGGAACCGCCCGGGATCCGGTCCAGGTCCCACGGGTTGTGCGTGTTGCCGTAGGCGGAGTGCTCGGTCGACGAGCCCATCGCGAACTCGTCCATGTTGGTCTTGCCCAGGACGGGCAGGCCCGCGGCCTTGATCCGCTCGACGAGGGTCGCGTCGTACGGCGGCACCCAGCCCTCGAGGATCTTCGAGCCCGCCGTCGTCGGCAGCCCCTGCGTGACCACGACGTCCTTGACGGCGATCGGCACGCCGGCCAGCGGGTGCAGCTCCTCGCCCGACGCCCGGCGGGCATCCACGTCGGCCGCGGTGGCCAGCGCCTGCGCGCCGCTGACGTGCAGGAACGCGTGCACGGCGGGGTCGACGGCGGCGATCCGGTCCAGGTGGGCCTGCGTCGCCTCGACGCTGGACGCCTCGCCGGACGTCAGAGCGTCGGCGAGCGCGGCGGCGGACAGGCGCGTGAGGTCGCTCATGCCTCCTCCCCCAGGATCTGCGGGACGAGGAACTTGCCGTCCTCGGCTGCCGGGGCCGCGGCCAGCACGGCGTCGCGGTCGACTCCCGCCACGGGCTCGTCGGCGCGGAACACGTTGGACAACGGCAGGGGGTGGCTGGTGGCCGGCACCTCGGGCGTGGCGATCTCGCTCACGCGCGCGATCGACTCGACGATCACGTCGAGCTCACCCGCGAGGCGGTCGAGCTCGGCGTCCGTCAGGTCGATCCGGGCCAGCCCCGCCACACGCGCGACCTCGTCGCGGGAGAGGGAGGACATGGCTGGCAGTCTAGTCGGGACGCCGCGCGGCCCGCGGCCGGGCGTCAGGCGTCGACCGCGGCCCGGATGAGCGCCAGGAGCGCCTGCGCGTACGCCTCGGTGGCCTGGACCGCGGTGAAGAGCTGCTCGGGGCGGCCGGGCAGCTCGACGAGCACCTGGTAGCGGCCGTCGGTGGATCGAGCGAGCGACCGGAAGGCGCCGCCGAGCAGCTCGCGCAGCTGGTCCTCGCGCGGGAGCCACAGCGCGTCCTCCTGCGCCACGGAGTCGAGCGCCCACTCCGTGGTGCCGTTGAAGCCCAGCACCGTGCCGGTGGGGAACTGGTGGGCCTCGATCGTCATCTCGCTGATCGTGAAGACGTCGTCCTCCATGCCGACCTGGAGCATCACGAACCGGTCACCCGACGTCGGCGTCCAGCGCAGGCCCGAGTCCCGCAGGGCGCGGGCGCTGCTCAGCGAGATCATGTCGCCAGTATGGGCACGTCGGACCGGCCGCGTCCCCCTCAAGACGCGGCCGGTCCGACCTTCATCGCGCGCTGAAGGCCGCGTCGAACGCGGCCGCCGGCGGCGCGAACGCGTTCCGCCGCACGAACTCCAGCGCCTCCGGCGCACCCAGGAGCCGGTCCATCCCCGCGTCCTCCCACTCCACCGAGATCGGACCGTCGTACCCGATCGCGTTCAGCGCGCGGAACGACGCCTCCCACGGCACGTCGCCCCGCCCCGTGGAGACGAAGTCCCAGCCGCGGTGCTGGTCCGCCCAGGCCAGGTGCGACGAGAGCCGCCCGTTGCGTCCGTTGCCGAGCCGCAGCTTCACGTCCTTGCAGTCGACGTGGTAGATCCGGTCCGCGAAGTCGCCGATGAAGTCGACGGGGTCGAGGTCCTGCCAGATGAAGTGGCTCGGGTCCCAGTTGAGCCCGAAGGACTCGCGGTGCCCGATCGCCTCGAGCGTGCGCACCGTGGTCCAGTAGTCGTAGGCGATCTCGCTCGGGTGGACCTCGTGCGCGAACCGCACCCCCACCTCGTCGAACACGTCCAGGATCGGGTTCCAGCGCCGCGCGAAGTCCTCGTAGCCCGCGTCGACCGCCCCCTGGGAGACCGGCGGGAACATCGCGACGTACTTCCAGATGCTCGAGCCCGTGAACCCGACGACGGTCTTGACGCCCAGCTTCGCGGCCAACCGCGCGGTGTGCTTCATCTCCTCGGCCGCCCGGCTGCGGACCCCCTCCGGGTCGCCGTCGCCCCACACCACGTCGGGCAGCATGTCGCGGTGGCGCTGGTCGATGGGGTCGTCGCACACCGCCTGGCCCTTGAGGTGGTTGGAGATCGCCCACACCTGCAGGCCGTGGCGGTCCAGGATCTCGCGGCGCGAGGCCACGTACTCCTCGTCGTCCCACCGCCACGGGTCCAGGTGGTCGCCCCAGCAGGCGATCTCGAGCCCGTCGTAGCCCCACCCCGCGGCCAACCGTGCGACCTCCTCGAACGGGAGGTCGGCCCACTGGCCGGTGAACAGCGTGATCGGTCGTGCCATGGTCAGCTCTCCTTCGTCGAACGCGTGGGGGCGGTCGTTGTCCAGACGGAGCGGGCGGCCGACGAGCGCTCGACCGCGTCCAGGACGCGCTGCACCTGGAGGCCGTCGGCGAACGTCGGTGCGGGCGCGGTGCCGGAGGCGATGCCCCCGACGAGGTCCACGACCTGGTGGGTGAACGCGTGCTCGTACCCGAGCCCGTGGCCCGCCGGCCACCACGCCCCGACGTAGGGGTGCTCGGGCTCTGTGACGACGATCCGGCGGAACCCCGCGGTCGCCGCCGGCTCGGTCGCGTCGAACAGGTGCAGCACGTTCATGTCCTCGAAGTCGAACGCCAGCGACCCGGCAGACCCGTTGATCTCCAGGCGGATGGCGTTCTTGCGCCCGTACGCGAAGCGGGTCGCCTCGAACGTCGCCAGGCCGCCGCCGGACATGCGGCCCAGGAAGATCGCTGCGTCGTCCACCGTGACCGGACCCGTCCGGTCACCTGAGGCGGAGCCGGAAAGCCCCGTGAACGAGTCGGCCACCGGCCGTTCGTGCACGAACGTCTCCAGGACCGCGGACACGCCCGTCACCTGCTCGCCCGTGACGAACTGCGCGAGGTCGACGATGTGCGCCCCGATGTCGCCGAGCGCGCCCGACCCCGCGCGCTGCCGGTCGAGGCGCCAGGACAGCGGCACGGTGGGATCCGCGATCCAGTCCTGCAGGTACTGCGCCCGCACGTGCCGCACGGTGCCGATCCGCCCGTCGGCCACCAGCCGGCGCGCCAGCTGGATCGCCGGCACGCGCCGATAGGTGAACCCGACCATCGCCATCCCGGGCGCCTGCTCGGCCGCGGCGACCATCGCCTCGGCCTCCGCCACGGAGTTGGCCAGCGGCTTCTCGCACAGCACGTGCTTGCCGGCGCGCAGCGCGGCGATCGCGATGTCGGCGTGCGTGTCCCCGGGCGTGCAGACGTCGACGAGGTCGACGTCGTCGCGGTGCACGAGCGCCTTCCAGTCGGTCTCGACGTCGCGCCAACCGAGGGTGGCGGCCGCCGCCCGGACCGCCTCCTCGTTCCGGCCCGCGACGACGGCCATGTCGACGGACATCGGCAGGTCGAAGAACCGCGGGGCGTTGCGCCAGGCCTGCGAGTGGGCGACGCCCATGAACGCGTAGCCGACCATCCCCACGCCCAGGCGCGGGCGGTCGGTGGGTGCTAGAGGCACGGGCCCTCCTCGGGTCCGGACCGGGCGGGTCGCCGGGCTGCGCCGACCCGCCCGGTCGACGTCAGGACTCGAAGGCCGTGGGCAGGTACTGGTCGACGTTGGCCTTGGTGACGACCGGCGCGTACAGCTGCACCTTGCGCGGCACCTCGACCTCGACGAGGTCGCTCATCGCCTTGCCCTGCACGAGCAGCCGGGCGAGCCGGATGCCGTCGGCCGCCTGGGTCGAGGGATAGATGACGGTCGCCTTCAGGACGGTGTTGTCGGCCTTGATCGCGTCCATGACGTTCTTGGAGCCCGCACCACCGACCATGAAGAACTCGTCGCGGCCCGCGTCCTTGATGGCCGCGAGGACGCCGACGCCCTGGTCGTCGTCGTGGTTCCAGATGGCATCGAGCTTGGGTGCCGCCTGGAGCAGGCTCGCCGCCGCGGCGTTGCCGCCCTGGACGGTGAAGTCGGCGGCGACGCGGTTGGAGACCTTGAGCCCGCACTGGCCCAGCGCGTCGGCGAAGCCCTTGCTGCGGTCCTGCGTCAGCGGCAGCGAGTCGATGCCGGCGATCTCCGCGACCTTGGCGTCGCTCTTGCCGCCCAGCTGCTCGCAGATGTACTGGCCGGCGCTCACACCCATGCCGTAGTTGTCGCCCAGCACGGTGGTCCGCGCGGCGTTCGGGTCGGAGAACTCGCGGTCCACGTTGACGACGACGATGCCGGCCTTCATGGCCTTGGTCGCGACCTCGGTGAGCGCGGCCCCGTCGAACGGCAGCAGCACGATCGCGTCGACCTTGTCGTTGATGAACTGCTCGATCTGGCTGATCTGGACGTTGACGTCGTTGGTGCCCTCGGCCTGCTTGAGCTCGACGTCCGAGAACTTGCCCGCCTCCGCGACGGCGCTCTTGGTGATGGCGCCCATCCAGCCGTGGTCGGCGGCGGGTGCGGAGAACCCGATGACGACCTTGTCGCCCGGGGCGTCGTTGTCGGAGGTGGCGCCCGGCTGAGCAGCCGCGGCGGTGTCCGACGGGGTCTCGTCGGGGGTGTTGGACGTGCAGCCGGTGACGACGAGCGCGAGTGCTGCGGTGGCGCCGGCGGCGGCGAGCCAGCGGCGACGCAGGGGTCCTGCGGACATGACGATCCTCCTTGATCGGGTGCTGCTGGGGTGGGTGACGGTGCTGGTGCCCGGGGTCAGGTGCCCGCGCGGGAGCGCTCGGCGATGCGCTGCTGGAGCAGCACGGCGACGACGATGATCACGCCCTTCGCCACCGCCTGCGCCGAGATCGACAGGTTGTTCTGTGTGAAGACGTTGGTCAGCGTCGAGAAGATGAGCACGCCCAGGACGGTGCCGACGATCGTGCCGCGACCGCCCGCCAGGAGCGTCCCGCCGACGACGACGGCCGCGATGGCGTCGAGCTCGTAGAACTGACCGTTCGTCGAGCTGCCGGCCGTGGTGCGGCCGAGCATCATGACGCCGCCGATCCCGGCCGCGAGTCCGGCGAGGGCGTACAGGTACATGGTGTGCCGCTTGACGTTGATCCCGGCGAGCCGCGCGGCCTCGGGGTTACCTCCCACGGCGACCGTGCGGCGACCGAAGGTGGTGCGGTTGAGGAGCACCCAGCCGATCACGGACACGACCGCGAAGATCCAGACGAGCGCCGGGACGCCGAGGAAGGACCCGCTGAAGAAGTCCAGGAAACCCTGGACCTTGACCACCTGGGTCTGCCGGTTCGCGATGATCTCGGCCAGGCCTCGGGCGGAGACCATCATGGCCAGCGTCGCGATGAACGCGACCACCTTGCCGTAGGCGATGAGCACGCCGTTGACGACGCCCGCGCCGAGGCCGACGAGCAGGGCGCACCCCACCATGACGATCCAGTGCGAGTCCTGCGCCATCGTCTGCGTCGCGACGGTGCTGGCCCACACCGAGGACAGGCCCAGGACCGAGCCGACCGACAGGTCGATCCCGGCGCCCGTGATGACGAACGTCATCCCGATGCTCAGGACCCCCGTCACCGCGGCGAGCCGCAGGATGGTCAGGATGTTGGCGGTCCCGATGAACCGGTCGCCGGCCGTGATCACGCCGACCAGGCACAGGACCGCGAGCGCGATCACCAGGCCCAGGTTGCGTCCGGCTGCCCCGTGCAGGAGCCCGGACCGCCGCTCCCGCGCCGCCGGCGCCTCCTTCTCCACCCGGGCGGACTCGTCCGCCGCCGGGATCGTGACGTCCTGCTCGCTCACGCGGCACTCCCTTCCATCACCAGGTCGAGCACGCGGTGCTCGTCGATCGCGGACGTCGGACCCTCGTGCACCACGCGCCCCTCGGAGACCACGAGCACGCGGTCGGCCAGGCCGAGGACCTCCTCGATCTCGCTCGAGACCACGACGACGGCGGCCCCCTGCGCCGCCAGCGCCGCGACCAGGGCGTAGATCTCGGCCCGGGCACCGACGTCGACGCCGCGGGTCGGCTCGTCGAGGAGCAGCACCCGGCACCCGTGCACGAGCCACCGGGCGAGCAGCACCTTCTGCTGGTTGCCGCCCGACAGCGTGCGCGCCGCCCGCTCGGGGTCGCCGGGCCGCACGTCGAGGGCCTCGATCTGCTCGCCGGCGGCGCGTCGCTCCGCGGCCTCGTCGAGGAAGCCTCCCCGTGCGGTGCGGGCGAAGGTCGACAGCGTGATGTTCCGGTAGACGGGCTCGTCGAGGATCAGCCCCTGGCTCTTGCGCTCCTCGGGGCACAGGCCGACGCCCGCGCGCACCGCGTCGGACACCGACCCCGGCCGCAGCGTCCGGTCGCCCACCTGCACCGAGCCGCCGGTCGCCCGGCGGGCGCCGAACACGGTCTCGAGGATTTCCGAGCGCCCCGACCCGACCAGGCCCGCCAGCCCGACGACCTCGCCGGCGCGCACGTCGAACGAGACGTCCTGGAACGTGCCGCGCAGCTCGAGTCCCTGCACGCGCACCACCGTCGCGGCGTCCTCCCGGACGGGCGGGCGGCGCGGGATCGCGTACTCCACGTTGCGGCCCGTCATCAGGCGGATGAGCTCGGCGGTGGGCGTGCTCGCGACCGCGAGGCCGGAGGCGACGGTCCGCCCGTCCTTGAGGACGGTGATCCGGTCGCCGATCTGGCGGATCTCCTCGAGACGGTGCGAGATGTAGACCACGGCGACGCCCTGCGACGTCAGGTCGCGCACCACCCGGAAGAGGTTCGCCACCTCCTCCGAGTCGAGCACGGCCGACGGCTCGTCCATGACGATGACGCGTGCGTCGTGCGACAGCGCGCGGGCCATCGACACGATCTGCTTGCCGGCGGCGGACAGCGTGCCGACCTCGCGGTGCGGCGAGATCCCGGAGTGCCCGAGCCGTGCGAGCACCGCGCGCGTCCGGCGCGTGGCGGCGCGGCGTTGCGAGAACCCGCCCGTGGCGAGCTCGTGGCCCAGGAAGACGTTCTCGGTCACCGACAGGCCGTCGACGACGTCGAGCTCCTGGTACATCGTCGCGATGCCGAGCCGCAGGCCGGCCACGGGGTGCGGGATCGTGACGGGCTCGCCATCCAGGAGGACCTGCCCCTCGTCGGGCTGGTGAGCGCCGGCGAGCACCTTGATCAGGGTGGACTTCCCGGCGCCGTTCTGGCCGAGCAGGCAGTGGACCTCGCCGGCCCGCACGTCGAGGTCCACGCCGTCGAGGGCGCGTGCGCCGGGGAACTGCTTGACGATGCCGCGCATCTCGAGCAGAGCGCCGGTGCCCTGGGGGTCGTCGGTGACCATGCGACGAAACTAGGGATACTTATGCCGGACGTCAAGCAAAAGTTGCTAGATTGATGACAGAGTTATGCGAACGTGACCCACACAAGCCACCGGCAACGCGGTGCGACGAGCGACAGGACGGGGATGGTTCACTGTGCGGATGGAGGAGCTGACCACGATCACCCCCAAGCCGACCGGCGCCGGGGACATGTTCCAGCTCCTGCGCGACGGCCAGCCGCGCACGCGCGCCGACCTGGCCACCCTCACCGGCCAGGCACGGTCGACGATCGCCGCGCGGGTCGACACCCTGCTCGCCTCCGGCCTCGTCTCCCCCGCCGGCGAGGCCAGCTCCACCGGTGGCCGGCCTCCCGCCACGTTCCGGTTCAACCCGGCCGCGCGGGTCGTGCTCGCCGTGGACCTCGGCGCGACGCACTCCCGGCTGGCACTCACGGACCTCGCCGGCCAGGTGCTCGCCGAGCACGCCGAGCAGATCGCCATCGCCGAGGGGCCCGGGCCCGTCCTCGACCGCGTGGCCGCCGTCGCAGCCGAGCTGCTGACGGCCGCGGGCCGACCGTCGTCGGACCTGGTCAGCGTCGGCGTCGGGCTGCCCGGCCCCGTCGAGCACTCCACCGGACGTCCGATCAACCCGCCGATCATGCCCGGCTGGGACGACGCCGACGTCCCGGGCCTGCTGGGCCGTCGTCTTCACGTCCCGGTGCTCGTGGACAACGACGTGAACATCATGGCGCTCGGCGAGCACACCTCGCAGTGGCCTGCGGTCGACCACCTGCTGTTCGTCAAGGTCGCCACCGGCATCGGCGCGGGCATCATCTCGGACGGCGCCATCCGTCGGGGGGCGCAGGGCTCCGCCGGCGACCTCGGTCACATCGCCGTGCCCGGCGGGCTCGACCTGCCGTGCCGCTGCGGCAACACCGGGTGCCTCGAGGCGGTCGCGAGCGGGCCCGCCATCGCCACTGCCCTGACGGCCCAGGGGACGCCGGCCACCACGAGCGCGGACGTCGTGGCGCTGGTGCGCGCGGGCGACCTCGACGCGAGCCGGGAGATCCGCGAGGCCGGCCGGCACATCGGCGGCGTCCTCGCCGCCTGCGTCAGCATGCTCAACCCGTCGGTGATCGTCGTCGGCGGCCAGGTCGCGGAGGCCGGCGAGCACCTCATCGCCGGGATCCGCGAGGTCGTCTACCGTCGCTCGCTGCCGCTGGCCACGCAGCACCTGCGGATCGTCGCCTCCCGGACCAAGGGACGCGCGGGCGTCCTCGGGGCGAGTGCGATGGCCGCCGACCACGTGCTGTCCGCCGCCGCGATCGACGCGCGCATCGCCTGACCGTCGCGTCAGCGCTCGCGGTAGCGGTAGCTGTCCGCCGGCTGGAAGCCGAGCTGCGCGTAGAGCCGCGCGGCCGGACGGTTGTGCGACTCGACCTGGAGGAACACCGACGTCGCACCACGCCGACGGGCCTGCTCCATGGCGCGCAGCGTGAGCTCACGCCCCAGCCCCGAGCGACGCACGCCCGGGTGCACCGCGAGGCACGACAGGCCGGCCCACTCGTCGCTGTACGCCACCCGGATCACGCCGCCCTGGTCGCCGTCCACGACGACCGCCAGGTAGTCGGCGTCGACGCCCGTCAGGATGCGCCGCGCCACGTCCGTGTCGGCGTCCGCCTTCTTCACCCCGAGCCACTGCGCGAGCCACCGCTCGTCGGGACGGTCCGAGACGCTCACGTGCAGGTGCGGCCGCGCCGGTCGCGGCGCGTCGTCGTCGAGCGACCGCACGAGGACGTCGGCGTCGGACGGCACGCCGTACCCGCGCCGCTCCAGCTCCGCCTCGACCAACCGGTCGGCCGGCGACGAGCCCACCCGGACCACGCACGGCAGACCCGCGTCGGCGTACACGGCTTCGATCTCGTCGAGCTGGCCGGCGACGTCGGCGCCGGACTCGGTGGGGATCGCGCTGTTGGCACGGCGTGTGATGCCACCCGAGAGCCCGACCCGCCATCCCGCGGTGGTCGTCGCGACGCGCAGCGGCGGCCACGTCGCCGACTCCACGAGCGCACCCGGCGCATCGGGAGGCGTCCACGTCCGCACGCCGAGCTGCTTCTCCCGTCCCCACCGACGATCGGGATGCTCCACGAACCCGAGGCGGTCGTACAGGCGGCGCGCGGTCAGCATCTCGTCCAGCGTCGACAGCACGATGCGGCGGGCGCCCGACGTCACGCACTCCCGCAGCGCTGCCCGCATCAGGCTCTCCGCGATCCCTCGCCCGCGCGCCTCCGCCGCGACCGCGAGCATGCGCAGCTCGAGCTCGCCGGGCTGCGCGATCTCCGCGTACGAGGTCCCGTACGGCGCGAGCGTCAACGTCCCGACGACGACGCGCTGATCGCCCGTGCCGCCCACGGTCGCGACGAGCAGGGTCGCCTCGCGCGCGCGGCGCGCGGCGTCGCGCAGCTCGAGCTCGTACGGGTCGTCGTCGAGCAGCAGCCTGTCGGCCAGGTACGCCTCGGCCGTCAGCGCTCCCGCGTCGGCGATCTGGTCTCCGGTCGCGACCTCGATGACCGGTGCGTCCGCGCTCATGCCTGCCCACCCTCGTCCGTCGTGCCCTCGTCCGTCGTGCCCTCGTCGGCGAGCCCCGCCGGTCCGTGCGCGAGCAACGTCTCGAAGCCCGCCTCGTCCAGGATCCGCAGTCCCAGCTCCCGAGCCTTGGTCTCCTTGGAGCCCGCGTTCTCGCCGACCACCACGTAGTCGGTCTTCTTCGACACGCTCCCGGCCGCCTTGCCGCCCCGGGACAGGATCGCCTCCTTGGCGCCGTCCCGGCTGAACCGCTCCAGGCCGCCGGTCACGACGACGGTCAGCCCCTCGAGCGTGCGCGGCGAGCTCTCGTCGCGCTCGTCGGCCATCTGCACGCCCGCGGCCGCCCACCGGTCGACGATCTCGCGGTGCCAGGCGCCGTCCAGCGTGTCGGGGTCGAACCAGGACACGACCGCCTCCGCGATCGTCGGGCCGATCCCCTCCACGTCGGCGAGCCGGGCCACGGCCGTCTCCCGGTCCGTGAGCGCGTCGCGCAGCGCCTGCATCGAGCCGAACTCCACCGCGAGCGCGCGGGCGGCCGTCGGGCCGACGTGCCGGATCGACAGGGCCACGATCGCCCGCCACAGCGGCTGGCTCTTGGCCTTGTCGAGCTCGACGAGCAGGCGGTCGGTGTTGGCGTGCGGCTTGCTCGGCGTCCTCGTCGTCGGCTTGGTCCAGAAGTACAGCCGGTCCTCCCACAGACCCGTGCCGACGCCCGCCTTCTTGATCTCGCGCCACACACGCACGTCGCGCAGGTCGTCGGCGGCCAGGTCGAACAGACCCGCCTCCGTCTCGAGCACGGGCGTCTGCCGGGGCGGCAGCTCGGTGGGCGGCTCGGCGCCGACGACGCCGTCGGGGCGGTACTGCGCCACGTCGGTGGGCCGGTCCAGCTCGGGGTCGACGAGCGCGATGGCCGCCTCCCAGCCGAGCGCCTCGATGTCGAAGGCCCCTCGCGACGCGACACCGAACACCCGCTCGCGCAGCTGCGACGGGCACGAGCGCGCGTTGGGGCAGCGGATGTCGACGTCGCCCTCCTTCGCGGGGGCCAGCGGCGTCCCGCAGGACGGGCACGTCGTCGGCATGACGAACGCGCGCTCGCTGCCGTCGCGCAGCTCGGTCACGGGCCCGACGATCTCCGGGATGACGTCGCCCGCCTTGCGCAGCACCACGGTGTCGCCGATCAGCACGCCCTTGCGGACCACCTCGCTCGCGTTGTGCAGCGTGGCCATCGCCACGGTCGAGCCGCTGACGAGCACGGGCTCCATGACGCCGAACGGGGTCACCCGGCCGGTCCGCCCGACGTTCACGCGGATGTCCAGGAGCTTGGTGTTCACCTCTTCAGGGGGGTACTTGTACGCGATCGCCCAGCGTGGCGCCCGGCTCGTCGCGCCCAGGCGACGCTGCAGCACGATCTCGTCGATCTTGACGACGATGCCGTCGATCTCGTGCTCCACGTCGTGCCGGTGCTCGCCGTAGTACGCGATCATCTCGCGCACGCCGGCCAGCCCGTCGACCACGCGCGTGTGCCCCGAGACGGGCACGCCCCACGACGCCAGGAGGTCGTACACCTGTGACTGCCGCTCGATCCCGGCACCGCCACCGGCCGGCCAGCGCAGTGCGCCGATCCCGTGCGCGTACATCCGCAGCGGTCGCGACGCGGTCACGCGCGGGTCCTTCTGCCGCAGCGACCCGGCCGCGGCGTTGCGCGGGTTGGCGAACGGGCTGCGCCCGGCCTCGACCTGGGCCTCGTTGAGCGCTGTGAACGCCCCGACCGGCAGGAAGACCTCGCCGCGGATCTCGATGAGCTCCGGGTGGGTGGCCGGGTCGCCGGCCAGCGTCGCCGGGATCGTGGCGATCGTGCGCACGTTGAGCGTCACGTCCTCGCCGGTGCGCCCGTCGCCGCGGGTCGCCGCCCGGACCAGCCGGCCGTTCTCGTAGAGCAGCGCGATGGCCAGACCGTCGATCTTCAGCTCGCACAGGTAGGGCAGCGGAGCGTCCTGCTCGAGGTCGCGGTGCGCGCGGTCCGCCCAGGCACCGATCTCCTCGTCCGAGAACGCGTTGTCCAGCGACAGCATGCGCTCGACGTGGTCCACGGCCGTGAACTCGGTCGAGAAGGTCCCGCCGACGCGCTGCGTGGGCGAGTCCGGGGTGCGCAGGCCCGGGTGCTCGTCCTCGAGCGCCTCGAGCTCGCGCATGCGCCGGTCGTAGTCGGCGTCCGACGACGTCGGCGCGTCGCGCAGGTAGTACGCGAACTGGTCGGCGCGGATCGAGTCCGCCAGCTCGGTCCAGCGCTCGCGGGCGGGTGCGGGGATGTCCTGCGGGGTGTCCACGGGTGCGTCGCTCACGGGTCCATCATGACCTGCACCACCGACACCGGTCGCCGCCGGCCGCGTCAGCGCGGGTCGGTCGGCCCGGTGCCGGTCCGGGGGGCGGGACGCGCCGCGCGCGAGCGCCGCCGGTCGGACACCAGGAGCGCGACGGTCCCGCCCACGCCCACGACGAGCGCGACCGCGGCCGCGACGGCCAGGGCCTCGGAAGGCTGCACCACGGTCTCCTCCTGCTCGGCACCGGAGTCCCACGTGCACACGGACCGCGGCGGCAGGATCTCGTAGCGCACGTGCGCCTGCGAGTCCTCCTTCGCGTACTCGACCATGCACGGCGTGGTCGGCGAGTCGGTCGCCAGGATCGTCTGGCGCGACATCGACAGCCACAGCACGACGAGCGTCACGAGCCCCGCGATGGCGAGGCCGGTCGCGACCAGCATCGCGAGGGACCGGCGGACGGCAGGGGTGGTCATGACTCGCTCCGTTCGGCGACGATCCGTGCGCACCGCACGGCACCCGCGAGCGCTGAGCGCGCCTCGTCGGGCGAAGAATCTTCGGGCGGCGCGCCGGCGAGCACGACGACGTCCGCGAGCCCCGCGGCCGGCAGCCCGACGGACCGCCACGGCCGCGTGACGACGTCCGCCTGCCCCGCGACGTCGGGCCCCGCGCACTGCGACGTGGCCTGCGGCGGGACCTCGGCCCACAGCTCCAGACCCGCCTCGACGGCCTCGGCGAGCCGCTCCCAGCCCTGCTCGCCGATCCCGGCCACGGCCAGCGCGACGCCGTCCGCCCCCGCGGACCGCACGGCCGCGACGGCGGACCACGCGGACCCGCCGTGCACGACGACCGACGTCGCACCCGCGTCGCGGAGCCCGCGCACCACCGTGGCGATCCGCTCCGAGGCGACGGGCCCGGGCACGCGGCGCAGGGGTGCGCGGCCGGAGAAGCTCGGCAGCACCCCGGCCATCGCCTGGGCCAGCAGCGGCTCGTGCAGCAGGACGCCGACCTCGGCGCCCGGCACCGCTCGCCGGACGGCGGCGAGCCGCTCGGCCCAGCCGGCCGCGCAGGACTCGGCGAGCTCGCGCACGGCCCCGGTGTCGGACAGGACGCGGTCACCGCGGGCCAGGTAGAGCGTCGCGGCCGTGGTCAGCGGACCGAGGACGGGCACGACGAGCGGGCCCGCGTACCCGTGCGCGGCGACCGCGAGCGCGTCGAGGTCCTCGCGCAGGTATGCCTGCGCGCGGCCCAGGTCACCGCCCGGCCGGTCGGCGAGCTTCCAGCCGTGCGGCCCCAGCTCGGCGGGCATCTCGACGAGCGCGCCGACGGCCGCGCCCACCTGGTCGCCCCACGGTCCGCGCGCCGGCAGCGTCACGGTGAAGGGCAGGCCGCGAGCGTCGGCGACGTCGGCGAGGTCGCCGACCACCGTGCTCGCCGCCTCCAGCGCGTCCGACCCGGGCCACGTGCCCGTGCCGCTGACACCCGTCATCGAGCGGGCCACCTGCCGCCGAGCACCGTCATCGCGCCGCCAGTGCGCGACGGCTCGAGGTCACGGTCGCCTGACCGAGCACACGCGTCCCGTCGTAGAGCACCAGCGACTGCCCGGCGGCGACGCCCCGCAGCCCCGTCGGCAGCACCACCTCGACGTGGCCGTCGCGGACCGTCGCGCGCGCGTCGACGGGCGCCCCGTGGGCGCGGACCTGCACCTGGCAGTCGGCATCGCCGACGCGCGAGTACCAGACGGCCTGGTCGGCGGTGACGGTGTCGACGACGAGCTCGTCGGCCGACCCGACGACCACCCGGTTGGCGACCGGCTCGATCGAGAGCACGTACCGCGGCTTGCCGTCCGCGGCGGGGCGCCCGAGCGCGAGCCCGCGCCGCTGACCCACCGTGTAGGCGTAGGCGCCGTCGTGCTCGCCCACCACCTCGCCCGACGTGTCGACGACCTCACCGGGCCGCGAACCGAGCCGCGAGCGCAGGAACCCTTGCGTGTCCCCGTCGGCGACGAAGCAGATGTCGTAGGAGTCGGGCTTCGCGGACACCGACAGCCCGCGCGCGGCGGCCTCGGCGCGCGTCTCGTCCTTCGACGCGACGTCGCCCAGCGGGAACATCGAGCGCGCCAGCCGCTCGGGTCCCATCACGGCCAGCACGTAGGACTGGTCCTTGGCCGCGTCGCGCGCGCGGTGCAGCTCGCGCGTGCCGTCGTCGCGCACGACGATGCGCGCGTAGTGGCCCGTGCACACGGCGTCGAACCCCAGCGCGACGGCCTTGTCGAGCAGCGCCGCGAACTTGATGTGCTCGTTGCAGCGCACGCACGGGTTGGGTGTGCGGCCCGCCTCGTACTCGGCCAGGAAGTCCGCGACGACCGTCTGCTCGAACTGCTCGGACAGGTCCCACACGTAGTAGGGGATGCCCAGCACGTCGGCCGCACGGCGCGCGTCGCCGGCGTCCTCGATCGAGCAGCACCCGCGCGAGCCGGTGCGGAACTGGTCGCGCGTGCGGGACAGCGCCATGTGCACGCCGACCACCTCGTGGCCCGCGTCGACCGCGCGCGCGGCGGCGACGGCCGAGTCCACGCCCCCGGACAGGGCCGCCAGGACGCGCATCAGCGCACCCCCGCCATGCCTGCGGCCCGCGCGCGCTCGACGACCCCCGGCAGCACCTCGAGCAGCGTGCGCACGTCGTCGGCCGACGACGTGTGGCCGAGCGAGAAGCGCAGCGCGCCCCGTGCCTCGTCCTCGTCGATGCCCATCGCCAGCAGCACGTGCGACGGCCGCGGGACGCCCGCCTGGCACGCCGAGCCCGTGGACGCCTCGACGCCGGCGGAGTCGAGCAGGTAGAGCAACGAGTCCCCCTCGCAGCCGGGGAACGTGAAGTGCGCGTTGGCGGGCAGACGTCGCGACGCGTCCCCCGGTCCGCGCAGGCGGGCGTCCGGGACCGCCTCGAGGACGCCCGCGACCATCGCGTCACGCAACGCGCCGATGCGCTCCGGCGACGTCGGCAGCGCGTCGACGGCCTCGCGGACGGCCTCGGCGAACGACGCGACCAGCGGCGCGTCGAGCGTGCCGGACCGGACGCCGCGCTCCTGACCGCCGCCGTGCTGCACGGGGATCAGCTCCAGACCGCGACGCGCGAGCAGCGCCCCGGCGCCGCCGGGGCCACCGACCTTGTGCGCGCTGACCGTCATGGCGTCCAGGCCGCTGGCGCCGAAGTCGACCGGGACCTGCCCGACGGCCTGCACCGCGTCGGCGTGCACGGGGATCCCGTGCTGGTGCGCGAGCGCGACGACGTCGGCCACGGGCTGCAGCGCTCCGACCTCGTTGTTCGCCCACATCACCGAGATCAGCGTGGCCTGGTCACCGTGCGCCTCGAGCTCGTCGCGCAGCGCGTCGACCAGCACCACCCCGTCGCCGTCGACCGGCAGCAGGACCAGCTCGGCGCCCGCGTGCTCGGCCATCCAGAACGCCGGGTCGAGCACGGCGTGGTGCTCGACGGCGGACACGAGGATGCGTCGTCGAGCCTGGTCCTGGCTGCGCCGGGCCCAGAACAGGCCCTTGATCGCGAGGTTGTCCGCCTCGGTGCCGCCCGAGGTCCACAGCACCTCCGAGGGCCGCGCACCCAGCGACGCGGCGAGCTGCTCGCGCGACTCCTCGACCACGCGACGGGCCGCCCGGCCGGACGTGTGCAGCGACGACGGGTTGCCCGTGCGGGCGAGCTGGTCGGTCAGCACGGCGACCGCACCCGGGAGCATGGGCGTGGTCGCCGCATGATCCAGGTAGACGCTCACGCGGTCCAGTCTACGAAGGCGGGGCGGCCCGACCGAACGCGCGACGGCGAACTGTGCCGCGCACACGCCGCGACCTGGCAGGATGTGCCCGTGAGTGCCGACGACGTCATCGCGTTGCCGGTCGCGTTCAGTGGCCAACGCCTCGACTGGCGCGACCTCCCTCGGCACGTGCGCGCTCGCATCACGGAGCTCGCGGGCAGCCAGGTGACGGCCGAGACGAGCGCCACCAGCGGCTTCTCCCCCGGCTTCGCCGCGGTGCTCGAGCTCGCCGACGGTCGGGGGGTCTTCGTCAAGGCGGTCTCCAGCGAGCAGAACCCCGCCTCGCCCGAGCTGGCCCGCGCCGAGATCCGCGTGGCCGCGTGCCTCCCGCCGGAGGTCCCCGCCCCGCGGTTGCAGTGGTCGTCCGACGACGGCGACTGGGTGATCCTCGGTCTCGACGTGGTCCCGGGCCGCTCGCCCCACATCCCGTGGCACGACAACGACCTCGCGGCCGTGCTCGACGCCGTCGGGAAGCTGGCCGAGGCCGAGCCTCTGCCGGGGCACACGCTCCCGCGCACGGACGAGCAGCTCGCGCACGAGTTCACGGGGTGGCGTCAGATCGCCGCCCTCGACGACCACGAGCGCGCACGGGCGATCGACGTCGGCGGCGAGGTCGGGCAGTGGGCACGTGCGAACCTCGAGCTGTTGCTGCGCAACGAGCAGGACGCGCTGCCCGCGGTGTCCGGCGACGGGCTCGTGCACGGCGACCTGCGCGCCGACAACGTGCTGATCGACCCGGACCACGACCGGGTCTGGCTCATCGACTGGCCGCACGCCAGCGTGGGCGCGCCGTGGATCGACCTCGCGTTCATGCTGCCCAGCGTCGCGCTGCAGGGCGGCGGCAACCCGGCCGAGCTGTTCCGCTCGCAGCCGGCGTCCGAGGGCGTGTCCGACGACGAGCTCCGCGCGGGCCTGGCCGGCCTGGCCGGCTACTTCGTCTGGAACGCGATGCAGCCCCCGCCGCCCGGCATCCCCAACCTGCGCCGGTTCCAGGCCGCGCAGGGCATGGCAACCGTGCGCTGGTTCCGTGACCTGACCTGAGTCAGGCGCGCAGGCGGCGCAGCTCGGCGCTCAGCGCCGGCAGCACCTCGTTGAGGTCGCCGACGATGCCGTAGTCCGCGATCTCGAAGATCGGCGCGTCGGGGTCGGAGTTGATCGCGACGATCGTGCCGGAGGCCTGCATGCCTCCGCGGTGGTGCACGGCTCCGGAGACGCCGACGCCGATGTACAGGCGCGGCGAGATGGTCACGCCCGTCTGGCCGATCTGCGCGTCGTGGCCGATCCAGCCTTCGTCGGTCGCGACGCGCGTCGCGCCGACGGCGCCGCCGAGCACGTCCGCGAGCTCCTCGACGAGCGTGAAGTCACCCTCCGTGCCGCGACCGCCGGCGACGACGACGTGCGCCGAGCCCAGGTCGGGACGACCGCTCGCGGGCCGCTCGGTCCGCTCGACGACGGTCACGCGCTGCGCGGCGGCGCTGGCCGTGGACGCGTGCTCGACGAGGTCGGGTGTGCCGCCCTGCTCCGCCGGCTCGACGGTGATCGAGTTGGCCTTGAGCGTGACGATCGCGAGCGGGCTGGTGATCGCGCAGCGCGTGTTCCAGGTGCCGGCGAACACGGTCTTGCTGGCGACGAGCCCGTCACCCTCGACGGCCAGGCCGTCGGCGTCGGTGACGACACCGGCCCCGGTCAGGACGGCGAGCTGCGCCGCGACCTCCTTGTTCTCGAACGACGAGGTGGCGAGCAGGAGGCCCGCACCCGTCGCGTCGAGCAGGTCGGCCAACGCCTCCGCGAGCACGGCGGCCACGTGCAGGTCGCCCGTCGACGACAGCCGGTGCACCCGCGCCACGCCGAGCGCGCCGAGGTCGGCCAGCGTCTGCGCGTCGGGCTCGGCACCGTCCGCGGGCCACACGCCGTGCACGGTGCCCAGGGTGCGGCCGAGCGTGACGAGCTCACGGACCGGTGCGCGCAGCACGCCGTCGGCGGAGTGGTCGAGCAGGACGAGGGAGTCGGTCACGTTCGCGTTCCTCGGTTCCGTGGCGCCGGCGGTGCCGGACCTGGCGATGGGTGGGTCGGGCGGGAGGCTCAGGCGAGCTTGTTCTCGACGAGGTACGCGGCGAGCTGCACGCCCGCCTCGCTCCCGCCGTTGACGAGCACCCGGTTCTCCCGCGCCGGGCGGGGTGCGGCGGCCACGACGGCCGTCCGCGCTCCGGTGGTGCCGACGTCGGCCGGGGCGATGCCCAGGTCCGCGAGGCCCAGCGTGGTGACGGGCTTCTTGCGGGCCGCCATCATGCCCTTGAAGTTGGGGTAGCGCGGCTGGTTGGCCTGGTCGGTCACGCTCACGACGGCCGGCAGGGACGCCTCCAGCACCTCGGTCGCGTGGTCGAGGTTGCGCCGCACACGCACGGACCCGTCGGCCACCGTGACCTCGGCGGCCAGCGGGAGCGCCGGCACGTCGAGCAGGGCCGCGAGCGCGGACGGCAGCAGCGACGTCAGGCCGTCGAGCCCTGCCATGCCGAGCACGACGAGGTCCACCGGGTCGGTGGCACCGATGTGCGTGATCGCCGCGGCCAGGACACGCGCGGTGCCGACGACGTCCGAGCCTCCGATCGCGTCGTCGACCACGTGGACCGCTTCGTCGGCGCCCATCTGCAGCCCCTTGCGGACCGCGTCGACGGCGTCGTCGGGCCCGACCGTCAGCGCGACGACCTCGCCGCCGACCTCCTCGGCCAGGACGAGCGCCGCCTCGAGCGCGTTCTCGTCGAGCTCGTTGAGGGTGCCGTCACCGCCGTCGCGCACCACGCGACCGCCCTCACCGAGGGCGCGGTCCGACTGGATGTCCGGGACGTGCTTCACGCAGACGACGATTCTCACGTCCGGAACGTTACCCCGGTCCGCCGACGGACCGGGTGGTGGTGTTCGTCTGTCGGGATCGCGCGAAACATCGTCGTCGCACACCTCCTCCACAATGGGGGCGTGAGCGCCCCCACCCGCACGCACCGCAGGCCTCCCCAGCTCGGTGTCCACCCGACCGACGACGGCATCGTCGTGGCCGTGCTGGCCACGCACGCCCGCGCCGTCGACCTGTGCCTCTTCGACGACGACGGCACGGAGCGACGCGTCCGCCTCGACGGCCCGGACCTCGGCATGTTCAGCGCCGAGGTGCCCGGGGTGGGCGCGGGCGCGCGCTACGGGTTCCGGGTGCACGGGACGTGGGACCCGGCGGCGGGCCTGCGCCACAACCCCGCCAAGCTGCTGGTCGACCCGTACGCGCGCGGGCTCGTCGGGGAGATGACCTACGGCCCGCAGACGTACGGCCACGTGGTCGACGACGACCTCGCCGGGGACCCGTACGGCGCGGCCGACGAGCGCGACTCCGCAGGCTTCGTCCCGTACTCGGTCGTCGTCGACACGCGCGACCTGCCCGGGCCCGACCCGGCCGAGAACCGCCCGTGGGTGCCGTGGGACCGCACGGTCGTCTACGAGGCGCACGTGCGCGGCCTGACGATGCGGAACGAGAAGGTGCCCGCAGAGCTGCGCGGGACCTACGCGGGGCTGGCCCACCCGAGCGTGGTCGACCACCTGGTGCGCCTGGGCGTGACCGCCGTCGAGCTGCTGCCCGTCCACGCCGCCGCGCACGAGCCGCACCTCGTCGCCAAGGGGCTGACCAACTACTGGGGCTACTCGACGCTCGGCTTCTTCGCGCCGCACGCCGCCTACGCCACGCGCGCCGCGCAGGAGGCGGGCCCGGCCGCCGTCCTCGCCGAGGTCCGCGCTGCCGTCCACGCGCTGCACGAGGCGGGCATCGAGGTGCTGCTCGACGTCGTCTACAACCACACGTGCGAGGGCGGGCTGCCCGGTCAGCACGTCTCGTGGCGCGGGCTCGACGCGACGATGTACTACGTGCACGACGGCGGGGTGCCGGCTGCGCTCGCCGACGTGACGGGCTGCGGGAACACGTTGGACTTCCGGCGCAGCCAGGTGGTCCGCATGACGCTGGACTCGCTGCGGTACTGGGCGAACGTCGTCGGCGTCGACGGCTTCCGCTTCGACCTGGCCGTGACCCTCGCCCGTGACGCCGACGGGTTCACCCCGGACCACCCGCTCCTGGTCGCCGCAGCGGCGTCGCCGGCCCTGCACGGGCTCAAGCTCGTCGCCGAGCCGTGGGACATCGGGCCCGGCGGCTGGCGCACGGGCCAGTTCCCCGCCCCCTTCGGCGAGTGGAACGACCGGTTCCGCAACGCGGCCCGCTCCTTCTGGCTCGCCGACCCCGCGCGCGCCGCGCACGGCCTGCCCGGCCACCGCGTCCGCGACCTGGCCACACGCCTGTCCGGCTCGGTCGACCTGTTCGGTCACAGCGACCCGCCGCTGGTGCGCGGGCCCGTGGCGTCGGTCAACTTCGTCACCGCGCACGACGGCTTCACGCTCGCCGACCTGGTCTCCTACGACCACAAGCACAACGCCGCCAACGGCGAGAACAACCGCGACGGCAGCGACGACAACCGGTCGTGGAACCACGGCGTCGAGGGCCCCATCGGTCACGACTCCCCCGCCGCCGACATCGCGCCCCTGCGTCGCCGGTCCATCCGCAACCTGTTCGCCACGCTGGTCCTGTCCGCGGGCACGCCCATGATCACGGCGGGCGACGAGATGGGCCGCACCCAGGGCGGGAACAACAACGCGTACTGCCAGGACAACGAGATCTCGTGGGTGCAGTGGGACCTCACGGACAGCCGGCTCGACCTGCTGGCGACGTCCCGCTGGCTGCTGGCGCTGCGCCGCGACCACCCCGCGCTGCGGACCGCGCGGTTCTACAGCGGGCGGCCCCCGGGCCCGGGCGCACGGCCCGACCTGGCGTGGTACGACGCGTCGGGCGACCCGTTCGACCACGCCCGCTGGCACGACCCGGCGATCCGCACGCTGCAGATGCTGCGGTCGGACGAGGACGGCGACGTCGTGCTGCTGGTCATCAACGGGTCGCTCGAGGCGCTGGACGTCACGCTCGCGGGTGAGCCCGGCGAGCGGTGGCGGCTCGCCTGGGACTCGGTCTGGGAGCGGCCGGCCGACGAACGGGGCACGGCGATCGCCGGCGCGCTGCACGTCGACGCGGGCACGACGACCGAGCTGGAGCCGCTCAGCCTGCAGGTCTACGTGCTCGCCGGCTGACCTCGGGGCGCGTCACTTCTGGACAATCGTCCATGACGCGTATCGTCGTGCCATGACGCACTCCGATGTCGTGGTCGTCGGCGCCGGCCTGGCCGGCCTGGTCGCCACCGCCCAGCTGACCGCCGCGGGCCACCACGTGACCCTGCTCGACGCCGAGCCCGCCGCCTCCCTGGGCGGTCAGGCGTTCTGGTCCTTCGGTGGCCTGTTCCTGGTCGACTCGCCCGAGCAGCGCCGGCTGCGCATCCGCGACAGCGCCGAGCTCGCGCTCGCCGACTGGTTCGGCTCGGCGCAGTTCGCCGACGACGGCTCCGACCGCTGGGGCCGCGCGTGGGCCGAGGGGTTCGTCGACTTCGCCGCCGGACCGATGCGCGGCTGGCTGCACGACCAGGGCGTGCGCTGGTTCCCCGCGGTCCAGTGGGCCGAGCGCGGCGGGTACCTGGCCGACGGTCACGGCAACTCGGTCCCCCGCTTCCACGTCACGTGGGGCACGGGCCCCGGCGTGCTCGAGCCGTTCGTGCGCGCCCTGCTCGACGCGCGCGCCGCCGGACTCGTCGACGTGCGCTTCCGGCACCGCGTCACGTCGCTCGTCACGACCGACGGTCGTGTGACCGGCGTGCGCGGCGACGTCCTCGCTCCCGACCCGGCGCCGCGGGCGACCCGCTCGTCGCGCGAGGTCGTCGCGCCGTTCGAGCTGGACGCCGCGGCCGTCGTCGTCGCGACCGGCGGGATCGGCGGCAACCACGAGCGCGTCCGCGAGCTGTGGCCCGCCTCCGCCGGCCGCCTGCCCGACCGCATGCTCGCGGGCGTTCCCGACCACGTGGACGGCTCCGGGATCGCCGCTGCCCGAGCAGCCGGTGGCGCCGTCGTGCACGAGGACCGGATGTGGCACTACCCCGAGGGCATCACGGACCACACGCCCGTCTGGTCGCGGCACGGCATCCGCATCCTGCCGGGCCCGTCCTCGCTGTGGCTCGACGCCGACGGCCACCGCCTGCCCGTCCCGCTGTTCCCGGGCTTCGACTCCCTCGGGGCCCTGCAGCACATCACGGGCCGCGGCGACGACCACTCCTGGTTCGTCCTCGACAAGACCATCCTGGGCAGCGAGTTCGCCCTCTCGGGCTCCGAGCAGAACCCCGACCTGACGGGCCGCAGCGTCCCGCAGCTCCTGCAGCGCGTCCTGCCCGGCGCCGTGGGGCCCGTCGAGGCGTTCGCGCAGAAGTCCCACGAGTTCCTCTGGGCCGACACCCCGCACGAGCTCGCCGCCAAGATGAACGCGCTGACGGGGACGTCGCGCATCGACGCCGACGCGCTCGAGCGCACGATCGTCGACCGCGACCGGCAGGTCGCCAGCGGGCTCGGCAAGGACCTGCAGGTGATCGCGACCGCGCGCAGCCGTGAGTTCGTCGTCGACAAGCTCATCCGCGTCGCCAAGCCGCACCGGCTGCTCGACCCCGCGCACGGCCCGCTGCTCGCCGTCCGCCTGTCCGTGCTCACCCGCAAGACCCTCGGCGGCCTGGCGACCGACCTCGAGGGGCGCGTGCTGCGGCCGGACGGCGACGTGCTGCCCGGTCTGTGGGCCGTCGGCGAGGCGTCCGGGTTCGGCGGCGGCGGCGTGCACGGCCACCGCGCGCTGGAAGGGACCTTCCTGGGCGGGTGCCTGTTCACGGGCCGCACGACGGGCCGCGCCCTGGCGGACTCCCTCACCTGATCTGGGTCGTGCTGATGGTGAATGGCTGGTTGAACGACACGCCGTGCGACCGATCCGTGACACACGGCGTGTCGTTCACCCGGACCTCCACCGCCGCTGACCGGCCACGAACACAGCGCGCACACCTTGGCGCGCCCGGCAACTGGGCGTTGCAGATGCCTAGGTGTGGGGGGTCCGGATAGGTTCGGGAACTGTGACGACTACCCCCGCGAGCCCCGGCCGCGGCCGCCGCTCGAACGGCCGCCGCAAGCCCACGACCTCGATCGGCACGGCGGTGCCGGCCATGACGCCCGACGAAGCCCTGCGCGCGACCGTCCCGGTCCCGAGCAGCGCGCCCGCGACAGCTGCGGCGCCGCAGGCCGTCGACCCTGCGCCGGACGCACCACGGTCGCGCGCGGCCTCGACTCCCGCGACCGCACCGATCGGACGCATCCCGGTGGTGGACGTCGCACCGGTCGCGGAGGCGGGCCGGTTCCCGGCCAAGGCCGTGGTCGGCGAGGCGTTCCCCGTGCGCGCGACGGTCTTCCGCGAGGGGCACGACGCGGTCGCGGCGACGGCCGTGCTCGTCGACCCGGACGGGAACGACCACTCCAGCGCGCCCATGGTCGACATCGCCCCGGGCCTCGACCGGTACGAGGCCCGGCTGCAGCCCGACCGTGATGGCCTGTGGTCGTTCCGCGTCGAGGGCTGGTCCGACCCGTGGGCGACGTGGGTCCACGACGCGACCATCAAGATCGCCGCGGGCGTCGACGTCGAGCTCATGCTGACGGAGGGCTCCCTGCTGCTGCGTCGAGCGGCGGAGCGGGACAGTCTTCCCGACGACGACGCGCGCACGCTCGCCGCGGCCGCGACGGGACTCACCGACGCGCACCTGGCACCGACCGAGCGTCTCGACCTGGCCCTCGCGCGCGACGTGCAGGACGCCCTGCACCGGGATCCCGTGCGCGACCTCGTCAGCGCGTCGCCGGCCTACCCGCTGGTCGTCGACCGTCCGCTGGCGCTCACCGGCTCCTGGTACGAGCTCTTCCCCCGCTCGCACGGCGCGCACTACGACGAGCACGAGGGCCGCTGGGTCTCGGGCACGCTGCGCACGGCTTCCGACGAGCTGCCCCGCATCGCCGGGATGGGCTTCGACGTCGTGTACCTGACGCCGATCCACCCGATCGGCACCAGCAACCGCAAGGGCCGCAACAACTCGCTGCTCACCGAGCCGGGCGACCCGGGCTCGCCGTACGCGATCGGCTCGGCCGACGGCGGTCACGACGCGATCGAGCCGACGCTGGGCACGTTCGCGGACTTCGACGACTTCGTCGCCCGTGCCCGCTCGCTGAGGCTCGAGGTCGCCCTCGACATCGCGCTGCAGTGCTCCCCCGACCACCCGTGGGTGGCGCAGCACCCGGAGTGGTTCACGACGAGGGCCGACGGCACCATCGCCTACGCCGAGAACCCGCCCAAGAAGTACCAGGACATCTACCCCCTGAACTTCGACAACGACCCGGTGGGGATCGCGGCGGAGATCCGGCGGGTGCTCCAGGTGTGGATCGACCACGGCGTCACGTTGTTCCGCGTCGACAACCCGCACACCAAGCCGCTCGACTTCTGGCAGTGGCTGCTCGCGGACGTGCGCAAGGACCACCCCGAGGTCATCTTCCTGTCCGAGGCGTTCACGCGCCCCGCGATGATGGCGACGCTCGCCAAGATCGGCTTCCACCAGTCGTACACGTACTTCACCTGGCGGAACACCAAGGAGGAGCTCGAGGAGTACCTGACGGAGGTCTCGGGCGAGCAGGGCGCGTGGATGCGGCCGAGCTTCTGGCCGACGACGCACGACATCCTGCCGCCGTACCTGACGAACGGCGGCGGGCCGGCCTTCGCGGTGCGTGCCGTCCTCGCGGCGACGGGCAGCCCGACGTGGGGCATCTACTCGGGCTACGAGCTCGTCGAGAAGGTGCCGCGGCCGGGTGCCGAGGAGCAGATCGACAACGAGAAGTACGAGTTCAAGCCGCGTGACTGGTCGCAGGCCGACCAGCTGGGCATCGCCCTGCTGCTGGGCAACCTCAACGCGATCCGCCGGTCGCACCCGGCCCTGCGCCAGCTGCGCAACCTGCGCGTGCACCCGACGAGCGACGACGCGATCGTCGCGTTCTCCAAGCACCTGGACGCCGAGCACTCGCCGACGGGCCGGGCGGACACGGTGCTCGTCGTCGTGAACCTCGACCCGTGGAGCACGCGCGCCGGGACGGTCGAGATCGATCTCGCCGCGCTGGGTCTGCCGGCCCAGGTGCGCGCCCGCGACCTGCTGACCCACGAGGAGTGGACGTGGGGCTCGTCGGCCTATGTCCGCCTGGACCCCACCGAGCGCCCGGCGCACGTCGTGGCCCTGGAGGAGCTGTGAGCACCGAACCCCGCACCACCACCGAGCAGCACCACCCCCGCTCGGCACCGCTGCCCACGGTGCGCGAGCCCGCGCCCACGACGTCGCAGATCCGCCTGCCCGCCACGCGGCAGCCGGAGGTCCCGCCCATCGCGCCCGGCGGGCTGAGCGACGACCCCGAGTGGTACCGCAAGGCGGTCTTCTACGAGGTCATGCTGCGCTGCTTCTCCGACTCGTCGGGCCAGGGCAGCGGCGACCTGCGCGGACTCATCAACCGCCTGGACTACCTGCAGTGGCTGGGCATCGACTGCCTGTGGCTGCCGCCGTTCTACCCGAGCCCGCTGCGCGACGGCGGTTACGACGTCGCCGACTACACGGCGGTCGCGTCGCAGTACGGGTCGATCGCCGACTTCACCGAGCTCATCGAGGAGGCGCACCGGCGCGGCATGCGCCTGGTCGTCGATCTCGTCATGAACCACACCAGCGACCAGCACCCGTGGTTCCAGGCGTCCCGCTCGGACCCGGAGGGCCCGTACGGCGACTTCTACGTGTGGTCCGACGACGCCGAGCAGTACCGCGACGCGCGCATCATCTTCGTCGACACCGAGACGTCCAACTGGACGTTCGACCCCGTGCGGCGCCAGTACTTCTGGCACCGGTTCTTCAGCCACCAGCCGGACCTCAACTTCGACAACCCACGCGTCGTGGACGCGATGCTCGACGTGGGCCGTTTCTGGCTGGGCCTGGGCGTCGACGGGTTCCGCCTCGACGCGGTGCCGTACCTGTTCGAGGCCGAGGGCACGAACTGCGAGAACCTGCCCGAGACGCACGCGTTCCTGCGCCGGGTCCGCACCATGATCGACACCGAGTTCCCGGGTCGCATCATGCTGGCGGAGGCCAACCAGTGGCCCGAGGACGTCGTCGACTACTTCGGCTCCGAGGACGAGCCCGAGTGCCACATGTGCTTCCACTTCCCGGTGATGCCGCGGATCTTCTACTCGATCCGGGACCAGAAGGCCGCACCCATCGTCGACATCATGGCCGACACGCCGGCCATCCCCCGCGGCGCGCAGTGGAGCACGTTCCTGCGCAACCACGACGAGCTCACGCTCGAGATGGTCTCCACCGAGGAGCGCGCGTCGATGTACGGCTGGTACGCGCCGGACTCGCGCATGCGCGCCAACGTCGGCATCCGCCGCCGCCTGGCTCCCCTGCTCGACAACTCCCGCAAGGAGATCGAGCTGGCGCACGCGCTGCTGCTGAGCCTGCCGGGCAGCCCGTGCCTGTACTACGGCGACGAGATCGGCATGGGCGACAACATCTGGCTGCCCGACCGCGACGCGGTGCGTACGCCCATGCAGTGGACCCCGGACCGCAACGCGGGCTTCTCCACCGCCGACCCCGGCAAGCTCTACCTGCCGCTGATCCAGTCGCTCGTCTACCACTACGGCCACACCAACGTCGAGGCACAGCTGGCCCAGCCCACGAGCCTGCTGCACTGGGTGCGCGGCATGCTGGCGGTCCGTCGCCAGCACCCCGCGCTGGGCATGGGTGAGTTCGAGGTCGTGGACTGCGACAACGAGTCGGTCCTGACGTTCTGCCGGCGGTCCGACGACGAGACGCTGCTGGTGCTCGCCAACCTCGCGTCCACCGCCCGGCACGCGACCGTCAAGCTCCCCCAGTACGCGGGGCGACCGTTGCGCGACGTGTTCGGCGGCGCTCAGTTCGGGTCGGTCGGCGAGGACGGCACGGCCAGCTTCACGCTCGGCTCGCGTGAGTTCTACTGGCTCTCGCTCGAGCCCGCCCCCGACCCGGAGGTCGTATGACGCTCGTCGCCCAGTCCCCCACCCCGCTCGACGAGCAGCTGCTCGCGGTCCTCGCGCCGTGGCTGCCCGGCCGCCGCTGGTTCCCCGCCAAGGGGGCGCAGGCCGAGTTGACCATCGTGGGGGTGGTCCCGCTGGCCGACGACGTCCGGGTCCTGCTGGTCGCCGCGCGCGCCGGCTCGATCGACGCGCTCCTGCAGGTCCCGCTCGTCCTGGGACCGGGTGTCGGGGAGCTCGTCGGGAACGTCGACGGGCGTGAGGTGCACGACGGCGCCGCCGACCCCGCGTTCCTGCGGGCCTGGCTCGCGGCGGCCGACGGCCCCGGCACGGACGCCGACCCCACGCAGGCGCGGATGATCACCGGCGAGCAGTCCAACACGTCCGTCATCCTGGGCGACACCGCGATCCTCAAGGTGCTGCGCGCCCTGCAGCCCGGCGAGAACCCGGACGTCGACGTCCCCCGCCGCCTCGTCGAGGACGGGTGGCGGCACGTCCCCGCACCGCTGGCGTGGCTCGAGGGCGAGTGGACCGGGCCGGACGGCGCCCCGCGCCGCGGCTACCTGGGTGCGATGAGCACGTTCGTCGCGGGCGCGCAGGACGGTTTCGAGCTCGCGTGCGCCTACGCCGGGCGCGGAGAGTCGTTCGCCGACCTCGCCCGCGACCTGGGCGAGGTCATGGCCACGATGCACGCCTCGCTGGCACGCGTCTTCCCGCTCGTCGACGCGCCCGACGGCCCCACCGTCCTGGCCGACGCCGTCGCGCAGCGGTTCGCGTGGGCGACGTCGGCCGTCCCCCAGCTCGCGGGCCACGCGGATGCGATCGCGGACCTGCTGGCGCGCGTCCGGGACCTCGCCGCGACCCCGCCGCGCCAGCGGGTCCATGGCGACCTGCACCTGGGCCAGGTGCTGCGCGCCCAGGACGAGTGGTTCATCACCGACTTCGAGGGTGAGCCCCTGGCCCCGCTCGAGCAGCGCACCCGGCCCGACCTGGCCGTGCGCGACCTGGCGGGCATGCTGCGCTCGATGGACTACGCGGCGGCCGTCGGCGGGCTCACCGGCGACGCGGCAGCAGCCTGGACCGCGGACGCTCGAACGGCGCTGACCAGCGGGTACGGCGAGGCGGGCGACCCGCTGCTCACCACCGTGCTCGAGCTCGACAAGACGCTGTACGAGGCCGTCTACGAGTCCCGCAACCGCCCGACCTGGTTGCCGATCCCGCTGGCCGGGCTGGAGCGCCTGCTCGGCTGAGGCCCTCAGTCCAGCTCGTCGGACCGCGGCGGGTTGGCGCCGGACCGCGACACCGTCACGGCCGCGGCCCGCGCCGCGCGGGACAGGATCGCGTCCCACGCGTCGTGGCCCAGCGCGCCCAGCGCGGCACGGTCCCCGGCGACGCCCGCCCCGACGAGCCCGTCGACGAGCGCCCCCATGAACGTGTCCCCCGCACCCACGGTGTCGACCACCGTGACCTTCGGGGCCGTGACGTGCCCGGCGCCGGCCGCGGTGAGGTAGTGCGCGCCGCTCCCGCCGGTCGTCACGACGACGATCGCCGGACCCAGCGCCAACCAGTCCTGCGCCGCCTGCAGCGGCTCGCGGTCGGGGTGGAACCAGGCCAGGTCCTCGTCGCTGACCTTCACGACGTCCGCGAGCGCGACGAGCCGCGTGACGCGCTCCGCCGCGTCGGCCGGGTCGCCCATGAGGGCCGGTCGCGCGTTCGGGTCGTACGTGATCGTCGTCGTGGGGCGCGCCCGCTCGACGAGCTCGGCGACCTGCCGCCCGCCCGGGTCGAGGATCGCCGAGATCGAACCGATGTGCAGCACGTCGGCGGGCTCGACGTCGACATCGCCCAGGTCCCAGGTGAGGTCGAACTCGTACGTCGCGGCACCCGTCGCATCCAGGGTCGCCACCGCCGTCGACGTCCGCGGGGAGGGCGCGACGACGACGTCGACGTGCGACTCCTGCAGCCAGGCGCGGAGCTCGGCGCCGCGCTCGTCGTCGCCGAAGGACGTCAGCAGCCGGGGCGAGCGCCCGAGCCGCCCGAGCGTGAGCGCGACGTTGGCCGGGCTCCCGCCGGGGTGCTCGACGATGCTGCCGTCCGCCCGCCGCACGATGTCGACGAGCGCCTCCCCCACCACCAGGACGCTCATGCGACCAGCCCCCGCGCGACGGCGAGGCCGATGGCCGGGGTGAGCGGCAGCCGCGGGACGAGCACGGACTGCACGGCGTGGTACAGGTCGGCCTTGCCGGGCCAGACCGTCGCCGCGGGCTGGTTGTCGCGGTCGAGCTGGTGGTGCCACGACCCGCGCTCACGATCGAGCACGTGCTGCTCGGCGTAGTCCCACCACCGGGCATAGGCCTCGGCGTACTGCTCGTCGCCCGTGCGGCGGTACAGCGCGGCGGCCGCGGCCGTCGCCTCGGCGATCACCCAGTGCATGCGGTCGTGCACGACGGGCCGTCCCGACCAGTCGGTCGTGTAGACGAAGCCGGGTGCGCCGTCGGCGGCCCAGCCGTCCGCGACCGCCCGCTCGAACAACGCGGCCGCCGCCTCCAGCCCGCCGCCTGGCACCTCGCCGCCCGCGGCCTCGACGTGCAGCAGCAGCCGCGCCCACTCCAGGCCGTGCCCGATCGTGGCGCCGTAGGGCTTGAACTTGTCCCCCGGCTTGTCGGCGTTGAGCTCGGGCAGCGGCGTCCAGTCGGCGTCGTAGTGCTCGGGGATGCGCCAGTCGTTGCCGCTCGCGTGCGCGACGACGTTCGTGCAGATGCGCGCGGCACGCTCCAGCCACGCCCGGTCCTCGGTCACATCGTAGGCCGCGAGCATTGCCTCGACGCTGTGCATGTTGCCGTTGACCCCGCGGTACGCGTCGAGCGTGGTGAACGTGCGGTCCCAGGTGTCGACGCACATGCCCGCCTCGTCGTCCCAGAAGCGGGTGAGCCACGTCTCGAGCGCCTCGTCGAGCAGCGCACGGGCACCAGGCCGCTCGGCCAGGGTCGCGGTCGACGCCGCCAGGACCAGGAACGCGTGGTCGTAGCAAGCCTTCGTGCCCTCGTCGCGGCCGGGCCCCGCGTCGGCGAACCAGCCGCCGTGCTCGTCGTCGTGCAGCGGACCCGTCAGCCCGGCCAGGGCGGCGTCCGCGATCGCCGACGCACCGGGCTGGCCGAGCATCGTCGCGAGCGAGTACACGTGGACCGTGCGCGCCGTGATCCAGGTCTGCACGGGCTGGGAGGCGTCGGGGTGCCCGTCGTCGTCCAGCCACGCCGCGCCGCCACCGGCCGCGGGCAGCTCGCGCCCGAAGCCGAGCAGGCGCACCAGCTCGCGCTGCAGCCAGTCGTGGTGGGTGGGCAGGTCGGGCCAGGCGATCACGATGCCTCCGCCGGGGTGAGGCCACGCGCGCGCAGCCAGTCGAGCTGGACGCGCTCCTGGTGCCCCTGCCCGCCCTCGTGGTTGTTGAACGCGTAACGGGTGATCTCGCTCGGCCCGGCGTAGGCGTGCTGGGCCGCGAAGACGGTCGACGGCGGGCACACGTTGTCGCGCAGCGCGACGGAGAACAGCGCCGGGGCGGTCGCCCGCGCGGCGTGGTGCATCCCGTCGACGTAGTCGAGCGTGGCCAGGGTCTGCTCGATCGCACCTCGGTGCACGGCCAGGTAGCGCACGATCTCACCGTACGGGTCGGTGTCGCTCACCTCGATGCCCCGGCGGATGTGGCACAGGAAGGGCACGTCGATGAGCGCCCCGGCCAGACCGTCGACGAGGCCGGCGGTCGCGAGCGCGAGCCCGCCGCCCTGGCTCGCACCCTTGACGACGATCCGGTCGGTGTCGATGCCCGGCAGGTCGCGCACCGCGTCGACGGCCCGGACGGCGTCGGTGATGAGGCGCCGGTAGTAGTACGTCTCGAAGCTCTCGATCCCCCGCGTCATGAAACCCGGGAGTGCGGGGCCCGAGCCGTGCGGGTCCGGCGTGTCGCCGCCGTTGCCCCACGCGGAACCCTGGCCGCGGGTGTCCATGAACAGGTGCGCGAACCCGGCCGCAGCCCACAGCAGGTGCTGGTGCGCGACCCCGCGGCCCCCGCCGTAGCCGTTGTACTCGACGACCACGGGCAGCGGGCCCGTCGCGTTCGCGGGACGGACGAGCCACGCGGACACGCGCTCCCCGCCGAACCCGGAGAACGTGAGGTCGTCCACGTCGACGAGCGTCAGCCCGGTGTCCACGCGCCGCGTCTCCACCGCGACCGGGAACGTGCGCGCCTCCTGCAGGGTCCGCGCCCAGACGTCGTCGAAGTCGGCGGGAGCGTGCTGCGTGGGTCGGTAGGTCTCGAGGGACGCCTCGTCGAGCTCGATCGCGGTCATGCCGTCGCCCCGTCCCGGTACGTCGTGGGCACGGCCCGGCGGTTCGCAAGATCCTCGTTCGTCACCATGCACTCCAGCGTGTGGTCGACAGTACGACCGGCCCCGTGAGAGGGATCGGTCGGGCCTCGTCCTCCGAGGCCTGACATGGACTAAATTTAGCGACCGAACAATGTGAGACCAAACCGGACGCACGAACGGACTGCATGCGATGACGCACGAGACCACCGACTGGGCCCACCTGCGCCGCGACGGAGCGGGGGTGGTCGTGGACCTGCGCGGCCCGATGGCACGCGTCGTGACATGGGGCGCCGACCTGGGCGAGCTCACGCCCGACGAGCTGACGACCCTGGTCCTCGCGACGGACCGCCAGACGCCACCCGGCACTCTCGACGCCGCATGGTCGCTGTCCGTCCTGCCGACCGAGGGCGACGGCTGGGCCGGGCGGCCCGGCATCCAGGTGACGCGCACGGGCCGGCCCGTGTTCCCCCGCTGGCAGCGCGGCGCGGTCACCACGACGTCGACGTCCGTCGAGGCCGTCGCGCACGACGAGGCCACCGGGCTGGCCGTGACGACGCGGATCGCGGTCGAGGTCGGCGGCCTCGTCACGACGACGCACCGGCTCGACAACCGCGCCGACTCCCCGCTCGAGATCGGGTGGCTCGAGGCGACGATGCCCGTGCACCGGACCGCCTCGCACCTGACGACCTTCACCGGTCGCTGGACGCGCGAGAAGGCGCCGCAGACGATCGCGTTCCCGCGCGGCTCGATCGCCCGCGAGTCCCGTCGCGGGCGGCCCGGTCACGACAACCCGCACGTGCTGATCGCCTCGGACGGCGCGCCCCGCAACCGCGACGGCCGCCTGTGGGCCGTGCACCTGGGCTGGAGCGCCGACAGCACCTACCGCACGGACCGGCTGACCGAGCACGCGACGCTCGTCGGCGCAGGCGAGCTGCTGCGTCCCGGCGAGGTCGTGCTCGCCGCGGGTGAGTCGTACACGACGCCGCCGGCGTACTTCGCCTGGTCCGACGAGGGCCTCGACGGGATCAGCGCCCGCTTCCACACCTGGCTGCGCGCCCGCCCGCAGCATCCGCGGACCCCGCGCCAGCTGGTGCTCAACACGTGGGAGGCCGTCTACTTCGACCACGACCCCGCCACGCTGCTGCGGCTCGCCGAGCGCGCGGCCGTGATCGGCGTCGAGCGGTTCGTGCTGGACGACGGCTGGTTCCACGACCGGCGCGACGACACGCGCGGCCTGGGCGACTGGTGGGTGGACCCGGCGGTGTGGCCCGACGGGCTGGAGCCGCTCGCGGAGCGCGTGCACGGCCTGGGCATGCAGTTCGGCCTCTGGTTCGAGCCCGAGATGGTCAACCTGGACTCGGACGTCGCCCGAGCGCACCCCGACTGGCTGCTGCACGGTCCGGAGCACGCGGCCGGCACCCCGGGCGTCTCCTGGCGCACGCAGTACGTCCTGGACCTCGCGAACCCGGCGGCCTGGGACCACGTGCACGGCCAGATCGACGCGCTGGTCGGCCGGCTCGGCATCGACTTCATCAAGTGGGACCACAACCGCGACCTCGTCGAGTCGTTGCACGACGGCCGTCCCGGTACGCACGCCCAGACGCTGGCGGCATACCGGCTGATCGCCCGCCTCAAGGCCGACCACCCCGGCCTCGAGATCGAGTCGTGCTCGAGCGGCGGTGCGCGCACCGACCTCGGCATCCTCGCCGTCACGGACCGCGTGTGGGCCTCCGACTCGAACGACCCCGTCGAGCGCCAGGACATCCAGCGCTGGACGCAGCTCCTGCTGCCGCCCGAGCTCGTCGGCGGCCACGTCGGACCGCCCACTGCGCACAGCTCGGGGCGCACCACGGACCTGGCGTTCCGCCTGGCGACGAGCCTCATGGGCTCGGCCGGCTTCGAGTGGGACGTGCTCGAGTGCGACGACGACGAGCTCGCCACGCTGCAGGCGTTCGCCGCGCTGTACCGCGAGCTCCGACCTGTCCTGCACGGCGGGACGGCGGTCCACCCCGACACGGCCGATCCGGCGCTGCGCGTCGTCGGCGCGGTCAGCCCGCAGCAGGACGAGGCCGTCTTCACCATCGCGACGCTCGCCACCCTGGAGGAGGCCCGACCCGAGTGCGTCGTCCTGCCGGGCCTCGCGCCCGACGTGCGCTACCGCGTCACCGTGCGCGGCGAGGTGGGACCCGCCCGGCACGGCTGGATCACGCCCGCCTGGATGACGCACGAGGTGGTCCTGCCGGGCCGCGTGCTGTCGCAGGTCGGGCTGCAGATCCCGGCCCTGTGGCCGGCTCAGGCGGTCGTCGTGCACCTGACGACCGCCTGAGCGGGTGACGCACGGTCGCGGCCGCCCCGGGCGGCCGCGACCCGCTCACTTCGTGGCGCCGGACGTGAACCCGTTGTAGATGTACTTCTGCAGGAACAGGAACAGCAGCAGGATCGGGATGATGGTGATCACGATGCCCGCGCTGATCACCTCCCACTGCGAGCCGTACGGCCCCTTGAACGCGAACAACGTGGTGGAGATCGGCCGCTTCTCCGGGTCAGTCAGGTAGAGGAACGGCATGTAGAACTCGTTGTAGATCGCGATGCCCTTGATGATCACCACGGTGGCGATGGCAGGCTTGAGGTTCGGGACGATGATCCGCAGGAAGATCCGGACGTGGCCGGCCCCGTCCATCTTCGCGGCCTCGTCGAGCGACCGGGGGATCGATCGCATGAACTGCACGAAGATGTAGATCGAGACGATGTCCGTCCCGGTGAACAGCAGGATCAGGGCGCCCTGCGTGTTGTACAGGCCGAGCGCCTTGATGATCTGGAACGTCGCCACCTGCGTGGTGACGGCCGGGACGAGCGTGGCGAGCAGGAACAGGCCGAGAACCGCCTTGCGACCGAAGAACGTGAACCGGTCGAGCGCGTACGCCGCGGCCGCCCCGATGAAGATCGTCCCGATGATCGCCACCGTGAAGATGATGATCGTGTTGCCGAACGCCCTCAGCATCCCGCCCTCGGTGAAGGCGGTGGCGTAGTTCGAGAAGTTGGTCCAGCTCGCCGGGGCCTTGAACGGGCCGGTCGACAGGAACTCCTGGTCGGTCTTGAACGAGCCCGTGATGATCAGGACGAGCGGCAGCATCGCCAGCACCGCGCCCAGCACGAGCGAGGCGTACTTGAGGGTTCCGCCCACACCCTTCTTCACGCCGTTCATACGATGTCGACCTCCTCGTCGGGGACCAGGCGGCGCTGCAGCCAGGTGACGAGCAGCACGATGATCAGCAGGACCACCGCCATCGCCGACGCGAGACCGACCTTGTTGTTCACGAACGCCATGCGCACGGTGCGGATCACGAACGTCTCCGACCCGTTCGCGCCGCCCGTCATGATGTACGGGATCTCGAACACCGACAGCGAACCGGAGATCGCCAGGATGAACGAGAGGCCGACGATGGGGCGGATCGACGGCAGGATGATGTGCCGGAACTGGTGCCACCGCGTCGCACCGTCCAGGTCGGCGGCCTCGTAGATGTCCCGCGGGACCGACTGGATCGCACCCAGGAACATCACGAAGTTCAGGCCCATGTACCGCCAGACGGAGACGCCGGCGAGCGTGTAGTTGATGACGTCCGGGTCACCCGTCCACTGCTTGACGAGGCTGTCGAGCCCGAGCGCCATGAGCGTCGAGTCCAACCCACCACCGGGCTTGACGAAGTTGAGGAAGATCAGCCCGATCGCGACGCCGTTGATCAGGTACGGGAAGAACAGGAATCCCTTCCAGAGGTTCTTGAAGCGCACCTTGAAGCTGAGCAGCGTCGCGAAGTAGAGCGCCAGCGCCATCTGCACGAAGGATCCCGCGAAGTAGTACAGCGAGACGACGAAGACGCGCAGGTTGTCGGGCTCGGTGAAGACCGAGACGTAGTTGTCGAACCCGATGACGTTCTTGGTCTTGTCCAGACCGTCCCAGTCGGTGATCGAGTAGAAGAACATGTTCGCGACGGGGACGTAGGTCAGCAGCACGAGCAGCCCGACCGGGATCACCAGGAACAGGTACGGCGTGAGCGATCGGCGACGGCCACCGCGCGTGCCGCCCGGCTTGAGGATCCGGGCGGCACGGCTGCGGACGTCACCGGCATTCTTGGCAGGGGTGGGGACCACCCCGGTGACGTTGGACATGAAGCGACTCAGCTACCCGCCTCGGCGCGCCCCTTCGCCCAGGCCTTGTTCAGGTCGTCGAAGACCTGCTGCTTGGTGCGCTTGCCGGAGCGGGCGTCGTCGATGATCTTCTTGCGGTAGCCGGCGTCGGTCAGGATGATGCCGGACGCGGTGTCGATGTCGCTGAACAGGGACTCCTTGCCCGCGGGCGCGGGGTTCGGCGTGATCAGCTCCGCCTGGTCGGTGAAGTCCTTCAGCGCTGCCGGGACCGCACCGTCGATGAGCGGCGAGAGGCCGACCTGCGACTCGGAGTAGCCCGAGTCGTTGTTGAACCAGTCGATCCAGGCGCGGGCCGTCACCTTGTTGTCCGAGTGGACGTTGATGGCGAGGTTGTAGTCACCGCCGGCCGTGGCGTGGAACTTGCCGTCCTTCTGCGCCGGGAACGGCATGTAGCCGATGTCGTCGGCGGAGTTGCCGGCCGCGACGGCCGCCGCCTGCATCTGCGGGATGGCCCACGAGCCCAGCAGCATCGTGCCGATCTTGCCGGTGCCGAGCAGCTGCTTGGACTGCTCCCAGTTGGTCGTCGTCGGGTCGGCCTCGATGAGCTTCTTCGACGCGACGTCGTAGAGCAGGCCGTCGATGACCTCGTGGTCGTGGCCGTCGGCCCAGGGCGCGTCCCACGTCGTCATCTCGTTGACGTAGTCGGGGTCCGCGGACGGGATGCCGCGGTAGTACTCCCACGCGCTGACCGGCCACGAGTCCTTGTAGTTGGTGTACAGCGGGTCGGTTCCGGGGACCTTGTCCTTGATCGCCTGCAGGTCGGCGATGAACGCGTCGGGCGTCGTCGGGAACTCGGTGATGCCGGCCTGCTCGAAGACCTTCTTGTTGTAGACGATGCCCTGGACGTTGCCGACCACGGGGATGCCGTACGCCTTGCCCTCGTAGGACTTGTCGTTCAGCCACCGGTAGGTCTTGCTCATCTCTGCGGTGTCCCCGAGCGGCTCGAAGAACTGCTGGAACTGCTGGGGCTTCACCGAGCCGACGATGGCGAGCACGTCGCCGTAGTCGTCGGTGCTCATCCGGGTCTTGACCTCACCCTCGTAGTCGGTGATGCCCTCGACCTTGACGTCCTTGACGTCGGGGTACTTCGCCTTGAACGCGGTCACGTACTTGTCGAACGTGCCGTCCTTGACCAGGTCGGTGCGCCACGTCAGCACGGTGATCGAGCCGCTGGGGGCGCCGGCGTCGGCCGAGTCCTGCGACGTGGCGTCGTCGTCGCTGCCGCCGCACGCGGTGAGCAGCGCCGTGACGGACAGGAGGGCTGTGGTGCCGAGCACGGCCCGGCGTCGTCGGATGGAGCGCATCGTAGGTCTCCTCGGGGTGCCCGCAGGGAGCGGGAAGCGGTCCGGGCATCGATGCCCGGTGCGTCGTCGGTGACGCGTCGGAGTAACTTTGGCAGACGAATAAAGTTCTGGCAAGTGCCTCGTCGGTGTCGCTTTGATCTCGATTCGGTCACCGCCACGCCTGTGCGGGAGCGCGACCACGCCGGCGTTTCCTGCGCCATGACCTGGTCAGTGGTTGGGTAGGGGCATGAGCCCGGTCGCCCACTCCCCGGTCCCCGTCGACTCCGATCACCTGCGCGCCGTCGCCCACGGCGCATGGTTCGACCCGCACGGCATCCTCGGTCCGCACGTCGGCGCCGACTCGGTCACCGTCCGGGTGCTCCGCCCCCTGGCGGACAGGGTGTCGATCCGCACCGCCTCGGGCAGGCACGACGCCGCGCACGAGCAGGACGGCGTCTGGGTCGCGGTCCTCCCGGGTACCGAGGTGCCCGACTACCGCGTCAAGGCGACCTACGGCGACACGACCACCGAGATCGACGACCCCTACCGGTTCCTGCCGACGGTCCAGGAGCTCGATCGTCACCTGATCCGCGAGGGTCGCCACGAGCAGCTCTGGACCGTGCTCGGCGCCAACGTGCAGGAGTACCCCGGCGAGCTCGGCCAGGTGCACGGCACCTCGTTCGCGGTCTGGGCACCGAACGCGCGCGCCGTCCGTGTCATCGGCGACTTCAACTACTGGCAGGGCGCCACGCACGCCATGCGCTCGCTCGGCGAGAGCGGCATCTGGGAGCTTTTCATCCCCGGCGTCGTCGCCGGCACCCGCTACAAGTTCGAGATCCTCGCGAGCGACGGCTCCTGGCGGCAGAAGGCCGACCCCATGGCGCGCGGCACTGAGGTGCCCCCGGCCACCGCGTCCGTCGTCGTCCAGTCGGCGCACCGCTGGTCCGACGACGACTGGATGACGGCCCGCCGCACGAACGACCCGCACACGCAGGCCCTCAGCGTCTACGAGGTGCACCTGGGTTCGTGGCGCGAGGGCCTGTCCTATCGCGACCTCGCCCACCAGCTCACCGAGTACGTCCTCGACCTGGGATTCACGCACGTGGAGCTCATGCCCGTCGCCGAGCACCCCTTCGGCGGCTCCTGGGGCTATCAGGTGACGTCGTACTTCGCCCCCACCTCCCGGTTCGGGCACCCCGACGACCTGCGGTACCTCATCGACACCCTCCACCGGGCCGGCATCGGTGTCATCGTCGACTGGGTGCCCGGCCACTTCCCGAAGGACGAGTGGGCCCTGGCCCAGTTCGACGGGACGGCCCTGTACGAGCACCCCGATCCGTTGCTCGGCGAGCAGCCCGACTGGGGCACCTACATCTTCAACTTCGGCCGCGCTGAGGTGCGCAACTTCCTTGTCGCCAACGCCACCTACTGGCTCGAGGAGTTCCACGTCGATGCGCTGCGCGTCGACGCCGTCGCCTCGATGCTCTACCTCGACTACTCCCGCAACGAGGGGCAGTGGCGCCCCAACCGCTACGGCGGCAGGGAGAACCTCGAGGCGATCTCGTTCCTCCAGGAAGCCAACGCGACCTCCTACCGCCGCAGCCCGGGCACGATGATGATCGCGGAAGAGTCCACGGCGTGGCCGGGCGTCACCGCTCCCACCGACTACAACGGACTCGGCTTCGGGCTCAAGTGGAACATGGGCTGGATGAACGACAGCCTGAGCTACCTGCAGGAGGAGCCGATCAACCGGCGCTACCACCACGGGGAGATCACCTTCTCCATGGTGTACGCGTACTCCGAGCGGTACATCCTTCCCATCAGCCACGACGAGGTGGTGCACGGCAAGGGCTCGCTCTACGGCCGCATGCCCGGTGACCACTGGCAGAAGCTGGCGGGCGTCCGCGCGCTCCTCGCCTACCAGTGGACCCACCCCGGCAAGCAGCTGCTGTTCATGGGACAGGAGTTCGCCCAGCAGCAGGAGTGGTCCGAGGCCCGCGGCCTCGACTGGTGGGCGCTCGACGACCCGGGGCACCAGGGCGTCCAGCGAGCGCTGCGCGACCTCAACGCCGTCTACAAGGCCACGCCGGCCCTGTGGCAGCTCGACCACACACCCGACGGGTTCGAGTGGATCGACTCCGACGACAGCGGACGCAACACGCTCGCCTACATCCGCCACGGCCACGACGTACCTGACGCGGTCGTCGTCGTGAACTTCGCCGGCACGCCCCACGAGAACTACCGCCTGGCGCTCCCGAGCGGCGGCCGGTGGACCGAGGCGTACAACTCCGACGCCGAGCTCTACGGCGGCTCGGGCGTCGGGAACCTCGGCTCGGTCGACGCGATGCCCGATCCCCACTACGGACGTCCCTACTCAGCCCTCGTGCGCATCCCCCCGCTCGGTGCCGTGATCTTCGTCGCTCCGTCCGCCGGCCAGGAGCCCGACCTGTTCTGAGGACGCTCTTCAACGGAGAATGGGCCCGGCGCGTCGCGCCGGGCCCTTTCTACTTCTCCCGGTGACGACGGCGAGATCAGCCTCGACACGGGACGTCACTGGTGCTGGGGAAACAGAAAGAGCCACCCCCGAAGGGGTGGCTCTTTCTGAATGATGTCCGGCGGCGTCCTACTCTCCCACACCCTGGCGAGTGCAGTACCATCGGCGCTGAGGGGCTTAGCTTCCGGGTT